>OBLO01002599.1_pt1 | contig 13791 bp, 16 predicted proteins | sample 1519401 | NCBI WGS metagenome assembly OBLO01 (sample SAMEA2602897, study PRJEB22501) | metagenome | reverse complement strand
ATCCGGAAGACACCTTGTTTCCAGCAGATGACTTGTTTCCGGTAGAGCAGGAACCAATCTATGTCATTGACAACAGTCAGATGCAGACTGAGTCGTTAAAGATCACGGAGAGCCTGTGCGAGTCTGATACACTGGCATACGGCGAATGCAATGCGGCACAACTTGAGGTTACAGTTGCGGATGTGTTGCAGGATTTGACAGGGAAAGAATTCATGGTCAGCGTTGAAGTTGGGGACTATGAGATGTCCATGGGAATCTATACGGTGGAACAATTTACTCGTCAAGCGGACCGGCGAATGAAAAAGATTACGGCTTATGACCGGATGCGCAAATTCTCAACTGATGTTGCTATGTGGTATCAAGGACTTAAATTTCCAATGTCGCTTCGGGAGTTCCGGTGCAGCCTGTGTGAGTATGTCGGCATACAGCAGATAGATGTGAAATTGCCATTAGATGATATGCAAGTTGCAAAGACAATTGAGCCAGAGCAGCTGAATGGGCTTGATGTTATTCAAGCAATTTGTGAGATTAATGGGTGCTTCGGTCATATGGACAAGACAGGCCGATTGAAATACCAATTTTTAGATAAATCAGGACTTTATCCTTCGGAAACCTTGATGCCATCGGAGGAACTTTTCCCCAGTGGTTTGTCAGATAGCGAAAATACAGAGCAAATTGCCTTTTATAAGCAGTCTGAGACAACGTATGAGGATTATGTTACGCAAACTATTAACCGTGTGCAGATACGTCAAGAGGAGGGCGATATCGGCGCATTATATCCCAATGATACCGGAGGGAGCAATACATATGTGGTAGAAGGAAATTTCCTGGTTTACGGGAAATCAGCAGATGATTTGGCAACAATCGCATCATCTGTCTATGATCAGATATCAGGGATTTCTTATCGACCGTGTAAGATTGTGACGGCTGGGCTGCCTTGGGTAGAAGTTGGAGACGGGCTGGTGTGCTATACGTCTGATGATGTGATTGAGACTTATTGCCTTAAACGCACAATATCTGGCATACAGGGCATGATGGACACATTTGAAGCGTCTGGTAGCAGTGACTATGAGGAAAATTTCGATATTCAGAGTCAGATAACTCAGCTTGAGGGGAAAGCGGCTGTCATCAAGAAGAATGTTGAGGAAGTATCAGTTCGTGTTACAAACCTCAAGAACTACACAGAAGCCCAGTTCAAGGTGACGGCAGAAGCCATTACATCTGAGGTCTCTCGTGCTACAAAAGCCGAGGGAGAGCTGTCGACGAAAATTACCCAGACGGCGAATGCAATTACTCTTGAGGTTAATAAAAAGGTTACGAAAGGTGAAGTAACCGAAAATCTTAACTCAGAGCTGAAAATCACTGGAAATAAGATCGAGATGACAACGGGACATTTCGTTATCAACTCAAAGAATCTTAAAGTAACAGAGCAAGGTGATCTTGAGGCAAGTGGAAAAATCACGGCGCAGTCCGGCAGAATCGGAAACTGGACCATAGATGATAACGGCCTTGTCGGAGATGACGGAGCGGATCGCAGCGCAACAATCAGCGGCGGACATATAGAAGGCTCCACAATGAATGTTGCTGATGGAATCCTTAATGTGGAAGATGGTTATGGAAACTCATCCGCTATTGTTAGGATTGGTGATTTTGTGTGTTCGGATGAGTACGGTAGGAGTATTTTTCAATCATCCGATGAGATGACCGGAATGTCTGGAAATCCGTCAAACGCTAAAGGCTTGTATTTGTGGGCTGGATATCGTGGCAAAAGCGATTATGCCTTTGTTGTTAACGCTGACAAGGAAACTCATATCCGTGGATCATTGCACATCAGTGGTAATTTGTATCTTAACGGAATAAGCATATCAGGTGGCTCGTCAAGTATCTCTGGTAGTGTATCATCATTAAAGGTAGGATATGATCTCGATGGATCATGGGGATCAGATTGGCTCGAAATCTACCCCAAAAACAAGCCGAATATCAATGATTATCCAGACTATAAAGGAATGGATTATCTATATGTATACCTTGAAAGGCATTATAAGAGTTAAGGAGAATATGGGAAATGGAAGAAAAGAGAACACTTGAATATGATTATGAGCTCATGAAACGTGCCGGGGCGCTCCTTAATTCGATTACAGTTAAAGGCGTTGAAAATATCCGTGCACTTGCTGAACTTGCTAACATCTTGGATTCCGGACATTTTGTCGAGGAGAATGATGAAGCAATCATAAAACACAAAAAAGGTGGTCCAGATGACGGGCCAAGGAAGAAAGAGGGTGAATCCTAATGGCGTACCAATCTTTCTATAACATCACAGATTGGCAGAATCTTCCGGCGCAAAAGACTGCTTTAAACAGGACAAATCTTTTGCACCTTGAAAATGGCGTTAAAGAAGCTGATAACAGAATCGTGCAGCTGGACGCTTTAAAGTTGTCCATGGAGATCGCCAACACACTTGTAAATTCTGTAAATGTAGACACAAAAACAGGTGTTATTACGGTTACTAAACTGAACGGCGCTATCGAAACGTATGATTTAGACATTGAGCGTGTCGTTACTAACTTTGATGTGACTGATGAAGGTATCATCATTCTGACATTGGCTGATGGAACTGAAAAACAGGTTGATATTGGGAAATTCATCAATACTTTCAAAAGTTCGGCCACAGTTGCTTTTAGCATGACTGATCGTGAGGTAACGGCTACTATCATAGATGGTTCAGTGACGATGAATAAGCTGGATCCAGCCATTCAGTCAGAATTTCGTCAATACATGCTCGATGCGCAGAGTGCCAGAGATGCAGCTCTGCAGTATCAGAAGTTTGCAAAACGATATACCATTGGTGATGCTGAATTTGAGGGCAGCGATACCGATAATGCAAAGTATTACTATGAAGGTACAAAACAGGCTGCGGAGACCACGGTAACAAATGCAAAATCAGCGGCACAGGATGCAGAAACTGCAACAGCACAGGCAGTGATTGCAACTCAAAAAGCAACCAATGCAGCGGCATCAGCCAATAGTGCTTCAGCGGATGCACAGATAGCATCAGAGAAATCAGAAATAGCAACGACACAAGCAGAAAATGCAACGCAGAGAGCAAAAGAAGCGGCAAATAGCGAACAGACAGCAAAAACAAAGGCAGAAGATGCATTAAACAGTGCTAATGATGCTAAAAGGTATGCAGTAGGTGGTGTCACCGCTGAGGACGCACAAGACAATGCAAAATATTACTGCCAGCAAGCTCAGAAGCTGAAAGATCAGATAGATAATGCGGCAAGTCTGGTAATACCACAATTTTTCATTGATCTGGAAACCGGCGCCCTTATGAGCGATAAGAAAGCGCAGGGAATGAGATTCTGGCTTGATGACGGAGCATTCTACGGAGAAGCTGGATCAGAAGAAACGGAGGTAACGGCATAATGGCTGTAAACTATGGACAAGTGGCAATCGTGCCTAAAGGCGTGTGGAACGCTGAAACTCAGTATAAAGTAAATAACCTTGTAGAATATGATGGAAGTAGCTATGTGGCAAAAGTACAGCCACCGGTTGGAACACTGCCGACCGACACATCTTACTGGCAGGTATCGGCAGCCGGAACGAAAAAAGCGACGGCTGATAGCCTTGGTACCGTGATGCCTGATGGAACTACCACGGAGATAAAGGAAGATGGCAAGCTGTCAGCAAAAAAGGCTCAGCAGAATGCACTTGGAGTTGTCAAAGGCAGCGATGATGTCACTGTGGGTGAAGACGGCAACCTGACCGTAAATACTACGTTTGAACAGGCCACGGAGATCGCAAATATTATTGCCGGTGAAGCAATCAAGTCCGTTTTAGGCAAGGTGTCAAAAGCCATTGCAACAACTATGAGTCTGGATGAAAATGCTTTGCTCAAGAATATGATTTCCGGGATTGATGTAAATGATGGGAACAAAGTGCCGAGTAGCGCATATATTCATTCTCTGGTTGAACGAATTGGAATGGGTACTGCGCTTGAGGGGGGATTTGATAACTTAACGGCTGGGCTCAATTCAGTAAATAACAATTTGAGTAATAAATCTGGATTCCGAAAAGTTATCATTGATGATACATCCGCAACGGATAGAGAAGATTTATTAAAGAAAAAAGCAAAACTTATTTACGATAACCAGTTAGGAGATGGATTCTATGCTCTTGTTGGTGGATGGGCAGGTAAGGGATATGGATTCGGCATCGCTGAAATTACTGCTGGTAAAATCATGTTTTTATATATGCTAATGGATACAACATATAAGTGTATTTGCGATAACCTATCTACCCAGTCGAATTTTGTATATAACCAAGAAGGAATAATTAAAGCAGCGGATTTCTTCAAATGGAACGAAGTCGAGATTTCACTTCCTTCGTTAGCTGCGAATAATGGCGAAGTGTATGGAGCAGTATATACCATTCCAGAATCTTATTTTGAAAATGGTAAATGGACTACAGCTGCTATGTGTGGGTTTTCCTTAAGTGGAACCGGGTACACATCCTGTACTATTACAATGTGTAAAATTATTGACAATAGTATACAATATTCTGTGAGGAATATTGGATCCGCAGCATTGTCAGACATAAAGCTGAAAGTGTTTATTATGTTTGCCCGTATTTAGCTACTGAGGTTATCCATAGAAATACATTTCCATGTTCCCCACGCAGTCCATCCATATGACCTATAATATATTTTTGCCTCATCAACAAGATCAGTCGCGAAAATTTCTATGTATCCATTAGTTTTGTCTTCGTTGGCCCAATAGCCTCGAACGATTATATGGCTATGCCAAAATGATTTTGGGAAGCCCATATTCATTTTATCTTGATCCGACGCATTTGAATCTTCGTAGGTATAAAATCCAGGATCTAATTTTAAAATATTGGTCCCTGTCGTAATGTTCGTGGGAGTTCGCACCGTTTTGTGGCTGTTACTCAAATTGTTATTTGGGTAAACATGAAGTTTGTTCATCAAATTTTTTAACCTTAAAAACAAAGAGTCCTTGCGGGCTCTATTTTTTATGAAAGGAGTTCTTTCTATATGAAATATGAAAAAATCAAATTAACCAATGGGAGCGAGTATGAGATCGTTCCTGGTGGACTCCGGGAGAGTTCAGACAAGACATCCCTGACAATTATTGCTCTTATAGGTGATAAAACTTTAGCTGACGTGGACTCTGAATTTGACACATCTGGAAATGTGGAAAAAATTATCGTTCTCGATTCTGAAGGTGAGTCCATTGACATTAAGAAGGGATATCGCTATGAAGTCGGCTGCAAAAAGCAGAAGGACTATGTTATCGGTCGAGAAGAGGTAGTTATTGAACCAGCTGATGCAGCAACGACGGAAGCTTCCGAGTCCACAGAGACCGAGGTTCCGGTAGAAAAAGAATACCGCGATATCACGGGCACAGTCGTTGTTATCGAACTGAGTACAGGCGACCTTCGTAAAGAAGTGGATGAGCTGAAAGCAACTCTTGCAGAACAGTCAGCGGCTATTGATACTTTAATTCTTGGAGAACTGGAGGGCTAAATCATGTATGAGAGGCTTAAAAGATTATATGTAGCAGGAAAACTTAGTGATGCGGGATTATCCAATGCCGTTATTAAAGGGTGGATCACAGAATCTCAGCGTAAAGAAATTATTGCTGCTAAAAAGAAAAGGTAGTAGGAGGAAGTGGACATGACAGACGAAGAGGTTGCCGTAAAGTTTGAGAATCATGATCAACAGATCAAATCCCTCAAGCACAGAATGGATGAACAAGAGGAGCAAGGAAAATCGCTGAGCAGCCTTGCACTGTCAGTGCAGAAGCTGGCGCTGTCTATGGAATCCATGATTGAGGAACAGAAGAGCCAAGGAGAGCGGCTTGCCAAATTGGAATCTGAGCCCGGAGAACGCTGGAGCGGCATGACAAAAACCATATTTAATACTATGGTTGGTGCCGGATCTGGTGCATTGGCGGTCGGGATTATTCTGTTGATGGCTCATTACATTAAATAGGAGGAGTTACATATGTTGGAGAGATTGTCAAAACTGATTGATGTTAAAAGCATCATGACACTGGCACTGACAGGTGGATTTATTGGTCTTACATGTGCCGGAGAAATCACAGGTGACCAATTCCTTACTATTTTTACCATGATTGTCGGTTTTTATTTTGGTACACAGGCGCAGAAATCTGGTAAGTAGAGAGGAGGTGATCCTTTTTCTCCCGGTCACGGGGTTATGTGGTGTTGCAAGGGCTCAGAGAAATCTGGGCCTTTTCTTATTATAATAGGAAGGAAGACGCTTATGAAGATATCTCAAAAGGGATTAGAACTTATTAAAAAATTTGAAGGATGCCGGTTGAAAGCATATCAGGACAGTGTCGGTGTCTGGACCATCGGATATGGCACTACAAATGCAGATAAGACGATCACTGGAACAAATATTGTCTCAGGATTGCAGATCAGTCAGAAAATAGCGGATGAATGGCTGAGACAGTCTGTCGATAAAAAGTACGGACCGAAGGTAGAAAAATACAATGCCGCATATGGGTGGAACCAGAATGAATTTGATGCTCTCGTAAGCTTTGCGTACAATATCGGATCCATTGACCAATTAACGGCAAACGGGACCAGAAGTCGGTCAATGATTGCAGAAAAGATCATCCAATACAATAAGGCTGGAGGAAAAGTCTTTCCAGGATTGACGAGACGTCGTGAAGCTGAACGGGCATTATTTTTAACTCCTATGGTTTCAGAGAAAAGGACCGGGTGGAAAAATGAAAATGGTAAATGGTCATTCTACTTATCAAATGATCAGAAAGTGAAAAATGACTGGTACTGCGATAATGGAAAGTGGTATTGGTTCGGGGCTGATGGAACCATGTTTGCAAATCAGTGGGTTCAGTATAAAGGAAAATGGTATTATCTCTCTGATAGCGGCACAATGGTGACGGATAAGTTGTTCGCAATTAAAAATGAAATATTTGCATTTGGAAGTGACGGAGCGATGAGAGAAGGAACATTCACGGTTCATACAAATAGCCGTGGAGCTATCGAATTATAGGGCGGGTCATCCGCCCCTTTAATGTCTGGCGTTTCTAACCGAAAAATTCCTATATTTTAAGCTATACATTAACAATTTGAGTAAAAGAATCGGTATTGTCGGATATAAAGGCGGATGGTTAGCTGATGCGTCATCTGAAAACAACAGGATTTTTGTTTTAAATTTTGATTCTGATAAAGGACAGGACCAAATGATTGTTTTCAAAGATCGTATTAGTGTTACATTGCTTCGAGATGGCGTCTGGCAAGAACAATACAAAGTAGCTACATTAAATGATTTATGGCCACAAAGTTCAGGCACTGAAATTATTGCTAAAACAGATATGAGAACAATAACAACTCCAGGACATTACTATTGCGCAAATAATAGTACAGCTGCTTCTTTAAAAAATTGCCCGTTATCAGATGCTTTCACGCTTGTTGTCTATAGAGCTGCTGGTGGCGTAGGCGACAATGTTTATTATGTGGCTCAAGAATATACTTCTTATATGTGCAATAGGCGTGTCATTCAAACATATAACAAAGATAGCAAGAATTGGACAACACACGAGATTCAGTTCAAATCTTAAATGCGATTACTGTTTTTTCGACAAAGGAACGCTATTCCATCCAGTCCACCCCGCACTATCACCGCTATATCCATTATAAAAATTCACGTATATAGTGTCTGCTGAAGTCGGAATAAATATTATAAAAATCCACTTGCCTGACTGATTCTGACATACTAACGCCATTCCATATGTGCTAACTGGTAGGTTTTTTAAGTTTGGTCCACAGGAATAAAATCCATGAACAGTGTTGTCCACATACATAATACTATCGAACGGATAATCTTTTAAAATAAACAAATTACTCAAATTGTTATTTCTTCCCCAAAGTCACGCATTTCACCAACGTATAATGATAAAATGATATCAGTCAATATTATGTGGGCATTCAGATTCGTTCTGAGTGCCTTTTTCTATGGAGAAATATGGAAAAACAAAATAAATCTGAGAAAAAGAACTTCATATGGAAAACAAAGCATACGCCACTGAAAGATAGAAAGACTTCCAGTGGACTTACTTTTTGGCCGGAGAAGGTAGAAAGTGACGGTGATGGAGAGAATGCTGACCAAAGGTAGAAAAATGTTGTTTACCGATGTTGATGAGATAACTCCTCAAAACATTCTGCCAGTGCTGAACAAGGCTTTCTCTCAACATGAATGGAATGTCATGGAAGAAATTTACCTTTTTGACTATGTTGCCGGTGATCAGCCGATCCTTAATCGTGAGAAGAAAATCAGAGAGGACATTAACGAGAGGGTAGCAATCAACGTTGCACGCCGGATAAAGAACTTCAAGGTCGGATATGAATACAGCAATCCGATTACATATGTTCAGGCCGGAGAAATTCAGGCATTAAAAGGCAAGCTCGAAAGGATACTTTCCAAAATCTTTAAAAAGGATGAGTCAATCAAGGACGATTACCGAATCACAGCGCTGAATGAGATGCTGAGGGAGCAGAGCAAATCGTCTAAAGATGTTTTACTGGCTGATAGTTTTAAAACTTGTGGGCTTGGATATCGTTTGATTATGCCGAACGACAATGAGGATGAGTTATCACTTTTCAAAATCACGACGCTCAATCCGATGTGCGCCTTTGTCGTGTACAAAAATGATGCGTTCCGGGAGCCAATGCTTGGCGTATCGTTCGCAATCACCGATAACGGAACCTACAAAATTGGCGCATGGAGCAAGAAAAACTATTTTGAGATTACCCGTCCTATTGGCCTGCGTGCATCATGCAATGAAGGATTTACTGTCAAGCCGTGGGTATATGGAGAAATTCCAGTCATTGAGTATGCCAACGAGAGAAACATCCTTGGTGATAGTTTCGGATGCTTTGAGGCCGTGATTCCAATTCTGGATGAACTTAACACTGTTAACTCTGATCGTGCGAATGATATTGCTCAGTTTGTCCAATCTCTCTTGTGGTTCCATAACTGTGAACCGGATGAAGATCAGAAAAAGCAGATTGTAGATGGAAACGGCATGATTGTAACGAAGAGTGCTGGAGACGGACGAGATGCGAAAATCACTTATCTCACGCAGACGTTAAATCAGTCAGAGATTCAATCCTATGTAGACTACTTAAAAGGAGAAACGCAAGAAATCTCTGGTGTGCCGATGTTTGGCATTTCTACGGGCGGATCCACGGGAACAGCAACAAGTATGTCAAATGGGTACTCTGAAGCAGATTCAAGGGCGCAGACAAGCGAACAGGAATTTGAACAGTCTGAACGTCGCGCAATTAAGATGATGCTTGCGATTGCTCGTCATGATAAGAATAAAGATGATGCGGATATCGGTAGCCTGAGAGTATCTGATGTAGGAATTAAATTCTCCCGCAACAAGACATACAATCTGACTGACAAGGTCAACGCATGGGCAACAATGCTTAAGAATGGCGCCGACCCTCTCAGGGCAACTGAGATTGCTTCATTCACGACAGACCCGCAGCAGTTTACCGTTGACTCAATGAAAATGATTAAAAAGATACAAGAATCATATGCTGCAAGCGACAGTTCAGTGACCGAGATAGAACCGGATGCTGATAAAATCATGCAGGATAATTCGGATCAGAGCAAAAACAGCCCTCTGTCCGGGAAATTATAAAATCAAGCGCTCAGAGATGGGGGCTTTTTATTATGCGGCAGAGAAGCCGCCATACAAGTTTCGCAGCAGAAAACTTCGGAGAAGAAGTATAAAAGCGCAAATTTTAACAGGCAGAGAAGCCTTAAAAACGCAGGAGGTTATTTATGGTGGATTGGAAAGCTATTTTAGGAAGTGCTTACAGCGAAGGAATGACAGATGAAGAGGCGCAGGCGAAGTTCAATGAGCTTTATATGCCGAGGGCAGATCACGACAGAGAGATTCAGAAAAACAAGACTCTCATCGACCAGTATACTGCTCAGATTGCCGAGAATAAGCGTAAGCAGAGAGAACAGATGTCAGAGTCTGAGAAAGCGGAAGCAGAGCGCAAAGAACAGTGGGATGCAATGGTGAAAAAGAACCAGGATCTTGAGAGGACTCTTAAGATTTCCGAACTGGCTGGTGCCTACATGGAAAGAGGCTTTGATAAGGATTTTGCAACAGAGACCGCAACAGCCATGTACGACGGAGACAATGCAACTGTTCTCAGCAATGAAAAAATCTTTGCGGATAAGCGGGAAGCATCTCTCAAGAGTGCTTGGGAGAAGGAGTATCAGGTAAATCCTCCGGCTGGCAATGGTTCTGGAAAAGTGGACCTCTCCAAACAGATCGCAGAAGCCCAGGAGCGTGGCGATATGGTTGCCTACGCTTCTTTAGTTCGCCAGCAGAGCGAAATGAATGCAAAAAGATAGAAAGGATAGGTAGAAAATATGGCAGATACATATGCAATGAGTGGAAAAACCCCGAATTACAGTGGAATGCTGTTTAACAAGGGGAATAAAAAGACTCCGTTTTCCACTATGATCGGAGCAAGACGGAAATCAACGAACCATACAGAGTTCGTGACCGGACAGGAGTTTGAAACAGCACAGGGATCTCAGCCGGATATCTCTGAGAGCAAGTCCCTGACAGCTCCGGATTCCAGTATTGTGACAAGGGAGCAGAAAACGAACGTCACTCAAATTTTCCAGGAGTCCGTTGGTATTTCTTACGGTAAGATGTCCAACATGGGTACACTTGGTGGAATCAATGTTGCAGGACAGCAGCCGAACCCGCCGACTGAAGAAGATTTCCAGATTGCCGCGAAGATGGCTAAAATCGCGCAGGACATCGAGTATACCTTCATCAATGGTGTATACCAGAAATCTACAGGTGACAGCGTAGCCAACAGATCCCGTGGACTTTTGAATGCCATTACTTCAAACGCAATTGATGCTGATGGCAAGCCGCTTAGCTTTTTACTTCTCTGTGAGGCATTAAAACTTATCGATGACAGCAATGGTTCTCTTGATGGACTTATTCTCGGTCTCGATGCCACAAGTAGAATGCAGCTGAATGCTGACGCTGCGGCGAACGGTCTGACTATCGTCAATGCGGGCAGAGTTGTAAATGGTATTGCTATCGATACCGTACTCACTCCACTTGGAACAGTAGGCATTAGAAGTCTTAAATATCTTCCGGCCGGTACGGTCGCTGTCTTTGATCCGTTAGTAATGGCTCCAGTTGAGCAGCCGGTACCGGGCAAAGGAAACTTCTTCCTCGAGGAACTCGCTAAGACTGGCGCGGGCACTAAGAAACAGATCTTTGGCCAGATTGGTCTTGATCATGGACCGGAGTGGTATGCTGCGAAGATTACAGGACTGTCTACAAACATGCCGAAGAACGGTGATCTCGCTCGTAAGGTATATCAGATTTCTGCATCTGATCTTGCTGACGAACCGGCTCTTGGAAAGCTGACAGTGGCATCTGTGGCGAGTACAACAACAGTTGGAAAAACAAAGGTCACAGTAACTCCGGCAAAGGATAGTGGCAATTCCTATAAGTACAAAGTTGGAAGCAACGCGACAGGCGTTGTGCTGAACCAGAATGTACAGACATGGCAGGCATGGAACGGCACAGATGAGATCGAAGCAACATCCGGCCAGGTAATCACCATCGTAGAGTGCGATGCAAGTTATAAAGCTGTGAAGGCAGGTAGCGCAACAGTTAAATCTAAAACAGAGTAGAGTGAGGTGAGAATGAGTGGAATCGGAAATCTTAGCTGATGTTATGGTATATCTCGGTGATGAGGTGGCAGAGTCGGACAAGCCGGCTCTGCTCATCCTCGTTAATCGCGCTATTCGTAAGGTTTGTACGAAGCGTTATCCGTTCGGTTATTCGGACGATGAAAAAACGAAAGCCGTGGAAAAGTATCGGGACACGATCTTTGAAGCGGCTGTTTATTACTGGGCAAAGCAGGGTGCTGATGGAGAGAGTTCTCATAGCGAGAATTCCATCTCTCGGACCTACAACTCAGAGGGTGATATCTTTTTCGATGTAGTTCCGATGGTAAAGGTAATGTAACCCCTCGAAATCGAGGAGTTATAACGTGTGGAAATCCATACGAATAAGAAAGACGGTGCGTGTCCGACTACACCTCCCGGTCGGATGCAGGGTATGTGTATGGAATGGTGGTGGGCAAGCACATGATCGTCGTAAACGGGAGGAAAGTGGAGGTTATCATGACAAGAAAAGAAGAGCTGTTTGCGTATTATAAGTCAGTGAAGGATAGAGCCGTTTGTGTTACACTCTTCATAAAGATGCCGACAGGAGAAACAGAGGTTATCTCTAATTCAAATATCGAAGCGAAGATGGCATATATCGACAAGACCTATGATGATGAACTTGTTCATTCCGGCTGTAAACAGATCTGCATTGAGAACTATGCCTTTGCGTGCATAGATGACGCGATGGATTTCGGCAGTGCAATCATGAACATGAAGGAAGGACATAAGGTTGCCCGCAAGGGGTGGAACGGAAAGCACCAGTATATTCAACTTGCTTCTGGAATTTCATATAAGACGCCGGATGGAAAAATCGTCAACTGTAAACATGAAGCAATCGGTAACCACGCTATTGCGTTTGTAGGAACCAGTGGTGTACAGATGGGTTGGCTTGCGTCCCAAGCAGATATGCTTGCTGAGGACTGGATGGTCGTAGAGTAAGAGAGATTTAGTTCTCTCTTTTTTCTTTGCGAGAAGGAGAAGATGATGAGGGCGTTGAAACGCAATAAGGTCAAGCTGTGGTATCAACTCTACGATGCCAATATTCCCGTTTATGAAACGGATCTTGATGGAAATCCTGTTCTCGATCCAGTGACCGGGAATCCGCTTCTAACAGGTGAGTACATAGTCGGATATAAGAGTCCGGTGTTGTTCAAAGCGAATGTTTCTCCGGCCCGTTCTGAGGCGTCTACAGATCCATTTGGCGTGAATGTAGAGTATGACAAGACCATTTGCTCATGTGATATGGATTTGCCAATTGATGAACTTTCGATGTTATTCGTTGACAAAAAACCACAATATGACGAAGAAGGAAATCTTCTCAATGATCCGGATTACAAGGTGGTCAAGGTGGCGAAGAGCCTTAATTCTCTATTGATTGCAATTAAGAAGAAAACGGAGGATGCAGATGGCTAAATATAGAAAGAAGCCAGTTGAAATTGATGCAATTCAGTGGACTGGTGAAAATCAGCGAGAAATGTTCGATTTTCTTACCAATGGTGAGAAGAAAGACGAGTACATGACTTCTTCTGGAGAGACCTTTCGTATAGATCATTTTGCTATAAAGGGTGGCTTGATCATTAAGACTTTAGAAGGCGAGCATGTAGCAAGTATCGGAGACTATATCATCAAAGGTGTTGCTGGTGAATTTTACCCATGTAAGCCGGATATCTTCGCAAAGACATACGATCTTGCAGAGGAGTAAACGGTCATGGCTAAAAAAGTAATCCGCGGAGACCTGTCAGCAAAGGGAATCCAAAACATTATTGATCAGCTCAAGGGCTACAAGACAGATCTCCACCTTAAAGCGGAGCTATTCTGTGAGAAACTTGCAGAATCTGGTTTGGAAGTCGCAGAGAGCCATATTGCGGAGTCTCCGCTGGGTAAAACGATATCAGTTCGTATAGATATGGGACCGGCAGATGCTGGATGCAAGGCGATGCTGATTGCAACGGGACAGAAAAAGTCAAATGACTATGGCACCATTTCTACTC
>OBLO01002596.1_pt1 | contig 13796 bp, 19 predicted proteins | sample 1519401 | NCBI WGS metagenome assembly OBLO01 (sample SAMEA2602897, study PRJEB22501) | metagenome | reverse complement strand
GATATTGTTGCTAGTTTTTTTTTTTTTCCAAGCGAAAGCCGGCATACGATATAACAGGGTGACTGGAGTTCAGACGTTTGCTCTCCCGATCTTGCCCATGGTTCCCGGGCATTGGGGTGCGGCCTTTCCGCCAAATATGTGGCACTCGTAGTGGTGCAGCGGCCCCACCAGGCCGTACCTCTCGCTGTTGCGGCGGTTGCTCCCGCCGAAGATGTGATGCTTGTCCAGCGGGTCCAGGCCGGTTCCGGGCCTCCCGCACAGGGCGCAGTATCTGTTCATCATACCTCCGCCTCCTCACCGGCCCGGCGAAACACCGCCTGCCCCCGGAACAGGGCGTTCAGGTAGGTGATCTTCATCTGCGTGGCAAATTCCCGCTTCTGCTCCGGAGTGAGGGTGTCCACGTCCACCTCGCCGCCGTCCGCCGTCTTCACATATGCTTTCACAATGATGGGCTCCCGCTTCTTTGCCATGCAAAATCACCTCCTTCATCCCTATGCCGCCCCCGGCCTGTCTTATCCGGCCTTTTCGCCGCTCTGTGCGCTCCTGGCCCCGTCGGCCAGGCCGTTGCCGTATGCCAGCCAGGCGGTCCTCGCCTCCGCCGACATCTTCTCGGCCAGCTCCGCCAGCGTCTTCAGCATGGTCTTTTCCTGCTCGCTCATGCTCTCACCTCCTCGTCCATGTCCGTCCATTCTATGTCGGTGTAGTGGTCCTTCCACCGGGCCGGGTTCTGCATGGCTATGGCGCTGTCGCCGTCCCGCCACCACAGTTTCCGGCTCCCCGGGTCTCGCTCATCCCGGAAAAAGTAGCCCACAATGTACTGCACTCTCCCGCTGTCCCCGAAGCCCTTCACCCTCCGCCGGATCACGCACAGCCGCCTTACCTCCGGGCGCCCGTCCGCCTTGCTCAGGTTCAGTTCTCGCCATTTCATGGTCGTTTCCCTCCTCGCTTGCGTATATCTATTTCGTGTGATAAACTGTAAATATTCCATTAAAGGAGGAATCTCCTATGAAAAGGCGCATTCTCTCCATTTGCATCGCTCTTTTGACCATTTTCCTGCTGCCCGCCGTGGCCTTTGCCCATCCTGGCCAAACAGATGAAGATGGCGGACATTACGACCGCTCCACCGGCGAATACCACTATCACCATGGTTATCCGGCTCACCAGCATACGAACGGTCAGTGCCCGTATGACTTTGACGATCGCACAGGGTGGAATAGCGGCCCGTCCGCTTCTAAAAGTGACACAAAATTCTTTGACTGGAGCGACCCAAGCAACAGCTGGGGTATCATCATTTTGTTCTGCGTTCTTCCGCTTCCAATCCTCTTCGGCATCTTCATCATTTCTGATAAGCGCAAGTCGCGAAAACGTGCCCGAGCGGTCGCCGAAGAGGAATCTCGAAAGGCCCAAGCTCTCCAAGAAGCCATCCCTGCATTCAAGTCAAAAATTGAAGAACTCAAAGCAGAATACCGCGAAATCCAAACATCCCTATCGACCGAGCAGGTCCTTTCTCCGCGTGTCGTTGCGAACATCCCGGAAGACTCTTTCCTCGGAAGCGACGATCTTCCTCACCAGTTCGGTGCCAACACAGACACAGAGGATAAATTCTATTTTGCTGTCAACGAATCTACCTCTGTGCTCCATCGCCCGAGCTGCATTTACGCACGGGGTTTGCCATTGAGAAACATCATGGACATCTACCGCCCGGCCCCCTATTCCCCATATCCTTACCAGCGCCCACGCCCTTGCCTTCGGTGTAAACCGCAGATTCCGAATACCGCTTGGGTTAGGCTTTATAGGGATTTGCAGAACACATTGGCTTTCTTCGGTGTCACGGTTGACGATTTGAACTACCCGGGTAAGCCCTGCAATAAGCTGAACCCCAAGAAAATGATCGTGTATCGGTATCATAACCACAGCGTATCTCTCTACGGCGTAGAATCGGATGTCATTTCTCACATTGGCTATAGTCCTACGGACAAAGTGCTTTTTGTCCGCACAAAATCCAGTGGTCGTATCTACATATATACCGGCATCTCCATGCGGGTTTACACGCAGTTCATTAACTCCGGATCTATTGGTCGCTTTTATAATCAGTTCATAAAGAGGCATCCCGGTAGCAAATAGTCCTAAAGTGTGCCGATACACTCCTCACTTGTAATCTAACACACTTTACTTGTAGTGTCAAGTGAAATTTTACGCTTCAGTTGTGTTTTTTTCTTGACATGCGTTAATTCATGTGCTTAAATAGCCTCGAGGAGGTGAACTATGAGCGAAATCAATTCCCGTATTGCCGCTGTAATTAACGCAAGCGGCCTCACCAAGACCGCCTTCGCCGAGAGATTAAAGGTTTCCCAGCAGCACATTTCCCGTCTCGCAAAGGACGGAACACCCAGCGACCGCACCATCGTGGACATCTGCCGGGAGTTCGGCGTCAGCGAACACTGGCTCCGCACCGGTGAGGGCGAGATGTTCGTCCGCCTCTCCCGTGAGGAGGAGATCACCAAGTTTGCCATGTCCATCGTTCGCAACCCGGACAGCGAGTTCCAGCGCAGATTCGTTTCTGTCCTGGCCCAGCTCACCCCGGAGCAGTGGCAGCTCATGGAGCAGATGGCCCATCAGCTCATCGACGAGGGCACAAAAAAAGAAGGAACCTGATCGGTTCCTTCTTTTTTTGTGCGTGGATTCACAGTAAGTGCAGCGCCGCTATGTACAGGATCCGCAGCTGCTCCTCTGTGGCTTGCTCCAGCATCCTTTCCAGGTAAGATAATAACGTCTCTCTATTTTCCATCTCCCCATATCTCCTCTACTGTCGTTTCCAGCGCCCGGGCAATCCGGATGGCCGTTAGCACGTTCGGCAGCCTGTCCCCCCTCTCTATCTCGCTGATGGTTGTTTTTCCCACCCCAATCCGTCGGGCCAGTTCTCTCTGTGAAATGCCGTGGTAGTCTCTCAAGTCCTTTAATTTTTCGTTCATCTGCGCACATCCTATCATATAAACATTCCCTTGTGTTAAAAACGGACTGTATCCAGTCCGCTTTTACTTATTTCACCACAAATTTCCGAATACATCGGTTGACAAAGCAAGAATTTGTATCTATTATGAGGATGTGGGCTAACTTTATGCGCATAGTTTTATGTATTATGGAGGAGATTTGGTATGAAAGAGAAGTTGTCCGCTACCCTTGGCACTTTCGGTGAGATTATGTATTTTATTTTGCGTATGTTTGTCTCCGTCCTGCCGTTGGTTATGATCGATGGCGGATGGTTTCTGCGCTTGGTTATATTTACCATTATGTACTTTGTTCCCGTCTCCGGTGTCATTTTCTGGGTATGGGGGCTTATCTGCGCCATCGGCGGCGTACAGGACTGGGTCGCCATCGTCTATTATATCTGCTTCGCTGTCATCTTTCTGCCGTTTTTCATTTCCTGCGCCTTGTCACTTATAAGATGTGTAAGAGATAAGATAAGGCCCGATGCAGATTCCGACGAATGTACCCCGAGCACAAATGTGGGGCGTGGCGGTGCACGACCCAAACCTTGGCTCGTTGCAGCCATTTCTGTTTTGGCGATTCTGTCTCTATCCGCAAATGTTTATCAGTATATGAGCAGTCGATCCATGAACGGCGAATTGGCTAAAGCGGCGGCCGATTTTGCATCGATGCGCGATAAATATAATTGGGCTTACAGTATGTACCAAGAGGAAAAAAGTGGGAACAATCTTATAAGCGAAAATTACAGTTTTTGGAGAAGGTATGCTCGCATCGTATCAGAGAACTCTTCAGTATATCATATTTACCCGGACTGCAAGGAATGTGACACGTCATATTTCTGGATCTACAATGTTGAGCAAGCCAGAGATTTAGGGTATTCTCTTTGCAGCACCTGTAAAGAAATGAGATCATGGAAAGACTAACCGCCTCCGCTCTCGATGATCTCCGCCGCCTCTATTCCTATGGCTGGCTCCCCGGGCGAATCGCCCACGTTTTGAACAGGCTGCACGGCCTTACTCTCACGCCGCAGGAGGTTAAACAATTCTGCCGGGCCAATAAGACGCTGCTGGAGAGCAGCCCAAACCAAAGGAGTGAGTCAGATGTCCCCTAAAGATTACCACATAGCCGCCGCCTACATCCGCGTCTCTACCGATGACCAGGTGGAGCTCTCCCCCGCCTCCCAGCTGGTGGAGATCCGCAAGTGGGGCTCCGCCAACGGCTACACCGTCCCGGATGAGTTTGTGTTCGTGGATGAGGCCAAGTCCGGCCGCAAGGTCACCGGCCGCGACGACTTCCGCCGGCTCATCGGCACAGCCAAGCAAAAGCCAAAGCCTTTCGATGCCATCCTTCTGTGGAAGTTCTCCCGCTTCGCCCGGAACCGGGACGACGCCGTGCTCTATAAATCCATCCTTCGCAAGCAGCTGCACATTGAAGTCATTTCCATCAAGGAGCCCATTGCCGAGGGCAAGCTGGGTATCATCATGGAGGCCATGATCGAGGCCATGGACGAATACTACTCCATCAACCTGGCCGAGGATGTCAAGCGCGGCATGGAGGAAAAGCACCGCCGGGGCGAGCTGCAAGCTACCCCCTCCTTCGGCTATGCCGCTCAGGATGGTGTCCTCGTCCCGAAGGAGCCGGAGGCCTCCTACGTCCGGGAGATGTTCAGCCGTTTCCTCTCCGGTCAGGGATTTTATCCCATCGCCCGCTGGCTCAACGACATGGACGTCAAGACCCATCGCGGCTCCCCCTTCGAAAACCGCACCGTGGAATACATACTCCGCAATCCCGTGTATATCGGCAAGCTCCGTTGGAACCCCTCCGGCCGCACCCGCCGGGATTATGATAACCCCAATATTCTTGTGGTGGACGGCAAGCACCCGCCCCTCGTGGATGCCGACACCTGGAACGCCGTCCAGGATCGCATCTCCCAGCTAAAGGCCATGCATAAATACCACGGCCGCCCCCTGGGCAGCAATAAAGACTGGATCTCCGGCATTGTCCGCTGTGCCTCCTGCGGCGGCACCATGATATTTGCAAAGCCCAATTACTGGAAGTGCAACAATTATGTCCGCGGCCGCTGCAGGACATCCCAGCATGTTTCGGGTGATACACTGAAAGAGGCCATTCTCGCCCGCCTCCAGATGGATTCCATCTCTTCCGAGCCGTTGACCTGTGACATCGTCCGGGCAGGCTCCAAGGCCGCTGACGAGATATCCCTTTTGCAGCAGCATAAAGTCAGCCTGCAAAAGCGCCTGGGACGCCTGCGGGAAGCTTACCTCGCCGGTGCCGAGTCTTTGGAGGAGTACGCCGCCGCCAAGGCCGCCACTCTCCAGCAGATCCAGGAGACCGACCAGCGCATCTCCGAAGCCGAAAATAAAAACGCGGACAGCGCCACGCCCGATCTGGTGCGCAGTGCCATCCGCTCTGCAGTGGATACCCTCACAAACAGCTCCTCCACTCTGGAGCAAAAATGCGAGGCCATTCATTCCATATGCGATAGGATCGACTGGGATAAATCACAAAACACCCTCACGATCCACTATCGTTTTGTTCTCCCTTAGTTTTTGCCCTGCATCGTAGTTTAAAGGAATATGGTGGCCCGGACGGCGAGTTGGGTGCATCGCTGCGGTATCTGAGCCAGCGGTATGCCATGCCCTATGCAGAGCTGAAGGGTTTGCTGACTGATATCGGTAGAGAAGCCTCTGAAATGTTCCATTCAGAGGCTACGGCTTTTTTTGATGCTTTTGCAACCGTGTAGCTCCACTTCATAGGAAGTAAATTCAGATATACATCTATGTTGTCTTTATCTTGAACTACCATCTTGTCTAAAATGTGCTTATAGAACTCATCTTCGTACTCCACGCCGCTGACAATCTCTTTGATTGCGTCCTCAATCTCTTTTAAGAGCTGCTGTTGCTGCTCTATCATTTCCCGTTGTTTATCCACGCTTTCGATAATCGATTGAAGCTCCTCGATTTCCGCATCACAGCTTGCACGGGTGGCGGTAAATTCGTCCTTGTTAATCAGATTGGACATATACAGGTCAATCAGATTAGCCCGTCTGCCCTCAACCTTTTTTATCTGCTCTTGCAGCTTTAGGACATCCGTACCCGTCGTATCCATAGCAATGATGGACTGAATAACGGCAGTTAGGTTATTTATGATTTTGTTCCTGTTGTATTTAAGGCTCTTGGTTACGAGATACATAATGTGGGTCGCATCCTCATTGCGGATAGACAAGCCCGTACAGCCGACTTGGTTTCCCGCCTTGTCAATATGGGGGCTTCCGTGCTTTGCGGCTTCATTGCAACGCCACGCCTTATATCTGCTGCCGTCCTTTCTGGTTTTATACCTTGCCACATAGCTTGAGCCGCAGCAGCCGCATTTGATTTTGCCAGAGAACGGATAGCGGTTAGAGTGCTTCGCCTTGCCCTCCTGCGAAAGCGACTTTGCATCTAAAATGCGGTTTGCTTCATCGAATAATTCACGGGAGATAATCGGCTCGTGATGATCTTTAATGATAACAAATTCCTCTTGACCACGGTTGTACTTCTTTTCGTGAGATAGGAAGTCGGGCGTATAGGTCTTTTTCTGAACCAAGTCGCCGCAGTATTTTTCGTTGCGAATCACTCGCAGAATGACCGTGTTGCTCCATTCCTTGACCCGCATAGGGCTGATACCTTCCTCACGAAGCTCACGGGCGATGACGTGCGTTCCTTTGCCCTCATTGACAAACTTATGGAAGATAAGGTGTACAACCTTTGCGCCTTCCTCGTTGATAGTCATTTTGCCGCCCTCGACATCGTAGCCCAACATACTTCTGCCGAACACAACGCCTTGTTCCATCTGGCGTTTTTGTCCCCACTTCACACGCTCGGAAGTCTTGCGGCTTTCTTCCTGTGCAATAGAGGACATAATCGCCAGACGAAGCTCTGCATCGCCGTCTAAGGTGTTGATATTGTCATTCATAAATATAACACCGACGCCGTGCTTTTTCAATTCACGGGTGTAATATATACTATCAAGGGTGTTTCTCGCAAAACGGGAAATCTCCTTGGTGATAATCAAATCAAAGTCGCCGTTCTTGGCGCACGCTATCATACGGTTAAACTCTTTGCGCTTCTTTGTGTTCGTACCAGAAATGCCCTCATCGGCAAAAATCTCATATAGTTCCCAATCGGGGTTGCGCTCAATATACTGTCTGAAATACCGCTGCTGGCTTTCAAACGAATTGGCTTGGTCTTCATTGTCCGTTGAAACTCGGCAGTATGCCGCTACCTTTCTTTTCGTTTCAACCATCTTCAGCTCTTGATTTAGGCGTTCATATCTATTTATCATAGCGAAGCTCCTTTCTCAGTAAACTTTGTTACTGTATTTAATTATAGAAAAAAGAGTGTGCGGTGTCGAATGTGCAAATTTGTTTTTTCACTCGGCTATGTAAAAACGCCAAGCGTTATGCTCGGCGTCTGCTTTTTTGCTCCCTGCTATATTGCTTTTCAAGCTCGACCAAACAGCGTTCCCGCTGAGAATGTGTCAGCAGCTTTCTTTTCTCCAAAGAAAGGAGTATCGACTTTTGGATATTCATAAGGAACGCAGCGTGTTCCTGCTCGTTTAATTCTGGAACAGGGTCGCCAACATAAACAAATTCTCTATGCAATAGCCGCAACACCTCCCTCGTTTCTAATGTATATGAGCTACCGCTTGTACCGTATAACGAGAGGGCTAATCCTTTTTTGCAAGCCCGATGCTGATGGCAAGGGCTTTGTCTGCGCAATGAATAAAACGCCTGTCAAGAGTTCCTAAATACTCTCGCAGGCGTTGCTTGTCTATGGTGCGGATTTGCTCAAACAGTATAATTGAGTTCTTATCCAGACCGTCGAAGTCTTTAATTAAGGTGTGCGTAGGCAGTTTTGCTTTTGTGTGTACCCGACTTGTGATAGGGGCGATAATGACCGTAGGGCTATGCTTGTTGCCTATATCGTTGGAAATGATAAGTACGGGTCTTGTGCCGCCCTGTTCCGAGCCGATAACGGGATTTAGCTCCGCATAATAAATGTCGCCACGCTTGATAGTCAATTCCATTGTGTTTGACCTCCCAATATGATTTAGGCAGAGGTTTTCTGCCTATGTAGGCAGCCAAACACAAGGAAGTATTTAAGGTTGGAAGAGCATAAACAATATCTCTGTTCTTTTGACCGCCTTGCGTCTGGCTGCTATGAGAAAGCATTTCAATTTGTCCTCGACGCCCCGAAATGCTATTGGGAAGTCGCCAAACGGTCAGCAGCGAACTGACACCACGGGAGTTTCACCCCAACTGTCGTTCTGACAGAGCCGCCCTCATTGCCTGCGACGGTTTTATCACGCTCGGACTGTGACTGGACGGGAGTATCATTATCCTCTTTGTGGGTTATGGCGAAATCGGGAGCTGCCCGATATTTTGAGTCGGTAAAGATAGGCTCACCACCTTTCAATCGCTCGCTGCCGCTTGGCAGGTCGTGGCGTACCGCTGCACACGCTTATGCTCATCACAATCACAAAGAGAAAGTATTTGGCGAATGGGTATTCGGTTGTCAAGGAGCTATCCCGTTTTCGCCACACAAAGGAAAACAGGGTAAGAGGTTTTTGTCCTCTCACCCTGTAGCCCGTGGGAATATTCAATTTTCCCCTCTACTCAAAAAACTTTTTTAATTTTTCTTTGAGCCTATCCATTCTTCTGTAAACAGCTTTTTCAGTAATATCCAGATACACCGCAATTTCACGGGTTGAATATCCTTGTATCTTCATCAAAGCAATCTGCAATGTAAGCCTGTCCACCTTAATCAAAACTTGATAGAGGTGCTGATTTTCGATGTTATCCAAAAAGTCCTCAACCGTTTTTATTTCGGGTGGTGTTGTATCCTCTGCGACTTCATCAAGGTATGTACCTGCTTCCTGCATACGCTGATAGTACCGTCTGTCAGAATTAAAAATCGCCCAATCATGAACACGGAGCTGTTCTATAGTGTCTTCGCTAACCCCCAAGCTCCGTAACTGCTTTTCCTCGGCTTCTTTCCAGAGCCGCCATTTCTTTTCTTCTCTGGCTTTGTTGTAAGCCATAATCTGTACCTCCAATCTGAATTTTTTTGAAAACTCAGATTGGCAGGCGGACTGCGGCAGCCAACGCCAGATACAGGCTTGTCCTGTATCAAAGAAAAGCAAGACAAACAAAAAGCCGCAAAGGTACAAAGACCTCTGCGGCAATAAGCACAACTATACCTACGGCATAGAAATGTAATCTCTATTTGAAAACCATAAGAGTGCCACAAACAGGCGAGGATTTTTTTAACAGATTATCCTCGTTTCTGCGTGACACTCTATATGTATCCGCTGCTTCTGATGAGCAGCGTTGCGGTCATATTAGACCAACACATAAAAATCCCTCCAACCTTAAACGGGCTTGGAGGGATGCACTATGTTTGTTTGGGCGTGACAGAGCAGCCCACCAAAGCACCGTTTTTTTTATTTGGTGGGCTGTGCTGCCAAATATATATTGATAACAAAAGAGCCGACGAGCTGTGAGGTATCTCACAAGTTCATCGGCTCTGCGTCTTAGCGTCTGGCACTTCTGCTTTTGTGATATTCAGTTGCTTTGCATTTATCAATGTCTGCTTATGGCACTTGGGACAGAACAGCGGAAAATTCTTTAGCTCTGTATCCTCCCGTATCTGTACCCTTGTTTTGTTGCCGCAGACGGGGCATAGTATGAACTTTTCTTTTTGCATTAGGCATATTTCCTCCGACTCACAAACGCAAGATTGTCTTAGCTATTGTTGCCAAGGAAAGCCGCAAGTCCCTTTTGCACTTCTGCTGGGTCTTTGACACTATATGTGAAAGATAGTGTTGCGTTTGTTTCAATCCAAATCTTAGAATAATCAGAAGTGAAGCTGATTACGGAGTCCATAGAATTGTCTGCTCGGTAAAATGTAATTTTATTATTTCCCTCGCTGTCATTCCAAGAGCCTCTCTTGACTTCTTTCGTGTTGACCTCAATATTTTCTATAAAGGTCAGCAGTTGATTGAAGCCTTCACTATCTGTAATGGTCGTATTTCCATCGGCAGTCTTTATTGCAGCATGAGTTGCAGACTGCGTAGCTATTGCGGGGATGCCTGTAATAGCATCCTTTGCCGTCGCATACTGCGGGCGGTTAGGAATAAGGCATATTGCAATGACCGCAATTAAAATTACCGCTCCTAAACCTGCAAATCCAATGATTTTTTTCGTGTTTGATTTCATAACATTCTTTATCCTTTCTTTGGGATTTCCCTCGGCAAACGCCATCGGTACGCCAAGTGTGCTTTTTTCAATAGAAAGCTCTAAAAGCGACCGGCTGTATTCTTTGCGAATATCCTCCTTTGAATTTCTGATTACGCTTTCATCGCAGGACATTTCCATATCGGTAACGAACAGCTTGAACGCAAGCCACACAAGAGGGTTAAACCAATGCAGGATAAGAACAACATATCCTAATATCTTCGCAAGGTTATCACGCCGAGCGAGATGCGTCTGTTCGTGGGCAATTACATATTCCTGTGCGTCAGCCAAATTGCTCGGCAAGTATATTTTTGGATTTCGCAATCCAAGCGCAAAGGGCGTGCTGATTACTTGCGAAATATAAATATTATCCCGAAGAAGGACGGCACTCTGTAATTTCTTTTTGAGTCTGGAATATGAGCGTATGCTATACAGGCAAAACGCAAAAACGCCGATGAACCATATAATCTTTCCCCAAAAGGTAAATATCTGATATACATTTGCGGTAGAACCGAAAACCTCAGTTGCTACAACAGGGTTGATTACGCTGTCTATTGCTTTTATACCCGTTTCCACATAAGGGGTTTCAATGTAAAGCATATCCGTAGAAAGCGGCGTTGTGTTGAACGGCAATATGCTCAAAACGCTTTCAAAGGAAACGGGGACAAGCAGGCGGAAAAAGGCAACAAACCACAATGCGTAGGAGAAAACCTTTGGAGCTTTTTTCAGCAGCAGCCGTGCCAGTATAATAATTAAGATGGCGAAGCTGCCCGTAATACTCATATTTACAATATCGAGAAATACTTTGTCGCTCATAGTCATTCCTCTGCATTTTGGTCGATGATTTTCTGTATTTCAGCGATTTCTTGCTTTGAGAGCTTTTTGCGGCGGGTAAACGCCACTAAGAATTGCGGCAAAGAACCGTTGAATGTTTCTTCCACGAAGCCCTCACTTTGCTTCGTAAACCACTCCTGTTTTGAAAGGACAGAAACGACATTGCCCGAATTGTTTTGAAAAATGCCCTTATCACAAAGACGCTTCAGCATCGTATATGTGGTGGATTTCTTCCAAGAGAATTTCTGCTCACAAAGCTGAACCAAGCCTCCAGAGGAAATAGGCTCATTCTCCCAAATTAAGTTGGCAAACTCCAGTTCCATATCTCCAAGTTTGTAATTTTTCATTATAATCCTCCTTGCGGATCTACAAGCATTAGACCTTTGCTTATAGTCTAACACTTGTAGACCCGTTTTGTCAAGAGGAAAACAAAAAGTTCACAAACTCTTTGCTGCCAATACTCAGACAGCATTCAACTACTTTGGATTTATCAAGGTTAGTTTTTCGTTTCGGTTTCCTTGTCTGGCGTTGCCCGATATGCGTGGTTCTCCACATATACCATCATACGGTTATACAGTACCACATAGAAAAGTATAGCAATCATACTGCCTATTGCACCCAAAAGCGCATAAGAGTCGCTGCCTCGTAATTTCAGCGCAGTCCATATTATAATACCTATCCACGCTACAACGCACAGGACGATAGTTGAAATATGTTCGTGCAGCCATTTCTTCTTAAAAAATACTATCTTTTCTTTCAGCGTAAAGGTGCTGTTGTTCAGCGCCGTAACAAGGTTATCGTCGGCGGCTTTCTTAAAGTCCTCCGCCCAAAGCCGTTCGCCGCTTATAAGTTCGTTAATACTTACGCCGAATTCCTTTGAAAGCAGCGACAGCATTTCAACATCGGGCATATAATTGCCGTTCTCCCAACGGGAAATGGTTTTGTTGGTCACACCAAGCTTTTCTCCGAGCTGCTCCTGCGTCAAGCCTTTATCTTTTCGCAGGGCGGCTATGAATTTTCCGATTTTGATTTGATCCATTTTTATATCCCTCCGAAGAAAAGTATAGCGCATTTTTCATGAGAATGCTTCCCCACAAACAGCGAATTCCGCTTGACAAACTGGAATTTGTAATTACTTTGTAAGAACCTTTTTATGATACGATTTGTTTCCGCAGTATGGGCATTTCATCTTTCTTGATGTGCCGCTATGCAGCGCCATAACAACAGCTTTCATTGTCGGTACATATCTTTTTTTGCATACAGGGCATTCGTAGTATCCCGTATCGTGCTCAATTCTTACTCCTACAAAGCAAGTGGCGAAAACTACCGCAGCTCCAAATGCCAATAAAGCGATTCCGAGGGCAAGATGGTCTTTCATCAAATAGCATCCGACAAGTATCATAGTGAGAGATACAACAATCGCCATTGAGATAAGAAGCTTCTCCAGATGCAGAATCCATTTATTTAACGATTCCTCCTGCTTCTTCATCTCCAAGAGCAAAGCATCCGAAGTTTCCTTGTAGTTCTCCATTGCGATTCGCTCCCCACTGAAAAGCTCGCTTAGGTTTATTTTTAGCAGGTCACATAGTTCTGGCATAATGGCTGCATCTGGCAGACTCCGTCCAGTTTCCCATTTTGATACGGCACGGTCTGTGATGCCAAGTTTCTCCGCAAGAACAGCTTGTGTGAAACCTTGCTCCTTCCGACAGGAAGCTATGAATTTTCCAATTTTCTCCTGTTCCATGAGGAGCACCTCCTTTCTTACATCCACTATATCGCCGTATGACGATTTTTAACAGGAACCAATGGTTGATATGTCCGAAATTCACTCTTTAACGGGACTCTACTTCGGGTGGAGTAAGATATTCATTGGCATTCATATTCAAGCTTTACTTATCACAATAAATGAAAATTGCCTCTCTTACAAACTCCGCTGTTCCTTCTCCGCTAACACGGTCAATGTTTTTCTTAAACCGGTCATCACAGACATACATTTCGCCCAAACCTTTTAAAATGTCATTGCTGCAAGTATAGAAGTTTTCATTTATATAGGATTGCAAAGCAGCTACTTTTTCTTGAACAGCCTTATCTGTAGGGGGCAATTGCTTCATCGCTCCTAACTCGGTGAACAACGACATAATCTCATTGGCAAATTTATGATAGTTGTGTTCACTGTGAGAAACAGCTCGTTGTTCATACTCTTGATATGCTTTAGAATTTCCCCATTTTGATTTGACTTCCGCCTTGTATTGTTCAATTTCTTTCGCATCAAAAACTTCAAAATTCATTGTCTTTACTCCTTTAGTTTGAATTTCACGGGCAAAGGAAATAAGCTCGCCTATATGCTTATATTGCAATTCTAACAGTTTGATTTGCTGCGCTATTGCTTCCTCTTGATTAAAATTAGGACTATCAAGAATTTCTTTAATTTCTTTTAGAGGAAATTGCAATTCACGAAACAACAGAATGTTTTGCAAACGGCTAAGGGATGTATCGTCATACATTCGGTAGCCTGCATCAGTTACTTTTGTAGGCTCTAAAAGACCAATGGCATCATAATAGTGTAGTGTGCGCACACTAACACCTGTTAGTTTGCTAACCTCTTTTACTGTTCGCATATTTATCACTCCTCGTATTATAAAGTAGTAGTTATTAGAGTCCCTCTCCAAGGACAAAATGC
>OBLO01002592.1_pt1 | contig 13829 bp, 13 predicted proteins | sample 1519401 | NCBI WGS metagenome assembly OBLO01 (sample SAMEA2602897, study PRJEB22501) | metagenome | reverse complement strand
ATACCAGGCTGCGGAAAATCCAGCCATATCTCCTGTTACCCCGCCGCCCAGAGCGATGATAAAGTCGGTGCGGGTGAGGTGTTTTTCCGCCAGAAAGAGAAGGATGTTCTCAAAGGTGGAAAGCTGTTTGTTTTCCTCCCCCGCAGGGAAGGTGAAAGAATCCGCGGCAAAGCCCGCTTCCTTCAGAGAGAGGAGAAGGCCTTCTCCATAGAGAGGGAAAACATTGCTGTCGCTGACGACCACAGTGCGCTTGCTTCTGGGGAAGAGCTCCCGGCAGAGAGCGCCCGCCTTTTGCAGGCAGCCTTTTTCAATGAGAATTTTATAAGGCTTCGAGGTGTATACGGTCATTTCCATTTAGTTATCTCCTTTTCCGGCGTTCTGCTGGGCAGTTCAAAGGTCGCCTTTTGGGCTCCTTTCCACGCTTATTCCCCCAGCTGTTCCTTAATGAGCCTTCCCTTTCGGAGAAGGCCCCGCAGATCATCCCGGCGGCCTTCCGCCACAGCATCCCGCAGGGCGGTGATATTTTCAATCAGCAGATCCAGCTCTTCTGTGAGCGGTACGGCGTTATCCAGGAAGAGCTCCGTCCACAGCACCTCGTTGATGCGCGCCACCCGGGAAACATCTCTATAGCTTCCGGCGGAAAAGCCGTTGTGCTGCAGGCACTGGGGGCTCATCACATAGGCGCAAGCCAGCACATGGGGGAGCTGGCTTGTGTAGGCGATCATCCGGTCGTGATGCTCCGGTGTTGTGATCACTGTTTGTCCGAATCCAAGGCTGAGGGCCAGGTCTTCTATTTCTTTCACATATTCCTCCGGGGCACCGCAGGGGACGATGATAAAGCTGGCCCCCTGAAAAAGCTCTGCCTCACTGGCTGAAAAGCCGTTTTTTTCCTTTCCCGCCATGGGATGGCAGCCAATAAAGGTGAATCCGAACCGCTGAGCCAGGGGGGGCATTCTGCGGCAAATTTCTCCTTTAATGCCGCAGGTGTCAGCTACCACGCAGTCTTTGGGGATCAGGTGGCCGTATTCCTCTATAAAGGAAACGGCGGCCTCTGGATAGATGCAGAGCAAAACCAAATCCGCTTCCCGAAGGGAATCGGGAGTGCCTATAGAATGGATGGCACCTTCAGAAAGGGCTCTTTCCAGCACATCGGGGCTTACATCGATACCTGTCACTGTATGCTCGGTGCGGGAACTAAGGGCTTTTGCCAAGGAGCCCCCAATTAGGCCCAGGCCCACGATTACGATGTTTTTTTTCATGTCTGCACTCCTTTCAGCGGTTCCCGGTTTCTGTTTGGAACGAAAGCTTGGGGCGGGGAGTTAAAGCTCCCCAGTCCAGAAAATCAAATATCTTCTTTGAGAACTTTGGCCGCGGCGAAGACACGCTTGGCCACATGGTCGAACTGATCCGGCGTCAGAGACTGGGCGCCGTCGGAAAGAGCCTTGGCGGGGTTGTTGTGCACCTCGATCATCAGGCCGTCGGCTCCTGCGGCAACGGCAGCCATAGCCAGAGGTTCCACCAGGGAAGCAATTCCGGAGGCGTGGCTGGGATCTACAATCACCGGCAGGTGGGAAAGCTTCTTGAAGATAGGCACGGCGGAAATATCCAGAGTGTTGCGGGTGTAGGTCTCATAGGTGCGGATGCCGCGCTCGCAGAGAATGACCTGCTCGTTACCCCCAGCCATAATGTATTCAGCGCTCATAAGGGTTTCTTCAATGGTGTTGGCGAGGCCGCGCTTTAAGAGGATGGGTTTTCTGAGCTTGCCCAGTTCTTTCAAAAGCTCGAAGTTCTGCATATTTCGGGCCCCTACCTGGATGATGTCCACATCCTCGAAGAGGGGAAGATGAGCGGTGCTCATGATTTCTGTCACGATGGGGAGACCGGTGTGCTCCCGAGCCTTTCTCAGAAGCTCCAGCCCGCTGGCGTGGAGGCCCTGGAAGGCATAGGGGGAGGTTCTGGGTTTGAAAGCGCCGCCTCGAAGGAATTGGGCCCCGGCAGCTTTTACCCGCTCGGCCACATAACAGATCTGCTCTTCTGTTTCCACAGAACAGGGGCCTGCCATGATACAGAGGTTCCCGTCGCCGATTTTCTGCCCGCCGGGAAGAGCAATGACGGTGTCGTCCGGGTGAAATTTACGGTTGGCCTTTTTATAGGGCTCCTGAACGCGCTTGACGCTGTCTACCACGTCCTGGGCGGCAATATATTCAATATCAATGACGGAGGTATCCCCGATCAGACCCAAAACGGTGCTGTGGGTCCCCACCCAAGTGTTGACCTTTACTTTATATTCCTCGGTAAGACTATCTGTGAAACTTTTGACCTGGGCTGCTGTGCAGTCCGGCTTTAATACGATGATCATATTGCATACCTCCTGAATTCATATGGATGCTAGTAGCGGCGAACATACTAGAGAAAGAAGAAAACCAAAAAAAGCATGAAAAAAACGGAGCTGCCGGCAGCTCCGTTTCATCAGCACATCTGTTTCAATACATACAATAGCCCCACCGCTTATCTTATACGGTATGGGCCTGCTGATTCTGTCTGGAGTTTCTGCAGCAGGATACACACGCCAAAAAAGCCCGTGCCATAAAATAGCCGGGAAAATAAAAGCTTGTAAATCGTGTGCTGCGAACTGTCATAGACATTATGAAACTCCTGGATCCTTTCAGATACAATTCTGGCAGAAGAAAATCTCCGCTCAGACCATGCTTTTGTAAGATGGTTTCCATCTTCTCGTGACTTTCATCATAAACGATTTTATTTTGATTGTCAAGATTTTTTGACACTTTTTCGATTTTAAGCGATAAAGCAAATTTCATGCTTTTTTATCTGCTATTCCAGCTCCAGCCGGTGGAGAATCTCACGGGCCACAAAATTAGCAGGTGCACCGGCGGGAATCACCATGTGGGCTGCAGCTTTATATTTGGGCATCCGTTCCAAAAAAAGGGAGTACATCGCCTCGTCTTTGTCCGGTCTCTGGAGAAGAGGACGGGATGTATCGTTTTTCAGCCGTTCCCGCAGAGCAGGGAAGGGAACATCCAGAAGCAGAATGATACCGGTTTCCGCCAAAGCATCCCGGCTTTTTTCCCGCAGGACCGTTCCCCCTCCGGAAGCGATCACAAGGCCTCGTTCCCGGGAAAGAGCCGCAGCCGCGTCTTCCTCCATCTGTCGGAAAGCTTCCTCGCCATCCTCTGCAAAGATTTCCTTAATAGCTTTTCCGGCCTTTTTCTCAATGTATTCATCCATGTCTACAAAGCTGCGTCCTGCAAGCCTTGCAAGCCTGCGCCCGATGCTGGATTTTCCGCAGCCCATAAAGCCGCAGAGAATGATGTTGCGCTCTGCACGCTTTTCCAGAGTATCGGCCTCTACCGTTCCTTCTCTCATATCAGTTTCCTCCAAACAAGCGTTGCATCTCATTTTCCGCTTCCCTGCAGAGTGCCAGAAGATCCCCGGTTTCGTAATGAGACCCGTCCCAGATCCGGTGGGCTTCAGCTGCTTGCCCCACCAGCATAGCCATACCCCCGGCCATTTGAATGCCTGCTTCTTCTGCAAGCTGTAAAAAGTGCGTTTCTCTGGGATTATAGACCGCGTCAAACACGGCCTTGCACCGCCTGAGACCACCAGGCCCAAGAGGAGATTCCCCTTCCTTGGGATACATGCCAAGGGGCGTGCCGTTCACGGCCAGATCAAAAGTAAGCCCTTGGCTTTCAGCAAATCGTTCTGTGTCATTTAAGGGAAAAGCTTCTGCCTTTTTGCCGCAGGCTTTCAGAAGATCCGCGGCAAGGTCCTGGGCCTGCTCCATTCTGCGGGCGGCTATATAGACCCGGCATCCCTCCATAAGCCCTTCTAAGGCCATCACTCGGGAAACGCCTCCTGCTCCCAGCACCAGAAGATTTCCGGAAAGAGGAATACCGGCGCTCTTAAGGGCGAACCGGAATCCTGCCCCGTCTGTGGTATGGCCGGTAAGACGTCCCCCTTCATTTTTGACGGTGTTCACAGAGCCGAACAGGCGGGCTTTTTCATCTAGTCCATCCAAAAGAGGTATAATCGCCTGCTTGTGGGGAATCGTGATGTTGAACCCATCGAGCCGCCGCAGCTCTTCTATGGAGCGGGAAAGTATATCGGGAGAAATATCTTTCGCGGTGTAAGAAGCAGGCTTTCCAGCAGCTTCGAACAGGCGGGCATTTAAAAACGGAGACATGGTGTGGCCGATAGGGTGCCCGATAACGGCAAAATTCCGGCTCATGGGGATTACCTCCTTGTGTAAGAAATAAGGTCGATGAGAAAACGCCGCAGAGTATACCGGCCTGCGGATGCAGGAACCGGCACCCTTGGGGCTCTCTCAATTCTTTGTGATAATATGGAGAAAAAGAAAAGACTCATGTACTTTCTGCCATAAAAGGGGTTATCTGGGCATAAAAGAACTATAAAAACTGGAAAATCCTTTTAAAATCATATTGACAAAGTCTGGGTTTGCTAATAATATGTGGATAAGGCAGGCAACAGAAAAAGGCGCTGGTGATATCTGCAGGCCCGTTTTCATGCCAAAGCTGGCTTATTTTAGCACAAAACCTCGTGTTTTGTCCACTTTTCTCCGTACGGGACCCGGTGCGGAAATTAAAAATCCAAGGGAGGACCTGATTAATGGTACTGGAAAAGCTGAAAGCAATCCTGAGTGAGCAGTTTGACGCAGAGGAGGATTCTATCACCCCCGAAACCTCCATTGCCGACGACCTGGGCGCTGATTCCCTGGATGTTGTGGATTTGCTGATGTCTATTGAGGACGAATTCGAGATCGAAATTCCTGACGAAGAGATCGACAACATCAAAACAGTGGGAGAGCTCGTGAAGTACATTGAAGATCATATGTGATCTTCTGATACTTTAAGCAGAAGCACCACTGTGTAGGCTTTGCTGTATGAAGCCTAAAAAGACCGCTGCGTATATTGCGCAGCGGTCTTTTTTGTGTTTCTGCATCTCCGTAAAACCGGCAAAAGTTTGCCGGTATAAAAGAGAAAAATCTATGTTCTGATTCTTCCTCGGCCCGGCACTTTCAGAAAGAATATGAATATTGGTGTTAGCCGGTGGAAAACCATAAAATGAAGCCCGTTACTGATGCAGGGGTTCATAAAAAGTAAAGGTTTTCGTATGTGAAATATTTTTTATTATTATACCATTTTTGACGTAATAATGCAAGAAACATAGTTTTTCTGCATCCTTTTATACAGGATAGAAGCGAACGAAAACTTTTACTTTTTCGGTCTGAGTGGAGTGTAGGAGGCAGAAACATGGAGAAGAGAAAACCAATTATCAGCACAGTTACCCCCTGTTACAATGAGGAAGCGGCTATACCGCTGTTCTATCAGGAGCTGCGCCGGGTGGCGGAGAAAATGGCGGATGCGGAATTTGAATTTCTTTTTGTTGATGACGGCTCAACAGACGGAACGCTCGAGATCCTGCGGGAGCTGAATCAGAGGGATGCAAGGGTGCACTATGTATCCTTTTCCAGAAATTTTGGGAAAGAAGCCGGGATTTACGCCGGCCTTCAGAATGCTTCGGGGGATTTTGTGGCCATTTTGGATGCGGACATGCAGGATCCTCCCTCATTGCTCCCGGAAATGTACCGGATTGTGACAGAAGAAGAATATGATTGTGTAGGAACCCGCAGGGTAACGCGCAAAGGAGAGCCGCCTGTGCGTTCTATGTTTGCCCGCATATTTTACCGGCTGATGAACAGGATTTCAAAAACAGAAGTGGTAGATGGGGCAAGGGATTTTCAACTTATGAACCGCAAAGTGGTGGATGCGGTCCTTTCGGTGGGAGAATACAACCGGTTTTCCAAAGGAATTTTCGGCTGGGTAGGCTTTAAAAAGAAATGGCTGGAGTATGAAAATGTGGAGAGGGTAGCTGGAGAAACCAAATGGTCCTTCTGGTCGCTGTTTATTTATGCGCTGGATGGAATCATAGCTTTTTCCACAGCGCCTTTGGTTATTTCTTCTATATTGGGAATTCTGCTGTGTGTCGTATCCTTCGTTCTGATCCTGATCGTGGTAATCAAGACGCTGATGTGGGGGGATCCGGTGGCGGGATATCCCTCTCTTGTGTGTATCATTTGTTTTATTTCTGGTATACAGCTGCTCTGCATGGGCATTTTAGGTCAATATCTTGCCAAGACATATCTGGAAACTAAGAAACGGCCGGTGTATCTTATCAGAGAGAAAAAATAAGAGGTGAGGGATAGTTGTGGTTCGGGAAGATTACAATCTGAAAAATTGGGTGAAACGGTATAGAATAGATTTGCTGTTCTGCGTGATAACCCTTTTGCAGCTGGGACTGCTGCTGTATTATGGCAATGAAAAGGCGTATTTCCAGGGGGATGAAACATATACGTATGGGCTTTCAAATAGCATGGGAGTTCCTTTCTTGTCGGCGGATTCCGATGTATGGAGAACGTCTCAGGATTATAAGGATTATGTCATGGTGGGGAGTGATGAGCGTTTTCGGTATGACTCTGTATTTGCCAACCAGGCAGCCGATGTGCATCCGCCTTTGTATTACTGTTTTATCCATACGGTTTGTTCCTTTTTTCCGGATACTTTTTCAAAATGGTATGGGATTATACCCAGTATGGCGTTCTTTTTACTGACAAATTGCCTGCTTTTTTATCTTTCCAAAAGGCTGTTTGGGAATACGTTAAAATCTGTGCTTCCGGCGTTTATATGGGGATTTTCTGCTTTGGGAATATCTATGGGGCTTTTGATTCGTATGTATATGATGCAGATATTCTGTATCGTTTTATATACTGTGGTGCTATACAGGCTATTAATAGATAAACGAAAACGGGACTATTTCTATGTGGCTGTAACGGTATGCCTTGGTTTTTTGACCCATTATCATTTTGTGATATATGCGTTTTTGATTTCTGCGGTGTTTTCTCTGTGGCTTCTATATAGGAAACAATTCAGGGATTTTTTACTGTTTGCTCTCAGTGCGGGCGGTGGGATAGCAGCTGGAGTATTGGTTTTCCCACCGTTTTTTCTTCAGCTTACTTCTACAAATAGAGGTGAAGAAGCAGCGGCAAATATAATAAATCTACAGAACCTTTGTGAGAGCTGGCGGGAATATTATAGAATGGTAAACCGATATGTATTTGGAAGCCAGCTGAAATGGATCGTTCTTGTGCTTGCTGCGCTTCTGCTTCTAATGCTGCTTTGTTCCCTTTTGGCCAAAGTGAAGCACAAACGCCGCCCGGAAAAAGCGTTCTATTTTCAGGATATGCTGCAGAAACGCGTTCTGCCGGAAAATACGCGGTTCCTTATAGCGGTGACGGCGGTATGCGTAGTGTATTGCCTGGTGGTAATAAACCTGTCTGAACTTAAGCAGATACGATATATTTCTGGTGTGATTCCGCTTTTATTGCTCGCTTTTTCTGCTGCATCGGTTTCTGTTTTGCAGTATTTTGTAAAACATCCCAATGGAGTTGTGGTGGGGATCGCTTTGTATTTTGCCGTTTTGTCATACACGGCGTATAGGGATCATTCTTTGCTGTATGTGTATCAGGATGATGAGCAGTTAACGGCCATGGAAGCGTATAAGGAAGCGACTGGTGTGATCGTGTTTACTTCTCCGAATGCGGCACAACAGTATAATCTTTGTACTATGCCGCTGCCGTGTTATATGATGTTGAAGGAGACGTATCAGGTAGATGAGCGGGAACTGGAAAAACTGGGTTCCGCACTTGAGGGAAAGAAGGATGAACAGATACTTGTATATGTCCGTAAGGATGCGAAAGATCCCAACATCATGCAGAAGGTTTTGCAAAATGCAGGCTTTCGTGGATATAGAATAATTCCCGAACTATCGAGAGGATACACTGCATGTAATGTATATCTGCTGACAAATGAAGTGTCATAACGAAAAAGCACTCCTGAGATGAACAGGAGTGCTTTTTCTCTCATAGAAGAACAGCGCAGGCGGGTTTATCTAAAAATCGCCTGTGGCCTCTTGTATTTATCACGAAAAGCAAGTAAGCTTAACGATTAAGGGGATCTTTCCTTAATGAATGTGGGAAAGGTCAAAGATGAAGCGGAACAACTATGAAAGGGGCAGTTGGTATGAATAGGGAAAAATTGATGGCGTATATGGAAGAAAAGGGGATAGACGGCTTTTTTATAGCGAAAAAGGAAAATGTGCGATATATAAGCGGATATACGGGGTGGGACTCCTACCTTCTGATAACAAGAGGGACAAGCTATTTTATAACGGATCCCCGGTATACGGAGCAGGCGGCCATGGAATGCCCGGCATATACAATCTATAATTGGAGAACGCCGGGGTGCACAGTGGTGGATGCGCTGAAGACCATAGCGGAAAAGGAGCATCTCAAGACCCTTGCCTTTGAAGGGGATGTGATGAACTACCGGCAGTATTTTGAATGCCGGGAAAAGCTTCGTGCGGAGCTGGTTCCTGCGGATGACGTGATCGAAAAGATTCGTTCAGTGAAGACTCCGGAAGAGATCGCCTGCCTGCGCATATCCTGCCAGATCGCCTGCAGAGCATATGAGCGCCTTTTAAAGGAGATTCGGGTGGGTGTAACGGAAAAGGAACTTTCCGCAAAGTTGGTCTGCTATATGACGCAGGAGGGGGCCGACGCTCAGCCCAACGGCATCCTTCTGATCTCGGGCCCCAGAACGTCTCTTTTGCATGGGGTAGCTTCCGCAAAGGCCATTGAATACGGCGACTATATGCTGATGGATCTCGGCTGCCAATGTAAGTGTTATATTGCCGATAGGACGCGCAACGTAGTGGTGGGGAAAGCCAATGCGAAGCAGAGGGAGGTATATGAGCTGGAAAAGCGCATGCTGGAAGATTCTCTCAAAGTTATGCGCGCAGGTGTGCCGGCCCGGGATGTTTATAAGGCTTCCGTCCGTGCTATCGAAGGGACGGAATATATGCAGTATCATTATTCCAACGTAGGCCACGGCGTGGGACTTTTTGTTCATGAGCAGCCTTTCACAAGCCCGGTGGCTGAGGAAATTTTGGAAGAAAATAATGTGCGGACTATTGAGCCGGGGCTCTACATACCGGGGTGGGGCGGTGTGCGCATTGAGGATCAGATCTGTATAACCAAAGACGGCTATGAGAATTTTGTCAGCATTCCCCACGAGCTGATGGAACTGTGAACAATGGTGTTTACCCCCGTGACATCTTTTTGTGCCAGCACAAGCATAATAAAAATTAGGAGAGTTAAAAAATTGCAGTTTCGTAGCTCTGTTGCGTGAACTGTCTTGAAATAGGAAAAGCTTTCTTATATAATAGAATATGCTTTTACGGGGGGCAGCTTATAAGAAGTTTCCTGTGGGCCGCGCGCTGTTCGCCTGCCCGGGCGCCATGCGAAAATGTAGGTCCCAGTTTTTTACATTGCATAAACGGGCGGCGAGAAAATAGCAAAGGAGCGAAAAAAGCAGTTGAACGAATTCAGTTTTCTCATCGACGGAGCGAAGTACATAATCGATAATCCGAAGATGGCAATTATGTGGCTCATAGGAGGCCTTTTGATCTGGCTGGCCATCAAAAAGGATTTTGAGCCTGCCCTGCTTCTTCCCATGGGTTTTGGCGCCATTTTGGTGAACTTGCCCCTACCTGGAGTAGTTGGTGACGATAGCGTCACGGGCATTGTCCAGTGGCTGTATCATGTGGGTATTGAGGCTTCCGAGGCTATGCCGCTTTTGCTCTTCGTGGGCATCGGTGCTATGATCGATTTTGGGCCTCTTCTCTCTAATCCGCGGATGCTTCTTTTCGGCGGCGCGGCTCAGTTCGGTATTTTCTTCACGGTGGTAATGGCAGTGCTTCTGGGCTTCCCGCTAAAAGATGCCATGAGTGCCGGTGTAATCGGCGCGGCAGACGGCCCTACCTCCATCATGGTGGCTCAGCGGCTCGGAAGCAGCTATTTCGGTGCCATCACTGTGGCGGCATATTCTTATATGGCTCTGGTGCCGATTATCCAGCCTATAGCTATCAAGCTGGTTACCACCAAACATGAGCGCCAAATCCGCATGCCGTATAACCCTGCCAATGTGAGCAAGACCACTCGGATTCTGTTCCCCATCATTGTGACCATCATCGCGGGCCTCATTGCTCCTGATTCCGTTGCGCTGGTAGGTTTCTTGATGTTCGGCAACCTGATCCGCGAATCCGGCTGCCTGGATAACCTCTCTCAGACGGCCCAGGGACCACTTGCGAACCTGATCACTATCTTCCTTGGTATTACAATTTCTTTCCAGATGCGGGCGGAAGCTTTCCTTTCCTGGGGCACGATTCTGATTATGTGCCTTGGTTTGGTGGCTTTTGTTGTGGATACCATCGGCGGCGTATTGTTCGCTAAGCTTCTGAACCTGTTTCTTCCCAAGGATAAGAAGATCAACCCCATGGTGGGTGGCGCCGGCATTTCTGCGTTCCCCATGTCCGCCAGAGTCATCCAGAAGATGGCCCTCAAGGAGGACAATCAGAACCACCTGCTCATGCACGCTGTAGGCGCAAACGTGGCAGGCCAGATCGGTTCTGTGGTTGCAGGCGGCATTATCCTTTCCCTGGCGGGAGTATGGTTCTAACTAACGGCTGATGAAGGAAACGGTGAAGACGCGCGTTGAAAAGCGCCGTACCAGAAAGGATGATATATAGGATGAATATGATTTCTGTACTGCTCCCCGCCTTCAGAAGTGCGATGGGCGAAGTGACGCAGCAGGATATTTTCCGTTCCCTGGAATTGATGGGGAAGGGTATGCTCGGCATTTTGGTGGTAATGATCCTGATTTTCTTTGTCATCAAGGGTCTTAATGCCGTGTCCGGGAGCAAGAAGAAGGAGTAAGCCGGTATTTTTTACTATAATGTAAGAGATACGTATACATGCAGATATAAAGGAGTAATGAGGCTTTGTGGCCCTGCGGCCGGCTGGGAAGCTGTGCGGCCTAAAGAGCCTGTTGCTCTGAGAATTTAATGGAAGCTGAGGGATAACAGATAATGGCAGAACAGAAAAAAATGGTAGAAGCCATCACTCCTATGGAGGAAGACTTCGCCAGGTGGTATACGGATATCGTGAAAAAAGCGGAGTTGATGGATTATACCAGCGTCCGCGGATGCATGGTAATTGAACCCTATGGTTATGCCATTTGGGAAAATATTACCCGGATTCTGGATGACCGCTTTAAGGAGTTGGGGCACGAGAATGTCTCCATGCCCATGTTTATCCCTGAAAGCCTTCTGCAGAAGGAAAAGGATCATGTGGAGGGCTTTGCGCCCGAGGTGGCGTGGGTCACCATGGGCGGCGAAGAAAAGTTGGAGGAGCGCCTCTGTGTGCGCCCGACCTCCGAAACGCTGTTCTGCGACCATTACGCCAGGGTGATTCACTCCTGGCGCGATCTGCCTAAACTCTATAACCAGTGGTGCAGCGTAGTCCGTTGGGAAAAAACAACCCGCCCCTTCCTGCGTTCGGTGGAGTTTCATTGGCAGGAGGGCCACACTATGCATGAGACTGCTGAGGAGGCCAAGGCGGAAACAGAGCAAATGCTCAATGTATACGCTGATTTCTGCGAGCAGGCCCTGGCGATCCCCGTGATTAAAGGCCGCAAGACCGATAAGGAAAAATTTGCGGGGGCGGAAGCTACCTATACCATCGAGGCGCTGATGCACGACGGCAAGGCTCTGCAGAGCGGAACGAGCCACTATTTTGGGGATGGATTCGCCAGAGCTTTCAATATCACCTTCCAGGGGCGCGATAATACGCCTCAGTATCCCCACCAGACTTCCTGGGGAATGAGCACCCGCATCATCGGCGGTATCATCATGACCCATGGGGATAACAGTGGTCTTGTGTTGCCTCCGGCCGTGGCGCCCATTCAGGTGATTATCCTGCCTATCGCCCAGCATAAGCCCGGTGTTCTGGATAAAGCCTATGAGCTGCGGGATCGCCTGAAGAAGGCTGGCATCCGCGTAAAGGTGGATGACAGCGACCAGACTCCCGGCTGGAAGTTCGCTCAGTATGAGATGAAGGGCGTGCCTCTGCGTTTGGAGATCGGGCCTAAAGACATGGAGAAAGATCAGTGCGTCTTGGTTCGCAGAACAGATCGTGAGAAAGTCTTCACTTCTCTTGAAAATCTGGAAGATGCTGTTAAAGAGCAACTGAAAATTGTTCGCGATCAAATGTATCAGAAAGCGTTGGAACGCAGGGAAAATATGACGTATGCAGCCGCTTCTCTGGAGGAACTCAAAGAGATCGCCGATACGAAACCTGGATTTATCAAGGCTATGTGGTGTGGAGACCAGGCCTGCGAGGAGAAACTTAAGGAAGTCGCAGGGGTTTCTTCCCGTTGTATGCCCTTTGAGCAGGAACATCTGGGCGATACCTGTGTCTGCTGTGGTAAGCCTGCCAAGACTATGGTATATTGGGGCAAGGCATATTGATCTAAATAGGAGCATAAGGTGGAAGCGTTTCTAAAAGGGCGCTTCCACTTCCTGTATTTATTTGATTTTGTGCTCAAAGCGGCCGGAGAAGAGATGCATAGGGGGGATGGGAGACGATGAGCATTAGCGATATGCAAAACAGCAAAGAAAAGTTACCGCAAACTGACCTGAGCTTTTCCAAAATGATGGCTTTGCAGATGGAGTTGTGGGAGAAGGACCGGGAGAAATGGCCCTATGACAAAGAATTTTCTCTGGACGATGGAGAAGATAGGGGAGAGCATAGCCGTTTTGAAGAAGAAAGGCGGGAACGCGTCATGGGGATGCGGAAGTCCGGGCGGCGTTCGTGGAAGAGCTCAGCGATGTTTTGATGTATTATATAGGGTGTCACGGCAGAGGAGATATCCCGAGCCTATGTAAAAAAGCATGCACGGAATATGGTGCGGGATTTTTAGGAGGAATACCGCAGCCCACACCGCTCCTGCTGGCGATTCAGCCGAAGATGTGATTTAAAGGGGGAGCAGCGTAGACAGCTATCCGGATCCAGAAATCCGATGAAGGCCCAGTGGGTATGTGAGATTGCTTGCTCTGATTGCCATATCAATTCAAAATGGCAGAATAGTATGGCTGTCTCCTTTTATGAATAGAGCGTTTGCTACTATAGCTGTTATCCTTTTGTTGGGACTAGCGTTTGATGAGAATTTCAGTGAGATTCTATGGCTTTTTTTTGATGGCAGAATGCATAAAAAATAAAGAAAAATTTCTTGCAAAAAAGAGAAAATAAGTGTTGCAATTCAAAGGTACCTATGGTATTATAATTGAGCGTGACTGCGACAGATATGCGTTGAAGCGGGAGGTTGCGGCTGAGAGATGCCGGTTTTTCCGTGGAGTATGTCCGATTTTAAACCGGGCGACAGATATTTTGAGCGTTGGGAATACAGGGTTGCGTATTCTGCACGTTCAGACGTTTTTTGTGCCTAACACCCGGATTTAACTTGTGAAAAGTCGAATCCGGTTTTTCAATGTCCGGATGCGAAACACCCGGGACCGTGTGCGGAAATGAAAAACGTCGCCCGCCAACTACAACAAGGAGGCGATCAAAGTGGCAGTCAAAGAAAAAATCAGGATAAGAATCAAAGGGTATGATCATCAGTTGGTGGATCAGTCCGCCGAGAAGATCGTAGCAACTGCAAAGCGCACCGGCGCCCGTGTGAGCGGACCTGTGCCGCTGCCCACCGAAAAGCAGGTTGTCACCATCCTGCGCGCTGTTCATAAGTATAAGGACAGCCGTGAGCAGTTTGAAATGAGAACTCACAAGAGACTTATCGATATCCTGAGACCTTCCAACAAAACCGTTAAGGCTTTGATGGATC
>OBLO01002589.1_pt1 | contig 13838 bp, 10 predicted proteins | sample 1519401 | NCBI WGS metagenome assembly OBLO01 (sample SAMEA2602897, study PRJEB22501) | metagenome | reverse complement strand
CGGTGGTGCCCAGGAGCTTATAGGTACCGTTTTTGCTGCCGCTGCGGTATACCTCATATTTGGCTGCCCCTTCTACGGGCGTCCACTTGATGTAGGGCTTGCCGCTGGAGGCGATGTACTCCGCCTTGGCGGCGGCGGGCAGCAGCGTCCCCTTGTAATTGTAGTGCATTTTGGCCTGGGAGAGGGCATCGTCTGTGCAGTCATTGTCCACGAGGACCCACTGCTTTTCCGTGCCCGCGAAATACACATCCGTCAGAGCGTCACAGCCGGTGAACGCGCCGGAACCGATCCGCTTCAGGCTGGAGGGAAGCAGGATGGAGGTCATGGCCGGGCAGCCGATGGAACCCAGGCCCAGTGCCTCCACCCCCTTGGGGATCACGATGCCGCCGGCCCTGCCGCCGGGATACTGGATCAGTTCTTTCATGTCTTTTGTATACAGCGCCCCATCCCGGGAGACGAAATTCTTGTTCCCAGCGGCCACCGTGATCTCCTGCAGGCTGGTGCAGGCCCGGGCGAAATACATCCCCATAGCTATTTTGGTCACGCTGGCGGGGATGTGGAGGGACTTGAGGCTGGTGCAGCCGGTGAAGGCATCGATCCCAATACTCTCCAGACCCTCGGGGAGAACGACCTTTTCAAGTCCCGTGCAGCCTTCGAACTGTTTGGACTCGACAGCCTTGACCCCTTTTTCGAAATATACCTCCTTTAGGCCTGTGCACTTGGCAAAGACGGAAGCGCTGCAATCGGTCAGACTGGCCGGTATGGTCAGGGTCTTGAGGCTTCTGCAGCCGGCAAAAGCCACCCAGCCCAGGGTTTTCAGATTCTTGGGGAGGGTCATATCAGACAGGGCGGTGCAGTTGTCAAAAGCGGAGGCGCCGATGTCCGTTACGCTGTCCGGGATCTGAACGCTGGTGAGCTTGGTGTACCCGCTGAAGGAAAGGTAGGCAATGGAGGTTATGCCCTTTGCCAGAACCACGGACTTGATCCGATTTTTGTAGGCGGCCCAGGGCATCTTGCCGCTATCGTATGCTGCCATAGCGCCCTTGCCGCTGATGGTCAGGGTGCCGGTGCTGCTGAGGGACCAGGTGAGATTTTTACCGCAGGAACCAGAGGCGGTAGTTGCGGCGTAAGCGGTGGCGGGCAGCAGGCACAAGGCCAGGACTACCGCTAAAACCAGGCTGAGAATTCTTCTTTTCATAAAATTTTCCCCGTCTTTCCTTTTTAATATAAATATGGTATCGGAAAAAGGGGGAGTTGTCAATGGAGCCAGGGGGGATTTCTATCCGGCGTTTTGCCGTTTTTTCGGCTCGCTTTTCATGGAATATGCACAGAAAAAACGGATGCATAGAGGATTCTGAGAGGCATACTATATAAAATAGAGCGGGCTGCCGCGTCCCAGGCAGCGTTTTGCATGGGCAAAAGCGCGGCGGCGGTGGAAAATACCGGGCCGGGGCCGAAAATCACTACCATCTCTTGACGGGGTGTGGTACAATAGATTCCCAGACAATAACCTGTTCCGCCCGACCCGGTGGGTGCGGGGCAAAAAAGGAGAATGGCAATGAAGTGTCCCTATTGCGGATATCAGGAGAGCAAGGTGGTGGACTCCCGCCCGGCAGACGAGGGCAGCATCCGCCGGCGCAGAGAGTGCCTGCGGTGTGAGCGCCGCTTTACTACCTATGAGACGGTGGAGAGCCTGCCCATGGTGGTCATCAAGAAGGACGGCAGCCGCCAGAGCTTTGACCGCAGCAAGGTGCTGCGGGGTATCCAGCGCAGCTGCGAAAAGCGTCCCGTCCCGGTGGCGGATATGGAGCGCATGGCGCTGGAGATCGAGCAGGAGCTGCAAAACTCCCTGGAGCGGGAGATCAGCACGGAGCTGGTGGGCGAGATGGTCATGGACAAGCTGAAAAAGGCTGACGAGGTGGCCTATGTGCGCTTTGCCTCGGTGTATCGCCAGTTCAAGGATATCAACACCTTCATGAGTGAGCTGAATAAGCTGCTGAATGAAGAGTGAGCTATAGAATGTTCCGCAGGGTCAGACGCTGCATCTCGTCCAGAAGGGTGAACTGCGTGCGCAGCTCTGCCATGTCGGCCAGCAGCTCGGCCCCTTCCCGCTGCCGGCAATAGGTAATGCAGCGCTGGAGCAGGGCCTCTGTCTCGTCCAGCTCCTGGTGGGCGATGACCATGTGCAGCCACTCCTGCTGGCCCTGCCAGAGGTCATAGAGGTCTGTGAGGGCCTGCTCTGCCTGGGGCCATTGCTCCCGGGTCGCCAGATCGTCGGCGGTTTGCAGCTGCTGCTTCCACCGATCCGTGTGCCGGGCCACACTGCTCCCGGCGTACAGGCACAGGAGCATCGTCAGCAGAAGGATGAATATGGGAATTCGGAAAGATCTCATTTGGCAGCGTCCTTTACAATGCAGATGATCTCGCCCCGCTGGTCAATGGTCAGCAGAAAGACCTGGGAGGGGGCGTGCACACCGTTTTTGGCAAGCTGCGTCTGCAGCCATTGCCGGTTATGTCCCGACCGGCGCAGATTGTCCGCCAGCAGGCGGCCGTCGTTGATGATGACGGTGGGCAGGAATACATCGTCCTCGTAGAACAGACCCAGCTGCCGGGGGGTAGCGGGCTGCGCCACCGTGTGCAGCAGCACCGAGAGCTGGCCGCCGGTCTCCAGAATGGCGTACTTCACGTCCTTGATGTCCGTGACGCCCTGTGTGCGCAGCTCCTCGAACAGCTCGTCCAGGGTCAGGCGGTTGTGGCGCATGGCATCCTGCTGCAGCTTCCCGTCCCAAATGATGACGGCGGGCTTGCCGCAGATGAGCGTGCGAAAGCGCATGCTCCGCAGGCTGAGGCAGCTGAGCAGCATGCTCATGGCCAGCAGCGTCACAATGGGGATGACCCCGTTCACCAGGGGGATGCCGAAATCCTGCATGGGAACGGACGCAAGGTCTGACAAAAGCATGGTCAGCACCAGCTCGATGGGTTCCAGCTCTCCGATCTGCCGCTTGCCGGTGAGCCGAAGCCCCACGATGAGCAGCAGATACAGGATCGCGGTGCGAAAAAAAGCGGTGATCATTACGGCATACCTCCTTGACGGCAGTATTTGCCGCCAGAGGTAAAAATATACAACCATCAGTCACAGAGGGAAAGGAGGCCATGGGGCAGACCCCATCATAAGCGCCAGCGCCCGCCCAGGCGGGACGACGAGGAGGAGAGAGTATCGAAGCTTTCGGCGGAAGCTCTCCCGCACCGTTCGGGTGCGTACGCAGCCGGTAAATATGCGGGCGACCGCAAAACAGAGAGGCTGCGGCCGGACAGGAATGACAAATATCTGTGCGTTTGTCCTTCCGATTGTATAAAACAGTTTAGCGATCAGGAGGAAATTAATATGTGTGGAATCGTAGGTTATGTGGGGAAGGAACAGGCCGCTCCCATTCTGTTGGACGGACTGCAGCGGCTGGAATACCGGGGGTATGACTCCACCGGCATCGCCGTGTGCGGCCCCGAGGGGCTGCGCCTGAAAAAGGCCAAGGGCCGCCTGCAAGTGCTGCGGGAGCTGTCCCATGACGGGGCGGATCTGCCCGGCACCCTGGGCATCGGCCACACCCGCTGGGCCACCCATGGCGAGCCCAACGACGTCAATGCCCATCCCCATGTCAGCCGCAGCGGCCGCATCGCCCTGGTGCACAACGGCATCATCGAGAATTTTGCCGAGCTGAAGGGCCAGCTGCTGCACAAGGGCTACCAGTTCCAGTCGGAGACCGACTCGGAGGTGGTGGTGCAGCTGCTGGATTACTACTATGACCAGTGCGGCGACATCGTGGAGGCCGTGCGCCGCATGCTCAGCGCCGTGGACGGGGCCTACGCCTTCGGCATTGTCTGCGCCGACGCGCCGGACCGGCTCATTGCCGCCCGGAAGGACGCACCGCTGCTGCTGGGCTTCGGTGAGGGGGAGAACTTCATCGCCTCCGACGTCACCGCCATCATCCGTCACACCCGGGACATCGCCTATATGGAGGACGGTGAGATGGCCATTCTGACGGCGGAGGGCATCGCTGTTTTTGACGGTTTGGGCCGCCCGGTGGAGAAGAAGCACCACCATGTGGACTGGGACATCGGCGCCGCCGAGAAGGGCGGGTACGCCCACTTTATGCTCAAGGAAATTTTCGAGCAGCCCCGGGCCATCCGGGAGGCTACCGCCGCCCGACTCCAGGGTGGGCGCGTGATCTTACAGGACCTGACCATGACGCCGGAGGAGATTCGCAATATCGGCCGCATCATCATCATCGCCTGCGGCTCGTCCTACCATGTGGGCATGGTGGGCAAGTACAATCTGGAGCGGATGCTCCGGCGCAGTGTGGAGGTGGTACTGGCCTCGGAGTTCCGCTACAGTGACCCCATTGTGCAGCGGGGAGATCTGGTCATTGCCATCAGCCAGTCCGGCGAGACGCTGGATACCATGGCCGCCCTGCGGGAGGCCAAGAAGCGCGGCGCACGGATTTTGTCCATCGTCAACGTGGTGGGCTCGTCCATCGCCCGGGAGTCTGACGACGTGCTCTATACCTGGGCGGGGCCGGAGATCGCCGTGGCCACCACCAAGGCCTACAGCACCCAGATGGCTGTTCTGAACATGCTGGGCCTGTATTTCGGCGATATTCTGGGCACGGTAGATCGCCAGACCTATTCGGACATGGTGCGGGATATGCAGCGCCTACCCGAGTATATCGAGAAGATTCTGGAAGAGGCCGATGCCATCCACGACATTGCCAAGAAGATCTGCCGCAGCGAGGATGTGTTCTTCATCGGCCGTAATCTGGACTATGCCCTGTCCCTGGAAGGCAGTCTGAAGCTCAAGGAAATCTCCTATATCCACTCCGAGGCTTACGCCTCTGGCGAGCTGAAGCACGGCACCATCTCCCTCATTGAGGACGGCACCCTGGTCATTGCCCTGGGGACCTACGGCCCCCTGTTTGACAAGGCCATGAGCAATGTGGTGGAGGTGCAGGCCCGGGGCGCCAACGTTCTGGCCCTGACTACCCGGAGCCATGCCGAGGAGATGGGCCGCCATGTGCCCATGGTGCTGACCATTCCGGATATCCACGATATGCTGCTGCCCCAGCTGGGCGTGGTGCCCCTGCAGCTGCTGGCGTACTATATCGCCCTGGAGCGCGGCTGCGACATCGATAAGCCCCGCAACCTGGCCAAGAGCGTGACTGTGGAGTAAGGGCAGGAGAATAAATACATGATGTCATAAAAAAGAGGGAGACGTGTGTCTCCCTCTTTTTAGCGATTCTACGTTTTTAATAAAAATAAACGTTCGAATTTGAGTAGAATGTAGAAAACGAAATTTCACTTGCGGGAAGAGCCGCAAAGTGATAGAATAAGAATATAAACGAACGGTCGATAAAAATCATGTGATGCTTACTTCTTTGCGAAGCAAAGAAGTAAGCATTTTCCCAGGTTGCCTATCTACGATTAAAAACAGGTCGGTTCACATGAACCGGCCTGTTTTCCTGCCGCCTTGTGAGCGTTCGCCGCCTCCGGCGGCAAAGGCTAAACTTCCCTCTTTTCTTTTTCTGTTTTGTGCTGTATAATAATTAATTGAACGGCATTTTTCCCCGGAAGGAGAGAGAACATGACAACAGCTGAATTAGTCCGCCAGCTGCAGCAGGTGCGGAGTATGTCCATCGTGGGCATGTGCAAAAACGCCGGCAAAACTACCATGCTCAACTGGCTTCTGAATCACACCGGGCGGCAGCAGATCCTGGGCCTGACCTCCATTGGCCGGGACGGCGAGAGCACCGACGTGGTCACCGGCACCGAAAAACCCAGCATATTTGTCCCGGCAGGGACCCTCATCGCCACTGCCAAGGATATGCTGCGCCTGGGCGACGTGACCCGGGAGATTCTGGTGACCACCGGCATCCCCACCCCCCTGGGAGAGGTTATTATCATGCGCGCCCGCAGCGACGGGTATGTGCAGCTGGCGGGCCCCTCTATCACGGCCCAGCTGAAAGAGGTGTCCAAGACATTTTTTGAGCTGGGGGCCACCCAGTCCATTATCGACGGCGCCCTGGGCCGCAAATCGCTGGGGGCCCGGAACGTGGCCGACGGCATCGTCCTGTGTACTGGCGCGTCCTACCATATGAGTATGGACAAGGTCATTGAGGATACGGCCAACTTCTGCCGCCTGATGGACCTGCCCAAGGCGGAGACCCTGCCCCCGGAGGCTGCCGAGGGCCTTGAAAAATGTCTGAAGGAGCATGGCGAGGCCTATATTCCCGGTGCACTGACGGACAGCATGGTGCTGCCGCTGCTGCGCAGCGGTCTGCTGCGCAAGAGTCGTCTGGTGGTGGCCGACCCCAGCAAGGTGCTCCTGAAGCCGGATACATTGGATAAGCTTTCCGTGCGCGAGGTGGTGCTGCAGACCAAGGATGCTGCCCGCACACTGTGCGTCACGGTGAATCCGGTGTCGGCCTACGGCTGGAAGTTTGATAAGGATGAGTTTATTGATCGGATGCGGCAGAGTGTGAATGTGCCGGTCATCAATGTGAAGGAGGAACTGGCATGATTTCCATTCGGTTTGAGGAAAAGCAGCAAATCGGCCTGCAATATGCCCTGGAGACTCTCCACGGCTGCAGCCCCTTCGGACAGGAGAAGATTCGTCGTCTGCGTTTTTACACCCCATCGGAGCGGGCGGAGCTGGAAACGGAACTGTATAATGTGCAGCAGGCGGCGGATCATGCCGACCAGCTCAAGGGTGTATATGACAAGATCAGCATCCTCCTGTGCCAGATGAAGGATATCCGCAACTCCATCCGCCGCTGCCGGGACGGCGAAGTGCCGGATCATGTGGAGCTGTTTGAGATCAAGGGCTATCTCCAGCGGCTGGAGAGCCTGCTGCCCCTGTATGCCCAGCTGAGCGAGGTGGCCCCCCTGCGGGAGCTGTCCTTCCACGATCCCCGGCCTGCTCTGGCCATCCTGGATCCGGACAACACCCGGTCCCGGGGCTTCTACATTCCCGACAGCATGACCGAAAAGCTCCGCCAGATCCGCCGCACCAAGAAGGAGCTGGAGGAGCAGCTGCACCACGCCGCCACCGACGCGGAGAAAGACGAGATCCGCCTCCGGCGCACGCAGATCTGCGCCGAGGAGGAGAGCGAGGAGACCAAGATCCGCCGGGATATGGGCGCCCGTCTGGCCCCCCTGGCGGAGGACATGCTGCAGGATGCCGAAAGTGCCGGTCGTCTGGATTTCATCATCCAGAAGGCCCTGTTTGCCGTGCGTTACGGCGGCGTCATGCCGGAGATCACCGACGGGGCCCTGGAGCTGACGGACATGATGAACCCGGAGCTATGTGACCTGCTTTCAGAGCAAGGCCGCAGCTTCGTACCGGTGTCCATCTCGCTGGAAAAGGGCGCCACGGTCATCACCGGCGCCAACATGGGCGGCAAGAGCGTGGCGATGAAGACGGTGGCGCTGAACGTGCTGCTGATGCAGGCGGGTTTTCTGGTATGTGCCAAGGCGGCAAAAATGCCCCTGTTTGAGAGTGTACTGATGCTCTTCGAGGATATGCAGTCCATCCAGTCGGGGCTTTCCGGTTTCGGCTCGGAGATCGTGCAGTTCCAGAAGGCCCTGGCCCAAGTGGAGCAGGGCTACTCCCTGTTCCTGCTGGACGAGTTCGCCCGGGGCACCAACCCCGACGAGGGCGCGGTCATCGTCCAGGCGGTGACAAAATATCTCAACGGAGTCAACGCTATCTCTTTGCTCACCACTCACTATGATAAGGTGGCCGACTGCGGTCGGGCCCATTACCAGATTATCGGCCTGCGGGACATTGACCCCGAGGCCATCCGACGGGAGCTGGCGGTCAGCGGGGAGGACGGCATCCGCGTCATTGCCCGCCACATGAACTATGGCCTGTACCGGGTGGAGGGTAAGTCCGACTGCCCCAGGGACGCGCTGAACATCTGCCGCATGCTCTCGCTGAAGCCGGAGATTTTGCGGCTTATCGAGGAAAATTATTGATTTGACATCTAAAGAGGCCTCCGGCTTTGACTGGAGGCCCCTTTTTTTTACTGGCTTTGCAATAGTTTGATTATGCTTTTGTGAAAAACACAGAAATTGACAAAACACTTTGCGGAATTGGAGTTATAGTGCTAAAATGCTGTTGCCAACAGATACTGGATAAGAATCGCCGGCGATTGTGCTTTTTGCACAGCAAAAAGCACAGGGCTTTCGGGGAGGATATCCGGATCTGGATTTAACCAGAAAAGGAGTATGTACTATGAGCAAGAACACCACCAAACGGTCCCTGCTTGCCAGCGTGTTCGCGCTGGTGCTGTGCGTGGCGATGCTGGTTGGTTCCACCTTCGCGTGGTTCACCGACACCGCCACTACGGGGGTCAACAAGATCCAGTCCGGTAAGCTGGACGTGAAGCTGTCCTATTTGGCAGATAACAATGAGTGGAAGGAAGTCACCAAGGACACCAAGCTGTTCAAGGACGGCGCTCTTTGGGAGCCGGGCCACACCGAGGTGGCCTACCTGAAGGTGGAGAACGCCGGCAACCTGGCACTGAAGTATCAGCTGTCCGTGAATGTTGCCAACGAAGTCTCCGGCACCAACGTAAACGGCGAGAGCTTCAACCTGTCCGACTACATCAAGATGGGTGTTGTGGAAAATCAGAGCACGCCCTTTGCAGACCGTAACGCTGCCCGCGCCGCTGTAACGGATGCCGGCAACATCGCCACCTACACCAAGACCGGCACTATCGCCGCCAATGACACCAACGCTCAGTATGTAGCCCTGGTGGTGTACATGCCCGAGACCGTGGGCAACGAGGCCAACTACGGCACCAAGGCCCCCTCCATCGACCTGGGCGTGAAGCTGGCTGCCACCCAGTATACCGAGGAGAGCGACAGCTTTAATAACCAATATGATAAGGATGCCACGCTGGATTTTGAGCCTGTCTCGACTGCTGCGGACTTAAAAGCGGCCGCTGCTGCCGGTAAGAATGTGATGCTGACGCAGGATGTGGCTGTGACGGAAGCTGTTACCTTTGACAAGGCGGTAAGCATAGATCTCAATGGCAAGACGCTTACCAACAGTTTGGATAGCAACGGATATTCGTTGGTGACAAAGGGAGATACAACGATTGTAAACGGTATCTATAAGGGCACTGGCACCGCTCGCGGTATTGGTGCATATGGCAACCTGACAATGGACAATGTCACGGTGGATGTTGCCGGTCTTGTGGGTGTTGCATGCAGCGCCGCTGACAGCACATATACCATTACAAATTCCACTATTAAAGGTGGGTATGCGCTTTGTAACTTCAGCAACAATGTGAAAGTTGAGGTTTCTGATTGTGTGCTCGAGGGATCCAATACTGGTCTTTATCACAACGGAAGCAATTCTGGTCTGAAACTGAACGTAACCAGAACTACGATCAACAGTGGAAATGACGGCACGGATACTACCGGTGTCTATATTTCCGGTTCTACTGCAACAAAGGAGAAGGCGGGGTACCAGCAGGTGACCCTTACAGACTGCACGGTCAAGGGCAATGCTGCGGTGGAGGTAAAGTACACCGACCTTACGATGAACAACTGCACCGCCATAGCAACAGTGGATGCTGCGAATGCAAGCTATGTGCAGAACAACAACGGTGCCACGACCAACGGTTTTGCTGTTGTTTCTACCGATAACACCACTGAAAACAAAACGCCCAAGCCCGAAGGAACGATTACGATCAATGGCGGCAGTTACACCGGTCTTGTTGGCCTGCATAGCCTTCCTAATATGAGCGAAAACTTCCCCGGCTTTGTCGATACGACCTATGTGATCAAGTGATCTCCGGACGGAAAGACACAACATATTTAGCGAAACTACTACCTCCTCTGCACAATATTGTGCGTTGAACGGTGAGGCAGCAGGCGGCGGCCCTTCCGGGCCGCCGCCTGCTGCCTGTTTATAGACGCATTTTTACTGCTCGTCTATTTTGACATGGTTTATTTTCCTGATAGTATGCAACTTTTTCCTACCCGGAAACAATAAAAATTTTGTCGCATTGAGCTAAAAAATTATTGTCTTTTTTCTCACAATCTCGCTTGACAAATAGCCAAAAAGTATTATAATTTGAAGTACAGAATTCCATATAACAGACAATAGAGGTGCAAAAGACAGGGTAGCGGATCTCGGAGCTGCAGGGGGCTCGATGGAGATCAGTGAAGGGGTTTTTTGCCGAAGGGGTGCGTTCTTCCTGAGACGTGCACCTGGGGGCGCTGTGTAAGCGGTGCAACTGTCATGTCCTTCGTTAAGACATGGAGCGCTATTGGTCACAAGGTTGACCAGTAGCGCCTTTTTCATGCCCAAAAGGCGCCGCGCGGCCGGCGTTATAAGAAACTCTGTAAAACTTTTTTTTAGGAGGAATTTATCATGGAAAAGATGACTTCTCTGCTGCGTCTGCGTATGAGCGCCAAGGATGCTCACTACGGCGGAAATCTGGTGGACGGTGCCCACATGGTGCACCTGTTCGGCGATGTTGCCACCGAGCTGCTGATCAAGTGCGACGGTGACGAGGGCCTGTTCTGCGCCTATGACAACGTCGAGTTCCTGGCTCCCGTGTATGCCGGCGATTACATCGAGGCTTACGGTGAGATCGAGAAGATCGGCAACACCTCCCGCACCATGAAGTTTGAGGCCCGTAAGGTCATCGTGTCCCGCCCCGACATCAGCGCTTCCGCTGCCGATGTTCTGGCTGAGCCTGTTGTGGTCTGCCGCGCCCACGGCACCTGCGTCACCCCCAAGGATTGCCAGCGCAACAAGATCGAGAAGTAAGGGAGCGTTACGATGGAAAAGCTGATTATTACCGCCGCCATCTGCGGCGCTGAGGTCACGAAAGAGCAGAACCCCGCTGTACCCTACACCGTGGAGGAGATGGTCCGCGAGGCCAAGTCCGCCTATGATGCCGGCGCAGCCATTCTGCACATCCATGTCCGCGAGGACGACGGCACCCCCACCCAGGACCGTGAGCGGTTCAAGGTCGTGATGGATGCCATCCGCAAGGAGCTGCCCGATGTCATCATGATCCCCTCCACCGGCGGCGCCACCGGCATGAGCCCCGAGGAGCGTCTGCAGCCCACCGAGCTCTTCCCCGAGATGGCCACTCTGGACTGCGGCACCTGCAACTTCGGCGACGAGATCTTTGATAACACCATGCCCACCATGCGCGCCTTCGGCAAGCGCATGCTGGAGAACAACATCAAGCCCGAGTACGAGTGCTTCGAGCTGGGCCACATCGACACCATCCTTGGCATGGCCAAGAAGGGTGAGGTGCCTGCCCACCCCATGCAGTTTAACTTCGTCCTGGGCGTACATGGCTGCACCCCCGCCGCCGTGGAGAATCTGGCTTTCTTCGCCAGCAAGATCCCCGCTGGCTCCACCTGGACCGTGTCCGGCGTTGGCCGCGCGGCCTGGACCATGGCAGCCGCTGCCATCGCCATGGGCGGCAACGTCCGCGTTGGTTTCGAGGACAATATCTATCTGGGCAAGGGTCATAAGGCTGCTTCCAACGGCGAGCTGGTGGCCAAGGTGGTCCGCATCGCCAAGGAGCTGGGCCGCGAGATCGCTACCCCCGCTGAGGCCCGCGAGATCCTGTCTCTCAAGCCCCTGAAGTAATCGTTTCAATCAATTGAGTATAAAATTTTTAGGAGGAATTTTACAATGGCTGAACTGAAAGGCAACAAGTACGGTACCCACCGCGTTATCGAGCCCAAGGGCGTTCTGACCCAGGCTGCTTGGAAGATCGACAACGACATGAGCAAGGTCTACTCCAACGAGATCGTCTGCGACGTGACCTCCCTGAACATCGACTCCGCTTCCTTCACTCAGATCGCTGAGGCTTGCGGCGGCGACGAGAAGAAGATCGGCGAGATGATCCTGGGCATCGTTGCTGAGCGTGGTAAGCAGCAGAATCCCGTGACCGGTTCCGGCGGTATGTTCAAGGGCGTTGTCTCCCACATCGGTGAGGATCTGAAGAAGAAGCCCGGCTTCGACCTGAAGGAAGGCGACAAGATCGTCTCCCTGGTGTCCCTGTCCATGACCCCGCTGAAGATCGAGAAGATCCTGGCCATCCACAAGGATATCGACCGCGTGGACATCGTTGGTAAGGCCATCCTGTTCGAGTCCGCTCTGTATGCCAAGATGCCCGAGGATATGTCCGAGCCTCTGGCTCTGGCTGCTCTGGACGTGGCCGGCGCTCCCGCTCAGGCCCGCAAGCTGCCCCACGAGGGTGACAGCGTCCTGATCCTGGGCGCCAACGGCAAGTCCGGCGTGCTGTGCGGCTGGGAGGCCATGAAGAAGGTCGGCCCCAAGGGCAAGGTCGTGGGCGTTGTCCGCAACCCCAAGCAGGTTCCCGGTCTGCTGGAGCTGGGCGTGTACACCGACGTGATCGTCGCCGACTGCACCAAGCCCGTTGAGGTCATGGAGGCTGCTCTGGCTGCCAACGACGGCAAGGAGTATGATCTGTCCATCTGCTGCGTGAACATCGAGTCCTGCGAGATGTCCGCCATCCTGCCTGTCCGTGATGACGGCGTGGTGTACTTCTTCTCCATGGCTACCTCCTTCACCAAGGCTGCTCTGGGCGCTGAGGGTATCGGCAAGGACGTCACCATGATCATCGGCAACGGCTACACCAAGAACCACGCTCAGATCACCCTGGACGTGCTGCGTGAGAATCCCAAGCTGCGCAAGCTGTTCGACGAGAAGTACTGCTGATTCCAATGATGCCGAAAACAGGGGGGCACTCATCCCCCCTGTCTTCGACTTATCGCCTGATTCCAATTATTATTCAGAATTAAAGGAGATACAAATATGAAGACTCGTAACGGTCTGTTTGCCGATGTTCCCGAAAATCTGTGGAACGACTGGCATTGGCAGGTCGCCAACCGTGCGGAGACGGTTGAGGATCTGAAGCGCTATATGACCCTGACTCCCGATGAGGAAGCCGGCATTGCCAAGACCCTGGGCAAGCTGCGTATGGCAGTGACTCCTTACTATCTGTCCCTGATCGATCTGGACGATCCCTTTGATCCCATCCGCAAGATGGCGATCCCCCGCGCCGAGGAGCTGGAGTATGCCGACTATGAGGACGCCGATCCTCTGCACGAGGATACCGACTCTCCCACCCCCGGCCTGACTCACCGCTATCCCGACCGCGTGCTGCTGCTGATCACCGACCAGTGCTCCATGTACTGCCGTCACTGCACCCGCCGCCGTTTCGCCGGTCAGAATGACTGCGAAGTGCCCATGGCCCAAATCGACAAGTGCATCGACTATGTGGCCGCTCATCCCGAGGTTCGCGATGTGCTGCTCTCCGGCGGCGACAGCCTGATGGTGGATGACGATGTGCTGGAGTACATCATCAAGCGCGTGCGCGCCATCCCCCATGTGGAGATCGTCCGTCTGGGCTCCCGCACCCCCGTGGTTTGCCCCCAGCGTATCACTCCGGAGCTGTGCAACATGCTGAAGAAGTATCACCCCGTGTGGCTGAATACCCACTTCAACACTCCCAAGGAGTTCACTCCCGAGGCTGCCAAGGCCTGCGCCATGCTGGCTGACGCCGGTATCCCCCTGGGCAACCAGTCCGTGCTGCTGGCAGGCGTGAATGACTGCGTCCATGTCATGATGGATCTGGTCCACGGCCTGGTGCAGATGCGCGTGCGTCCCTACTACATCTATGCCTGCGATCCTTCCCTGGGCCTGAGCCACTTCCGCACCCCTGTCTCCAAGGGCATCGAGATCATGGAAGCTCTGCGCGGCCATACCTCCGGCTACTGCA
>OBLO01002578.1_pt1 | contig 13878 bp, 10 predicted proteins | sample 1519401 | NCBI WGS metagenome assembly OBLO01 (sample SAMEA2602897, study PRJEB22501) | metagenome | reverse complement strand
TTTAAGCTGATCGCCTCGAGCAGCAACGGCTCCACTTCCACTTTCTTCGTGATACGGTATGCTTTCGCGCCCATGCCCTCTGCCACCTTGACGAAATCCATCTGATCGTAAAGCTCCGTCTGGGAATAGCGTTTTCCATAGAACAGGGTCTGCCACTGGCGCACCATACCCAGAACATGGTTGTTAAATACAACCTCGATAACCGGAATGTTGTAGCGGGTTGCCGTCGCAATCTCGTTCATGTTCATACGGAAACAGCCGTCTCCGGCAATATTGATAACCGTCTTATCCTTGCAGCCCATCTTCGCACCAATCGCTGCACCCAGACCGTAACCCATCGTGCCCAGACCGCCGGAGGTCAGAAGCTGTCTCGGACGTTTGTATTTATAATACTGTGCCGCCCACATCTGATGCTGTCCGACATCGGTACAGATGATCGCATCGCCGCCGGTTACCTTGTAGATCTCTTCCATGATATACGGACCGGTCAGAACTTCCTTGTTGTAGCGGAGCGGGTACATATCTTTCAGACGCTCAATGTGGCTCAGCCACTCGTCATGGTTCATCGGATCCAGACGCGCGTTTAGCTTACGCAGAATAATCTTGACATCACCAATAATGCTCGCATCGGTCTGGATATTTTTGTTGATCTCCGCCGGATCGATATCTATGTGTAAAATCTTTGCATTGGTTGCAAAATGGTTCGGATCGCCCACAACACGGTCACTGAAACGCGCGCCTACAACGATCAGCAGATCGCACTCTGCCACACCGAGGTTGGATGTCTTGGTTCCGTGCATACCGATCATACCGGTATAAAGGACATCGGTTCCGTCAAATGCACCTTTACCCATCAGGCTGTCACCCACCGGCGCCTGAATTTTATGTGCAAATGCACTTAATTCATTGGCAGCATCTGACGCCACTGCACCGCCGCCGACAAAAATAAACGGTTTTCTCGCCGCCTTGATCATCTCGATCGCCTTTTCCATGTCTTCCTCACGGATCAGCTCTGTCTCGCGCTCGATCGGCTGCGGTTCCTTCGGCTCGTACTCGCAGGCCGCTGCCGTCACATCCTTGGTGATATCCACCAGAACCGGACCCGGACGGCCACTCTTAGCAATCACGAACGCACGACGGATCACATCTGCCAGCTTCGTGACATCCTTTACGATAAAATTATATTTCGTGATCGGCATGGTAACACCCAGAATGTCGATCTCCTGGAAGCTGTCTTTTCCAAGAAGCCCTGTCGTTACATTACAGGTGATGGCTACCATCGGAATGGAATCCAGGTTAGCCGTTGCAATACCCGTAACCAGGTTTGTAGCTCCCGGACCGGATGTCGCCATACACACACCGACCTTACCGGTTGCTCTCGCGTAGCCGTCTGCCGCGTGGGACGCTCCCTGTTCATGAGAGGTCAAAATATGGGTGATTTCATCCTTGTGTTTATAAAGTGCATCATAAATGTTGAGGATCGCGCCGCCCGGATAACCGAACACCGTGTCTACCCCCTGCTCTTTCAAGCATTCAATGACAATCTCTGCTCCTGTCAATGTCTTCATCTGTCTAACCTGCTTTCCTTCCTTAAACCATTTTAAATGCATATCAAGCAGTACTTTTCGTCTCAAAAGCACCTGTCTGAAGCCCGCAATGATTACTTCTGTGTCTTCGGAACCTCCAGGATTGCGCCCCGGTTTCCGCTCGTTACAAGCGCTGCGTAACGTGCCAGGTATCCGGTCGTAACCTTCGGTTCTCTCGGCTGCCATTTCTTTCTTCTCTCTGCCAGCTCCTCGTCGGATACGAGTACGTTCAGGGAGTTATTGTTGATATCGATGGAAATAATATCGCCTTCCTCAACCAGCGCGATCGGTCCGCCGACTGCCGCCTCCGGAGAAACGTGTCCGATGGATGCACCTCTGGATGCGCCGGAGAAACGTCCATCTGTGATCAGAGCTACGCTGGAACCAAGTCCCATACCTGCGATGGCAGAAGTCGGGTTCAGCATCTCACGCATGCCCGGACCGCCCTTCGGTCCCTCGTAACGGATGACAACAACATCGCCAGCCACGATCTTGCCGCCCTTGATCGCTGCAATCGCGTCTTCCTCACAGTCAAATACACGCGCTGGTCCCTGATGTACCAGCATCTCCGGTGCAACGGCAGAACGTTTTACAACGCCTGTATCCGGTGCCAGGTTTCCTTTCAAGATCGCAATACCGCCAGTCTGGCTGTACGGATTGTCGATCGGTCGGATAACCTCCGGATTCTTGTTGACACAGCCCTTGATATTCTCGCCAACGGTCTTGCCGGTTACGGTCATGCTGTCCAGATTCAGAAGGTTCTTCTTGGACAGCTCATTCATAACCGCATACACGCCGCCTGCCTCGTTCAGATCCTCCATGTAGGTCGGACCTGCCGGCGCCAGATGGCACAGGTTCGGGGTGCGCTTGCTCATCTCATTGACCAGCTCCATGTTCAGGTCTACGCCTGCCTCATGTGCAATCGCCGGAAGATGCAGCATACTGTTGGTAGAACATCCGAGTGCCATATCCACGGTCAGTGCATTTAAAAATGCCTTTTCTGTCATAATATCTCTCGGACGGATGTTTTTCTCATACATCTCCATAACCTTCATACCAGCGTGTTTTGCCAGTTTGATTCGCTCGGAGTAAACTGCCGGGATCGTACCGTTGCCCTGAAGACCCATGCCGAGTACCTCTGTTAAGCAGTTCATGCTGTTGGCGGTGTACATACCGGAACAGGAACCGCAGGTCGGGCAGACCTTACATTCGAATTCTTTCACATCTTCTTCCGTCATGGTGCCTGCTGCGTAGGAACCAACTGCCTCAAACATGCTGGAAAGACTTCTCTTCTGTCCCTTTACATGACCGGCTAACATCGGACCGCCGCTGACAAATACAGTCGGTACATTGACGCGGGCTGCTGCCATCAGAAGTCCCGGTACGTTTTTATCACAGTTTGGAACCATAACCAGCGCATCGAACTGATGTGCCAGCGCCATACATTCGGTGGAATCTGCGATCAGATCACGGGTAACCAGAGAATATTTCATGCCGACATGTCCCATAGCGATACCATCACAGACTGCGATCGCCGGAAATACAACCGGTGTGCCGCCAGCCATCGCTACGCCCAGCTTCACGGCATTTACAATCTTATCCAGGTTCATGTGTCCCGGAACAATCTCATTATAAGAACTTACGATACCGACGAGAGGTTTGTTCATCTCCTCTTCCGTCATACCGAGTGCATTAAACAAAGAACGGTGAGGTGCCTGCTGCATTCCTTTTCTTACTGCATCACTTTTCATCTTTTCGTCTCCTTCTATCTCTTTCGACGACCTCCGCCCCTGGTGACAGGGGCGGTTTTTACGTTTATCTTTGATTTTATCGCATTTATGGAATTTTTGCAATCTTTCTATTTAATTCTCTCACAGATCAGCCTGCCCATCTCAACGGTTCCAACCTGCTTGCAGCCACCCGCCATGATATCCACGGTACGGTAGCCCTCGGTCAGTACCTGCTGTACGGCATCCTCGATGGCTTTTGCTTCCTTATCCAGATCGAAGGAATAGCGGAGCATCATCGCTGCAGAAAGAATAGTTGCGATCGGGTTTGCGATGTCCTTGCCTGCGATGTCCGGTGCGGAACCGTGGCTCGGCTCGTAGAGACCAAATTTGCCCTCGTTTAAGCTGGCCGAAGACAGCATACCGATGGAGCCGGTAATCATGCTTGCCTCGTCAGAAAGGATATCGCCAAACATGTTCTCAGTCAGGATCACGTCGAACTGTCCCGGATTCATGACAAGCTGCATCGCGCAGTTATCAACCAGCATATGGGTCAGGGTAACTTCCGGATAATCTTTAGCAACTTCCTCGACTACCTTTCTCCACAGGCGGGAGGAATCCAGTACGTTTGCCTTATCGACGCTAATAACGCTCTTGCGGCGCTTCATCGCGATATCGAATGCCTTGATTGCGATCCGGCGGATCTCATTTTCATTGTAGGTCAGGGTATCTACCGCGGTCGTCACGCCATCAATCTCCTTCGTGTAACGGTCGCCGAAGTACAGACCGCCGGTCAGCTCACGCATGATAACCATATCGAAGCCGTCGCCGATGATCTCTTTCTTTAGCGGGCAGGCATCTGCCAGCTCTTTGTAGAGGTATGCCGGGCGGATATTCGCGAACAGTCCCAGACCTTTACGGATGGCAAGAAGACCGGCCTCCGGACGCAGGTTCGGAGCCACATCGTACCAGCGGGAATTTCCCACGTTGCCGCCGACTGCACCGAGCAGGACGGAATCACTCTTTTTCGCGGTCTCCAGTGCCTCATCGGTCAGCGGTACGCCGTACTCGTCGATGGAACAGCCGCCCATCAGGATTTTTGTATAATTAAATGTATGACCGTAGACGGCGCCCACCTTGTCCAGCACGCCGCATGCCTCTCTCACAATCTCCGGTCCGATTCCGTCGCCCGGAATCACAGTAATATTGCAATTCATAATAAAATACCTCCCTTGTTTCAAACGGTTACTTTTTATCATATCGGATTCCGTCCTATTTTGCAATCTTCTGACGAAGGAAAACCGGTATTCCCCATATAGTAATTTGGAATTTATTCTATAACCTGGGGTTATCTGTAAAATAAAAAAGAATGTGCCTTTTTGTTTCATAGGACGTAATTTCCTATGAAACAAAAAAGGACCGCCGCCCCCATCGGGAGCTGCGATCCTCTCACTTTCTTACCGTTCTTCTTAGACTTCCGGTTTCTCAACCTGAACGATTGCATCCTTACGCATCGGGATGCGGCAGTTCTTGTTGCTTCCGAACTCTACGATTACAGTATCATCGGTCATATCGATAATCACGCCGTAGAAGCCGCTGGATGTCAGAACGCTGTCGCCTACTGCTACGGTTGCCATCAGTTCTGCCTGTTTTTTCTTTTCCTTGGACTGTGGACGGATTGCCATAAAATAGAAGATGGCAATGATAAATACAAGGTAAACGATCATTCCGCTTGTGCTGCTCATGTGGTATATTTCCTCCTTTAGTTCGATTCACCCATCATGCCTGCAAGTTTCTTTGCTTTATACTCAGCATAACAGTGATGTTCGATCGCGTCGCGAATCTCTTCCATCATTTTATTATAAAAATACAAATTATGCAAGACGCATAATCTCATCCCCAGCATTTCCTTCGCCTTAAACAGGTGGCGGATATATGCGCGGGAGTAAGAACGGCATGCCGGGCAGCCGCAGCCTTCCTCGATTGGGCGCGGATCCAGCTCATATTTGCTGTTCAGGAGATTTAATTTGCCATGGTTCGTGTATACATGGCTGTGGCGTCCATTCCGGGACGGGTACACACAGTCAAAGAAATCGACGCCCCGGTCTACCGCTTCCAGGATGTTTGCCGGTGTGCCAACGCCCATAAGATAAGTCGGCTTGTCCTCCGGCAGGTGCGGAACGACTGCATCCAGAATCCGATACATTTCCTCATGGCTCTCGCCAACTGCCAGACCTCCGACCGCATAGCCATCGAGGTTCATTTTGCTGATTTCCTTCGCGTGTTCGATACGGATATCCTCGTAAATCGCACCCTGATTGATACCAAACAGGAGCTGTTCCCGGTTGACCGTATCCGGCAGTGCATTGAGGCGTGCCATCTCATCCTTGCAGCGCGCCAGCCAGCGCGTCGTGCGCTCCACTGATTTCTGTACATAGTCCCGATCGGCAAGACTCGGCGGGCACTCATCAAATGCCATCGCGATCGTCGAACCTAAGTTGGACTGAATCTGCATACTTTCCTCCGGTCCCATGAAAATCTTGTGACCATCGATGTGGGAGTTAAAATAAACGCCCTCTTCTTTAATCTTCCGCAGTCCCGCCAGGGAAAACACCTGAAATCCGCCGGAATCCGTGAGGATCGGGCGATCCCAGTTCATAAATTTGTGCAGACCGCCAAACTGTCGGATCAGCTTGTCGCCGGTACGGACATGGAGGTGGTAGGTATTGGAAAGTTCCACCTGCGTGCCGATCGTGCGGAGATCATCGGTCGAAACCGCGCCCTTGATCGCCGCCACCGTGCCGACATTCATGAAAACAGGCGTCTGGATGGTTCCGTGGACCGTTTTCATTTCCGCGCGTTTTGCGCGGCCATCTTTGTATAAAATCTTGTATTCCATCTTTTTTCCTATACTTTTTACTTCTCTGCCTTTGCCTTCTTGCCAGCCGGTTTGGCATTCTTCTCCATGCGCTTTTTATTCAGCACATACCAGACAGAGCCGGACAGGCATACGGACGAATACGTACCGCAGATCAGACCTACCATCAGCGGAAGAGCAAACTCACGGATGGAAGATACACCCAGGATGTAAAGAATCAGGACCATGACGAAGGTCGTCAGCGTCGTGTTGATGCTTCGCGTCAGGGTCTGGCTGATACTAGTGTTGACGATCGTCTCAGCGGACTCTTTATTGCCCAGAAGCTTCATATTCTCACGGATACGGTCGAAGATAACGATCGTCGCGTTGATTGAGTAACCGACAATCGTCAGCATGCAGGCGATGAACGTCGAACCAACCGACCAGCGCAGCATCGCATAGCAGGTCAAGACAACCAGTACATCGTGCATCAGGGCAAGAACCGCGCCCGCCGCGAACGTGATATTGCTGAAACGGAACCAGATGTAGATCAACATGCAGATCGTCGCAATCGTAACCGCCACAATCGCATCGCGCTTCATCTCCTGGCTGACTGCACCGGAGATACTATCGGCTGTGATCTTCTCTTTATCCACACCAAACTGATCCGCCAGCGCCTGGTTTAACTCTTCGCGCTCGTCCATGTTCAGGGTACGTGTCTTGATGATAACCTCGTTGCTTCCGGCTACCTTCTGGGTCTGTGTGCCAGCTTCGCCGGTAATCTTTTCTACCACCGGAACCACCTGGGAGGAAATATCTTCCAGAGACATATCCTCGTTAAAGGTAACGTTTGTAGAAGTACCGCCTCTGAACTCCATGCTGTAGTTGAGCGGCACACCCATCGAAGACTGATTGTGAACCATGCTGCCGACGCCTGCCAGAATGATCACGAGCGACAGAGCAAAGTAAAGCTTGCGGAATTTCAGGAACGGACGCGTCTTCATATCCTTGCGGCATCCGTAGAATTTCGCATCCTCAAAGCCCATCTCATAGAAGCAGTTCAGGGCAAATTTGGTTACAAACAGCGCCGTGAACATAGAAAGCACGATACCGATTGCCAGCGTCGCCGCAAAGCCCTTGACGGTACCGGAACCTCTCCAGAACAGAACCGCTGCCGCAATCAGGGTGGTTACGTTTCCGTCGATGATCGCGGAAAGTGCCTTAGAAAAGCCTGCCTTGATCGCATTCTTGACGGATGTTCCCAGACCGATCTCCTCTTTGATACGGGTGAAAATGATAACGTTCGCATCCACCGCCATACCAATCGACAGGATGATACCAGCCACGCCCGGAAGCGTCAGGGTCACCTCAAATGCAACTAACAGGATCAGGATCAGACCGACATACAGGCACAGAGCCAGAGATGCAGCCAGACCCGGAAGCAGATATACAGCAATCATAAATACAATGACAATGGCAAATCCGATCAGACCTGCCTTTAAGCTGGTGGCGATCGCCTCCTGGCCCAGCTTCGCGCCAACTACGTTGGAACGCAGCTCTTCCAGCTCCAGGGACAGGGAACCGATACGGATCGTGGACGCAAGATTATTTGCCTCTTCATAATCCGCCATGCCGTCGATCTGGCACTGTCCGCCTGTGATCGCCTCACGGACGGTCGGAGCAGAAATAATCTGGTTATCATAAATGATATAAATTGGTTTTCCGACGCCATTCGTGGTCGCCTCAGCAAATGCCTGTTTACCTTCCTCGGTAAAGGTCAGAGAAACGACATACGCCTTGGAACCGGTCGCCTTATCCTCGGTCATGCCGGCTTTCGCGCTGGCAACCTGTTTACCATCAAGGATCTGATTTCCTTCAGAGTCCACGAAAATCAGGGAACCCGGTTTTCCTAACTCTTCCAGAATCGCGTTGGCATCCGATACACCCGGAATATCTACGTTGATACGGTTATTACCCTCCTGGTAAACCTCCGCCTCGGTACTGTAATTCTGTACACGCTGCTGGAGCTTGTAGATCGTATCCGCCATATCCTCGGAAGACGGATTTTCTTCTTTCGCCTGATAGGTAATGCTGACACCGCCAGCCAGGTCAAGACCCAGCTTGATCTGATTCATCGTCGAATAGCCGAAATAGCCGAATACGCCGATGGCAATCAGAAGGAGCAGCATCCCCAGGAAGCTTTTTCCTTTTTTGTTCTTCATTCCTCTCTCTCCTTGTTCTCTACTCGTCAGAGCCGTCTGCAAGAGCAGCTTTTATCATGATCGCGCACTCGATACGTTTTTTCTGCATCTCGCACCCGATATCATACGCATCCGTGATGGAACCGTGGAAGTTGTAGGAATTGGCCGCACAGCCGCCGCTGCAGTAAAATCTGGCAAAACAATCCCGGCATTTGTCCTTCGCATAAACATTGCAGAGCTTGAACTCATCGCGGACTGCCGTGTTAGTCACGCCCGTATCTACATTGCCGAGAAGGAAATCTTCATTTCCTACAAACTGATGGCACGGATAGAGGTCGCCCCACGGGGTCACAGCCAGATACTCGGTTCCCGAACCGCATCCGGACAGACGTTTTGCCACGCACGGTCCCTGTGTCAGGTCAAGCATAAAGTGGAAGAACGTAAAGCCGCGTCCCTCTTTATGTCTCTTGACATACTCTGCTGCCAGACGGTCATATTCCTCGAGAATCTGCGGAAGATCCGCCTCTTTGATCGCGTAGGGCTCTTCATCCGGTGCTACGACCGGCTCAACCGACATTTTCTTGAATCCAAGATCGGCAAAATGCAAAACATCTTTGCCAAAATCCAGGTTGTTGTGTGTGAAGGTACCACGCACGAAATAATCGCGGTCTCCGCGCTTCTCTGCAAATTTCTGGAACTTCGGCACGATCAGGTCGTAGCTTCCGGTTCCGTTGCGGAATGGGCGCATCTTGTCGTTGACCTCTTTTCGTCCATCCAGACTGAGCACAACGTTTGCCATCTCGCGGTTGCAGAATTCCATAATTTCATCGTTTAACAGAACGCCGTTGGTGGTCAGTGTGAAACGGAATTTCTTGTTGTGCGCCTCTTCCTGGGAACGTCCGTACTCGACTAACTGTTTAACCACCTGCCAGTTCATCAGCGGCTCGCCGCCGAAGAAATCGACTTCCAGGTTCCGGCGGTTTCCAGAATTGGCAATCAGGAAATCCAGCGCTTTCTTGCCGACCTCAAAGGTCATCAGCGCTCTGCGTCCATGATACTCGCCCTCTTCTGCAAAGCAGTACTGACAGGCAAGGTTGCAGTCATGCGCGATATGCAGGCAGAGTGCCTTGACAACCGTCTGGCGCTTCTTGAAATCCATAACGAAGTTTTTGTAAATGTCAGCGGTAAAGAGTTCTTCCTGATCGATGAGCTCCTGAATGTCCTCAAACGCCTCTCTGATCTCTTCCTGGCTGTATTTCTCTTTTAATGCTGCCGCCGTCTCGTCTTTCAGGGACTGGGCAATCTGAAACGGCTTCTCGCTGTCCGGAATCCGCTCCGATAAAAAGGAAATCACATCGTACAGAAGCGGATCGACCGAATGGACGGAGCCACTGTTGACATCCAGTACGATATAATATCCATTATTTATATACTGATGAATCACTGTCTTTCTCCTTCTATAAGACATAGGCAGGCAGACAACCCGGAACATATGCAGTCCTCTCCTCGGACCGCGCTCCGTCTTGTCTGCCTCCCTGTGTCAACTCTGCGTTTTCTCAGACTCCAGCTCTCCCACTCATGAAAAGCTCTGATTTATCAGAAAACGCCTCATTTGTTTTGTACTGCCAATTAGCGGTTCTGGTTCTCGCAGCTCTGGTTACCTACAGTACAGGATGTCTTACATGCAGACTGGCAGGATGTCTGGCACTCGCCGCAGCCGCCTTTCTTCATGCTGTTCTTCAGTGTGCTTGCGCTCAGTGTCTTTACGTGTTTCATCTCTATGTCCTCCTTCATTTTTTTAGTATATAAAGTCCTACAGATTATATCATATGTTGCCCGCTTGTGCAAGCATTTCAATTTACCGTGTTTCTCACAGATTCCGGCTTTTTTGGAACTGTTCACGGGTAGGCACTTTTGGAACCGAAAGTGCCGTAAGAAAACGTGGTGGCAGCAGGAATTTGCCGTATTGAAATGCGAAGCCACGGCAAATTCCGTTACTGGGCACGTATGCGTGAACAGTAACGCTTGTTTGTAACAGTGTTTCATTCTGCAGGCATATTTGTCCTTCTTTGTTCATATGAATAGAAAAAGAATGCACACAGGTATTTTATCATGGAAAAATCAGCTATCCAGATTCTGCTCCGTTCTTCCCTCTTCTCCTACGCGGCAACCGCTGTCTTTCTGCTTCTGCTCGCGTTTGGGATGTACCGGTTTCAGTGGGGTGAAAAGGAAATCACGCTAGGAGTGCGCGGCATCTACATTCTCGCCTGCTTTCTGGCAGGACTCGTCGCCGGAAAGAAAGCAAAAAGGCGCCGGTTCCTCTGGGGATTCTGTGCCGGCGCCCTTTATTTTCTTATTTTTCTAGCTCTGTCTTTTGCGATCCGACAGTCCCTCAAGGAGACTGCCTCATCCCTGCTGCTTTCCTTCGCCCTCTGCGCCGGAAGCGGCACCATCGGCGGTATGTTTAGCTAACGCCGCCTCCGACGGGCTTAACAGGTACAGATGAATCTTATCGATCCGGTTCTTATCCACACATTCGACGACGAGGCGGACGTTTTCCACCACAACCTCTTCTTTTTCCTGTGGAAGATGGTTCAAAAGTCCGATCACCAGTCCGCCAATGGAATCATATTCGTCTGACTGGAGTTCCAGATTCAGGCGTTCATCCAGATCGTCAAGTTTGACCGAACCGTCTACCATGTATTCCCGCGGGGCGATGCGCTGTATGGACTTTTCCTCGTCTCCATCGTACTCGTCCCGGATATCTCCGACAATCTCCTCCAGCATATCTTCCAGCGTGATAAGACCGACCGTCGAACCGTACTCGTCGAGCACGATCACGATGCTGATCGCTGCTTTCCGCATCTCGCGCATCAGCTCAGCAACCTTCTTAAACTCATATGTATAGAGAGGTTTCCGCAGATATTTCCGGACAGAAAAGCCCTCTTCCCCGCCTTTTAAGAAAATATCCTTGATGTTCAGAACACCGATGACATTGTCCGTCGTCTCCTCATAGACCGGGTACCGCGTGTATTTCTCACTGCGGAATCCCTCCATCAGCTCGTCATACGTCGCATCCACGTCCACAAACGTCATGTTGACCTTCGGAAGCATGACATCGCGCGCCACGGCGTCCCCAAAATCAAACACATTGTTGATCATCTTCTTCTCTTCGGACTCGATGACGCCCTCTTCGTGGCTGACCTCCACGATCGTCCGCAGCTCATCCTCCGTGATGGACTCGCCCTTTGCCTTCACATCCACGCGAAGCAGCTTCAACACTAAAAACGAGAGCTGGTTGACCACAAAAATGACCGGTGTCAGCACCGTCATGATATAATAAATGATTTTAGCGAACCGAAATGCAATCCGCTCAGCCTGTATCGTCGCAACCGTCTTCGGCGTGATCTCGCCGAAAATCAGGATTAAAAGCGTCAGAATGCCCGTCGCAATCCCTACGATCTTGTTGCCCCAGATGTGGGTGGCAAGAACCGTCGCAAGAGAAGACGCATACAGGTTTACCACATTGTTGCCGATCAGAATCGCACTCAGCATTTTGCTCGGATCCTCTATGATCTTCAATACATACTCTGCCTGCTTATCGCCATTCTCCGCCAGCGTCCGCACCCGGATCTTGTTGACCGTCGTCAGCGCCGTCTCCGTAGAAGAAAAGAAAGCCGACATCAAAAGCAGAAGTATCAAAATCAATAGCTGTATCCCATCACCAGAACTCAAAAAACTCAACTCCTATCTCCCCATGTAGGGGATTACTCTTTTTTAAGGTTGATTCTACCGTATTTCATAGGTTCTGTCAATAAATACAGGCTTGCATTTCTATACTTCTGCCGTCTCCGGGAGTTTGACCGTTGAATAATAGAAAAATACCTTGCAGGCCACATAGAACCTGTTTTTTTTGTGTCAAAAAAATTCGGAGTCTTTTTATATTGCAAAAAGCTATATTAATAACGAGGGAAAAAGTACATCTGTTAATGTGCGTAAACTGGGAACACTTAAAGAACTCCTTATTAAACATGGACCTCATACTCTCTGCTCCACCATGCCTGATATCCCGTATTTCCGGTCACTATTTCCTTATCATTAAAGCATATTTCAGTCTCTGCCGGAATCTCAACAAAGCTTGGGCGTGACATATAAATCTTTATGTTATCCATTTGAAATATCATTTTAAGAACATTCGGACCACATTCTTCCATTGCACTTTATTTTACTTTACCCTATAATGTTTATAAAAACAATCCAATTCTTACAGTCATAAAAGATACGGAACGACTGCCCTGGCAGCCATATCCTATTTTTATATCATAAAGGAGATAAGCAAATGAATTTATCCCTCGGAATCGACATCGGCAGTTCCAGCACCAAGGCGGCGGCGCTGGATGAGCATGGCACTCTGCTTGGTACGCTTCAGGTTCACGCGGATGACCCGCGCACCTCGGCTTACGGTGTTCTCGGGCGTTTCCTGGATCAGCAGGGCGCTTCGTTTGACGATGTTGAAAAAATCGTCCTGACCGGGCTCGGTTCGACGTATTTCCATGAAAATATCTTCGGCATCCCGACCATCCATGCCCTGGAGCTGGATGCCATCGGACACGGCGGCCTATACCTGTCCGGGCTTGACGAAGCGCTGGTGGTCAGCCTTGGAACCGGCTCTGCCTTTATCCGCGCTTCCAGGACAAACGGCTTCCGTCATCTGGGCGGAAGCGGCGTCGGCGGTGGGACACTTGCCGGCATGGCGGTGCGTTTTCTCGGCGTCACCGACATTTTTGCCCTCTCAGATATGGCGCTGCGCGGCAATAAGGCCATGGCAGATCTCCGCATCGCCGACGTGCAGGAGGAAGATGTCCCGGGACTTGCCGCCGACTTAACCGCTGCCAATTTTGGGCGAATCAAAAGCGGCGCCTCGGATGCTGACCTGGCTGCCGCTCTTTTCAATATGATTTATGAAAATGTGGGTGTGATGGCGTCCCTGGCTCTCAGCCAGGACACCACCCGGAATGTCGTCCTGACCGGTTCTCTCGCCAGCCTTGCACCTGCTGCAAAGACCTTTGACATTTTCAATCAGATGCACGATGTCTTTGGAATCGACTATATCATTCCGCCTCATCCGTCTTTCGCCACGGCAGTCGGAGCGCTTTTATGTGAGCCTCTGCCGGAGAACTAAGATCACGGACGGCTCCCAGCAGATCGGAGGCTGCGATCAGGGCGCTTCCTGCGAAGATAAAAAAGTCTCCCAGATTAAAGACGACCTTTTCCAGGTATTTACACCGGATGCTGAAATAATCTACCACATAACCGCGTTTGAGGCGGTCATACAGGGTACTTAAACCACCCCCCGTGATGAGGGCAAAACCGATCCGATCGGCTTTTCTGCCTTCGTCCCGGCACAGATCGGGAGAGCGGCGTGTAGGGAAAGAGGGTAGATCTCGGTGGTGGCCGGATCATTTAAAAAAAAAAGAAAAACGAGGCAATGACTCGCGAGAGCTGCA
>OBLO01002568.1_pt1 | contig 13916 bp, 9 predicted proteins | sample 1519401 | NCBI WGS metagenome assembly OBLO01 (sample SAMEA2602897, study PRJEB22501) | metagenome | reverse complement strand
TGTGTGAAAATAGTCCCGTTCAGAATCCCTTTTTGAATTTTACTGACCATACTGCGTTTATTTTATATCCCGGTACAATGCAGTTTTTATAGCATTTATAGACAGTATACCAATATTCCCATTATAGCCTGCTTTAGTCCGGTATGTTGATGTTCTTAAAGTCCTCCGGCTGAAGCATGAACATGGCTGCTTCTTCGTATTTATTGTCAAGAACAGTCATGAAAAGATTCTTCATGTTGCGCTTTTCGAGGCTGGCAATCGCTTCCTCAATAATGGCCATAATATCTTCATAATCAACCGAATAGCCATCCTGCATACGTTCACGCAGCAATGTCTTCAGCGAAGCTGCTCCCGGTCCTGAGATCTCATAGCCCTTCTTCTTGGCGTATCCCTCTGCCAGCTGAACAAGTTCATTCTCATTGTACTTGCCAATATGAATGATATTCAGGAACTTGCTGTGAAGAACCGGATATTTTCTGAATAATTCCTTGATCTTATCCTCTTCGCCTTCCAGAACAATGGCTACGTCCTGATTGTCCTGTTGAACAAAATCAACAATAATGCCCGCAGCCTTATCATCCAGCATACCTGCTCCATCAATGATCAGGCAGCCGCCTTTCAGTTTCTCAAAGATCATAGAAAAATCCCGGCCGTTCAGATCCTGTGCCGTTGCTCGGACAAGCTTGTTCTTATCACAGATGCCATATGTATTCAAGGCCTTTGCAATACCAATGGCGATCTGGGACTTGACGCTCATATCATAACCGGTTACAACAAAGTTAATATCATACGGTGCCAGCAAGTCCATATTGTCAAGTGCCGGATCTTCAAACTTGGTGAATGTCTTCGCCAACTGACTCTTAATACTCTCTACACCTGTCACCGTGCCGAAAATATCCAGAACTGTATCAGAGGCATGAATATCATCCGAGATCTCATCCTCCTCGTCATCTTCATCCTCTTCTTCGTCCGCCGAATCATTCTGACTGCTGCTGTCATCCTCCGAGATCACTTCATCTTCGTCATCATCATCTATCAGCTCATCTTCATGGACTTCACCGGCGATGCCAAACAGATCATCCAATGTATCCTCTTTTGTCTCCGGAATGACTTCATCCTTCTCGCCATCACCGTCTATAATAATTTCATCTTCCGCAGCTGCAGCTTCTGGTGCTTCATTCTCTGAATCATCATCATCATCATCATCGATAATAACCGTATCCACTGACTCACCATCATCATCCACAATGATCTCCTCTTCACTGTCCTGGCTGCGTGTGTAATCCGCAACAAGATCTTCACCCATCAGTTTGCCGAAGAAATCTGCATCCTCCTCGCTGAGTCCTTCTGTAGAAATCGCTGCATCTTCGGCTTCTTCTGATTCCGGCATTTCTTTCTCCGGTGCATCCTCTGCCACCGTATTCTCTGACATTTCCTCAACAGGCATTTCCTCATGAAGGAAAATATCTTCATCCTTCTCGCCTGCCTGACTCTCCTGGCTCTGGGCGGCAGTGATCGCTGCAGCAGCCAGTTCGATCTCGTCAGGCTTTTCCCCTTTTTCTTTGGCCAATTTCAGAGTAGACCAGTCAAAATGCTTCTCTTTCTCTTTCCTGCCAAACATCAATGAGCTGAACAGATGGGCAATATGAGACTTCTCATTTTCTTCATCCGGTTGTTCTGCTTCACTGTCTTCATCCGGCTGTTCTGCTTCACTGTCTTCATCAGCAGACTCCGCATGCCCGTCATCATCTGCCGTATTTCCATCTGCATTCACCGTTTCGCTGTCTGTATTTCCCGCATCAACGACCATTGCCGCATCCTGCGTCTCTTCACCTTCAGCGCTTCCCGCCGACTCTTCATTTTCTTCTAATGTCGGCTCTTCATTTTCTTCTAATACCGGCTCTTCCACAATCACTTCATCCCGAAGTGTGTCCTCTGTCACAGCTGTTTCGACAATCGGTTCATCTGCCGCTTCAGGCGCTGCCCCATCCATTGCCCGCTGAATGAGATCAAGATCAATGCTTCCCTCATAATCCGCACCGGCAAAACCCTCAATGCCCATCTCTGCACCTATAGATTCTGTCAGCTGCTTCTCATGGGCCGCACGCTGTTCTTCCTCAACGCGATGCTGTTCAACCGTTGAAATCTCCGGCAGCGGCTCACCTGTCAATTTACATTTCAGCGCAATGGCCTTGTCCACATATTCCCCATGGCCAAACCACAGCACGATCTCATCACATTCATGAATGCATTTCTTCGTCTCACCGCTGGCCTCATATAAAGTCGCCAGCTCATAAGCCCACTCCTCTATGTATTCATAATCCTTTAACTTCTCAAGGGTATCGATCAAAACAGAAAGACGTTCCCCTTTGCCCTTATCCAATCTGTATCTCAGAATGTAGCGATGCAGATCTCTGGATGCCACACCAATGAACTCTTTATAATAATATTCTGCCTCAGAATACTCACCTTTATCAATATACAACGTTGTCAGCAGATCAAGGATTCGTCTTGTATTCGGATTCTTCTCATAAACACGCAGAAGAATCTGTTCTGCTTCATCATAACGCTTCAGGCCCATATAAACTTCACCGACCAGGCAAAGGATAGAGATATTGCGGATCTTGCTGACTTCAATCTCATCCAGAACCTTCATGGCTTCTTCATAACGCTCCTGCATCACAAGGGTCTTGATCTGCTTGGTCAGCGCGCCTTCATTTATCTTATTATTCTCCAATTTATTCATCTCCTCACTGCAAAGCCGTCGGCTCCGCTAAGGGCATTTTAACACACAAGTAAACACTTGACAACTAACGCCCTAAACAAAGTCAAAAACTTCCTGCTCATAATTAATCTTCACATATTCCATTTCGTCAATCTTCACATTGGAGTGATAATCTACGACGATCGTCTGCTGACGATGATTCATCAGCTTCTGTCCCAAAACATAATTGACATCAAATTTACCTGTAATTGCCGGCGTTGCACCTCTTGCCGGAACAATCAACTGTACATCATTGGTTTTTAATAAGGCAAAAATAGGCTCCCAGATATAAATATCCTTGGCTGCGCCAAATGGATTATCAATAAACAGGACTTTTCTGAGATGCTCACCTGCAGCCGCGCCTGCATGAATAGCTGAAATATAATGGATCACTGCAATCAGGAACTGAATATAAATTCCCTGGGACTGCCCTGTACTGCCCACCGCCTCTTCATACTTCAGATAACGACTTTGGCTGGCAATTCTCTCTCTCTTGTAGAGTGTCAGCCGAATGGCATTCATATCTGTTACAATCACCGAAAACAGCCGCTTCCAGGCCAACTGTTGCCGGATATAGCGCATTTTCTCTTCCTGCGTTCCAAGGGTATCCGATTGATTAACAATATCATCAATATAAGCAGACATTTTCTCTTTGTAAAAATTCTCTTTAACATAAGGGATGGTAAGGCCGACCATCTGAATCTGCTCGTTATCCATGACAATCGCAGACATCTTCGGCAGTTTATCCAGTTCCATCCGGATGTTCTGACAAATCTGAAGACACTGACTTTCAAAACTGCCCTTGATGCTGACAAGGTCTTCCATGTTTTTTCCGACACGCTTTTTCTCTATACGGATCAGGGCAATGGTTTCCTCAATTTCCTGCATCCCTCTGCCTGCCGCTTCTGCATTCTCCGGAAGGCTGAGATGTTCACGAAGTTCTGCCGCCAGACCTTCTGCACCTAACTGATGCAGTTCTGACACTGCTTTGGCTTTGTCCTTTTCAAACGCATCTCTTTTTGCAAAATACTGGGACTGCATCTGCTCATAACGTCTCAGAAGTTCCTCATATCTGCGCTTCAATCCGATCTGCTCATCCAATGTTTCTGTTGTCAGATTTTCCTGTACATGGCAAAGCTTCATCAAGCGTTCCACATCATGCCTGATTCCCTCCAGCGCATACAATTCCTTTGTCAGACGCTCAATACGTCCAGTCAGCGAACGATACTCCGCCGAAGTATTTTCATAGAGCTGACGCATATTCTCCACGTAGGATTCATAACTCTGATCATTTAACGCCACCTCTTTATAGGCACCGTATTTTTCCTCAATCACATTGACTGCCTGAGCAACACTGCCATACAGACGATTCTTGTCCGCTTCAATAGCCGTCAGCTGCTGCCGCATATTATCGGCCTGCTGTGCCATATTCTCAAGGTCCTGCCTGATCTGCCTGATATTCTCAGCCGCTGTCTGATAAATCTGGCCATCCGCCCGCAGATTTTCCATACGCGCCATCTGGAGATTTCTATCGGCAATACTCTTTGTCAGACGCTCCATAGAACGTGCATAGCTTTCCATCAGCTGCTTTTTGTCATCCAGATCCATATGTTCTTTCTCATAAGCGTCACGAATGCCATAAAAGGCCGCCCGCAGCGCATCATCCGTCAAATCTTCCGGCACCTGTCCTTTCGACGGCTGTTCACCCAAAAATTGCTGTCCGTCTGTTTCAACAGCATAAAGCTTCCAGTTGTCTTCCCAGTCTTTTATCAGCAGATCTTTCTCACTGACTGTATGTTCACACACTTCCGACTGTTCCTGCATTTTGGTGCGCAGCAAAGTTGCGGTCTGTTCTTCCTCCTGCTTTTTTGCCGCCAATTTTCCATATTTCTGTCTGACTTCTTCGATCAGATGCTTTGTCTCAGTCAATGCTGTATTGACATCCCGCAGTGACTCAAGTACCGCATACTGCTCTTTTGCCGTCTCCGCCTGCTTCCCGGCTTCCTCAATACTTACAGCATCCCCGGACAGCTGCCCATCCAACTGCTGTATCCGGTCTTTGATCAACTTCTGTTTCTCCAGAAGCGCCAGCTCTTTCTTCTGGTTTTCCCGAAGCGCCTGTCTGTTTTCTTCCTTTTTGCTATCATAGACAAGGAGAAAACTGCTCACTGACTCCATATCTTTTTCATAGGTCTGCTGCTGATCCTCCATTCGGGCAATCACCCGCTGAAGTTCTGTCAGCTGCTCCCGGCTCTGTGCGCATACTTTATGACGCATATTTTCATCCAAATAGAAACTGCTGCCTTTTCCGGCAAAAAGCAGTCGGCTCTTCTCCACCGGCTCCTCTTCAGAAAGTACCGTTTCAAGACTGATCACAGGAATCGCATGCTCCCCAAAATCTTTTTCCTTTAAAAGTTCATCCGCCGCTACTTTTGCAAAACCATCTTTTAAAATCACTGTGTACGGCAAAAACGGCATCCGTGCAAGCAGTGCACGCCGCTCTGCATCATTTGTTTCCTGAAGATACTGAGCCCCATAAACACAGGTAATGCCATGGCATGTTCGGATATAATCCATAAAATCCTGAACATCCGCAGGTATACGCATCAGCCCGCCATCTTCCAACTGATGAATTTTTTCTTTCAGTGCAGCTTCCTGTCTCTGACGTTCTTCAATATCACACACAAGCTTACGATAGCGTGCAAACAAATGCTCCTTGAGTAAACCGGCTTCTGTCACCTGATAGACCTGAAGCAGTTTGGCGATCTGCTCATATTCCCGCTGCCAGGCTGCCATAAATTCATTGCCCTCACGGATCAATGTCCTGATATGTCCCAACATCTGTGTATTCCGAGCTTCCTGAAGCTGCTGTTCATTTTTTTCTGCCTCTGCGGCTTTCGCATCCTCCATGAGCTGCATCAGTTCAGCTTCCTTTGCTTCCAGTTTCTTTTTCTGGCTGAGCAGTTCCTTATCGACTTCCTCAATCACCAGAAGTCCTGATGCTTCCCTCAGCCTTGCAAAATCCTTCAGATACATTTGCTCTTTTTCACGGTTTTCCTGGGACTGATGCTCCAGAACCGCCAGCATTCTGTCATCTTCACGCTCTGATGATGCCAGTTCATCCAGCTTTTGCTGAAGATTTTCCATTTCTTTCCGGCCTTGTACAATACGGTCATCCAAAACAGTCATCCGCTTCTGGCAACGTTTCTGCCATGCCTTTGCATAAGCCCGAAGCTGTGCCAGCTGCTCCTTCTGACCATCCGTACTATGACGGATCGTATTCTCCACGGCCTGATATTTCTGCTGTTCTTCCAGATATTCCAGGTAATCATTCATACTCTCTCTGAGGTTCAGATCATCCCTGCTGACAGCCTGTTCCAGCTGTAATTTCTCAAGCTTTTCGCTGCAGTCGGCCGCTTCCTTTTCAAGATAGGCCAGCTGTTCCTTACTGGACTGGATTTTGACCGTCTCCAGCTTTCTGGCATAGTCTTCCATATGCCCCTTTGCCAGCTCCTGTTCTCTTCTGGCCGCTGCCAGATCCGCAGTCCTGTTTTTCTGTCTGGCAAGTACAGTCTGCCATGCTCTGGCAATGTCCATCCGCAGTGTCATTTCCTCACCATACATAACATCCAGCGTCCGGATTCGCTCACCCAGGCTGTGCATAACTTCCTGCTGTCTATCATACTGGCCGATTTCCGCTTTCTTGCGGGTCAGCTCCGCTAACTGATCTTTGATCTGATACAACGTATCCGCCATCAACGACATATTATCACCATTTTCATCCCGTTCCGATGTCCGCGCCATAAATGCTTTCTGGATAATCTCCTCGATCAGAAGATCCTCCACCACCTTGCGGGTTGTCCGATAATGACTTTCAAAATAGGTCCGCACATGACCTTCCGTCTTATTGATCCCACGGATAATTTCCCACTCGCTCTCATACAGTCCATACCGGCTGATAAAACGCTGGTATTCACCTTTGCGCTCAAATAAATGAACCTGCAGTTGGTAATCCTTTCTTGAAAGATTTCTGAGGTAATTTTTAAGCCCCGGCCATGTAATTCTTTCCTTACCGTCGCTGAGCGGAAGATTCACGATATCATTGTCATTGTAATGTCTGTAAAAAATGACATAGTTAAAATATTCAATCGCCGCTGCGTCCCCTACTGCATTTTGATTTTCATCATCTTTTGCCTTTCTGGCGCAGAATCCCGTCAGCATATATCTGTAATCATCTTTGACAAGATAATCGTCCAGCTTCCATTCGATCAATGAATGGATGACCGTACTGCCGCCTTCACCGCGAAATAATTTTTCCACCGGCTGCTTGTCATCCAGCGTACAGTTCGGAATCAGATTCTGAAGCAAAAGCAGTAAAAGAACACTTTTGCCGCCGCCGTTGGCCAGGTCATACAGCACATTTTTACAGTCAAAGCGCATAATAAAATCATCATAAAACTGTGTACCGAAATTATAGCGTACATTATTGACACGCACTCTGTTAATATGCGGCATTTTCCTCATCCTCCTCTGTCTTGCTGTTTCGGTCCTGCACAGGTTCCTTCACATCACCCTGCTGTTTTCTCTCAATGTTCTCCATATTGCCCCGCCTGCTCTGTTCAATGACTTCATACAGCCGTCCTTTGCAGCTGTCAAAATAGTTCTCGACCAGCGCCCGCATTCTGTCCGTTATATAATATTTGCCCGCCGATTCCACAAAAAGCGCCTGCGTGATCAGAAAATTGAAGACCAGCTTGACAAAACCTGTTTTAGACCCTCTGGCAGCCTTTAATGTGGAAATATCATCATTTTCAGCCATCAGAGGCAGCTCATCCCACAATAATGCCAATGTTCTGAAACTGTTTTCCTCAATATCATTCTGAACGATCGTCTCCAGTCTCGCCATCACACCGGAAAGCAGAGCTGTTGTACTTTCAATGACCATATCTGTCTTCACATAGGTCAGCGCTGCCTCCCCGGAGGTGTTCTCATAAAACAGCGTCATCACGTCATAAATAATGAGGTACGCCAGAAATAATTCTCTGTTCAGACGCAGCCCGATGGCTTTTTTCAGCTCGTCGTTAGTGTAGCCGAAAACCCTGTTCTCATCTCCGGCAGTCACATATAGTGTATTGTGATATTCATAAAGACGAAGATTGGATTTCTTTAAAACCGCATCCAGAATGTCATAAACCTCCGCCTGACTGCTGTAGGCTTCATAGAGATCTCTGTGGTTTTCCCTGCCCACTGTCTCTCCTGTGATCAGACATGCAAATATCTCCATTGCTTTGTCCAGATTTCTGTGATCCATTATTCTTCCGTCCTTTCAAATCGAATATTACTCATTTCAAACCGCTCCAGAATGGAGATTGTTTCATCCGGCAGATAAATCAGCCTGAATTTCAGTCCTTCATATCCCGGATTCGCCTTCAGAAAATCCGCCATGGTATCCTCAAGAAATGTATCCGGATGATCCTTGATCATATCCAGATCATAATGTTCTTTCTGGCTCAGGTGTACAAGAAACGCATAGTAATCTCTGTTTTCCAGTACCTGATCCGGGAATTTCATGGCATAAAGGTCATTAAGTTGTGCCAGCGTTACTTCTTTTTTCTGTTTAATCTTGTCCAGAAGTACCCTCAGAAGATAACTGAAATTGTCCTTCATTCTCTCCTCTGCAAGTTCATCCTCATAAACATACATCTGCTCCCGGCCCTTTTCCACCAGTTCACCTGCCGCCGATTCCTCCGGCTTATAGAGCAGCAGGTCGTCCACCCGGGACATCGGAAATGTCTTCTTTATCTTCGGTGCAAAAAGCGGCAGCACCAGATATGTCAGAAGTTCCGGATTATCCGCCTCGATCATCCGCTGTCCCACATCCATAAAATCCACGGAAGGACGAAAACGTGTCCTTTTCGCCTTTGCAAGCGCCTCATCTCCGGCCTTCTGCATCTGCATATAAGCATGCATCAGCTCTTCGTGACGCTTCATGGCATTTTTCAGCGCCGTATCCAGCTGATAGACTTCCTCCGCCGCCTCACCGGTGATTCTGTCCGTCTCCATTTTCTGCACAGCCCTTGCAGACAATGCCATATTCGAGGCAAAAAGGCGCTGTTCCTCACTAAACCACTTCATCAGACGATCATGATAATTCTCCAGTGCAGCAAGCCCCTCCGTCACATGACGATTCAAAAGTGTCTGGATCTCATGTCGTTCCTCCATCAGGCGTCCCACTTCCATGTTGATGCGACCGATAACCTCCAGCCCGCCTCTGAAATTCTGCGCTTTTATCATCTTCTCAAGAAGCAGCTGGGCAACGCTGATATGGCTTTCCTCCCGAACTTCCTTTGTATCAAGATAAAAAGCCACCGCATCAGATGAAATTCTGTAAAGTACCTGCTGATCTTTCAGTTCACTCTCAATCAGACGCACTCGCAGTGTTTTCTGCTGATGGGCGGCCGGGTCATAGTAATCCAGTTCAAATGGTCGTCCCTCGTTGCATAATTTATCAAAAATGTATTGATACAGTTCATCATCGGCCTCTTCTTCGGTAAAATCAAAATCTCTCACCAAAAGTCCGGCCATGAATTGCCTGTAATCCTCATAGCATACCGGCTGATCCTGAAAATGATTCGCCTCAATAAAAAAACGCAGGACGGCAAGGACAATATATGACATATCCAGGCGTCCGTAACTTCCGTCCCTGTACTGGGACAATCCGGTATCCATTAATCTGAAAAAAGGATAATAACGCTTCAGATGCATCATACGCGCCTCATGGTCCTGCACCATATCATTCATTAAAATATAATTGTCCACTTTCTCCTCCTGCTATCTACTGCAACATCCAGGAAAACTGTTCGCCGCAGCGTCTCAGCTCTCCCAGAACCGTCTCCAGCCCCTTTTTGCTTTCCGCCCAGTTATCACGGCTGATGCCCTGTGTAACCGCTGGGCACATCAGGAATTCAATCTCCCTGTCCTGAAATACATACTCAAAATACATTCTGCATCTTCTGGCATGAAAAGCCTGGCAGCAGATAATGACCCTTTTTATCGGAAGGTGCTTTTCCTCCAGCATCTTCCTGATATATTCAGCATTTTCAAGAGTAAATGTGGCCTCTCTTTCCTGAAGAATGGCTTCTCTCAGCACGCCTGCCTGCATCAGCACATCTGTCAGGAAATCCGCTTCTGCAGCATAAGGACCCTTATAACATTCCCTGTCACAGGATGGCCCCTCAAAAGCCGACCGGCCTTTGCTGTATCTGCCGGACACCACAATATAAGGTGCCATCCCCGCCTGATACAGCGCCGCAGCCCTCCTTGCAGGCTGCGGCCATGTATTGCCGGGTACGATGATGATATCTGCCTTTTTCGGCAGATCTTCAAGAAAAATAAACTCCGTAATATCTCTCAAAAACTTCATATCCTGAATGCTCTTTGCCGATTTTCGGCGCTTCTTTCTGTCAGTGCTTCTATCATCTGTCCGTTTCTTTACTTTCTCTTAAAAGTAGAAGCATAAGCCTGTACGGCAACTGCTTTTTCAGAGTCCGAACCGTATTCGGATGACGGAACAACTTCCTCAGATGCCACCGTCCACTGTCCGCCCTTATTCTGAGGCAACAGGATGACAGTCTTTTCCTCGTCATAATTGCTGTACCATGCCACATCTGAAAGCGGTGCCTTCACTTCATAAATCTTCGCTGTTTCAGGGAACCAGCAAGTGGCATAGTTTTTCGCCACTTCCCTGTCCAGGCTGAAAGCAAATCCTTTCTCAATAACTCTGCTGGCGTCGTCTTCTCTGCCAAATGGGCGCTCAAAGCTGCCGCGGTAAACAGTCAGATTGCCGTCACTATCAATATATTCAGCCAGTTCCTGTTTCATGTCTTCGATTCTCTGATTTCTGACATCTTCCGGTTCCTGTTTGAATGCCTTGGCAAATGTATTGACGAAACCGCCGTCTACACTGCTGTCAAGATATACCTGCACAACCAGCGGCAGTGCCACGTTGGCCGGAATCATGCCCTCTCTGAAATAGTATTTGAACCACTTGAAAGTTTCATCGGAATCTCTGCCGTAAGTTCTTGCCAGATAGGCAAAACTCTCTGCCCATTCTGATATATCAGCATTCTGCTCTTTTGAAAGCCTCTGGATATCGTCCAGTACTTTCTTTGTTCTTGTCTTTATAAAATCCGCCACCAGTTTTTCATCCGGTGTCAACACTTCACTCATTGGCATTTTTGTATGATCCATTGTTCTTCCTCCTGTTTTTAAACCCTTTCACACATCGGTTCACGATCCAGTCAATAACCCCATCTATGATACTTTCAAAAAAACTGACAATGATGTCCATTTATCCATCCCCTGTCAGGCAGCTTACTTCATAAATAAGTGCTGACTGAGTATTTTCAGCATCTGAGCCGCTTTGGCATTGCCGTTATCCGCAGACTGCTTAAATAACTCAATGGCTCTGCTCTTATCTGTCTTCACGCCCTCGCCGTACCAGTAACAGTAACCCAGATTGTACTGTGCACTGGCATGACCGCCCGCTGCGGCTTCTCCATAGAGTCGAATGGCCTCTTTGACATCCTTATGTACGCCTCTGCCCTTCTGATAGCAGAATGCCAGGTTATTCTTGGCCTCAATATTCCCCTGGGCAGAAGCCATCTCATACCAGCTGACAGCCTCTTTGATATTACGGACAACCCCCTGTCCGTATTCATAACAGTAACCAATCTCACTCTGTGCCTTGGCATGACCGCCGAATGCCGCCATCTGACACCACTTGGCCGCCTCTGTGATATTTCTTCTGACACCAATGCCCCTGTCATAGCAGACACTCAATTGATACTGAGCTTCCGTATGCCCCTGGCTGGCCGCCTGTCTCAGGCACTTAAATGCTTTAACGCCGTCTTCTCTTGTGGTGCCATTCTCAAGGATCCGCATACCCTCAGCAAATAAAGCATCTCTTGTGGTCAATTCTTCGACTGCTTTAGCCGGTTCACTCTGCTGAGACTGATCTGGCTGTTCTTCGGCAATCTTTTCGTTTACTATTTCCGGTTCTTTTTCTGCAGCCTTTGATTCTGTCGCCGAATCTGCATTGAATTTAATAACTTTCGGTTCTGAAGAAGCCATTGCTTTTTTCAGTTCATCTACAGATTTGGCCTCTACAACTTCCGGCTTGGATTCAACAGTTTTTATTTCAACAACCGCTGTATTTTCTCCCTTTGCTGCTGTTGTTATAGTTTCTGTATTCTTTGATTCATTCTTAATTACCGCCGCCTTTGTTTCAGCATCTGCTGCTTTCCGGCTCAGCATCTGGTACTTGTACTTAAACAATGCATGCAGCACATCCAGCTGAACATCCACCTCTGAGGCCATCTGTGCCCCATCCAGATGGAAAAGCATCGTATCCAGTTCATGCTTCAGCGTGTAATTCATAATTTTCCGATAACTCTTGGAAGTGTGTGCCGCCGGTGTCCAGAAATGAAGGACACACAAACTGCCTGCCACCCTTTCCTCGCTTCCGTTGCCGTGATAAACTTTCACACCTGTCTTCTCAATATCTTCAATAATTTTCTGCACATACTCATAATCTTCATATGCGTAATTTATATATATATATCTTTCCATTTCGTACTCCTTTGTGAAATGTCGAAATTTCCCGATGATAATCATACCATAAACAGCCGCGAAAATCCACAGCAATCCAAAAACTGGCGGTGTGAAATTACAGTTTTCAATTGACATCCACACAGGTTATCGTTATGATGTTCATACAGGAGGTGCGTATTTATGTTCCGTTTATGGGGAAAAACATTTCTTCACAATCGTATGACCAATGATCTGGTCGTCTGCAACGATTCCGAAGAATCCCGAACAACCAAAATATTTCAGGCTGTTACAGAAATTTGCCAGACCTTTGACCTTTCCGAACCCATCTGGCTTGATATAAATATTCGTGACTTCAAACGTCACAGCAAAACCAGATTCACACAGGATAATTTCATTGACAGTATTGACTTTGATTACCTGGAAATACAGGTCATTGAAGAGGATTGAAAATGCCACACATAAGCAAAATGGGTTTCAAAAGAGGCATCTGTGTTAAACTGCCTCTTCCGAAACCCATTCTTATTTTTCGCTGTATTTGCTTATCTTTCGTATAATTATACCTCTTAAGAAATATTAAATTCCTTCATCAGACGCTCTCTGTATTCTTCATCTTCTGCCGCACGCTGAAGGTCATCCAAACGTTTTGCCTGCAAAAGTTTTGAAATAAGTGCAGACATCAATCTTCTTTCTTCTTCTCTGCCACGAACAACACCATCATCAAATATCATCTGTCCGATTCTCGTCATTGCCACTGCCTCCTTTACTTCTTCCAAATCATTGCCTGTTAGGAATTTATCTGCCAGTGTATAAAGCATTGCCATCGTCTTTTCTGCTGTAATGCTTTTTTCTGTTTTACTTAACTTTATTGATTCCAGAATAACATCTTTTCGTTTTATCTCGCTGCTCATTAAGGGTGTAATTGCCAGCTGTGCAAAATCTTCTTCTGTAAATATCTCGCCCCTTTGTTTCTTTTCCCTAAGACGTTTCAAAACACTGTCTGCATCTTTCGCTGTCAGAAATATTGGTATGACACGATAGGTATACGTCCCGCACTTCATTTCTGTAACTGCATGCTCTATCCCACCGGAATAAATCACATATGTAATGACATTTTTCCCTGTTTTGTGGGATAATACACTCTCATACGCATGGAATCTGCGAAGGTCTTTCTTCCCGGAATCCGTCGTCTGGAACTCTATATGAATATAAAAATCATCCTTTGTCAAAAAAGTAAAATCCATATACAAAGAATGTATCGTCAATTCCACAAGTTCCGTAATGCCGCTCTCTACAAAGTCATGGTGTATCCCCAATATCTTTAAAATCGTGTCACGAAAATAGTCAAACCCCATTTTCAAAATCGCATCTTCATGTTTTGTGTTCGCCATTTGGCTCCCTTTCTTTCTCCATTCAGTATTGTATGCTTTTGTATTTTGAAAATGTCTTTGGTTTATTTATATTAAAAATTAGAAATTTCCTTTCTAGCTTTCATTTATCATTTGTCATCTATAAATTCATTTTCCTCCTTTTATTCATTGTA
>OBLO01002554.1_pt1 | contig 13968 bp, 10 predicted proteins | sample 1519401 | NCBI WGS metagenome assembly OBLO01 (sample SAMEA2602897, study PRJEB22501) | metagenome | reverse complement strand
CAGACTGTACTGTCGGCCCCGGAATCTCACCGGATCATGCCTCTCGGCTCGCGGGCTTTACCGCCGGTAGGGACTTGCACCCTGCCCTGAAGACTTATTATTGAATTGTCCTATCGCTGACCGTCATTTTCATCAGCGGTTGTTTACAATATACTCCCGTTCTCTGTATTTGTAAAGTATTTTCGATAGGAATTTTTGTCATTGCCAGACAATATTTCCAGACAGCCCAATCCATACCCCTGACCGGCTCCGCAGTCCAGAAAGATCTTATCGTCCCTTATGATCATATCTCCCGCGTACTGTGTTCCATATTTGAATGTCGGCGTGTGTCCCACTACGGCAGTCATTCCCGCCAGAAGCCGGTTATCCGCGTCTGGTGATTCATATCGGTTTATGAGGACATCATAATCCGCTGTTTTTCTTTTCCCACCGGGATCTTTTTGCACTGCCAGAAGTTCTTTTTTCATTTCATCATCCGGCGCTCCGTGAATCAACACATACTTTCTGCCGCAGATCTCCATGGCTGCCCAGAGCGGCATCGTTTTGATAAACTCCAGAACCTTCCTGCGTCCTGTCTCTGACAGCATATTCATCTGCCTGATGATCCCCGCCCCGTCTCCGGCCACCCAGGGCCGCATCGTGGAATCCGGGATCCCGGCCGCGCGGTCTATTCCAAAATACTGTAAGAGCCGCTGTTCATGATTTCCTCTCAGCGCCAGAATATTCTTATGTTCCATCACAAAGCACAAAAGTCCCAGGGAATCCGGTCCTTTCGCCACAAGATCACCCAGGATCACCATCCGATTCGCATCCGTAAACCGGATCTTTTTCAGTATTTGCAGAAAGGGAATAAAATATCCATGAATGTCACTCATCAGATACAGGTTCCCGCTCATGCCGCTGTCTCCGGGCCGTACACATAGAGACGGTCCCCTTCCACATTCACGTAGCCTTCCGTGCCTTTTTCCAGATAGTTACGGCTTAAGAAGCAGAGCGGTTCTCCCATTCCCATCTTCGCCATAACGCGGTAATAATCCCCCTCGAAGGAGGAATACTCGACCGCCACCGGAAAACTGTTCTCCTGCCGCTCGCTTCCGGTCCACACCGTGTTCTCCGCGCGGAAGCGGACAGTCACCATGTCATCTTTGCGGATTCCGTTTCTTCCGAGTGTTCCGCAGACACTGCCACCGAGATCGATCTGCGTGCCGCCATCCTCCCTCGCGTATCCATGTACCCGGTTTCCGGCACCTAAAAGAGCCGCCACCGACTCCGTTCCCGGATTCCTGTAACAGTTTTTCGGGGAATCGATCTGGTCGATATTTCCCTTGTTCATGATCACGATCCGGTCCGCCATCGCGAACGCCTCCGACGGGTCATGGGTGACGTGAAAGACGGTCGTCCCAAGCTTCCGGAACAAGAACGCCATTTCGGTTCTCATCTCCACTCGGAGCTGGACATCCAGATTGCAGAGCGGCTCATCCATCAGGAGAATATCCGGCTTCGTGATCAATGCCCGGGCGATCGCGACTCTCTGCTGCTGACCGCCGGAAAGCTCCGCCGGATACCGTTTTTCCAGTCCCTCCAGATGCAGAAGCTTTAAGAGTTCCTGTACCCGCTCCTCAATCTCCTCTTTTCCGGTTTTGCTCCGCTTTAAGCCGTAAGCGATGTTATCATACGCTGTCATATGTGGCCACAGTGCAAAATCCTGAAACACCATGTTCATATGGCGTTTCTCCGGCGGCAGGACTTTTCCCGCCTCAGAGATCATCTGCCCGTTCATGGTCACGCGTCCGCCATCGGGAGCCAGCATGCCTGCGATAATGTTCAGCAAGGTGGACTTTCCGCAGCCGGACGGACCCAATACGCTGATGATCTCGTTTTTATGGACTTCCATGCTGATTCCCTTAAGCACTTCCGTCTTTCCAAAGCTTTTTGTCAGATCTTCTATTTTTAAGATGACTTCCTGTTTCTGAATCTCCATATATTCCTCCAAAAGCAGTTAGCGTGTACCCTATAAAGTCTCCCACTGTATCTGCTTTATTTCCTGATCGTCTAACTATTCTGTACCTTCATCGTTACCCGCTTATTTTCTTTCTGCCCCCGGAAGAGCTTCACCACAGATCCGGCTGCTCTTCTTCTCTGGAACAGCTGAGAATAAAGCGGTAAAAGCTCCATCAGTAAAATGAGAAGAACCACGATTCCGCCGCCAAACACCGTTGCCGCCGCAGAATATCCGAATTTCAGATTTTCCACTCCTTTGCTGATGTAGACCGGCAATGTCTGATAGTTCGGCGGATAGAGGATCGTATTGATCGCAAGGTTGAACACACTTCCGCCAAATGCGGATAAAAAAGCGGACAAAACGGTTGCTTTTAAGAGCGGCCAGAGAATCGTCCGAATCCGCGTGATAAGACCGGCGCCGGAAAGCCGGGCCGCAAACAGGATCGGTCTCGGGATCTTTGCCATACCGCCGGTCAGAACTCTCGTGATGACCGGAATCGCCGCCGCAACGCTGGCAAGGACAATGATCCTGGGCGTTCCGTACATCTTAACCCCCATGGATTCGATCCATCGCTGGTTCCATACAAAGATATAGCCGATACCTAAAACGACTCCCGGCACTGCTAACGCAACCAGGGACAGCACATCGATCACGCGCTTTAAAACGAAGTCTGAATAGTTCAGCACATAGGAAACGAAAAATCCGAGAACCAGCCCAATGATGGCTGCCGCAAAGGCAATCATCAAGGAGTGTTCCAGACCATTTAAGAGCTCTTTGCTGTCTACGATGACCTTCTCATAATTCTTTAACGTGAAACTGAAATTTGCAACGGAGATCGAGTCGGAGAAGGACATGACCACTGTGGAACCAAGCGGCACGAACAGTGTGATAAATGCCAGAAATGCCCCTAAGAAATCGAGGATGATCCCGACTCCAAATGCAGGGCGGACCGGCACCGCCTTCACGGTTCCCGTATCAAAGAAATCGTACCGCTTTTTACCAATGATCCTGTACTGGACGATCATGGCTGCGATGATGATCAGTACCAGATAGAAGGATAACACACCTGCCATATCCAGGCGGATCGGGGAACTGTAAAGCGCCGTATAGATCGCGTATGGCAATGTCGGGAAGCGATATACTCCGGAGATCGCTGCCGGAAGTCCGAAATCACCGATCGTATCCATAAAGATCAAGATCGCCGCGGAACAATAGGCCGGAATGCATAAAGGTGCCTGCACAGTCTTCCACTCTTCCCACGGAGATGCCCCATTCATTCTTGCTGCCAGAGACAGCCGTTCCGGTTTCCACTCCAGGGCCGCCTTGATCGTCACATAAGCAAAGGGGAACTTGTTGAGTACCATGATAAACACCAGCCCCGGAAAGCTGAATACCAGACTGTTTATGTTGTTCCAGTGAAGCCAGGACCTCGCGATCCCGTTTCCGGAAGCGAAATAGACCCAGCCCTGGGCAATGATGAAGGACGGCATGATCATCAGGATCCACGCCGCGATGTCTAAAAGTTTCGCTGTCTTAAACTCCCATTTTACCCGGAAATTTGCAAGAAACGCCCCAAACACCGTACCAAAAAATGTTGTCCAGATGCCAAGAGACATGGAATTTCCGAGTGCCTTATACCAGAGCGGTTTTTCAAAGACCTCAAAGAGCAGGCTCATTCCATCTGCTTTTTCCGTATTTCCAAAAAATCCGGGACTTACGATCTGTAAAAGAACGGCCCCCAGCGGCAAGATAATTAAAACAGCAAGCACGGAAAGGATGATCCAGCCGATCGCCCCTTCTGCCTGTCCTCTATGTGCTGCGCTTCTTAATTTTCCACTATTTCGCGGACTCATCTGCAAACCACTCCTTGATCTCTGCTTCGTGTTCAGATGCCCAGGATGCCTCTGCATAGACAAGCTTTCCATCTTTCTCGCGATCTTCTTTTTCGTTTACGCCTGCAACGGACGGTTCAAAATATCCTTCATCTCCCGCATCCACCAGCTGCTGCTGTGTCTCCGGCTGTAAAAGGAATTCGATGAATTTCTTCGCAACCTCCGGCTGATCCGTCTTCGCGCTGATCGCTGCCACACGTACAGATGCCGGTGCGCCTTCTTCCGGCCAGATGATGCTGATCGGCTCTCCGGAAGCGATCATGCCGTATGCGTTGCTCTCCTGAAGTCCTGCCACCGCGATCTCACCGCTGGCAAGCGCCTGAACCACCTGCGGGTTCTTTGGGTAGACCTTTAAGCCATTTTCGAATAATGAGCCGAAGTACTCTTTTCCGCTGTCCATTCCCTTCGAGTTGAAGAAGTATGACACGAAGGGATATGCCGGAGCCGCTACGCTCGGATCTGCGATTCCGATCTTATCTTTATATTCCGGTTTTGCGAAGTCTTCCCAGGTCTTCGGAGCTGTTTCTTCTGTGAAAACATCATTCCTGTACGCGATCACGCCTGCCGCGTGTGCCCCGGTCGGATAGTATGCCTTGTCCGCCGGAACGATCTCCTTAAAGAAATCGGTGAGGTTTCCCGCATTAGATGGTTCCCAGTCCGTGAGAAGCATTCCCTTCTTTCCGAGAGAGTTGATACTTGGCATGGAATCCAGCCATACGATATCCCACTGTGGGTTGTCGCCCTCCGTCTCGATCCTTGCAAGTGTCTCCGCACCGTTTCCTGCTACGTCTCCAACTTAATATCCGGCCGCTTTTTAACCCTTCCCCGAAATAATATCATCGAAGTCTTTAAAATATCCACAAGGGGGTTGGTTTTGGCACCCTTCCCCGCCCTTCTCCGCCACAGTTGTTGTCTCTGCCGCCATCGTCCCTGCTGCTGTCGTTGTCTCCGAAGCCGCTGTGGTCCCCGCTGTTTTCGCCCCGCAGCCGGTCATGGATGCCGCCGCCATCAGTCCCGCCATGGTAAGTGCTGTCAGTCTTATTTTTTTCATAATGTGTTTCCTCCTGCAGATCGTCTCTGCCTTTTTCTTTTATGCCTGTCTGTCAGTTTCTGTCTTTATCCTATGCCTCCTCTGTAAAATCTGGTGCCGTCATCACCTAAAGCCTGTGTAAAATCTGTGTCAGGTAAGCTTCCGAAAATCTGGAAAGTTCCAAAGGTATTTCTTGCAGATCACTGCGATCCTTAGTATACTTGATCTATCAGGAGGGTGTCTTATGTTTAATTTTAATTTCTATACCCCGACCCGCGTCGTATTCGGAAAAGAAACCGAATACCGGATCGGAAAGCTTGTAAAAAATGTAAACTGTAAAAAAGTCCTGCTCCACTACGGAAGCGGCAGCGTAATCCGCTCCGGTCTTCTCGGACGCATTAAAGAATCCCTGGACGCGTCCGGAGTCACCTATGTGGAGCTTGGCGGTGTTGTCCCAAACCCACGTCTTTCCTTAGTCCGCAAGGGGATCGAGCTCTGCCGAAAGGAGGGCGTTGATTTTCTTCTCGCTGTCGGCGGCGGCAGTGTCATCGACTCCGCGAAAGCCATCGGTTACGGTCTCGCGAACGACGGTGATGTCTGGGATTTTTATGAACACACCCGTCAGGCATCCGCATGCCTTCCGATCGGCGTTGTTCTGACCATCGCGGCGTCCGGAAGTGAGATGAGCAACAGCTCTGTTATCACAAACGATGAAACACTGGAAAAACGCGGCTACAACAATGATATATCCCGCCCTGTATTCGCTGTCATGAACCCGGAGATCACAATGACTCTCCCGCCGTACCAGACAGCCTGCGGCTGCACCGATATTCTGATGCATACCATGGAGCGCTATTTCACAAACGGCGGAAATATGGAGATCACCGACGCCATTGCGGAAGGTCTTATGCGCACCGTGATCACGAACGCGAAGATCCTTGTGGACGATCCAGACAACTATGACGCGAGAGCCGAGGTGATGTGGTCCGGAAGTCTCTCTCACAATGGCCTCACCGGCTGCGGAAACGACGGCGGAGACTTCGCCTCCCACCTCTTAGAGCATGAGATCGGCGGAATGTTCGACGTTGCCCACGGTGCGGGTCTTGCGGCGATCTGGGGCAGCTGGGCGAGATATGTGATCGATAACTGCACTCCGCGTTTTGCGAAATTTGCAGTGAATGTCATGGGTGTTGAGCCTGGAAAAGATGATATGGAGACGGGTTTAAGGGGCATCGAGGCCATGGAAGACTTCTACCGTGCCATCAGTATGCCGACAAACTTAAAGGAACTCGGGATCGACCCGACAGAAGAACAGCTTGAGACCATGGCGAAAAACGCGAGAATCGCTGCAGGCGGCCCGAAGGGATCCGCGAAGAAGCTGGAAGCGGAAGATATGCTTAAGATCTATCAGATGGCTGCAGGAAAATAACAGAAATCTATCAAAATCGCATGAAAAAAACCGGGATGCCGCCTATCTGCGCAGCATCCCGGTTTTCATATAATACCATGAATTCTGGATTTTTATAAAACAAGACTGCCGTCCAGCATACGCCTGCTGATACGGCAGTCTTGTTTTCACCTATGCATAATCCCTAACCAGAAACACCGGCTTGATCGCCATGATCTCATCGAATTCCTCCTGGGTGACGGATACATCCGCGTTGGTCTTTTTCAGATCATTTTTTACAACGTCAAACGCGTCCTCCACAGACTCAGCGCGCCCCTCACGGACAGCACGCTGCATCCGCTCTACAGTCACCGGATGAAGGTAACAGGCCGGAACCGGAAGTCCGAGATGGAGGCTGTCCACATAACCCGTAACGGCTTCTTCCGCCGCCGCAAGACGTTTTTCGATAGCTTTCCGGTTATTCGTACTCGTCGGCATGACATTCGCTCCGGAGAACAGAAAGATCGCCGCCATTCCAAAGAGGACAAAGTATACAGCAAACGCATCGTGATTCATAAAGGAGAATACGCCATATGCAAGCGCCGCCGCCCCCATGACTACCATGAATAAAGCGAGCCATTTGTAAAACGGCTTTGTCTTCTCATACGTTCTCTTTTTCTTTGCCGCATTGGTGAGCTCTGTGAACAGGGACAGACGCTTCGTGAGGGCTGCTTTTGCCTGTTCCAGAACATTTACCGTCTCCTTCGCCTGCTCAGAAAGCGGAATGAGACATTTCTCCGCCTGTTTTTTCTCAGCTTCCGCAAGGCGCTTTTCCGCCGCTTCACTCACGGTCTTTATCTGCGGGAACCGCTCCTTCACGGATGCCACGAAAGCGTCAACCTGATCCTCATATTTAAAGTTGCACTGTTTTTCCTTCCCATCCCCGTAGACAACCACCAGATACGGCATGGTGGCAAACAGGCCTTTTCCCGTGAATCCACCTTTGCTCATTGCCACGCGCTTAAAGACACGGGAGACGGAAGCTACTGGGACATAATACCGCCGCTCCAGATAAAAGCTGTTGAGGTACAGTGCCTCTTTTCCGATTCCGCAGGGACCGATCTTCTTACAGTGTTTTTTGTCCTCTGAAAGAATACTCTCCGGAATCTCTTTTTCTCCAAGTTTTGCCGGTTTTAAGAACATAACTCTCGCCTCCCAAATACTGAATAACCAGTATAAGCTGCCCTCAGCCTTTCACCGGGGCAGCTTATACTTTCTGCATCATCTGCAGTCAGACACTCCCAGCTTTGCAGCCTGTCTTTCGTGTCATTATAATCTTACATTATGCTGTCTGTTTCTTCGTTGCGCGGATGAAGATTCCAAGGAATACGACCGCAAGTACGATACCTACCGGGTACGCAACTGCAGTACCGAGGTTTAAGCACTCTTTTGCACAGAAGAAATATGTCATGGAAACAGCACTCATGAAGGTTGCCGGAACTGCTGTGAGCCAGTAGTTCTTCTTTGCCTTGTAGAGGTACATGCTTGCTGTCCAGAGAACGATCATAGCCAGTGTCTGGTTTGTCCAGCTGAAGTATCTCCATACGATGCTGTAATCCATATGTCCAACGATAGCGCCGATTCCAAGTAACGGTACGCAGAGAATCAGACGGTTCTTCCAGTTCTTCTGGTCAACCTTGAACCAGTCAGCAAGTGTTAAACGTGCGCTTCTGAATGCTGTATCACCGGAAGTGATCGGGCAGGCGATAACACCTAACATAGCAAGAGCAATGCCGACACCGCCCATGGTCTTCTGGCAGACATCATAGATGGCTGCGGACTGACCGTTCTTCATGATCTCTGCGAGACCTGTGTTTAAACCACCTGTCACTTCGTAGAGAGAGCATCCTGCTGCTGCCCAGATCAGGGCGATAATACCTTCACATACCATTGCGCCGTAGAATACGAAATGACCCTGTTTCTCAGATTTCATACAACGCGCCATAAGAGGTGACTGTGTTGCGTGGAAACCGGAGATCGCGCCGCAGGCAACGGTGATGAACATGAAGCTCCATACCGGTGTTCCGCTCGGATGCATGTTTCTGAAATTGCTCCAGATCTCCGGGATCACATATTCCGGTTTTGTGAAGATACCAAAAGCAACACCGAGTGCCATGATGATCAGGCAAATACCAAAGATCGGATAGACCTTACCGATGATCTTGTCGATAGAAATAAAGGTCGCGATAAAGTAGTAAGCCAGAATGATCCAGAGCCACATCTCTTTGTTTACGACCAGACCCTGTGCTCCGCCATTGCTGAACAGAGTTACGATCAGACCGGCTGGGCCAACTGCGAAAACAGTACCGACCATGACAAGAAGTACAACACTGAATACACGCATCACGTTCTGCATCAGGCCGCCGAGGTAGATTCCGCATACCTCTGAGATCGAAGCACCATCATTTCTCTCGGACATCATGCCGGAGAAGAAGTCATGAACACCGCCGGCAAAGATCGTACCGAAGGTGATCCACAGAAATACGATCGGTCCCCACAATGCACCCTGCATGGCTCCGAAGATCGGGCCCAGACCAGCGATATTAAGAAGCTGGATCAGAAAGAGTTTCCATTGGGGCATGACTACGTAGTCGACACCATCGTTGATTCTGACTGCCGGTGTCTCTCTGTCATCCGGGCTGAAAATGTTATTTACGAGGTTGCCGTAGACAAAGTAACCTCCGATTAAAAGTGCCAGACAGACGAGAAAACTAATCATACAAATCCCTCCTTGAATATACATTATGCTTAGTTCTTTTTCTTCAAGCAAATGCATTATAGTATATTTTGCATAATATTTAAAGGTGGTCTGCATGAACAGCATGGTTATCTGCACAAACGGCACTCCTTTCGTCATGAACGGAGTGCCGCAGTTTCTCTTTCTGTCAGCTGATCTTCAACAGCTGTTTTAATGTTTTCAGTTTTTCTCTTCCCACCGGGAGTTCCCGGCTCTCATACCCCTTCATATGTACGGAAAGTCCGTTTCCGCTGCCTGCGAAAAGTTCCGAAATAAATGACAGATTTATAAGATAGCTCTTATGGATCCGGAAGAATCCGAAGTCCGCCAGCTTTTTCTCAAGTTCTCCCAAAAGCTGGTTGACCTCATAAGATCTCGATGCGGTGTGGACCACACATCCGTGTCCGTCGGTCTCCGCATACACGATCTGGGCGATCTCCAGAAACAGGATTCCGTGGCTGGCCGTCACAGGAATCTTGCCGAATACCGTTGCTTCGCGCCTCTCTTTCACACCTGCGTTTTCCTGTTCTGCCCCCTGTTTTTCTGCTGCTGCCGATTCCGTTTTTTCCTCCTGCTCCTCCATTTTCCCCGCGGGATCACGTTTTCCTTCCCCAATGCATTTTTTCACAACATGGTGCACCCGCTCCGGATCGAACGGTTTTAAAATATAATCATCGATCTCCATCTCGTATGCTTTCGCGGCATACTGGGAATAGGCGGTGGCAAAGACGATCTTCGCCCCGGGAAACAGTCTTTTTGCCGTGGCCGCCAGCGTCGTCCCCTCCATGTCCCCGAGGTCCATATCCACAAAGATCAGATCAAACGAATCCGCCTCATTAAACATCTTTAAGGCGTCCGATCCGCTCTCCGCTTCCGTGATCTCACAGTCCGGACGCACTTCCTTCACCCTGCGGATCAGCATTTTTCTTGCCGGTCTCTCATCATCGATCACTGCGATCTTCAAAACATCTCCCCCTGTCTCTCATAGTTTCCCCAATGTATAAAATAGTCCGGTCGTAACTGTTCAGTAGGTCTGCGCACTTGCTGCGCTGACCGTAAGAAAACATAGGCTGGAAGGCAAAAATCCCATCAGCGAAGCTGATCTGGAATGGATTTTTGCACGTAACTATGAAGGTACTGAATAGTTACGTCCGGTCACAGTATTTTCCTGTCAGCTCTCTGCCTGATACGGAATACAGAACGAAACATCCGCCCCGTCATCCGTATTCCGGATCTCCAGCCCATAACGCTTTCCGTATGTACTCTTCAAACGTTCATTCACATTTTTTAATCCAACGCTGCCGGTCTTGTTTCCGGACAGGATCCTCTCTGCCTCTTCCGGTTCAAAACCTTTTCCATGATCCCTGACTCCGATCCTCACCAGCTCCTCCCCGGGCCCGCTTTGCACCCGTTTTGCTGAGATCTCCACTCTGCGCACCCCGTCCGCGCTGTTTCCATACCGGACAGCGTTCTCCACGATGGGCTGCAGGATAAAGGACGGGACCTGACAGGAGAGACCGTCTTCCACGTTGATCTCCACCCGGAGCTTCTCCTCAAATCTCGCCTTCTCGATCTCCAGATACGTCCGGACATGGTTGATCTCCGTATCGATATCCAGCATGTACTGGTCGTTCTCCAGAGTCTGACGGTAGTAGGACGCTAACGTTAAGATCAGGTCACTGGCCTTTCCCGCATCCTCATCGCAGATGCAGGAGATCGTATTCAGCGCGTTGTAGAGAAAATGCGGGTTTACCTGGGACTGCAGCGCCTTAAACTCCGCTTTTTTCCGCAATTTCTTCTGATATTCTACATTGTAGACCCCTAACTGTGTGGAAAACATCTTCGCAAGTTCCTCCAGAAAATCCCCGATGCTTCGTTCCACACGGCGTCTCTTTTTCACGACAATGGACAGACTTCCGATCTTCTCATCTCCGGTCATGACCGGAACTGTCACCGTCACGAGGGAGTGAAACAGCGGCCGTATCTCCTCATCGAGATCTTCCTCCCAGATACATTCTGCTTTCATTCCTTTTGCCGGTCCTGTCAGATGTTCCAGAAACTTTTCCCGGCGGAAACGGCTGTCATCGATCAGGGAGCTCACCGCCAAAACTTCCTTTTCATCCGTGATGATCACCGCCTGACATGGGATCTCACCGAAAATGATATCGGTCACGGCTTCCATATTTTCCCGCTTTCCGAAACCTTTTCTCAGATAGACGAGACTCTTGTCCGCGATTCCCATGGAAAGGCGCATCCGCTCCGCAAACAGGCTGTCCTCGCGCATATACACCATATCAAAGGTCTTGAAAAAGAGCACCATTCCCACAGAATTCATGACGATCATCGGAACGGCAATCTTTCCCACAAGTTCCATGGCCGCACCGAGAGGCTTCGAGATCATCAGAATGATCACCATCTGCAGGATCTCCGCCTCGGCAGTCAAGAAAAACAGATCGACGCTGTCCATCTCCCCCGCCTTGTACTTTTTATAGACCAGGCTTCCCAGCACGCCTTCCACCAGCGTTGAGACCGCGCAGGAAGCTGCTGTAAAGCCGCCGATATCAAACAGGAACCGGTGGGCTCCGGCGATGAGTGCCGTCATCATTCCAACAAACGGTCCGCCCATGATCCCTGCTGTCAGAACGCCGATGACGCGGGTATTGACGATGGCCCCGCCGGTCTTTGTCCCTGTGTAGGTCGACACGATGCTGATGGCACCGAAGATCACTGCCAGCGCCATCTTCTGGGCGATCGTGCTATTCTCTCCCCGGAACAGCTTCCGCACCGATGCCATATTGGTGAGCAGCGTTGCCAGAAGCACCAGCAGTCCGATATTTAAAAGCATGTTGAAAAACATGGTTCCTGTCATAAAGCTCCCCCTGTCCCCGCAGACTGGATGTTCTTGTCTGCCTCTTTCACATATTTTTATCATATCATATTTTTCTGTTTATTTGTTTAGAAAATGTGAAGCGCGGTCGCTTGCGACAGTCTACATCTTCGCGCGAGTGCGCATCTTTGGCACGTCAGTGCCTTTTTATGTAACAGGGAATTCCCCGGGATTTCCTGTTACATAAAAAAACTCCGGAAGACCTGGGCTTCTTCCCTCAGGTCTTCCGGAGCTTTGCACACCGACCGTAAACCAGGCCGGTATTTTCCTTATGAATTGTAGATATCCTCGTTTAACATTCCCTCGGATTTCGCAACGTAGATTGCAGTTGCGGAGTCGCCGACAACATTAAGCGCGGTTACTAACATCTCGATCGGGCGGTTGATCGCAAGGATCAGGCTGTATGCTAAGAGTGCACCGTCGTTGATGTAGCCAAGACCGGAAAGGATCGTGAACAGGATGATCGCGCCTGCGCCCGGAGCTGCCGGTGTACCGGCGGATGCGATCAGGGCTAAGAGAGCGATCACAATGAGCTGGGACAGGGTTACATCGTAGCCTGCGCAGCCTGCGATGAACAGAGTCGCAACGACCTGCATGATCGCGGTACCGTTCATGTTGATGGTCATACCGAGCGGAAGTACGAAGGAAGCGATCTTCTCATCAACACCAAGCTCCTCTGTGGTCGTCTTCACGTTAAGCGGAAGAGCAGCCGCACTGGAGGAAGTGGAGAATCCGAATACTGCTACACGGAAGATCTTCTTTGCGAACTTCACCGGATTCTGCTTTGTTGTAACTGCTACAAAGATCGGGTATCCTACGAAGAGGAATACAAGAAGCAGGATAACGGTTACGACAACGTATGCCAGAGCCGGTTTTAAGTGGTGGATTCCGTATGTCGCGAATGTTCTTGCAAGGAGAACGAAGATCGCGAACGGACCGAACTTTGTAACAACGTAGTTTAAGAATACAACAATGATATCGTTTACTTCTGTGATGAGCTTCTTTAATGTTGCGCTCTTCTCGTCGCCGACTGCCTTCATGCAGAGACCGAGGGAAACCGCTAAGAACACGATCGCGAGAACGGAAGTGTTTGTGCTGAATACCGCTGTGATATTGGACGGAACAATGTTAAGGATCACATTTAACGGGTTGGAACCGGTAGATCCGGCAGAACCTTCAAGACCCTCCACCTGAATGTTGAATACACCTGCATTGTAGATCATGATTCCGACTACGCATGCCATAAGTAATGCGAAGAAAGAGCAGATCAGGAAACCTGCGATCGTTTTTACGGAAATTCTGCCGAGAGTTCTTGTATCGGAAATCTGTCCGATCGCAAGTGTGATGGATGTGAATACCATCGGTACGATGACAAGCTGTAAAGAACGGATAAACAACTGACCGATAATATAGAAGATACCGAGTGCCTTTTCAGCGCCTGCCGCTGTGATATCCTGGAACAGGATGCTGTTGATCGTTGCCCATACGGCTTCCTTACCTGTACTGTTGAGGTTTTCTCTTAAGAACATTAACAGAAGACCTGCTACCAGACCGCAGACGAGGGAAATACTCATTCTGACAGCGAGTGAACTTTTCTTTTTCTCCATGTAATCCTCCTTTTTTTTACCGCGCAACACACCCGGAAACATAAGTTTTGGGGCGGCTCTCCAAAACATTCCTGATATGCGGACACAGGCTTTGACTCATTACCCGCATAAAAATCTCCGGGACACTGACAGGTTTTTCTCGATCCCTGTCGAACTATCCCGGAGATTATATCGTAGTCTGAGCAATTCCGCAAGTAGGAATTTTAAATTTCTTTATTTTTTTTTTACAGAAATTTTATTTACTGGAATCGGCTGCCGGAACAGCCTCCGAAGTCTGTGTCTGATCCAGTGCCGCATTTAACTCCCGGAACGCCGCCGCGAGATCCTGCTCGTTGCCGTCCGTGTCATAGATCCTGCCATACTGCT
>OBLO01002551.1_pt1 | contig 13984 bp, 9 predicted proteins | sample 1519401 | NCBI WGS metagenome assembly OBLO01 (sample SAMEA2602897, study PRJEB22501) | metagenome | reverse complement strand
GCAGTGAACCGGACGTTCCGAACCCCTGGTTTACGGCTCCGCGCAGGGAGGAATCGCTGGCTCTGCCCCTGCTGACCACCTCGACCTCCACAATGCGGTCGGCCCGGCTGGGCTGTTCCGTGATCTGGAAGCCGGCCTGGGTGAGTTTCCTGTCCAGGCGCTCCTTAAGGCGTCCGGCCACGTGCTGCCTGTCGCGGACAACGGCGCAGGCCGTTGTTCCGTAAGCGCCGCCGCCCTTCCCGGCATCCGGATTGGTGAAAACTCTCAGTGAAGAAGGCGCTGCTGGCTCCATTTCCTCTGCAGGTTCCCCTGAGGGTGGAACTGTGCTTCTGTGGTGGGAAGCGCAGGAAACCTGCGTGAATCCGAGGAGCATCATGAATAAGGCAATGACTGTTTTGCTGTGACGCATGGGTATGTCCGTTTCTGCTGCCTGCGCGGGGCAGCTGCATTTTATTTCCCGTAAGCGGCTGAAATATCCTGGGCCAGTTTGTCTTCGAGGGCGTGCAGGGCACTGCTGCGGTCCATGCCGCGTCCGGAAGCCGTCACTGCGTGTTCCTTCGTGACGGGCGCTCCGCTTTTCTTCTGCATGGTGACGGTGCTTTTCATAGCCCAGGTGTTTTCGCTCTTGGCGTCTGCGGCCGAGGCCGACAGGCCCAGGAGGGCGCCGGCGCCGGCGCCGATGAGTGCGCCGCTTCTGCCACCAGCTATGCTGCCGACTCCGAGTCCGAGCATGGTGCCGACGGCCGTGGTGCCCAGGGCCTGGCTGCCGCTGATTCTCCTGCCGCTGCTGGCGGCAAGGTAGACGTCATTCACCGTGATGTCGATTGTAATGTCGGCCTCTTTGCGGCTGTCTGCGGGATTTATGCCGTGGTCGCTCTGGAGCGTGGAGGCGACGAGGGAGGCGAGATCGCTGTTGAAACTGCTGTCGCTGCTTTTCACTTCCACAAAAACAGAGGAAGCGTCACCTGCCTCCTGCTGCGGAAGGGCTGACGATGCCGGAACGGGGCCCTGTGGAGACTGCGAAGACGCGCAGCCGGCCAGGGAGAAGAGCGTGAGGCAGAGGAGTGCAAGCAGGACGGCGGAAACAGCGGGTTTTCCGGAATGCATGGCATTCTCCTTCATAATAGACAGGAATCTATCATTGGGGTCAGAGGGTTGTCCAGGAAGGGAGGGCCCGGTGAAACCGGTTCCGGCTCTCCAGACTGAAGTTTGTCTGTGCGGCGTCGGCCTTGACCTTGGAATGTTTTTTCGTATCCTCTCATGGCAAATACAAACCGGAGGACGCCATGGGCAAGGAATTAATCATCGTCGAGTCACCTGCAAAGGTGAAAACCATACGGAAATTCCTTGGTCCTGACTATGTGGTCAAGGCCAGCGTCGGGCACGTGCGGGATCTCCCGTCAAAGGCGCTGGGTGTGGACGAGGAACACGGCTTCGAGCCACAGTACCAGATTATCGCCGATAAGAAAAATATCGTCAGCGACCTCCAAAACGAAGCCGGTCAGGCTGATGTGACGTATCTCGCACCGGACCCCGATCGCGAGGGCGAGGCCATTGCCTGGCATATTGCCGAACTTCTCAAGGGCAAGGCGAAGGACCTCAAGCGCATCCAGTTCAACGAAATCACGTCCCGCGCCGTGAAAGAGGCGCTTAAACATCCCCGCGCCCTGAACGCGGATCTTTTTCATGCCCAGCAGGCCCGGCGTATTCTTGACCGCCTTGTGGGCTACAAGATTTCCCCTCTGCTCTGGAAAACGGTCAAACGCGGAATTTCCGCGGGCCGCGTCCAGTCCGTGGCGCTCAGGCTCATTGTTGACCGTGAAAAGGAACGCGAGAAATTCCGTCCCGAGGAATACTGGGTCTTCCGGGCTCTTCTGAAAGGAAATTCCGGCCCCGCCTTCAGGGTGGAACTGACCAAAGTGGCCGGCAGCAAGCCCGCCATCACCTGCAAAAAGGAAGCGGACGCCCTGACGGAGTCCCTGCAGGGTCGTGATTTCATGGTCAGCTCCGTGGACCAGAAGCGCCGTGAAAAGAGCCCACTGCCCCCGTTTACCACATCGACCCTGCAGCAGACGGCGAACCAGCGCCTCGGCTATTCTGCAAAGCGTACCATGGGTATAGCCCAGCGCCTCTATGAAGGCGTGGAAATGAAGGACGGCAGCGTCACGGCCCTTATCACATACATGCGCACGGACTCCACGCGCATTGCCGATGAGGCCAAGGCCGCCGCGGCCCAGTATATCGGGGACACCTTCGGGCAGGATTACCTTCCGGCTTCCATCCGCAATTACAAAGTCTCCGAAAACGCTCAGGACGCCCACGAAGCCATACGCCCAGTCGACGTCACGGTGACCCCGGACTCCATCCGCGAAAGCCTGACCCAGGAGCAGTACAGCCTGTACCGGCTTATCTGGAGCCGTTTTGTGGCTTCTCAGATGGCGGCGGCTGTCTTCATGGATACCCGTGTGCTCGTGTCCTGCGGCGATACGGAATGGCAGGCGAGGGGACAGAGCGGCCTGTTCGCCGGCTGGGAGGCTGTTTATCCGGCCGGAGACAAGGACGTGGAACTTCCGGCTCTGGAAAGCGGGGAGAAGCTTGAGCTCGAGAAGCTTGAGCCCGAACAGAAATTTACCCAGCCTCCGGCACGCTACAGTGAAGCAAGCCTTGTGCGCTCCCTGGAAGAACTAGGCATAGGACGTCCTTCCACGTACGCGAGCATTATCTCAACCCTTGAGGATCGCGATTACGTGGAACTGCAGGAAAAGCGCTTTGTGCCCACGGATCTCGGGCGCGTGGTCTGCGAGCAGCTCGTGGATCACTTCGGCCGCCTCATGGACGTCAACTTCACGGCCGGCATGGAGGAAGGGCTCGACAGGGTGGCAGAAGGGAAGGAATCCTGGAAAGATCTGCTTCAGGGCTTTGCGGATGAATTCAATCCGACGCTCGCCGAAGCGGCCAAGACCATGAAAACCGTCAAGGGTGGGCTTCCCACTTCTCTGAAGTGCCCTGAATGCGGCAAGCCCCTGGTCGTGAAGTTCGGCAAGGCCGGCTCTTTTCTTGCGTGCACCGGCTATCCGGAATGCCGGTTTACGAGCGATGTGGAGCGCAGGCCTGACGGCCAGCTTGAGATTGCTAAAAAAAAGGAACCTCAGCTTCAGGTGGCTGGGGTCTGCCCTGAATGCGGCAGTCCTCTTGTTGTGAAGAAAGCCCACATGGGCAGCCGTTTTATTGCCTGCAGTTCCTACCCCAAGTGCCATTACACGGCTCCGTACTCCACGGGTGTTGTCTGTCCGAAATGCGGTCAGGGGCATATCGTGGAGAAAAGTTCCCGCAGGGGAAAGATCTTTTATTCCTGTGACAGGTATCCGCAGTGCGATTTTGCCCTGTGGAATGAACCGGTTGCAAAGACCTGCCCCCAGTGCGGTTCCCCGTACCTCATCCTCAGGAAGACACGGGACGGCGTAAAGATGGTCTGCCCTGTGCGCGGCTGCGGATACACCGCGGATCCCGACAGCGCCGGAGAGACGCGTCAGGAGAAGGCTGCCCCGGAAGGCGGGAAAAGGCCGGAGCCGGGGGGAGACGGCACTACTGGAAACACGCCGGCAGCCTGATTTTCCGCTGAAGACGAAACATAATTGTAGCAAAAAATCTCACCAGAAAACTTTGAAAAAATAGCCCATGATTTCAGATAGTTAGTATTTTTTTATACGTATGCTAACTTACTGAATTCAAACAGTTTTTTGAATAGTAGGGGTAATGTCCGAGTGTTGCCCTTCCTCTTTTTTTATGCTTTTTTCTCGGAGATAAAATTCGAGTTTTCGGGGCTGTAGGCCCTTCCCCTTTTGATGGAGTTCAAGCTTTATGCGTCATTTTGTATGTTTTGTCGTAACTCTGGCGATGGCTGTCTGTCTTACCGGCTGTAAGCAGGAACAGCAGCAGGCCAAGGCTCCGGCGCCTCTGGTCAGTGTGTATAAAGTACAGGCGAAGGATGTTCTCTGGCCCTGTGATTTTCAGGCTACTGCGGCTGGTTCTCGTTCGGCCGAGGTGAGAGCCCGAATCACCGGCGTCATCCAGAAGCGTCTTTATAAAGAGGGCGACTACATCAAGGCCGGACAGCTTATGTTCCAGATCGAGCGCGATACCTATGAAGCGGCTTATGAGAGGGCGAAGGCTGCCTTCAATAACGCCGAGCGCGAATGGAACCGCGTGCGTCCCCTGTATGCCGCCAACGCTGTATCCCAGAAGGAACGTGATCAGGCCCTGTCCGACTATGAGAGCGCGAAGGCTGCTCTGCGCCAGGACAAGGTGAACCTGGATTACTGCCAGGTCGTTGCTCCTGTTTCCGGTTATACCTCCAAGGAATCCATGACCGTTGGCAACCTTGTGTCCAGCGGCACGCTCCTCACCAGCATCAACCAGACAGATCCTCTGTACATCGATTTTTCCATGTCCGCCCAGGAATATATGCTCAGGCATGATCTTGAGCGCGAGGGTCGGCTCGTCTTCCCCGAAGGCGGCAGATACAAGGCCCGCCTTACCCTGCTCGACGGCTCCGCGTATCCCAGGGAAGGCGTTGTGAACTTCATCGACACGCAGGTCATCGCCACCATGAGCGTGATCCGCTGCCGCGCCGAATTCCCCAATGACGACAACAGCATCATGCCCGGTCAGTACGTGCGGGTTCACATGGAAGGCGATGTGCTGAAGAACGCCATCCTCATTCCCCAGACCTGTGTCAGCGTGACAAATAAAGGTATGTTTGTGGTGAGCGTGGGGGCGAACAACATCGTCAAGCGCAATCAGGTGGAAATCATCACAGCCATCGGCGATGACTACCTTGTCCGCAAGGGCGTCAGCGATGGCGATGTCCTTGTCCGTGACGGCATCCTCAAGACCGTGGACGGACAGCCTGTCCGCATAGCGCAGGATGAGCCTTCTGCCGGTGCTCCTGAGCAGAAAAACGCCCAGACTCCCGCTGGAAAGTAGGTGGCGTCCATGGCAACAGCATCGGCAAGACCGAGTATTTTCCTGAGACGCCCGATTCTTTCGAGCGTCATCTCCATTATTATCACGCTCTGCGGCGCCATTTCCATGCAGGTGCTGCCTATCGCGCAGTATCCTGACCTCATCCCGCCCACGGTCGCCGTGACGGCAAGTTATCCCGGCGCCTCGGCAGAAACCATCGCCAGCACCGTGCTGGCTCCTCTTGAAGTGCAGGTCAACGGTGTCGAGCATATGCTCTACATGACCTCCACATCGTCATCGGGCGCCGGCTCCGGCAACCTGCTTGTGTATTTTGCTCTGGGATCCAATGCCGACATGGACCTGGTCAACGTGTGTAACCGAGTCAACCTCGCGCAGACACAGTTACCAGAGACCGTCCGATCCCTCGGCATCTCGGTGACAAAGCGATCACCGGCCTTCCTGCTCTTCTTTACCGTGGTATCGCCCGACGGGCGTTACGATAACGTGTACATGCACAACTACACTACGGTAAACATCATCGATGAGCTGAAACGCGTGGAAGGCGTCGGTCTTGCCCAGCTCTTCGGCAGCAACGACTACTCGATGCGTATCTGGCTCCACCCGGACAAGATGGCAAAGCTCGGCATCACCGTCTCTGATGTGGCTGCGGCCATTCAGGAGCAGAACACGCAGTTCGCGCCCGGACGTCTCGGCAATACCCCCTCTCCTGAGGGAACGCTCCTCACCTGGCAGCTCGACGCCCAGGGGCGTCTGCCCGAAGTGAAGGACTTCGAGAACATTATCGTCAAAACCGGTGAAAATTCCTCGCGCGTTCTCATCAAGGATATAGCCCGCGTGGAACTGGGCGGTCAGGACTATTCCGTTGACGGCCGGTATAACAACATGCGTTCCGTGGCCGGCGGTACTTGGCTTCTGCCCGGCGCAAACGCCATCGCCACGGGCGACCGCGTGCTCGCCAAACTGGACGAGCTGAAGAAGAACCTTCCTGAAGGCATGGAACTGCTCGTCACGGTTGACACGAACGACTTCGTTCGCGCTTCCATCAACGAAGTGATGCATACCCTCGTGGAAGCCATGATCCTGGTCTTCCTGGTCGTCTTCCTCTTCCTGCAGAACTGGAGAGCCACACTGATTCCGTGCGTCGCCGTGCCCGTGTCCATTGTGGGTACGTTCGCGGGCATGCTCGCTCTCGGTTACACCATCAATACTCTGACCCTGTTCGGCCTAGTGCTGGCCATCGGCATCGTGGTTGACGACGCCATCGTTGTCCTTGAAAACGTGGAACGTATTATGACCACGGAACACCTTCCTCCCAAGGAAGCCACGGCCAAGGCCATGGGCGAAGTCACCTCGGCTCTTATCGCCATCGTGCTCGTGCTCTGCTCCGTGTTCATCCCTGTTTCCTTCATGGGCGGCCTGGCCGGCCAGATGTACAAGCAGTTCGCCATCACGATTTCCGTTTCCGTCGTGCTCTCAGGTATCGTTGCCCTGACGCTGACGCCGGCTCTCTGCTCCCTGCTCCTGAAAGGCAGCACGGACGCGAGCAAGACGCCGCGTTTCTTCGTGGCCTTCAACGCCGGCTTTTCCCGCATCACGCATGCGTACGTCAGTACGGTGCGCCATATCAAGAACGCCGGCGTTGTGAGTCTTATCATTTTCTGCGGCGTCATTGCCGGCGTCGTTTTCCTTTTCAGGTCCCTGCCGACATCCCTGGTGCCTGACGAGGACCAGGGCTACTCCCTGTCTTCTGTCATCCTCGATGACGGTGCGTCTGTGCACCGGACGACAGACGTGGCCAAAATGGTGACGGATTTTGCCCTGAAGGATAAAATGATCGAGGGTGTCACCGCCATCAACGGTTACGACATGCTCAGCGGCTCTGTGAAAACCAACTACTCGACGGTTTTTTACTCCTACAAACCGTGGGAGGAACGTACGGAAAAGGGACAGGACGACAAATCCTTCACGAGCCGTACCATGGCCCTGAACGGTATGCAGCCGAGCGCCGTTATCCTGAGTTTCACGCCGCCTCCCATCAGCGGCATGAGCACGACAGGTGGTTTTGAAGGATACCTCCAGATGCGCGGCAACGGTTCCCTCAAGGATCTCGAAGCCAGCGCTAACAAGCTGGCCGCCGCGGTCACCAAACGCCCTGAAGTTTCCATGATGCGCAACCTCTTCAGCACGAATTCACCGCAGATCTACGTGAACCTGAACCGTGAGCGCTGCAAGGATATGGGCATAAGCGTCACTTCCGTCTTCCAGGCCCTTCAGGGCTCTTTCGGCACCTATTATGTCAATGACTTCAACAGGCTGGGCCGTACCTTCCAGGTGCGCATGCAGGCCGACGCCAGCTACCGCATGAAGCAGGAAAGCCTGAACGATATCTATGTGAGGAACAACAGCGGCGAGATGGTGCCCCTGTCGGCTCTTGTCACCTTCGAGCGCCGTACAGCGCCTGATACCGTTGACCGCTATAACGTTTTCCCCGCAGCCCACTTCATGGGCAACCCCGCCCCCGGCTATACGACCGGTCAGGCTCTGAAGGCTGTTGAAGACACGGCGAAGGAGATCCTGTCTTCCGACTACTCCGTCGGCTGGTCAGGATCCTCCCTGCAGGAAAAACTGGCCAGTCAGGATACGTCCACAATCTTCATTCTCGCCCTGGTTATGGTCTTCCTGATCCTGGCCGCGCAGTATGAGAGCTGGTCCCTGCCTCTGGCCGTTCTCACCTCCGTGCCCTTCGGCGTGCTCGGCGCCCTGATTGCCACGTACGCCCGCGGCCTTTCCAATGACGTTTACTTTCAGGTTGCCCTGGTTACCCTCATTGGCCTGTCAGCCAAGAACGCCATTCTGATTGTCGAATTCGCTGTTGACGCGTGGCGCGAGGGCCTGAGCATTTCCGTGGCCGCACTGCGTGCGTCCAGGCTCCGTTTCAGGCCCATCGTCATGACGTCCCTCGCCTTTATTTTCGGTGTGCTGCCCCTGGCCTTCAGTACCGGTGCAGGTGCCAACAGCCGTCACGCCATCGGCACGGCTGTCGTGGGCGGTATGCTTTTCTCAACCTGCATAGCAACGCTCTTCATCCCGTTCTTCTTCCAGGCCATCACGAAACTGTCCCTGAAGCTCAGAGGCAGGAAGGATCCCAACGAAGGAAAGGGCAGTGAGGAAGAGGAGGTCGGTAAGTAACATGCGCATCTTCCTTCGACTCGGAGCCCTTCTGGGCGTGACCGCCATGTTGGCGGCCTGTTCCCTGGCTCCCAAATATGAACGTCCCGATCAGCAGCTTCCGGCCTCCTGGAAGAACGTGCAGCTCGGCAATGAGCCCCTGCACACCGACTGGTGGAAGCGGTTCAATGACCCTGTCCTCAACCAGCTCGTGGCCGAGGCCCTGAAAAAGAATCAGGATCTCGCCGAGTCCATGGCCAAGATTGAGTCCGCCGCGGCCCAGGCCGGCGTGACTTCCGCGGCCATCTGGCCTTCCGTGAACGGCGAAGGCCAGGCTACGGCTCAGGGCGCTTCGGAAAAAGGCGCCAATACCGTGCCCTTTAACCGCAGCGGCCTTTCCCGCTGGACCACCAATTATCAGGGCGAACTGGCGGCGAGCTGGGAGCTCGACTTCTGGGGCAAGACTAGGAACGCTTATACCGCCCTTACCGATATCCTCATGCAGACTGTGCTGAGCCATGAGGCTCTTAAACTTTCGACGTCCGGACAGGTCGCCCAGAGCTACTTTGCCCTGCTGGCCATCGATATGCAGCTTGAGACGGCAAAGCGCACGCTGCATTCCCGTGAGGAATCTCTCAGAATTTATACTTCCCGTTACAAGCAGGGCGATATTACCGAACTTGACTGGCAGCGCGCTCGCGCTGAAGTCGAGACCGCCCGCGCCCAGGTCCACTCCACGACCATTGACCGCGATGCCACGGAAGCTTCCCTTGCCGTGCTGACCGGCCGCTCTCCCCGTGACATCATGGAAATGGTCACGCCCCGCGGAGGTTCCATTACCGCCATCTCCACGCCGCCCGTGCTTCCCGAGGGCCTTCCCTCGCAGCTGCTCGAGCGCCGTCCCGATATCCGTGCTGCTGAATACGCCCTCATGGCTACCAACGCGCAGATCGGCGTTGCCCGCGCCCAATTCTTCCCCTCTATTTCCCTTACCGGCGTGCTGGGAACCCTCTCCGCGGCCGTGGCTAACCTGTTCACCGGCCCCGCCGCCATGTGGAGCTACGGTGTGACTGGAAGTCTGCCCATCTTTGATGGCGGCAGGAACTGGTACAATCTCAAGGATGCCGAGGCGCAGAAGAAGCAGGCCATCGCTGTCTACCGGAAGACCGTTCAGAGCGCCTTCAGCGACGTGCGCACTTCAATTACCAGGCAGAAGGAGACGAGGGACATCGTCGATTCCATGAAAACTCAGGTGGATGCCCTGCGCCGCGCAGTGGAACTCGCCCGCCTGCAGTACACCAACGGGTATACCGACTACCTCACCGTGCTCGACGCCGAACGCCAGCTCTTCTCGTCCGAGCTCACGTATGCCTCTGCCCTTCGCGACCGCGCGGATGCCGTTGTCAGCGTCTGCATGGCTCTCGGTGGCGGCTGGGAGGATCCCGGCGTCACTCCGTCCTTCCCTGTCATAGATACCGACAGGCTTGTGGAAAGCCAGAGTAAGGGCTCTGTTGGCGTGCGCGCAGAGAAGCTCGCCCGCAAGGCTGCCGGAGAGTAGCCCGTTTTGTAATATATCCCATGAAGGCCTCCTGCGGTTCTGCCCCGGGAGGCCTTTTTTGGTATCAGGCAGGAATAACTTGCTGAGAAGTGTGGTGATCAGGACTCAAGTTTTTTTCCGAAAATGACGAAGAGTGCAAATGAAGAATCTTTCACTGTGCGGGCCATCTCGGCGGTGAAACCAATTTCGGGTTGAGCCATGAAACCGTTTTCTTCCGTAAAGCTTTTCATCTCTCACGCCCTTGCAGCAGGTTTTGTCCTGTTGCCGGTGGGCGTTGTTGCGTTGTGCCTTGTTGTTACCGTTTCTCCCGCCAGCGCAGCCGGGACAGGCCGGGGTGTGAACGTGTCGTCCTACAGCCCCTCTGATTTCGGACATATCCGTCAGCATGACGGTTCCGTGGGACGCTCTCCGTCCGCCGCACAGGGTCGTCAGTCCCGTCACAGGGGCCGGGGCAAGAGAGCTGATATCCAGCGTCCGAAGGCTGTGCATGGCAGTCCCTGGGCGTTCGGCCGTGGAACCAGTCTCGGCTGGGAGAAGGGCATAGAAGGAAGCAAGCTGCAGCAGAAGGCCACTCCCAAAGGGCTTCACGCCTCCACAGCGCGTCAGGCCGAGTCTCTTGAATCCACGAAGAGTCAGGAAAGCGGCATGCGCCTTGATATTGATCGCGAGGAGCAGACCTGGAGCGGCCCCGGCAACAGGGGCCGTGTGGACGAGGACGTCACTATGAGCAGCAACCACAGGGTGCGTGCTCTGGCAGGTGTCAGAGACAACGACGTTTCTTTCGGCGTAGGGCCTGAAGTCATTGTCAGGGACAACGATCAGGTTCATCAGAGCTACGCCAAGAGCGATCAGCCTGAGGTACAGCCCGGTGTGGGAATGCAGCTTCAGGTCAATTTTTAGACGAACGCATCAGGGAACTGTCATTTTACTGACATGATACGCTGAGAGATTTTCGGCATCAGAATGTCTTTGCCTTTTGACACGATGCCGCATAATTTACCTAATTTCCCGACTGTGGCCGGTCTTGTGTAGACGCCACTTCCCTGTCAGCAGGACCCTCTCGGGAATGGCGTTGCCCTCTCATGGGGGCAACAGGAACGCCCATCACGGCCGGATTGTTTCCGGCCATGATGGGCGCTTTTTGTTTCCGGACGAACGATTCCAAAGCGGATAAAAAAGCCCCGCGTCCCATGAGCAGACGGACGCGGAGCTTTTTCAGCAGACAGGCCGGAAAAACAGCATCTACATGCTGCCGTATGTTTCCACGAAGACTTTGCGGAGTCTGGAGAGGGCCTTGGCCCTGAGCTGGGAAACGCGGCCTTCAGTAATATGCAGGATAGAGGCAATTTCGCTCATGGTGAGTTCTTCGTTGTAATAGAGGGCGAGGACTTCACGCTCGCGGTCTGTGAGTTTTGCGAGCAGGGGCGTGAGCTTATCGATGAGTTCGTTGTGCATGGCTTCGTCGCAGGGAACGCCGCCGCTGGCGTGTTCATCTGTGCTGTAATTGTCCTGGAAAAGATCGATGGGGAGCTGCTGCTGCCCCTGAATGGCTTCGAGTCCCTGACGGACCTGGGAAAGGCTCAGTCCGGTGACTTTGGAAAGTTCCTCTTCTGTGGCTCTGCGGCCGGTATCGTGCTCGATGGCTTCAGCGGCCATGTTGAGGCTGCGTACATGCTGACGCTGCGTGCGGGTGAAGCAGTCCTGATGGCGCAGTTCATCGAGCATTGAGCCGTAAATGCGGTTTTCGGCGTAGGTATCGAACTTGATCCCGAGATCCGGCCTGAACTTGCCGAGAGCCTCCATGAGGCCGAGCGTGCCGGAAGAAATGAGCTCGTTGAGCTCTATGCTGGGCGGAAGGCGTTTCTTGAGGCGCTGTGCGAGAAAGCGGATTTTCTGGCTGTAGTGGGAAACGATGGCTTCCTGATCGGAGGCGGAAAAATCTTCCCAGGGTCGGGCTCCGGATTCGAAAGTGTCCCAGGGGGTGTTGCTTCTGAAGAGGCGGGCGAGGGCGGAGATGCTCATGGTGTGACCTTTGTGACTGTCTGCTGGATAAGGTTCGGGGTTAGCGGAAAAGGAATTTTTTCCAGAAAAATTTGATATTGCCGTCGTCCCTCGAAGGACCGCCCCACTGGGGAACCGCGGCAGCCATGCTCCTGAGTGCGGCGCTGGCCTCGCAGGAAGGGCTGAATCTGAGGAAGGGCTTCTGGTTCATGACGGCGCGGCGCACCTCGGCGTCGAAGGGAATGATGCCCGAGAGATCGAGGGAAACGCCTGTCAGGAACTGATCGCAGGCGTCACAGAGACGGCCAAAAATCTGTTTTGCCGTTTTCACATCCGGAGCCATGTTGATGCAGACCCGGAAGGTATCGATGCCGTGCTTGATGTGCAGAACCTTGATGAGGGCGTACGCGTCCGTAAGGGAGGTCGGCTCGGGGGTAACCACAAGAAGACGCTGCCGGGCTGCCATACAGAAATAGAGGACGTTGGTATTGATGCCGGCGCCCGTATCGACAATGAGGTAGTCCGTGCTGTCAGCGATGCTGTCCATAGCGTTGAGCAGCTCGAGTTTCTGTCCCGTGGAAAGTTCGACGATGTTTTCGAGACCGGAGGCTGTGGGGAGAATGGAAAAACCGAAGGGAGTGGGGAAAAGAATGTCCCCGAGCCCGATGCCGTCAGAAAAAAGCTGGGAGAGCTCGTGGGGCGGGGTGACTCCGAGAAGAACATCCACATTGGCGAGGCCGAGGTCGGCGTCGAGCAGGATGACCCGTGCCTTTTCCCCCAGCTGACAGGCGAGGTTGACGGCGATATTGGTTTTGCCGACGCCGCCCTTTCCGGACGTTACTGTGATGACCTGGGGGTAGTGGCCCATCTGCTTTTCTCCGCTGCGCCGCAGCCTGGGCTGCGGGTTTTTGGTATTTGCAGAGGGAATGCAGAGAGCGTGCCAAAGTGTACTTGTCGTCTAACTATTTGAATTTAAACATATAAAATTTTTAAAAAGGCACAAAAAAAGAGGGGCGTCATTTTAATGACACCCCTCGGGGAAAAGCATGCGGCTTTTTGCTATTTCTGCGGCTCCCTGAACCACCAGCGGGCACGGTTCAGGAGAAGGTCGATGTCGCCGGCGGAGGCAAGGCTCAGTATTTTGCTGAACTGCCGTACGCAGGCCTGACTGTAGGGATTTGCTTCAAAGAGCCCGGCGAACATTTCGCCGTCTTCAGTGAGCATTTTGCGGGCTGCCTTCGCCCGGCGCAGGAAGGAAGGCGTCAGATACCTCACGAGTTCCTGATCATTGGCTGTCTGGGCGAAGTAGGCCAGGGTGGTGATGAAGTTCATGTTCTGCACCTTGGCCATGGCTTTGTCGTGAGTATCAGCGTCCGTGATGAACGTACTGAAGTCCATGGCTTCGAAAAGGCCCCTGGTCAGGATCACGGATTCCTCGTCTGCGTTTTTCCCCGGAACGATGGCCACGGGAAGTTCCGTGGAACGATCGGGGGAGGGGCCGAAGAGAGGATGCGTTCCAATGACACGGCCGGGCCAGATCCGCTGCATCTGGTTCATGGGCTGAACCTTCACGGAAGTGATATCCGTGAGAATGGCGTCAGGTGAGAGGCAGGGGCAGATGATCCTGAGCGTGTTTTCAAAGGCCGCGGCCGGGACGCAGAAGATGACGATCTTTGCGTCCGCGAGTTCCTTTTTCAGAGCGTCCGGGTCAAAAGGTCTGTTGAAACCAGCCATGCCGAGACCGACCATTTCGCCTTCGTGCATGAGCATGGCGCCCATGCGTCCCCGTGCCGCGATGACAGCGATACTGCCCTTTTGGCTGAAGGCCTCGAGGGCGCGTTGAGCATTAGTCTTCAAAGAAGGACTCCCACGTATGCCAGAATTCTGGGAATGATTTGTTGACGGCGCCGGGTGTGTCAATATGGGCACGTATGCCATCCGGGCGCACATCTTCGGAACGGAGGCTGAAGAGCGCTTCGCTCATGACCATCCTGTGATCGTTACAGCCTTCGAACACTGTGTCGCTGATCCGGATTCGGGCCTGGCTGCCCAGACCGTGGATGGTAAGGCCGTCGTCATGTTCATCCACCCTGACGCCGATGCGGGCGAGAGCCCGGGCCGGAGCCCTGAGGCGGTCGGATTCCTTTATGTGGCGGTGGGGGGCCATTGTAATTCTGGACGGGCCACTAGCGAAGGCAGGCACTCAAGCGGAGCTGGGGGCGGTGACAGGCACACTCGTGACACTAGCCACAGAGTGCGTGTCGCGAGACC
>OBLO01002544.1_pt1 | contig 14009 bp, 10 predicted proteins | sample 1519401 | NCBI WGS metagenome assembly OBLO01 (sample SAMEA2602897, study PRJEB22501) | metagenome | reverse complement strand
GAGAAGAAACGGTGGCCGCCGATATCCATGCGATTCCCATTGTGCTTCACGGTGCGGGAAATGCCGCCGAATTCATGGGTTTCTTCCAAAACAGTGACGTCGTACCTATCGGCACCGCCGTCCTTGATCAGTTCCCAAGCCGCGGTCAGGCCAGCAGGGCCACCGCCGATAATCACTACGGACTGCTTGTCGGTCACGTCCAATCTCCTTACGTCAAATCATGCATATTCTACTAGAGCCTAAGGAACGACGCCCGACACCCCGCCGGTTCCACATCCTTCCTCCATACATGGCACTGACCATGCCCGCTCTTCCCAACATGCCACTATAGATTCCCCATCGGTCAAAAACCGGACGAGATTCCGGGTGAAGCCGACGTCACAGGCAGTACGGTAAGGCGGCTCAACCCATATCGTCCGGAATGTCGATATCCGTTTTCTGCACTTCCTCGACGTTCACATCCTTGAATGTCACAATGCGCACATTCTTGACGAAACGGCTTGGGCGGTACACATCCCACACCCATGCATCCGTCAGCTGCACGTCGAAGTAGACGTCCTGGCCTGCGGACCGCACGTTGAAATCGACCTTATTCGCCAGGTAGAACCGGCGCTCGGTCTCCACCACATAGGTGAACAGTTTGATGACGTCGCGGTATTCCTTGTACAACGCCAGTTCGGCGTCGGTTTCGTAATTATCGAGATCTTCGGCGCTCATTCCTTTGCCTTCATGTTCCTATGGCGCTACGGCCATGATGTGCCCGACCCGCATGCGGGCTGTTTGTTCCAATGCTTCAGACCCGGCCACACGGGGCCAGTGCGAGTCTACTTGCCGTTGTTCCTTTTGCGGCCACGCCCCAGCGTACGCCACCATGCGCCCTTTGACGTCTTGGACTTGCCCTGCGCATACGGCCAGTTCGAGCCCTCGTCGTCGGAAGCGGCACCAGCGGAGACGGCACCGTCTTTACCTGCCTCAGGCTCATCATGTTGTGCATCATCGCCGCTCACCTTGCCGGCAGACGACGAATCCACATCCGCAGCAACGGGGGCGGGAGCCGCCATATCGCCGCCAGCCGTTCCCGATTCCGCCAACGCCCCCTGCTGGATGGCGATGGAATGCTCACGGGCAGCCATGGCCTCCTTCACGCCGGGATTGTCTTCGATCACATGCATACCGAACGCGTCAAGGGAGCGAATCGGATCGAACTCGTCCACCAGAGTGTCCATAACAATCAAATCCTGATAACGATTCTGCGCAGCGTTCCACAATGCGTCACGCGAACGGCCGGACGGCATGAAGCCAAGCGACTGGTAGACGGACACGGAGCGCGTGTTCTGTTCCGGAACTGCAACCCAAATACGATGCATGCCAAGACCCGCCGGCTCAGGGGCGAACCCATAGGTCATCACACGGGGCATGATGTCGCGCGAATAGCCACGGCCACGGTAATCCTGACCCAGAATCACCTGAATGCGCGCGGAACGGGCCCAGCCGTCGATATCAATCAGGAAGATCATGCCGATCACGTTGTCGCTTTCCGCGGCGTCGATCTCGCCATCGCCATCATGATCGCTTTCGGTGATAATCGACCATGCGATGGTGCGGCGAGCCTCAGGATCGCCCACACCGGATTCAGCCGGCGCCTCGCCCTTGCTCCAAGCCACGGAACGACGCACCCAGGCGTGCACGGCGGCACGTTCGGCCACGCGATCCTTGCCGGTAATGCCAGAAGCCCCCGGATAGGCATCGATCACATCCATCCTGTCGAGGTCTTCGACGGTAGCCGGGCGCAGACGCACCATTTCACCGCGTACGGGAGGGATGGCGATACTGGCCGGCAGCTCTCGGGATTCCGACTGTGCAGCATTATCTGGCATGTGTATTTCATCCTTGCGTCATTGACATCGTGTGGTTTGCCCACATCCATTCCGACGGTATTCTACCCGACTGGAGGATTGCTGGGAACACAATAGGATAATAGGCGCATAACGCCCACGAACCGGCGCGAAACCAATAAACGATGGTTTCCTCGTCGTTTTCGACGCATACGCATCGCAACAAAGCCATGCGGGGCGTGCGCCGGTTTCCCAGCGCACGCCCCGCATGATCGGCGGACCGGAACCCGCCAAAGGATTGAGTCAGATCACATCACTTGATCTTGCTCATAACCACCTTGGTGACGGCCTTCGCGTCGGCCTGGCCGCGCGTGGCCCTCATCACGGCACCGATGATGACACCCATCGGCTTCATATTGCCGCTCTTGAGCTTCTCGACAACATCCGGATTGGCGGCGAACGCCTCATCCACGGCCTTGTCGATCAAGCCATCGTCGGAAACGACCTTCAGGCCGCGCTTCTCGACGACTTCGCTCGGCGTGCCTTCACCGGCGAGCACGCCGGCAACGGTCTGCTTGGCAAGCTTGTCGTTCAGCTTGCCGTCGGCGATCAGCTTCTCGATCTCGGCAACGTCGGCCGGAGTGATCGGAAGCTCCTCCAAGGTCATGCCCTTGGCGTTGGCCTCGCGGGAAAGCTCGCCCAGCCACCACTTGCGCGCACCGGCTGCGGTAGCACCCTCAGCCACGGTGGCTTCGATCAAATCAAGCGCATCGGCGTTGAGAATGTCGCGCATCTGCACATCGTTCAAGCCCCATTCGGCCTTCAGGCGGTTGCGGCGTTCACGCGGCATCTCCGGCATCTGAGCCTTGATCTCTTCGATATGCTCCTTGGTGATGTGCAGCATCACCAGATCCGGATCCGGGAAGTAGCGGTAGTCGTCGGCGTCGGACTTCACACGGCCGCCGGCGGTGGTCTGCGAAGCCTCATCCCAGTGGCGGGTCTCCTGCAGGATCTCGCCGCCTTCGGAAAGAATCTGCGCCTGACGGCGAATCTCGTACTGCACGGTCTTCTCGATGCCACGGAACGTATTCACGTTCTTGGTCTCGGAACGGGTGCCGAACGGATCGCTCGGGTCGCGGCGCAGCGACACGTTCACGTCGGCACGCATGTTGCCCTGCTCCATACGAGCGTGGGAGATGTTCAGCGCACGCACGATGTCGCGGATGGCGCGCATGTAGGCACCGGCGATCTCCGGGGCACGCTCGCCCACGCCTTCGATCGGCTTGGTCACGATCTCGATCAGCGGCACGCCGGCACGGTTGTAGTCGACCAGGGAGTGGTCGGCGCCTTCGATACGGCCGTCCGCGCCACCAACGTGGGTGTTCTTGCCGGCGTCGTCCTCGATATGCGCACGCTCGATCGGCACACGGAAGATGGTGCCGTCGTCAAGCTCGACATCAAGATAGCCGTTGCCGTTGGTCGGCTTGTCGTACTGCGAGATCTGGTAGTCGCGCGGCATGTCCGGGTAGAAGTAGTTCTTACGGGCGAACTGGCTCCACTCGGCGATTTCGCAGTGCAGGGCCAGACCCAGCTTGATGGCGTAATCGACGGCGGTCTTGTTGACCACCGGCAGGGAGCCCGGCAGGCCGAGGCTCACCGGGGTGAGCTGGGTGTTCGGCTCGCCGCCGAAGTGGACTTCGGCCGGGCAGAACAGCTTCGTGGTGGTGGACAGCTCCACGTGGGTTTCCAGACCGATGACCGGGTCGAACTTCTTGACGGCATCGGCGTACTTCATCAACTTTTCAGCCATTTTGTTTTCTTTCCTCCGATGCTTCCTACTTGTCCAGTCCGTCGAGCCACGGGGTCTTCAGGGACTGCCAGATCGGGCCGTTCCAGCTTTCCTCGAGGGCCGCTTCGAGAGCGGCGGCGGGCTTGTACATGACCTCGTCGCGCTGCTGCGGGGCGAGGAACTGGAAGCCGACCGGCAGGCCGTCGTCGCTCAGGCCGGCCGGGATGCTCATTGCCGGCACGCCGGCGAGGTTGGCCGGAATGGTGGTGATATCGATGGCGTACATGGCCATCGGGTCCTCGGTCTTCTCGCCGAACTTGAAGGCGGTGACCGGGCTGGTCGGGCCGACGAGCACGTCGACCTTTTCGAAGGCCTTCTTGAAGTCGTCGATGATCAGGGTGCGGACTTTCTGCGCGGAGCCGTACCAGGCATCGTAGTAGCCGGCGGACAGGGCGTAGGTGCCGAGGACGATACGACGCTTGACTTCGTCGCCGAAGCCGGCCTCACGGGTGTAGGCCATCATGTTGGCGGCGGTCTGCGGAACGCCTGCCGGCGGCATGACGCGCAGGCCGTAGCGCATGCCATCGTAACGGGCCAGGTTGGAGCTGACCTCGGACGGCATGATGATGTAGTAGGCGCCGAGGGAGTACGGCAGGTGCGGCAGGGACACTTCGATGACCTCCGCGCCCATTTCCTCAAGCTTCTTGACGCCTTCGTTGAAGCGGGCCATGACGCCCGGCTGGAAGCCTTCGCCGCCGAGCTCCTTGATCAGACCGACCTTGAGGCCCTTCAGATCACGCTTCATGCCTTCGCGGGCTGCGGCGACCATCGGACGCGGGCCTTCCGGAATGGAGGTGGAATCGCGCTTGTCGTGTCCGCCGATCACTTCCTGCAGCAGGGCCGAGTCGAGCACCGTACGGGAGCACGGGCCGATCTGGTCGAGCGAGGAGGCCATGGCGATCGCGCCGAAACGGGAGACGCCGCCGTAGGTCGGCTTGACGCCGACGGTACCGGTCAGCGAGCCCGGCTGGCGGATGGAGCCGCCGGTGTCGGTACCCAGGGCGAGCGGAGCTTCGAATGCGGCCACTGCGGCTGCGGAACCGCCGCCGGAACCGCCCGGCACGCGCTCGGTATCCCACGGGTTGTGGGTGGTCTGGTAGGCGGAGTGCTCGGTGGAGGAGCCTTGCGCGAATTCATCGAGGTTGGTCTTGCCCAACAGCGGCATGCCCGCGGCCTTGAGCTTCTCGATGACGGTGGCGTCGTACGGCGGCACCCAGCCTTCGAGGATCTTGGAGGCTGCGGTGGTTTCGATGCCCTTGGTGACGATCATGTCCTTGATGGCGATTGGCACGCCGGCGAGTTCCGGCATCTGCGCCTTGTCCTCATCGGACTTGGCGTCGAAGGCGTCGGCCTGTTCGAGGGCCTGGTCGGCGGAGACCTTTAGGAAGGCCTTGACGCTCGGTTCGGCGGATTCGATGACCGCAAGGTGGGCTTCGACCAGCTCACGGCTGGAAACTTCCTTGGCCTTGATCTTGGCCGCCATCTCGGCGGCGGAAAGCTTGACGAGTTCGGTGGTGCTCATATCACTCCTGTCCCAGAATGCGCGGTGCGACGAACATGCCGGCCTCGGAGACCGGGGCGCCTGCGGTGGCTTCGGCCTGGGTCAGCGGGGTCTCGGGGACGTCCGGACGCAGGTAGGCTTCCAGCGGGACCGGGTTCGCGGTCGGTTCCACGTCGTCGGTGGCGACTTCCTGGACCTTGTTGATGGATTCGGCGATGACGTTCAGATCGCCCTGCAGACGGGTGATTTCCTCGTCCGTGAGTGCGATTCGGGCCAGATCGCCCAAATGCACGATTTCTTCTTTGGTGAAAGTAGGCATGACCCTAACAGTAACGCGTCTGTGTGACGAGCGTGTGCCCTATTTCGTGCCCCGTTCGCAACCCGGCCGCGGACGTTGCCTTCCATTTCGCAACCCAATTGTTGGACACCTGGTCATCTTTCCGGTACAGCAACGTTCGACGGCTTTTCTTGCCGCGTGCCGATGGCGCGATCAGGCTTGCGGCGCGGCGTGCTGGGCGATCCAGGCGTGCATGGAGACCGCGGCGGCGGCGCCGGCGTTGATGGAACGGACCGAGCCGAATTGGGAGATGTAGACCACGTCATCGGCCAGTTCGAGCGCTTTTTCGGACAGGCCCGGGCCTTCCGCGCCGAAAAGCATGAGGCAGCGTTTGGGGAAATGGTAGGTTTCCATGGGCACCGCGCCGGGAATGATGTCGAGCGCGATGACGCGGGCGGCTTGCAGTTCTGCTATTTTCGCGTCCAAGGCTTCCAGTTGGGCCATGGTTTCGCTTGTGTTCGGGGCAGTGCCGGAAGCGCCGTCCGTCGCGGCTGCGGAGCCACGCATATGGAAGGCGATGGCGGCGGCTTGCGATTGGGCGGCGGCGATTTCGCCGGCGATGCGCAGTTTCCAGCATTCGACGAGTTCCGTTATGGATGGATGGTTTTCGACGTGCTGGTACAGCTCCGTCATGAGCGCGCCCTTGCGATTCCATTTGTGCGGGCCGACGATGTGCACGCGGCGCGCTTGGAACGCGTTGGCGGTGCGCACCATGGAGCCGATGTTGAAATCGTGGGTCCAGTTCTCCGCGGCGACTTCGAAATCGTGGCGCCCGCGGGAGTCCAGGTCGGCTTTGATGGCCGCGACCGTCCAGTAGCGGTAGCGGTCGAGCACGTTGCGGCGGTCGCCTTCGTCGAGCAGGGTGGAGTCGAAGCGGATGTCGTAATTGGGGGATGACGCATCGTCCGGGCGTGGTTCGCCTGGATGGGTTTGCGACCACGGTCCTACGCCGACCTCGCGGAACGTCGGTTCGCCGGATGCCTGTGCGGCAACATCGATGGGATTGGGATCGTGCACGTTCTCCCCTTCATAGGAACAGCAATACAAATATGTCAAAGGCCCGCGCATCCGCATGCATCATCATGCTTGTCATCGCACATTCGACGACGTCAACGGCAGATATGTTTGCGGTCGGTCGGCGGGAAACTCGGTGTTCAGTGGAGTTCGGATTCCTTGAACACTTCGACGAACGGCAGTTCGGATTCCTCCGAAGTGACCGGGTTGATGACCTTGATGGTCGGGTCGACCATGTCGACACCGCCGATCAGCGAGGCAACGGCCAGCACTTTGGCGCCTTCGTTCTCCACCACGGAGAAGTCGAGGCTCAGCTCGTTGCCGTTGCGCAGGGTGACCAGCGATGAGGTCTGCACATACGATTTTTCAGACAGCCAGGAGTCGATCAGCACCACGCGTTTGCCGGCAATCGACGGACCCTTGATGGACGGATAGACGAAGTCCATGACGAAACCGTCCAAATCCTCACCACGGGAGGCGGCGGCCTGGATCATGGCGGAGACCAGCGGCACGGCCGCGGCGGTCAATGCGCCGACCGCGTCGAAATCGTCGACGGAATAGCCGGCTTCCTCCAACGTGTCGAGCAGGATATGGCCGACGATGGAGGCTCCGCGATGGTCGAACAGCACGGAGGAGAGTTCCGAGAAAGGCTTGTCCTTCATTTCGGCCTGCAGCAGCGTCTTGAGCTGGTCGCGAGGTTCGAGCATGGCGAAATCGACGGTGGATTCCGTCGAAGCGGAAACAGACTGGCCCGCAGCGGAATCATGCGTCGGAACCGGTGTCGTCTTGCGGAAAGTGTTCTCTTCGGTCATGGTTCCAGCCTATCCTTTCGGCTCGTCATTCACCGTGCGGTATGGGTGATTTATGCGCGATAAACATGGTTATTCGGCGTTGGTCTCGGGAGCGGACAACTCGCGGATATCCCCTTTTTCGGGCGCGATCATGTCGACGGTGCCGATGACCTTGCTCTGGTCGACGCGTTGCAGTTTGCGCGCGGTGACCAGCACGCGCGATTCGAGCGACGCGGCGAACGAGTTGTATGCGCCGACCGTTTTGGTGATGGCGGAACCCAGTTTGGTGGCCCGCTCCCCCAATACTGCAAACCGTTCGTACAGCTCTCGGGACAGGTCGAACAGCATTTTCGCGTCATCGGTCAGGCTTTGCTGCTGCCATGCGTATGCCACGGATTTGAGCACCGCCCATAGGGTGATCGGCGAGGTCAGCGCGACTTTCTGCGCGAATGCGTCGTCCATCAGTGTCGGGTCGGTTTCCAATGCGGCCTGCAGCAACGATTCGTTGGGGATGAACGCGATCACGAAATCCGGAGCATCGCTGAACGCGTTCCAATAGGCTTTGTCTCCCAGGGTCTTCACATGGTCTCGTACCGCTTTGGCATGGGAATGCAGCAGCTCGTTCTTGCGGGCCAGTTCCTCCGGTGAGGCGGTGTCTGGAATCTCGCATGCGCGCTGGTAGTCGGCGTATGGCGCTTTCGCGTCGATCGGAATGGTTTTGCCGCCCGGCATGTGGATGATCATATCCGGCCGTTGCGTATGTCCATCGGCGTCGGTGACCACAACTTGGGTGTCGAAATCGACATGTTCCAACAGACCCGCCGATTCCACGATGTTGCGCAGCTGCGCCTCGCCCCACGCGCCACGCACCTTGTTGTTGCGCAATGCCGATGATAGGGCGCTCGTCTCGCGATCCAATCGCGCCTGCTGTTCGCCAAGACCTTTGAGCTGTTCGCCGAGCGCGCCCATCTCATGCTTGCGGCCCTCTTCGATTTGCGCGACCTTCGTCTGCAGGGCGTCGAGGTTCTTCTGCACCGGAGCCAGTGCGGAGAGCACCTTGCTTTGCTCCTGCAGTTTCCGTTCGCTTTCGGCTTGACGACGGTTCGCTTCTTCGGCGGCACGCTGCCGTTCACGTTCCACGCGCATTTCCTCGGCACGCTGGGCCTGTGCCAATTGCGATTTGAGATACGTCAGCTGTTGGCTGAATCCTTCCGCCTGCGTACGGTATTGCACAACAGCCGCGTTGAGATTGCTGATGTCCTGTTTGTCCGCCTCGATCTGCGCCTTCGCCTCGTTCAGGTCGGATTCCTTCGCGCCACGGGCCATATCCTGCCCTTTGGCACGGCCCGCGAAGAAGCCCGCAGCCGCTCCGAGCGCGGCCACGATCACCAGCAATATCACTACAAACACAGGATTATCGAACATACGTTCGATGGTATCACGTCGTCAGGAACACATCAATCCACGCATCCACATTCATTCGCAAGACCGACCGCATGCCACACAACCGTGCACTATGCTGAAATCAGCCGAACGCGAAATGCATCAGCCCAACACGAAGGGACATTATGGGATTCGATCTGTTTTTGGCGGCCGTGTCGATTGTGGCCGCATCCATCGCCACCTGGGCGTTGTTGCGGCTGTTTCCAAGCTCGGACGCACGCCAGGCGATTCCGCTGCGGACGGACGGCGGATTTGCCGACCCATCCCACACAACCGACGGTGGAGTGACGATAGACGGCAAAGTGACGGCAGACGGCGAATCGGCATCCGACATCGACGGACAACCCACCGACCACCTCGGCAAGCGCCTCGTCATCGCGCTTATCCTGACCATTCCAACGTTCGTCATCACATTACTGGCGCTGGCCAAAATCGCCATGCCGGGATGGCTGACGAATCCGTGGCCGCACGCCATCGTCATCACGCCGGTCATGTTCTATTGCGCGGCGCCGATTCACCACCGCGGCCTGCCCGCATTGCAGCGGCGGCGTCCGAACGGCGATTCGCTGGTTTCGCTTGGCATGGCGATTGTTTACGCGTACAGCCTGCTGCTGTGCGTGGTGTCGTGGATTTTCCCGGCCGGCTCGCGCGATCCGTATTTCGCGTTCGTCGGCGTGGTCGCGACGCTTTCGCTGGCTGGCACGCTTGTCCGGCAACACGCGATGACCGCGCAGCAGACGGCAGAAACAGAAAAGGCGCAATCGGCACAGTCAACAGAATCAACAGAATCGGCGCGATCTCAAGCGAAATCCCCTGAGCCAACGCAAGAAAAAAGCGCGGAAGAATTGCTCTTCCGCGCTGTGGTAGGTCATGAGATCCGCGCACGTGTGCTGCAGATCACCACGTCGGTGACGATGGTGGTCGCGGTGTGGACGTGCGCGTTGTGGCTGGCGTTCGGCATGCAACCGAAGCTGGCGATCGCCATACTGCTCGGTTCGACCGTGCTGTCGGTCGCAGGCCTGGTATTGCAGGCTTACGACCGACAGGTAACCAATCGATAATCGTCACTCAGCCGGGTTCGGGACGTCGGCGGAATCGTCCGTCTTCTCCTCGCCCATATCCTCCAGCTGGTCCGCGGCCCACGCGGACAGCTCCAGGTGGTCGCCGCCGGTCTGGTCCACCAGCACGGTGTCGCCGTCGTGCACTTCGCCGGCCAGCAGCATGCGGGCAAGCTGGTCGCCGACTTCGGTCTGCACCAGGCGACGCAGCGGACGTGCGCCGTACGCCGGATCGTAACCGGTGTTGGCAAGCCATTCGCGCGCCGAATCGGTCACGTCGAGCGTGATGCGGCGGTCGGTCAGACGTGCGGACACCTGCGCGACCTGAATGTCCACGATGCCGCCGAGCTCCTCGCGGGTCAGCGGGTGGAACATGACCAGTTCGTCCAGACGGTTGATGAATTCCGGCTTGAACTGCATGTGCACGGCGTCCATCACGGCCTTCTTCTTGGCGTCCGCGTCCATGTCGGGATTGACGAGGAACTGCGAGCCCAGGTTGGAGGTCATGATCAGAATCGTGTTCTTGAAGTCCACGGTCCTGCCCTGGCCGTCGGTCAGGCGACCGTCGTCAAGCACCTGCAGCAGCACGTCGAAGACTTCCGGATTGGCCTTCTCCACCTCGTCGAACAGCACCACCGAATACGGACGGCGACGCACGGCTTCGGTAAGCTGGCCACCCTCTTCGTAGCCGATGTAGCCCGGCGCGGCTCCGATCAGGCGGGACACGGAGGCCTTCTCCATGTATTCGCTCATGTCGATGCGCACCATGGCCTTCTCGTCATCGAATAGGAAGTCGGCGAGCGCCTTGGCCAGTTCGGTCTTGCCCACGCCGGTGGGGCCGAGGAACAGGAACGATCCGGTCGGACGGTTCGGGTCGGAGATGCCGGCACGCGAGCGACGCACGGCGTCGGAAACCGCTTGGATGGCTTCCTTCTGGCCGATCACGCGCTTGCCGAGGTACTCCTCCATGTGCAGGAGCTTCTCGTTTTCGCCCTGCATAAGACGGCCCACGGGGATGCCGGTCCAGTCGGAGACGATTTCGGCGATGGAGTCGGCGTCGACGCGGTCGGGGACCATCGGCACGTCGGCGTTGGCATTGTCGGCTCCGCCCGATTCCGCCTCGTTCTTCTCGGCTTGGGCGATTTCCTTCTGGATGGCCGGGATTTCGCCGTAGTTGATGGCTGACGATTTCGCCAGGTCGCCTTCGCGCTCGTACTTTTCGGCTTGCGTACGCAGCTCGTCGAGCTTCTTGCGCAGGTCGCCGATACGGTTGTGGCCGTTCTTTTCGGCGTCCCAACGCGCTTTCAGCCCGTTGAGCTTTTCGCTTTTGTCGGCGATTTCCTGGTTCAAATCGGCGAGACGGTCCTTGGCGCTGTCGTCCAGTTCCGCTTCGGCCTTTTCCGCGGCCTTGTCGTTCTTCGGATTGCCCAGCAGGTACGACTTCTCCATCTTGAGACGGTCCACCTGGCGGCGCAGTTCGTCGATTTCCTCAGGCGAGGAGTCGAGTTCCATGCGCAGGTGCGCTGCGGCCTCATCCACCAGATCGATGGCCTTGTCCGGCAGCTGGCGTCCGGAAATGTAGCGGTTCGACAGGGTTGCCGCCGCGACCAGCGCGTCGTCGCCGATGGTCACCTTGTGGTGGGCCTCATACTTCGGCGCGATGCCGCGCAGGATGGCGACGGTGTCCTCCACGCTCGGCTCGCCGACGAACACCTGCTGGAAACGACGTTCGAGCGCCGGATCCTTTTCGATGTTCTCACGGTATTCGTCCAGTGTGGTGGCGCCGATCAGGCGCAGTTCGCCACGGGCCAGCATGGGCTTGAGCATATTGCCCGCGTCCATGGAGCCTTCGGCCGCGCCCGCGCCGACGATGGTGTGGATCTCGTCGATGAAGGTGATGATCTGCCCGTCGGCCTTCTTGATCTCCTCAAGCACGCTCTTCAGACGTTCCTCGAATTCGCCACGGTACTTGGAACCAGCCACCATGGAGCCCAGGTCAAGCGAGATAAGCTTCTTGTTCTGCAGGGTGGTCGGCACGTCGCCGGCGACGATGCGCTGCGCCAGGCCTTCGACGACGGCGGTTTTGCCGACGCCAGGCTCGCCGATCAGCACAGGATTGTTCTTGGTACGGCGGGACAGGATCTGGATGACGCGGCGGATTTCCTGGTCACGGCCGATCACCGGGTCGAGCTTGCCTTCCTTCGCGGCGGCCGTCAAATCGGTGGAGTACTTCTCCAAAGCTTTATACGAGCCTTCCGCGTCGGCGCTGGTCACCTTGCGGTCGCTGCCGCGCGCGGCGGTCAGGGCGTTACGCAGCTTATCCGCGGTAAGACCGTTCTTTTCCAAGATGTCCGCGCTTTGATTAGGTTTCGCGGCCGCGATTGCGACCAGCATGAGGTCGACGGTGACGTACTCGTCTCCCCTCCGTTGCATTTCTTTTTCGGCTTGCGATAGCACCGCCGACAGCTGCCTGCTGACGTCCGGCTGCGTTGTGGTCGATCCGCTGGCGCTCGGCAGCGATTGCATCGCCTGATGCACTTCGGCGCTCACGTTTTGCGCGTTGCCGCCTGCCGCTTCGATGAGCGCGCGGGCCATGCTGTTTTCCTGACGCAGCATCGCGTCCAGCAGGTGCAGGGTGTCTACCTGCGGATTGCCCAGCGCCGCCGCGTTCTGAACGGCGTCCGAAAGCGCTTCCTGCGCCATCTGCGTGAACTTCTGTTCCATATCATCCTCCATGGTTCGCGCCCGGCCGCCCGGCCTTCGCTACCGGGCCGGCGTTCGGACGCATATGTCGTTGTCTGATATGCTCAACCGACTTCATCGCCATTATATTCCCAAAACTTGAGTCCCACACACTCAACTTTTTGCGTTTCTCAAAACCGTCTTTCGACACAGGACGGCAGTCACCGACAATCACCAGCGCTCACCGGCAATCGCAATACATACGAAAAAGGCGGGCAGCAACGTAACGAAATCACGAAACGTTGCAAACCCGCCTAATCCAAAGTCCGCCAGCAAGCCGAAAATCAGCCGCGCACCACCACGTTGCGCAGATCGCCGATGCCCTCGACGTGCACGATCGCCTCGTCACCCGGATCCAGATGACCCGACGCGTTCGGCGTACCCGTCATAATCACATCGCCCGGCAGCAGCGTGGTGAAACTCGTAATCGCCGCGATCTGCTCAGGAATGCCGTGAATCAGATTCGCCGTGGTACCCGACGCCATCGGCACATCCTCACCGTTGAGCGTGAAGGAAATCTTCGCATCCTTCCAATCCACATCGTCACGCGTCACAATCCACGGACCCAACGGGCACGCCGTATCAAAACCCTTCGCACGCGTCCACGTCGGATCAAGACCCTGCAGATCACGCAACGTCACATCATTCACGCACGTGAAACCCAGCACATAATCCATGGCCTGCTCCACCGGCACATTCTTGGCGATACGACCCATCACCACAGCCAACTCCGGCTCGAAATTCATATCATTCGAACACAGCGGAATCACAATCGGATCATCCGGACCAATCACCGACGTGCTCGGCTTGGTGAAAATCACCATATCCTCCGGCGCATGCTTGATATCGGAATGACCGGCCTCATGCATGAACCGCGCATGCGCCTCATAATTCTTCGCCAAACCGTACACCTTCGACGGAATCACCGGAGCCAGCAGACGAATGCCGTCACCATCCACCGGATAGCGCTCGCCGGTCGGCTCGACGGCCTGGCCGGACAGCGGATAGCCGTTCAAGGCCACGAGATAGTCCTTGCCGTCGTTCTTGTCGGTCTGAACGAAGGCGTACTGCGGTACATCATTATGCGTAAAACGTGCGATTCTCATACCCGCAAGTCTACCCGCTCGCCACGCCCGCCGTTCTCGACATGCGTCGCTTTGCGGACGATGCCGATTGCTCGCATTTTTTACGATTTTTGCGATTATTTGCGATGCAGTTCCGCCCGCAACGCCGCCACCTCGCGTTCCAGCTCGTCGATGCGGCGCACCTGCTGGGCGATGAGCAGGTCGCGCACGTCACCTCCCGACAGAATCGGGACCTCGGCTGCGTTGCGCGACGCGGGCAGCGTCGCATTGCTTTGCGTTTCCGCCGGTTGCGTTGGCTGCCCCGGCTGCGATACCGCAGATCGAGCAACCTCCGCCGAGTCCGCCGACGGAACC
>OBLO01002542.1_pt1 | contig 14011 bp, 10 predicted proteins | sample 1519401 | NCBI WGS metagenome assembly OBLO01 (sample SAMEA2602897, study PRJEB22501) | metagenome | reverse complement strand
TTCTCCTCGCTGAGACGCTTTTCAAGAGCCTCCACGGCTTCGGTGAGCTCGGGTCCGTAATTGATGTGGAGCGGTTCCTTCCGGCCCTTTTTCGCGAGATCGAGGGCGGCTCTGGCCACTTCCCTGATGCCTTCGCCGCTGCGTGCGACGATGGGCAGGACAGGCGTGCCGAGCTGTTCGGACAGCTTCTGCATGTCAATATGGATGCCGGCCTTACGGGCCTCGTCCATCATATTGCAGGCGAGGACCACGGGCATGCCCATTTCCATCATCTGCACGGTAAGCAGCATATTGCGTTCGAGGGCCGAGGCGTCAGCGCAGTCAATGACGGCGTCGACTTTGCCGAGGCTGAGCTCATCACGGGCTACAAGCTCTTCCTGGGAGTAGGCTGTCAGGGAATAGGTGCCGGGCAGATCGACAAGGGTGACCGGCGTGCTGTCCACGCTGATCATGCCTTCTTTACGGTCTACGGTGACGCCGGGGTAGTTGCCCACGTGCTGGCGCGATCCCGTATAGGCGTTGAAAAGTGTCGTCTTGCCACAGTTCGGGTTGCCGGCCAGAGCTATGCGGTATCCCTTTTTCCCGGCCGGAGAGGCATTGCCCGCCGCGGCCGTCATTGCGTTTTCTTTATCGTTCATCCGAAACCTCCATTGCTTCTTCTGCGCCGGACGCCGCTCAGGCCGGCCGGCGGCACGCGGGGACAGACAGATCGCAGCGCGCAGCTGTCCCATCCCGTGGTACAGGGATGGTATAATTGAAATTGGATTTCAAAGTCAATAATAATCAGACAAAAAACTTTTTTCCCTGCAGGGGAATAATCCCTGCGAAAAAAGCTATTCTGTGTCAAGGTCACGTGTCACGTCCCGGGGCCGGTCCCGGAAATGACGTCATGCCGGCTGTTACCGCATGCGGGGGCCGGATCAGGAGAAAGAAGCGGGGGCTCCCGCGGGCGGACTGCGTCAGATACCCGGGAGGGGGAAAGAGGGAAAGGACGGCCAGTATTCCGGAAAAAGGAACACGTGATCCGGCTTGTTATCCTGCCCGGTTTTCCTTAAAGAAAATAGTCCGTCCTGTGCAGGCAGAGGGGAACAGAACCTGGTGGAACCGCTGTACAGGAAAGAATAACACCCCGCCGGGCCCGTTCTCCATGATGCTCAGCCGGGAAACTGTGGTATAGCAAAGAAGCGGGGATGGATGTTGCATATCTGAACAGATCTATACAAGGAGTCGGATGCGGGCCGGCATATTGTCCGGCCAGGCTGGCATATTGTCCGGAAATGACTTGCGCAAAATGACAGGGGATCCGCAGGTTCCCTGTTTTTTAACCATATATAAATTCGAAAGATCGTTTATTTCTATACAGAAATTTGAATGCATTATCATTACGTTGTGCGTTAAGACATGCGGCATCCTGGACAAAGAAAAAAATAATTACGTTTTTTCCTGCATTGAGTATTTACAAAGTATGAAACCCTGTGTAGAACCAATAAAGAAAAAAAAGAAGCTGGATTGCTTTTAGCAGTCATGCGAAGGAGAGAGGATGAGCACTCTTCAACATGATGAGGCCATGATCCAGGCCCTGGCTATCACCAAAGCCCAGGCCGGCGTTAGGTCCATGTCCGCAGAGGAGATTGTTACTTACATCAATGATCTTGTTCGCGCTATCCGCAGCACACTGGACAAAAACACGGAAGACGATGGCCAGGCCGAAGAAAAAATCGATACTGAAGGCCTGGATCCCAGAAAGTCCATCAGGGAAAATTCCGTGACCTGTCTTGAGTGCGGCCAGAAGTTCAAGATGATCACCAAACGCCACCTGAGGATCCACAATCTCACCCCCGAGGAATACAAGGAAAAGTGGGGCTTTCGCAAAAATTCTTCTCTTGCTTGTAAATCCCTGCAGCGCATGCGCCGTCAGAAAATGAAGGACATGCACATATGGGATCGCCGCAAGCACGCCAGAAGGGCCGATTCCGCCGGCGGGGAGGGGGAAGAGTAGCCCTGTTCCCGTGATAGAGGTTCACAAGCCCTCAGGACCGTATCGGCCGGAGGGCTTTTTTCGTCTCCGTCCCGCAGTGGATGGCCCTCATTCTATAAAGAAAAGGATAACAAAAAACCGCCGGAGGAACCGGCGGCCAGGCGGGAACCGGAGGGGTGGCTTTTTTTTCCCCGCAGGCGCAGAGCCCCGCGTAACCCATTGTACCGGCCTTCATCCTTATCCTCTGAGGGAGAGGGCTTTCCTGTATTTTGGGCTAAAATATACCGGACATGACAGGTGTTTATTTATTGTCCATCGCGGCCGCCTCTGCATGGTTTTCATACAGGGCGCGGGGCTATTCGTGGCCGTGTATTCTGCCGCGCATGTAAACCCTCTGCATACTGCGGCATCCCCTCGTATCGGGAACGCGCAGGTCAAGCCCGGTTTCCGTTTTGAGGCGGTCGGAAACCTGGCTGAGCTTTTCCTTCATGCTGTCACGCAGTTCCTGGAGCTCGCGGCCGAGGCGCGCCAGCTGCTCGGGATCGCTGTTGTCATTGAAATTGAGCTGCTCGAGTTCCCTGCGCTTGGCGCCGATCTGTCCGTCAAGGTCACGCAGGGCGGGCATGGCCTCTTCCATTATCTGTACGGCGCGCTTCTGCTTGTCGGCCGGAAGATCGGCAAGGCAGTCCCTGACCTGGCCCATGCCGCCGTGCATCCCGGAGCCGTATCCGGGAGGGCAGGGCACAGCCGCGCCTCCGGCAGCCGGATGCTCCCCGGCGGAGGCACTCACGCAGGCCGCGGCGGAAAGGATGGGCAGAAGAAGTAAGGCAGCCATATATTTTTTCAACATAGAATTACTCCATAGCACAGGTTCTGCCGTTTTACTATGCATACTTCGGGCCAGAAAATGGGAGAAATGCGGCTTTATCCCTTATTTTTTTTAAATGTGTTGACTTTTTCTGTGAAGCGTCCTATCTTTAGTCCAACATGAGGGCCCGAAGTGTGTGAGTCCGCCCTCTCCGGCACAGAAAGGACATAAAAACGTTGCAGGTCCGCTGTGCAGTATCCGTTCACCGGTGGCATACCGAATACATGAAAGAAGCGCGGAAACCTTCCGCTGGCGTTCTTTTGTGTGTGCGTGTGCGTCTCCGTTTTTTCATTACTATTATTATAAAAGGAGTATTCTTTATGCATCATTCCATTACCAGCATCAATGGCATCCATTCCGTTACCTGCGCTATCTGCGGCCGCACCGAGTCCGACATCGACGCCGAACACCTGCGCGAACATCTCGCTGCACACGGCTGGGAACGCGACGAAGTGACCGGGCATTACCGCTGCCAGAAGTGCGCCGACTTCGCGAGAGCCTTCTCCGGCTCCTGCGCCAGCGCCGTCAGCTCCGTCTCCGCCATTGACTAACCTTCCTTCGTATCCCTTCTTCACCCGCTGCACATTTTCTGGCGTTTCGCGGGGCAGCCTGCCATGGTCCGGCAGCGCTGCCGCATCCGCCGGGAAAGATTCTCAGGCAGTCACCTGCCTCCGCTTTTTTGTTCCCTGTGCGCTCCATCCTCTTCCCGTTTCCGCAGTATGGCGAGGGCCCTGTCGTAGTCAGCCGGCCTGTCCATATCCATATTGATATACGGATCGTCTACGGGCACTTCCCCGCATGAAAGTTCTCCGAGCACGCTCTGAAGTCCCCGCTCCGGGTTCATGGTAAGCGCCGCTTCGGCCGCTGCCCGGCTCAGGAAGGGCGGATGTCCCCTGAACCCGCCGCAGACGGGAATCACGTAACCGTCATCTGACGTTTCAGCGGCCCTGACGGCTGCGGAGATGGTCTCAGGCAGTATCAGGGGAATGTCCACAGGCTGTACGCCGAACCATCCGGCCAGGGGAAAAGCGTTCAGGGCGCAGGTCAGCCCTGCGGCCACTGAAGAAAACATGCCGTCTTCGGGCTTTGGATTTTCCGTGAAAAGAGCGCCGCACGCTCTGGCGCACCGTCCGGTGAGTTCCTTCTTAAAGCCGCCCACGACGACAACCTGATGCACGCCTGCCCTGTGCCACGTATCAATGACGTGCGCGAGCACGCTTTTTCCTCCGAAGGGAAGCATGGGCTTGAAACGGCCCATGCGCGTGGAAAAACCGGCCGCCAGGATGATTCCGCACACAGGCTCTGCCGCCAGTTCCGCCTTTTCTTTCCTCCGGTCCATGCCGCCTCCTTCAGAAGCGCGGGAAACGCGCCTTTCCTTTCTGCCTCAGGGCAGAGGGGGGCCGGCGCCATGCCGGTCCCTTTCTCTTCACTCTAAACGCCCGCGGCCGTGTCCGCAACGCGGCGGGCCGGCTTTTTCCTCCGCTATCGCCAACAGCCGGCAAATGCGGTATCATGGCTCATCGTTTTCTGAAGGGGGTTGCATCATGAGAATCTATCAGGCCGGACCGCTTTTCTCCGAGGCCGAACGCGAATGGCACAAGGCTCTCAAGGCACGTCTTCTGACCGCCGGCCACGAGGTCATCTGGCCCGGCGATCTGATCACCCAGGAAGAGATCGCGGAGTGGGGCGATGAAGCGCCTGCCCGGATTCTCCAGCGCGATCTCGAGGGCATTATCTCCTGCAAAGCCGTGGTGGCGCTTCTTGACGGCCCCCAGGTGGACGACGGTACGGCCTTCGAAATCGGCTACGCCTATGCGAAGGGAATTCCTGTCTTCGGCGTGCGCACGGACTTCCGCGTCTGCGGCGACACGCCCAAGGGCTCCCTCAACGCCATGATCGAGGGAAGCCTCAGGGGGCTCGCCCGCTCGCGCACCGAACTTTTCGCCATGCTCATGACGAGCGGGGATCTGTCCTGAGCCGACTCCCGCCTCCCACGTTTTTTACGGCGGGCCGGACGCCTTTCCGGCCCGCTTTTCTGTTTCTGCGGTCAGGGCGCCGGAATTTTCAGGAAAAACGTACGACGCGTCTTTTTTATTCTGACGGCTAAGCACTGAAATGTGTCCCGCGCCCTGCGCGGATACGCTTCCCTTCCGCGGCTTTTCCCTGAGACTGTTTTTTCCGGGCTGCGTTTTCCTGGTAAATGCAGGCCTGTCCTTTTTCCACGGAGTCATCATGAAGCTCCTGCACACTTCCGACTGGCACCTCGGCGCAGCCCTTTACGATGCCCCGAGATACGGGGAACACAAAGCGTTCCTCGACTGGCTCACGGATCTCATCGCCAGTGAGCACATCGACGCCCTGCTTGTGGCTGGCGATATTTTTGACAAGGTCATGCCTCCCAACGAAGCAGCCGGACTTTACTATTCCTTTCTGGCTGGCCTCGGCTCCGCCGGCTGCCGGCAGGCCGTCATCACGGGCGGCAACCATGATTCGCCCTCCAGGCTCAACGCCCCGGCCGAGGTGCTGAAGGGGATAGGCGTACGCGTCATCGGCTGCATGCCTGAAAAAGTGGAAGAGGAAGTGAGCCCGCTTAAGGACAGAAACGGCAGAACCGCGGCCCTTGTCTGCGCCGTGCCCTATCTCAGGGACAGGGATGTGCGCGTCTGCCGGGAGGGAGACGATCCTGAAGACAGGGAGTCGGCGATAGCAAAAGGCGTGGCCGCGCATTACGCAGCCGTGCGCGAAACAGCCAGGAAAATGGATCCAAAGCTCCCTCTCATCGCCATGGGGCATCTTTTCGCGGGCGGGGCGGCCGCCCGTGACGGAGAAAGTCCCATTCTCGTGGGCACGCTCGGGAAAATCCCGACGGAGAACTTTACCGGGGGCTTCGCCTATGTGGCGCTCGGGCACATTCATTCCCCGCAGAAGCTGAAGGTGGCGGGGAAAGTGATGGAAAACGTGCGCTACTGCGGCTCACCCCTTCCCATGAGTTTCGATGAAACGGCCGGCAAAGAGGTCGTCATCCTGGATGTCGGAGAGGACGGATCCTGCGGGGTGCAGCCCGTCCCTGTACCGCGTTTCAGGGAGCTGAAGCGTCTCTCGGGCGGGACAGAGGAGCTGCGCAGCATGCTCCGGAAGGACGTCTGGGAACATCCCGGCATGTGGCTCGACATCCGGTGCGCGGAGGGCACGAGCCGCTCCCTCAGGGAAAGTCTTGATCGCGTCATCGCGGAAGAAGCGGAAAAGCGTGGCGTTGCCCAGAAAGACAGGCCCGTTATCCTGCATACGGAGGCCATTCCGTCAGATCTTCCTGAGGATCTGGGGGGAAGAGAGAACGATCTCGCGAGCCTCACTCCGGACGAGGTTTTCGAAAAGCTCCTCGACAGCCGCGGCGTCAGGGAAGAGGAACGCGGCCCCCTGCGCGGATACTACCAGAAGGTCCTGCGGGATCTCGAAGAACATCCCGAAGGCGCCCCTGAAGGGCGGCAGGGCACGGAAACGGAGAACTGAGGGGGAGATTCATGAAAATCGAGCAGCTGCGTTTCCGCAACCTGAACAGCCTCGCCGGGGAGTGGGTCATCGACTTTACGGACAGGGAACTTTCCGACGAAGGCATCTTTCTCATCACCGGCCCCACGGGCGCGGGCAAGACAACCATTCTCGATGCCATCACGCTCGCCCTTTACGGCCAGACGCCGAGGCTTTCCAGCATCAGCACGGGCGGCAACGAGATCATGAGCCGGCAGCAGGTAAACTGTTTTTCCGAGGTCATTTTCTCGGCCGGAGGAAAAAGATACCGGACCCTCTGGTCCCAGCGCCGCGCCCGCGGCAAAGCGGATGGCAGGCTCCAGGCGCCGTACAGGGAATTCGAGGACATGACCGGCGCTCCGGGGAAGCCCATCGATAAAATCAGGGAAGTGAGCAGAGCCGTCCTTGAGGCTGTGGGGATGGACTTCGACGGTTTCACGAGGTCTGTCATGCTGACCCAGGGGCAGTTCGCGCGCTTTCTGAACGCCCAGCCGGCTGACCGCGCCCACATCCTGGAAAAAATTACGGGTACGGACTTCTACTCCGCCATTTCCCGGCGCTGCCTCAGAATGAGAGGCGAAGCAGCGAAAAAATCAGAGCTTTTACACCAGCGGCTCGCCGACTGCCGGGTGCTCAGCGACGGGGAAAAGGCAGCGTTCGAAGCAGAGCAGAAGGCCATCGATGCTGACTGCGCGGCGAATCAGAAAGAGCAGCAGTCCGTACGGAGCGCGCGTGAGTGGGCCGTCAGCATGGACAGAGCCATACGGGAGCGCGCGCAGGCCGAAGCCAGGGGAAAGGCTCTTGAAGCAGAGATCAGCAATTTTGAGCCCTCCAGGGAGAGGCTTGAGCGGAGCAGAAAAGCCGCGGGGCTCCGTGAGAGGTACGCCGTTCTGAAGAACCGCCGCAGGATAGCCGACGACGCCCAGGCTCTTCTGAAAGAACTGGACGGAGCCGGCGTAAGCGGCACGGAATCCGGCGAGGAGCGGACAGGGGCCATGATTCAGGTCATGCGCGCCGCAGGTGAGCGGAGCGGCAGCGCGGAGCTGAAGGCAGGTCTGGACGGGTTCTGCGGGAGTCTTGAGACTGCGCTCGCCGATCTCGGGGCCAGAAAACAGGATGCCTCCCGGGCTTCGGAAAATTTCAGGAAAGCAGTCCTCGATGAGGAAAATGCCACCCGGCAGGCCGGTGAAGCTGACCGGGCAGTCAGGGAGAAGGATGAAGCCCTTACCCTTGCGCAGAAGAATCTTGACGCCGCGCTCGATGGCAAAAGTCCGGAATACTGGGATGACCTCGCCACGCTCGCCTCGTCCACGTTAAACGCCATCCGCTCCCTTCAGGTCACATGCGGCTCCATCGCCACCCAGAAAAGCGGCATTGAGCAGAAAGAAGAGCAGCGCAGGGCAGCGGGGAAGAAAGCGGAGGAGGACAAACGTGTCCTCAGTGAACTCCGGGAAAAGGACATCCCCTTCAGCCAGAAGGAATACGACCTTCTGAAGGACAATTACCTGCTCGCGCGCAGGGTTTCCGATCTCGAGGAAGAGCGGCACAGGCTCACTGCCGGCCAGCCCTGTCCCCTGTGCGGCTCCACGGTTCATCCCTATGCCGAAGGCGCGCCGCTCCCGGACCTCAGAAAGGAGGCCATGGGCGCCGCGGAAAAGAAGCTCAGGGAACTGCAGAACAGGGCATCCCGTCTGGACGGCGATATCGCGGGCAGCCAGAGGCTCATAGAGGCCCTCAGCCGCGATATCGCCACAGGGGAAAAGGAACTCGTCCGGCTGAACGCCGGATTTGACGCCGGGCGCGCCGAGTGCCTAGCCCGAGCGGGATCGTGCCAGGTCATTCTTCCGGAAAGCGCGTCCGCGCCTGACGCCGCCGCTATCCTTGCCCGCTCTGCGGACAGGTGGCAGGCGGAAGCGGAAAAGGCAAAGAAATTCCTGGAGAAAATCCGGACGCTGACCGCGGAGCGGGACAGGGCGCAGTCGCTTCTTAACCAGGCGCGGCAGACCGGGCACACGTTCAGTCTGAAAAAGACAGACGCCGAAGGCAGGAGAAAAACGGCGGAGACAGCGGCAGCCGGCGCCGGATCCGCGCTCACGGCGGCCTGCGAAGCTCTCGGGCGCGCGCGGCAGGCTTTCGCGAACGGGCTCGCCACGTTCACGGCATCCCGGGACGAAGCGCAGGCCGCGTTCAGCCAGGCTCTCAGGGAGGCCGGCTACGCTGACGAGGCGGCCTGGACCCGTGACCTGCTTCCCGGGGACGAACACAAAAAACTTGAGGAACAGGAGCGGACCCTGCAGCGGGAACTGGATCGTCAAAAGGCGCTGGAGGAGGCCGCGAAGAAGAAATACGACACCCTCGCTGCTTCCAGGGCCACGGAGAAGAGCATCGCCGAACTTGAAGCGCAGCTGCAGGAGCTTGAACGAGCCCTCGCGGAGAAACTCGGGCGCCGCGGCACGATTAGCGCGGATCTCGCCCGCGACGCGGCGATCCACGGGCAGAAAAAAGCGCTCATTGCGGAGAGCACGGAAGCCGATGATGAGCTTAAGCGCTGGGATGCTCTCAATAATCTCATCGGTTCCTCGTCAGGCGATAAATTCAGCAACTTCGCCCAGAGCCTGACTCTTGCCACACTGGCGCAGGAGGCCAACCTCCAGCTGAAAAATCTCGCCCCCCGCTACACGCTGGAGACAGGAGGAAACTTAAACCTCGACTTTGACGTCATTGATTCCTGGCAGGAAAACGAGCGGCGCAGCGCCCGTAATCTCTCGGGCGGCGAATCCTTCCTCGTGAGCCTCTCCCTGGCTCTGGCCCTGTCTTCGCTTTCGCACGGAAGCTCGCATATCGAAACCATGTTCCTCGATGAAGGGTTCGGCACCCTGGATCCGGAGGCCATGGAAACGGCCCTGAACGCGCTCGCTGCCCTGCGGCAGGGGGGAAGCCGCCTCGTCGGCATCATCTCCCACGTGGAGGAGCTGAAGGAGAAGATCGACGTTCAGGTCAGGGTCAGCCGCGGCAATAACGGCGTCAGCACGATGGAAGGCCCGGGCATCTCCCGCGGCGGAAAAAAGAAAGAAGTTAAATCTTTACTTGAAGCATAAAAGGCTTACAGACTGACAAAGCGCCGGGGAAGGGGCGGAAACGCTCCCGTCTTTAGGAGCTAAAACCCCGCAAACCCGCTCCAAGAGCGGATTTGCGGGGTTTTTTAATTTTTTTCTTATAGGGGGAAAACTTACTCTTTCTCATTTTCCCATGGCCCGGCCATATCTGCGAGGTACTTCGCATGCTCGGCGGAAATCAACGCAGTGTCCGGAAGCGAGTGAACGCCGAGTCTCTTTTTGAGATCGCCCATGGTGTTGCTGAAGGCCAGGGGCGTCAGTCCCGCAGCCTTCAAAATAAGATCAAGGTCGTCGGCCATCGACGCTCTTCCTTTTGTAAAGGCTCCATAGATCGCACCATGGTCGGTCAGTTCGTTGGCTTCACTTTCATACTTTCCCTTGCCGTTAAAGATGGCGGCATGAAAACCAGGGTGCAGAGTGAGATTGAGTAACTGCTGGATCCTGCCACCAGGTGCAGGCATGGGCAACACCAAAGCCTGTTTCAGGGCAGCCGCGATGCGCCCTGACGGGAGTGGAGTTCCGGCAGCCTCAAGCTTTTCCTGCAAAGACCGCAGCAGCATTAGAGACAGGACGCACAGATAGCAGTGCGCGGTAACCCGCTCTTTGAGCCGGACGTGAACGGGTCGGATACTGAAGGTACTCTTCATCGTCCTGAAGCTGTCTTCAATTGTCACCAGTTTATGATAGGCAGAGAGCACCTGGAGATCGGTCAGTTCCTGAGTTTTCTCCCCCTCTCTGGCGGCCGGGTGTGTATACACAACGGCAGCGTAGCCGGCGATGGTACGCCGCTCAGTGATGACATCTTCCTTGAGTCCAACAGCGCGATATTTCTCCTTTTCTTTGGCATTCTGTGCTGCTTCCTTCTGCGTTTGAATCAATGCACGCCATCCGGAACTGCACGGATTTCCCATGAGCTGTTTCTCCTGGACAGCCCTGGAGGCCCTGGCGATCCTGTCTTCAAGATCTGCCAGATCCCGGGCACGTCTTTCGGGGCTGAAGGTGTAGATGATCCGGCACTTAACGTTCACTTTCTTCCTCCGGATCTTTCCCTTTGCGTTTAGTGTGCCCGCCTCATCCACGACGTATGCCGACCTGACGAAGTCGCAGACCTTGAAGCGGAAGGCATCGGCGCTAAGCCCTTTCCTGTCATCGATCCGGAACCTGCCGTCGTCCCCAACACTACAGTTGTGATAGCCCTGAAGATCCAGCATTTGTTCTCTCGCCTCCGGTTTTTGCATTGAAACCTTCTGGGCGACGACGAATCCCAGCTTCTCCTGCTGAATTTTATCCAGGCTTTCCGTGGAGTTGAGTCCCCTGTCGGCCACGAAGTATACATCCTCAATGGCGTACTTATCCCTGAGGCTTTTGAGCATAGGATCGATGCTCCCGAGCTCGGATATGTTGCCGGCAAACACCTTACAGCCGATCGGAAATCCGGTCTGATCAATGGCCAGAGCCACCGTCACAATGGGCTGTGCGAAACGTCCCTCCTTTGAGCAGCCCCGCATGCGCAGGACGTCCTTCTCACTGAGAAGGAGTTCTCTGGCCAGACGTTCGGCAAATTCTTCCCCATCAAGGTACCCATCAATCTGCTCCCGGGAAAACCCCTTTCGAACGAGTTCTTCCCGAATTTTGCGGGAGAATCGAATCATCTGCCACGTCAGATCGTCGTAAGGAGTTTCAAACCACGTGTTCGTGCAGTCGAAGAATGCAACTTTTATTCTGGTTTTCGTCTGGTTCAGCCGACTTTTAACAGCGTGCCCGATCAGTTCCTCCCTGTTATCATAAACAAAATCGAGGGCCCGGTAGTAATTGTCCTGGGTAACGCTGTTCCAGGGACAATAGAAAAAATCTCCGCGGCAGACACTGGCCTGGTAGTAGGACATTGGCTGGAACACCCTGCAGGCACTCAGATAGAACAACAGGTCGTTCAGCTGCCAGCTTCTGATATCGGTTTTTTTGTTTTGAAGGTAGCCAATCTTATATTTCAGCCCAAGCTCACGATCCCAGATCATGCGGAAAGGCAGGTGGCCGTAATTCAGGGTCAGCCCCTTGTTCGGACAGAACGCAGCCGCTACATTCTGCTGTTCGAGTCTGGTCTGAGATTTCTGAAGCTCCTGCATCCTGAATTCGTTCTCTAGCTGCCTGGAAAGAGTTTTTCTGGCCTTCCGATCTTCGTAATCGTGGCGGACGTTCTCCGGAAGCTGGTCGTACCGGCCGTAGTTTTTGATCACTCGCTTGGCGCAGTACTTCTGTCCTTTCACATGGATCGATTCCATGAGTATGAGATATTCGTATCCATGGGTTTTTCTGAGGGTCAGGTACATGTGGGCCTCCATGACTGCTTTTCATCGCCTGCATGGAGCAGTATACCAAAATTCTTTCCTATTGTCACTATAAGAATTAAAATTTTTTTGAACCAAAAATAAAGCCCAACCTTGTGGACCGGGCTTCGCAGAGCTCTGTTAGAAAATGTTAGGTCCTAAAGACGGGGAAAAGGCTTACAGACTGACAAAGCGCCGGGGAAGGGGCGGAAACGCTCTTCCCCGGCGCTTTGTTTTTTTCTGGCCTGTTTTTTCTAGCCGAGACGTGTGCGCAGGGCTATGGCCGCGAGGCGGCCCGATGCGATAGCCCAGTGCAGGTTATAGCCGCCGAGGAGGCCGGTGACATCGAGGAGCTCGCCGATAATGGAAAGCCCAGGCACGACGCGGCTGAAGAAAGTCATGGGCACCACTTCGGACGTGTCCACACCGCCGCGACAGACTTCCGCGTACCTGAGGCCGGCCGTGCCCGCGGGAACGAGAGTATACTTTCTCAGGTTCTGCAGGAGTCCTTCACGTTCCGCTTTAGCTATCTCGGCGCAGCGGCGGTCAAGGAGCTCCTCAGGCACGAGGCTGTCCACGAGGCTCTGCGGCATTCGTTTTGAGAGGATGGAGCGCGGCGTACCCCTGCCGCACTGCTCATCGCTGAAAATGGGGCCGGGATCCTGGCCGGCGAAGAAGTCGATGGTGACCGGCTCCTCCCTGTGCCAGAAGAGCGACGCCTTGAGCGCGGCCGGGCCGGAGAGGCCTTCGTGGGTAAAAAGAAGATCGTCGCGGAAAGTCCGCTTTGTTTCCCCGCCGACGGTCAGTTCCACGGGCAGGCTCACCCCCTGCAGTCCGAAGAGAGCGGAATCTTCAGGCAGGATGAAGGGGGTCAGGGCCGCCTCGGGCGTGATGACGTGGTGGCCGAGAGACTGGGCGAGGGCGTAGCCAAACCCTGTCGCGCCCACGGCGGGGCAGGCCGGGGATCCCAGGGACAGCACGAGGTGCCTGCCTTTTACCGAAGTGCCGTCTTTTGCGGTCAGCGTCACGCTTCCGTCAGAAACATGGACGCCGTCTGCGGGCACGTTCAGGCCTGTGCGCAGGGCAAAGCGTCCCTTTTTGCAACCGCGGATAAGGGCGCTCACGAGATCGCGCGCGGACGTATCCAGAAAGTACCGTCCGCCCTCGCGTTTTTCCCAGGGCAGTCCCAGACTGTCCATGAAGCGCGTCATGCCCATGGTGCTGAAGGCGTCCAGCACGGGATCCACAAAACCCGGCGTACCGCAGAGGTAGCAGTCCGGGGTGAGAGACGAGTTTGTGAAATTGGCGCGTCCTCCTCCGCAGATGGCCAGCTTGCGCGCGGGCGTGCGTTCCCTGTCGATGACGCACACGGAGAGTCCGAGCTCGGTGCAGCGCAGGGCGCAGGAAAGGCCCGAGGCACCGGCGCCTAGGATGATCACATCGTACCCGTCACGGCCGTCGAACTGATTCTCCCGGAGAAAATCCTGCTCGTCCTTTTCATCGACAGTCCAGCGTTTCGCGAAGGGCTGGCGCTGTCCGTACCCGCTCTGGCCGTCATCGCCGGATGAGGAAGCGGGGCGGCTGTCCCCGCGGTATCCGCCGCGGGAAAAATCGCTGCGCGGGGCAGCGTCACGGTTGAAGGATGGCCTGTCATTGTGGGAGAAGCTGCGCTCTCCGCGCGGGGTGCTGTCTGTCCTGTCCTCCCTCATGTACGGTCTGCCGGGGCGGCTCCCGCTGTCAGAGGCCGGTCTTTCATCCCGTGGAAAGCTGCGTTCTTCACGCCGGGCGTTGTCTGCCCGGGCTTCCCGCATATACGGCCTTCCGGGATGACGCTCACTGGCAGAAAACGGCCTCTCATCGCGGAAAGAGCCGCGATCTGATCCCTCCTCTGCGCGGTCATAGCGGCGCTCGCGATGGAAAGACGGTCTGTCGTCATGGGAGAACCGGTGTTCTCCGCGACCGGAGAAGTCCTCCCTGTCTTCGCGGGAGTAGGGTCTTCCGGGACGGCGGTCACGGTTAAAGGACGGCCTCCCATCGCGGGAGAAGCCGCGGTCTGCCCCGTCCCCGGAGCGGTCATAGCGGCGCTCGCGATGAAAGGAAGGCCTGTCGTCATGGGAGAAACGGCGCTCTCCGCGTCCGGCAAAGTCCTCCCTGTCTTCGCGGGAGTAGGGTCTTCCGGGACGGCGGTCACGGTTAA
>OBLO01002540.1_pt1 | contig 14027 bp, 18 predicted proteins | sample 1519401 | NCBI WGS metagenome assembly OBLO01 (sample SAMEA2602897, study PRJEB22501) | metagenome | reverse complement strand
TATAACATCTTATTTCTTATCTGTCAACAACTTTTTTCAAAAAAAAAATAATTTGAAAAGTCAAGCAATAAATGCAAAACTTTACTTGCGAAACATTATTTCATCATTTTGCACAACTCTGTTTGCGTTTTGTTGGTAAATTTGCACAGACTACCCCTCTTTTCGTTTTGCTCTCTGCTTATTCTACTCTATTTATGCCAGTCTTGCCAGTTCTTCCTGGAACAATTCGCCGGAGGTTTTCCATCCGAACATCTCCCTTGGGTAGTCGTTGATCCAGTCCTCTACCCTCTGGATATCGTCCTCTGTCCGGTCATCGAAGTTCTCTCCCTTTGGTATCTTCCTGCGCACCAGTCGGTTCTGGTTTTCGTTGCTGCCACGCTCAAAGGAGCAGTATGGGTGGCAGTAGAACACGGTCACTCTCTTTTCGGACTCATCTGCTGCCGACTGCTGCATTCCCTCCCAGTCAGCGAACTCCGAGCCATTGTCCACGGTTATGGTCTTGAACACCTGCCCGAATCGCTCTCCCCATTCCGCTTCTAACTGATCCAGTCGCTTGCAGACCTGCTCAGTCGTGTGCTCATATAAAAGGTATATGAGTTCGTTCCTGGTCTTTCTCTCTGTCAGTACCAGAAGGCTGTGTTTACTTTCCCCTCTCTTGCCTACCACTGTGTCCATCTCCCAGTGTCCGAATTCCTCTCTGGTGTCGATGTCCTCTGGCCGCTTCTCTATGCTTGTACCTGCGTTGGCTCTCGCCTGCCTGCGGACTTTCTTATTCTTCTTTTTCCGTCTGCCTTTTACTGGGAGTTCCTTATTTGTGATTGTGAGGAATATCCCCTTGTCGATGTAACTGTAAAGGGTCGGCTTGCTAATCTCTGTTTCAAACTCCAACCCCTTGGCTTTAATTTCTCCGAGGACTGCTCCGGGCGAGTATCCGTCCTCTGCTATCTTTGTTTCTATGTACTCTGCCAGTCTGTGGTCTTTGCCTATCTTAAGGTCTGGACCCTTATCTCGCAGGTTCTGTTGATACTTATCCTCTGCGATGTCTGGGGAGTACCGTTCTTCCTCTGTCAGATCTGAATTGGTATGTGTGTATGTTCCTCTCTTTATCTCACGGTATATGGTGCTGACATGGACTCCTATCTGGTCAGCGATTTCCTGTTTGCCGTGTCCTGCTTTCAGCAGTGCTTCTAATTTCAGCCTGTCGGCTCTGGATAACTGTTTAAATCTGCGCATGGCAGCACCTCCTTGTCTCTTTCTACTATTATCGGTGTTAAAGTTATAAATTTCAATAACAAAACACTTATAAATAAGGATAAGATACCAACAAAGAAGTGGTGCTTTTATGGTTATATTTTTGTTGAATTTATGGGTTATAAAAGACTTGAATACCTCCGCAACCCAAGGTAATATACAGACAACCTAAAGGAAAGGAGGTGTATCCGATGAATTTGGATGATTTGGTTTCTAAAATAAATAAGCTGAGTAAAGTTGTTCGAGCCCTTACTCAGCTTGCATTGGAAATCGGAACGCTCGTAGCGGTTATCCGATTCATCATCTTATGATGATGGCTTGGGGGAGGGGTCCACCTCTCTCCCTTGCTTCTCAAAATATACCACACGATTGGAGGTCTTGTCAATGAAACGGTTATGTGTTTCAGTTTCGGTTCTGGCTTTTCGGATAGCGGAGTTGCTTATCGTGGTTTCTGGTCTGCTTCTCCTGCTTTCCAGAATGTAGCCGATCCGTCCGGGGCAGTGCATCTGCTCCGGCTCTAACCCACCGATGTCTGGTCCCAAGTCCAGAAGGCGGAAGCGTGAGGGGAGCAAAGGACAATGCCATGTCTGAGTGATGTCTGACAAGTTTGCCTGGTTTTTAATGTGAAAGCCTTAAAGGTAGGAGGAGTTATTGGTTTTTACCGATTGCCTATCGCAACTCGTTGATTTTGTTTCCTGCGTTGCAGAGAAAGGGTTAGGTGATGTGTAGCCGAGCACGAGGTCTTATCTGGTGTACCGTAACACTGGACGCTCTCTCCAGTCGGGCGAGACCGATGGGCGACATGGCTTATTGTTCCTTTTTGAAAAACGGCGATAAATTTCCGGCGGTAAAACTCCGGTGATAAAATCTGAAAGGATCTGGTAAAATGATTTATATTGATAAGTGCCGCACTGACCTCGGTGTTACCGTGGATGAGTGGGCGGTTGATGATAGATGTCGGTTCTCTGATTCCGGCAAGGTCGGCATAGGGACTGGTGTTCGTGTGCTCGATGTTGCTGACAAGTTTGGCGATGTTCTGGTTCGCCTTGTGATTTCGGATTCCTGCTCTGACAATGTCAGCAGGTTCTCCTGCAGGGAGGTGTTGTCTCATGAATAAAGAACTGCTTGAGCCGATCATGCGTGCTCACGGAGATAAAAACAAGGACTTGGCTGCGGCCATTGGTATGTCCGTTCCGAACTTCTCCACCATCTGGAATGGTCGTGGCGAGTTTGCTCTGAAGTATATCCGTCTCATTGCCCGGAGATATTCTCTTACCCCGGAGCAGGTCTATAAAATCTTTATCTTTCCGCAGGGGTAATCATTGCCCCTGCTTTTTCTTTGGCTTCCAAATCTGCCCCATTTAGGCAATAAAAAAGACCCAGTGGGTGTTTGTTCCACTGGGTTGCTTTTCGTCTTATTCTGGCTGTCACGGTGCGCCACGCTCTGGGTTCTGCGTTGCGGTGTTCCCGACATTTATGTCGGTCACATCGTCCGGGTGCTTACCCCCTTTAGAACCCCCTCTGCGGCACATCATACCTCCACTCTTTTTATAAGTCAATCGCCAATTACAGAAGTTCATTGACCTTCTTCTGCACGGCTGCGTAGTCGTATCCGGCTGCCTTCAGCTTCTGCTTTCTGGTTCCGCCGTTGCCCCACTTACCTGCGATCACTTCCTTGGCTACCTCAGTAACGCTTTTCTGCGGTTTTACTCCAAGCTGTGCATTGACCTCTTTCTGGACTGTATCGTAGTCATATCCTGCTGCCTTGATGCGGTTCTTTCTGTCATCGCCATTTCCCCACTGTCCTGCAATGACTTCCTTGGCGATTTCTGCCACGCTCTTTTTCGGTGCGGAGGTTGCTCCTGCAAGGCGGTTCACTTCTGCCTGCACCGTTGCGTAGTCATATCCGGCAGCAGCCAGTCTATTCTTGCGGTCATCTCCGTTTCCCCAGTCTCCTGCGAGCACTTCCTTTGCCACCTCAGTGACGGATTTCTTCTCGCCCTGGTTCTCTTTGATTTCCTCTCCGTAGTAGTAATCCATATCTACCTTGCCATCGATGCCGCTTACTGTTCCGGAACTGGTGTACTGGTGGAATGCGCAGTCATAGTCCGGAGATCCTGTGTAATCTGCGAGCCAGTACACATACTTGGAGAGCACTTCGTCCGAATACATATTTCTGTGGTAGTCGATGTTGGAATAAACACCTGCCTTGTATCCATGGCTTTCCACATACTCGCAGAATGCCTTTGTAAATGCGATGCACTCATTCTTTCCGAGGGTTACTCCCTTTGCCTTGGCTTTCTTTACAGTGTCGTACTCAAAATCGTAGAATACAATCACATCTTTTCCGAGACCTGCCTGCTCCATCTGCTTGATGCAGAATGCCGCCTCCTGCGCTGCCTGCTCTGCGTTGATCGCATAACTGAAATGATATACTCCCTTGATTTCGATGCCGTTCTTTCTGCAGCCTTCCACATACTGGCGGAACTTTGCGTCTACCGTCTGTGCGTATCCTTCACGAAGGATTGCGAACTTGATGCCGTCTGCTGCTACTCTGGCAAAGTCTACATTGCCCTGCCAATATGAAATGTCCATACCTTTGATTGTCATATCTGTTTCCTCACTTTCTGTAATAAAATAGGGCAGCCTACTGGCCGCCCTGCTGCGTATGTTTCCTGTTACTGTTCCTCGGCATCATCCGAAGCACCGATGTTGGCGGAGTCGGTCAAGCCTTCCCCGATGATGTAAGCCACCACGGACGCTCCTGCCATGATGAGTGCAGTTACCTGCGTTGCCGTGTTGTCTGTTCCGCCTGTGGCAAGGATCATCATTGAGACGAATGATGCCACTGCCGTCCACAGTTTTCTGCTTGTGAGTTTTCTTACCCAGTCGATTTTCTTCATTGCTTTGTCCTCCTGTTATACAATTTGTTTTAGTGCCTGTTCGTTCAGAAAGTCCTTCTGTTCATGTTTGACCTTCTGAGCGTAGTCGAGTGCTGCGTGCATATCCCCATTGCAGTGTGCGTCTGGGATTCTCTGCACCGCTCTGGCTGTCGCTTCTCCGAGTGCCAGGGAAGCATTGACGCAGTTGATGATGCAGAGTTCATTCTTCTCTCGGATCTGCTCTCTGGCATCTACTTCCTTCTGCCGTTCTTCCCGCTCTGCTTTTTCCTTGTCGGCACGCTTCTGTATGCTCTGCTCGATGAGCCAGAAAAAGAAGCCAGTCAGTGCCGATGGGATACTCGCTGCCACGATGATTGCTGTCACATCCATGCGCTGCACCTCCTCTCTAAAAAGACCGCCTTGTCCAGATGGTCCTTAATTCTGATTTAATTTCTCACACCACTTGCATGGGTACTGCGTCATCGGTATGTGGTAATTTGTGCAGTGGGCACAGGTGCCGCTTTCCTTGCAGTCGAGGTCACATTCTTTCATGTGCTTATGGCAGTACCTGCTCCCATGTGCGTGGGTACATTGGAAGTTATTTTGCCTTGGTTTCTGCCTTGTACTTCTCGCCTGTGATTTCCTCATACTCTGCTTCATCAATAGTTCCCTTCTCCACTCTGACCGCGATCTGTTCCTTTGTCAGCCTGCCTGCGGCATAAAGTCTTTTCAGACTGTCGATTAATACTCTCATTATAACAATCCCTCCTCGATAAGCTGTGCGGTGTAATCATCAATCGCCTTGTCGGTATTGATCTGCTTAATGGATTCCAACATCTGGTATTCCGATACAGTGATTTCCCTGCTATCGCACTCCCAGTCGGTGTAGGCTTCCATGCCCTCGGTTGCTTCGTGCTGCACTTTCTTGATGTTCTTTCTCTGGATGTAGATGCCGTCAGCCACAAGCTGCAGCTCCTGCGGCTCCTCGGAGCATCTTTCCTTGGTCCATTCCTTCATGGTTCTGCCTCCTTTTGATTTTTGATATTATTTTCTTAAGCCGGCCCACATGGATATAAGGTTTTATCCTGCTCTGGTAACAGTCATATGTGTCCGTGCAGGTAAACCATCCCATGTACGACAGCATGGCTTCGATGTGTCTGTGAAAGTATCCACGGTTCGCTTCCTTTGACCTCTCCATCTTCTTTGCCAACCGTGTTGCGGATAGCATGATGTTCTTTCTGATCAGCGTCTTGGTTCTGTAAAATATAAAACCCATGAAATCCAGTGCCCTACCTATCTTCCGCTTGCCCTTCTCGTAGTAGAATTTGCATACCTGGTAGTTGTGCTTCAGCTTTAATCTGAAACGCTGACCGAGCATCTTCCTTATCTCCACGATGGCTCTCTGGAGGACTTTCTTGCTGCTTGCGAATATGACGATATCGTCCATGTACCTTTGCAGCTTTGGCAGACCGAGCACCTCTGTGATCAGTCGGTCGAGTGGTTCTAAGAGGTAATTTGCCAACCACTGGCTGATGTAAAATCCGAGAGGGATTCCTTTATTAAATCCCTGTAGGCATAATCCGATGATGTATAAAAACCAGTCATCCTTGATTCGGATTGCCAGTTCCTTCATCAGAATTTTCAGCCGGATACTATCATAAAAGTGCCGGATATCCATCTTTGCGAAGCACCGTGTTCCCTTCGGGTCATGCAAAAGCCACCGCTCTATCTGTCTCTTTCCGTAGTGTGCTCCACGCTTTGGGAACGAACCGCAGGAGTATGGATAGGCTGTGGCTGTGATGATTGGCTCTAATACCAGAACGATGATGTGGTGCAGCCATTGTTCATGAATTTCCGGCATATAAATTTTTCGTCTTTTCCCATGTTCGAAGATGATCTTCGGGGTTCTTTTCTTTGGCTTGTATGCCAGTTCCGGGTGTGGGACGTCCACTCCCTCCGGCTTTGTGTTTAGGATCATGTCGTACATTTTCTGCACCTCATTATCGAGGTGTGCGTCTATGTACTGGATCTCTTTTCTCTTGGTTTTTCCTTTGCGTAATTTCTTATATGCTTTCCGAATGACATCATCCTTCAGCATTTGTTGATACAGATATTTGTACTCTTTGTGACCGTGTTTCGGTTCATTACGCAGATGGATTTCTGTGTGTGTTTTTCGCATTCTGCTGAGTACTCCTATAAGATATTTTTTCTTCTATCTCCTACGCACGGCAGGTGCGACCGCTTTACCGTGCGTCCTGTGTCGGACTCATTTCCACTCATCTTCCCAGTAATGGTGAGTAAACCTTGTTTCAAAGGTCAGCGGTGTAGGAAGCAGGACTGCTTTGGGTTGTTATTCCGTTTAAGATAGAATAAGGCGGCCCCGATGTTCCAGTTGGCATTCCCGGCAGTGTTGTTCACATTCAAGTAGCGCAAACCATCATTCGTACCGTTGTTGCAATTACCGAACCGAAGGGCGACCGCCCGAGGTGACGCAGTCCTGCGCCCCTGTTATTCTTCCTTACGCTATTAAAATCCGATTTTGTTCCACTGGGGGAATTCTGCTAACGCAGACCCCCAGACCCCCTATCACGGTGTCTTGCTTACGCTGCGACCCCGACAGGTGGTAAAAGAAGGACGGCGGCCCCGAAGTTCCAGTAGGCACCCCCGGCAGTGCTGTTCCCAGTCAAGTAGCGCAAACCAGCAATCGTACCGTTGTAGCAATAACCGAACCGAAGGGCGACCGCCACAATCTCGACATTCTGCCATAATCCGTCACAGCCGCCAGTGGATGTGCTTCCCTTGCACGGATGAACCGGAACTGCTCCGAAGCCGGGAACGGTCTGATACTTGTGCGGATAGAAAATACCGTATTTCTGTGTGCTTCCATCACTCTCGAACATCTTCGGAAGGCTGATGCCTGTATCCTGGTACTTCGCTCCGGTCACATCGTAGGTGTAGTTCTTGCTGACCTTGTATCTGCCGTTCACGAGCAATGTGTACGGGTCACGCATCCACTGCTGATATGTTCCAAGGACGATGGAGTGGAAGATCTTGTTGAGTGACTTCGCATCCTTGGTTCCGTAGAACTGTCCGCCACCTACGACTGCATTCTGCTTCACTCCGTTGGTCGGCGCAAGGCTCGCATCGTATCCGCTTGAATTTCCATAGCCGTATGCTTCCTGTGAGTTCGTGCTCTTTGCGAACATGATCAGAAGGTCAGTGATTGTCTGAACAATTCCGCCACCGAGGAATGCTGCACGGCTTGAGAAGTTTGCGATTGCGGTATGCTCTTTGTCCGTGGTGTTATTGTAGCAAGGCTGCAATCCTGCCAGAGACACCATCTTTGGTGTGGAGGTATCTGCTCCGAGGATTGAACCGTAAAACATCGGAATCCATACACCCTCCAGTACATTGTTGCTCGGGTCTTTAAATCCGACAGGCTCGAATCCGTCTCTTTCCCTCATGGAGAATTTAACGACACGGTCATTGCCGAGCATATACTCCTGCTTGTAAATCTTGGCAAGCCACGAGAACGCTCCGCCGTTGTAGCTTGTGTTGGAAACATCCGAAGCAGTGCCGTCCTCTTTCTTGGTGTAGTCGTTCTCATCCAGTCTGTAGTCCGGTGTTCCGTCTGCCCTTACCATCCACGGCTTATTTGCCACGATGATCGGGAAGTCCGCCCAACTGTTGAGTGTCATTGTTCCAGTGTCCTTGTTGAGTGAAATCGGAGTGAAGTCTTTGTTCTGTCCGATGTATTCGATTCGTGCTGTCGGACTTAAAACATCCATGTGCTCAATAAAGCCATAGATTCCGTCTGCGGATAAAATCGCATAGCACTTGTCGAGGGTTTCCTTGTCTGCGATGTATGTCTTTCCCATTATTCCTCTACCTCCTCGTAGTATAAAAGTCCTTTATCCACACCAAGCACATACTTATCCCCAGTGGTCTGGTCGTAAAGGTACATACTGTTTGGTGTTACGATAGTTACATCTGTTGCGTTGGCGACCTCGGTTAAGAAGTCCATGGTAATCGTGGACGGGAGGAGGTCGTTGTAAGCGGGCATATAATCCCACTGGTTTGCGACTCCGACTGCCAGTGCGTAGAGGATTTCCCCCTCGTCCGGGTCCTGTGCATAAATGCCGACCTCTTTCACGTAGTAGCCATTCTTAAGGTTTCCGGTGTCCTGCTTGTTTGTGATGATAAATTTCACATATACATTGGACTGGTTCTGGGTCGTCACTGTAATCAGTGCGAACTCCTGCTTCTTGGATTTGAGAGCAGTTCTGTTTGTGAGTGCTTCGCCATCTGAATATGATCCGTCTCCGGTTGCGGCCTTGGTCAGTTTGATTGTGCATCTTCCTGCCTGTGCCTTGGCGAGCAGGGCGATTCCTTTGGCTGTCAGCACTGCTTCTTTGAATACTCCTGCCATCGTTGTTCCTCCTTTATGTTGTTATTTTGGAATGTGATGCCATTCCCACTGCCACCCTCGGCACAGTGCCGTGTACGCTTGCCTGTGTTCGCTGTGCTCCGTTTAGAATTGTGGTCTTGGTGTTTCTTACCACTATCGCTGCAAAACCGCTCACACCGCCCAACAGCGTGCCTGTGCGTGGGTTGACATTATTCCCGATAGTCTCATGCGGGGAACTTACTGCACCTGCGGCAGCGTTCCCTTCCATGCCAATATCTCCAGTGCGTCCTTCCGGGTGGTTTGTTACCGTTCTGGACGGTGCGGAGGTTACGGCTGATGCGGCCGTCTCCTGCATGGTGTAATCGTTTGTGGTTTGGTGGTGGTTCAGCACCTGTTCTTTCGGACTGCTGACCACCCCGGATGCCACTGTCTCATGCATCTCCATTTCTCGCTCCACCAGTATCCTGCGGATATGGGAGCGGGTGTTCTTTACTCTCTGAATGATGGAGAGGAAGTAATTTGCCATTTCCTCTGTCATTCTGGCATTGGTTATGATGTCGAATGTTCCGGGGGTGTATGGACCCTCGGTGTAATCGAACCATTCCTCTGTCCTGCCTTCCCCGAATACAATCTCTATCAGTTCTGATACCGCACTCGGAGTTCCTGCCTTGGTGTGCCACAGGAGCGTCCTCTTTATGATGTTGCGTTTGGTTTCCAGATTCATGCTCTCCTGGTAGTATGGTGTCCTTAGTTCCACCGCCAGTACATCCAGTATCCGCTCCGGCAGTTCATCAATGACTGCCATGGTTCTGGTATGCGCTGCCAGTCGGAGCATCCTCTGGTGTTCCTGCTGCACTGCGTAGGATATGCAGCGCACCTCAGTGCTCTGTGCTATCTTCCATGGCAGGAGGTCTGTGATCTGTCCGTCATATAAACTAATCATTCTCAACACCTCCGTATGTCACGGTCTGCGTTCCTATCCTTGCGACACTGGTATCCGGCACGGTCGTAAATACCGGGGAGGTTATCTCCGCCCTCTTTGCTCCGGCTGCCACGATTCGTTTCATGAGTTCTGAAGGGTTGATATCTCTGCCGATGGTTCTGGTCTGCCATTCGATGTAGTCAGCCACCGCCTGTGCCACCTCCGCCTGTATAGTTCCTGCCTTGGACTGGTCACTCAAATTTACATAGTATGTGAATGCAATGTTGAATTTGACCGTCTCCGGTGCGAGCACGGTTACCTTGTCGGTAAGTGGGCGGATGTTTTCATCCTGCAGGTATGCTGCCACTCCGTCTATGACAGTCTTGGTCGGGAGTTCTCCGTTCGTCATAATGAAACGGATTTCTACCTCTACTGGGTTCGGACTGGTTACCTTTACATCTCCGATGGTCTGGCTGTAGGTCTTTGTCCAGTATTTGTATGCATCGTCCGGTCCTGCGACACTGTATCCGCTTGGTGCGAGGAATATCCTCTCTGCAAGGCTCTCGTCTGATTCGAGGTCTGCTCCACCGCTTGTCTTGGTCGTGTTGCTTACGCTCTCCACATACGGTATCAGATCAACCAGTACATTGACCTGCCCCGGCAGCAGTTCGTTTCCGTCCACTCCGTTCTCGGTGCAGAGTGCCCTCACATCTACATAGGTTTCCCCTGCGGGGATTTCCTCGTATCCTACTGTGGCGAAGTAGTTGAGGTTGCCGTCCGTGACCTTTGTTCCTTCCGGTATGCCTACGGCTGCAGGCCGCTTCTCTGAAAGAGTGAACCTCAGTGTTGTTTCCGCAGGGGACGGCTGCTTTCTGGTTACTCCCCTGCCTGCTCCGAGGTTGTCGAGGAATTCGCCGTAGGAGTATTTGATTAAGTCCTGCTTTCCGGCTCTGTCTATGTACTGTTCGTCCTGGTATAATTCCAGTGCGATGGCATATAGCATGATGCGGTTCGGATCTGAAGGAGAGAGCGTTATCTCCTGTCCTGTGATGCGCTTCCATTCGCTCTCAAAGTTTGCCACCATTCTTGTTTTCATTGCTTCCAGTGTGTCATTGTCAATGAACGACACCTCTGGGAGGTCTTTTACGCTTTGGATTGTGTCAGACATTTGTTATTACCACCTCCGCCTGCAACTGCCCATCCTCATTGAATGAGAAGTTGATATCTTTTACTGTTGCCCTTGGCTCGTACCGGTCCGTCTTGTCGATGATCTCCACTGCGAACTGGCTCTTTGCCACATCCATCGGCATCCCTACGAAGTCCGTGTTCAGACCGAATTCCCGGTCAAGTGGGCATGTTCCCTCTGCCGTCTGGTATAAGCATTCCAGACATCTTTTAATATCTGCGATATCCCCGCTTGCGTAGTCAAAGGCTACGGTTATGTGTTTTAAGTCTATTGTCATTCCGCTGCCCTCCCTACAGATATTCTTCCAATGAAAGATTGACATCCATCTTCTGGATTTCCCCAGTACCCATAACAATAAGGTTTGACTGGGTAGCCTGTGTGATCTTCCACCTGTTCGACCCTACGGCATGGTTTCCGATGACCAGTTTCTCCACTCTTCCCTGTTGCACTGCTTTTGTGATTTCGTGGAATGTTTTCCATGGCTTCACTCCATGCTGTGCGTTCAGTACGACCTTGAATTGTACGGTCATCAGTTCTGGGTTGAGGAATTCTGACTGCGGCTTTTTCCCGATGCGCTCATGCTTCGCCCAGTTTGCTGATATGGTTCTCTGGTAGTCTGTGAAGTTGAGGATTCTGCTGTCGCTCGTTTCAAAGACGATCAGTTTTCCAAAGTTTCCTATTCTTCCCATCCCATCAACCTCCCAGTGCCTTTACTCTTTTTTCCAATGCGTCCAACTGTGCCTGCAGGGACGGCTTTCCTTTTGTCTTGGCTGTGTCATCCTGCAGGTTGGATATCCCGGTCTTGTTATCATCAATGTCCGAGAACGCATCGTTTATCTGTTCCAGTGTCACATACGGCTTGTCCTCGTATCCGTACCCTTCGAATTCTATCTTCGGGGCACGCAGGATTATTGTCTGCTTCTTTTCTGAATAGGACATGACTGCTTCATTCACATTGTTGCTCATCTCCTGCCGGAAGATGCCTGCGCCACCCTCATGTGGTGTGTTCGCTGAATTATACACCGGTCCGAGTATGACCCCGGACACCGTGCCGTTGGAAAAGCAAGCCACGACCACGAGGTCGTCTACCTTTGGTATGTTGTACTGCAGGGCGAGGAATGGAAGCTCGCTTGTCACGGAGTCGTCTCTGTCCTCATACACCACTCTGGCTTTCCCTGCTGTGTAATTGATTGAGGATATCTTCCCCAGTCTGATTGTCGCTGCTGCCATGCTCTCCACCTCCTTAGTTTGGGTTTATCCATGACCCCGGCACTCCTGCCTTGGTCGTTAGATTCAGCATACCCTGTGAAATGTTGAATATCGTATATGTTCCAGGTCGTCTTGTACCTGTCGGGTGTCCTCCAGTTACCTTGCCTGCCAGTGCTTCGGCTGCGGTGTAGTAACCCTTTTTCGTAGTGGTCAGTGTGTACTTTCCGCCCTTTACCGGTGTCTGTGTTCCTGTGGACTTCGTTGCCGTGGTAGTCGCTGTGGAGGACTTTGTCTCCGTCTTTGACTTCTTTGCCACAGCCTTGGTAGATGATTTGGCATCCGTGAAGCGATCCGCCACTCTCCGAAGGTCGAGTTTCTGCTTACATCCGCTTCCGATATCCCATGTGACCTTTTCCACATAGTACTTGCCGTCCAATTTTCCGAAGCCTTTTATGGTCACGCAGGAGGTCGCTATGATCTTCCTGTTGGCTCTGGTCATTGTTACCGACATGGTTGTGTCGCCCTTGTTGGCTTCATTGATTTTTGCCAGTGTAATGCGCTCTGCTTCCGATGCGTTGCTCGCTGCATCCGTGACCTTCAGTATCCTGTTTCCGCCACCGACCTCGACCTTTATCGTCTGGTTCTTATCATTGTTGGTGTACTCATATTTCGCCCCGGTGTAGGTTCTGCACAATTTTGTGTTCCATGACCAGTTCGGTTCTATGTTCTGTTCCGTCAGCGTTGCCACTGATTTCTTTTTCTCATAGGTGGCTTCGTTAAACACCACGATTTTGTTTTTATATATCTTCATGGCGAAGCCGTAGAGTTTTACCAACTCGTTATAGAATAAGCAGTCATCCTTCTCGCTCTGCTCCACCTTTTCTATTGGTATCCTTGGTGCTTCATAGTACAGTTTGATGCCCGCCCGCTTTGCGACTTCCTGTCCGATATTCTCCAAGGTTGTTTTCTCATATGTTTTTGTTCTCTGTGTTTCCTTGAAGCTGCTGTCTGCCGGAAGTGCCAACGCTTCCAGTTTCAGCTTGACTGGTGTTCCAGAAAAACTGAAATCATCAATCACAAAAGACCCGCAGCTTAATTTCTGCGTATCTCCCTCTTTGCTCCAGTTTTTCATAATAATCGTGGCCGCCATAGTGTCTCCCTTGCTTGGAAACCATGACTTGATCCACTTCCTGTCTCTGTCATTGATGTTGAGGGAGATGCTGTCGCTCTCTCCCGATGCAACATCTGTGTAACTGAATGACTGGAGGTACTCTGCGAGTTTGGTATCGATCCGCTTTCCGTTATATGAAACGGAGGCGGTTGCTTTCCTTGGGTCCATGCTTAATCCCTCCATATTGGCAGATCTTCGTCTACCTCATCTGCCAGTTCCGGTGTGGCGAGAGTGACCCCGCCCGGGAATACCAGGTATTCCAGTAACAGGCGGTTGTTCTCCATGAGGTATCCTGCGTACTTCTCATCTCCGTAGACCTGGTACGCTATCTTATCCCATGTGTCGCCCTGCACCGTTTCGTATGTGCCTGCCATTCTCTCGCCTCCTTAGAACCTCTTTCTGTCGTTGTCACGCTGCCACTGCTCCATCATTTCATTGAATTCTGCTTGTGACATACGCTCTGCTTCCACCAGATCATCCTTCGTAGGTGCTGCGCCGTTGAAGTTATATACTGGTGCGTAGTTTATTGGTGCTCCGTTTGCTGTCGCAGGTTGCGGTTCGTTTCCACCGCCACTCAGTCTGTCGAGCAGACCGGATATTGGTGTCTGCGTGCTTCCCTGCATTGCTGCCCTGACCTTATCCACCAGTGCCGACAGTGCGTTGCCTGCGCCACCGTTCTGGCTCTCTGCGAGAATGCCTTTTAGGATGGTCGTCATTTTCTCCCATAACTGGGAAAGAGGCACGATTGCTTCTGGTCCTGCTTCTCCGCCTGCCATTAAGTTTCCGCTTTCCGGATTGATTCCGAATGCGGTAGGCTGCGTCATAATACCACCATTTTTGTACCATTCGATTGAGAACTTAGGCAGTGAGCCTTTTCCTGCGATACCGTATGGTGCTTGTCCTCCACTTACACTGATGTGTGGGAGGTTGAGGTGCGGCAGTGACCTCTGGCCGCATCTGTTGAAGTATTGTCTTTGTACTTGAAGTCCGCCAACTCA
>OBLO01002539.1_pt1 | contig 14030 bp, 9 predicted proteins | sample 1519401 | NCBI WGS metagenome assembly OBLO01 (sample SAMEA2602897, study PRJEB22501) | metagenome | reverse complement strand
CCACCGTGCTTCGCATTATTTTTAGGATGATGGGGCAGGCCGAGGATACGGTCGATTGGGTGAAGGATCGTCCGGGCCATGACCGTCGGTACGCGATCGATTCGACCAAGCTGCGCACCGAGCTGGGTTGGACTCCGAAGCACACCGACTTCGAGTCGGGCCTCGCGCAGACGATCGAATGGTACACCGAGAACCGTGCGTGGTGGGAGCCGGCGAAGGCCGCGACCGAAGCCCGGTACAAGCGTCAGGGCCAGTGACCGCTTGGCGTCGCGCGTGGATGTCTGGGGTTCGTGTCCCTTATCATCCATGCATGCCACGTGGTATGGGCAATAGCTTCTAGGGGTTGGAGGACGGTGCTGTGTACACGTATCTCGTGAACGCGCACCGGACTTGGAGCAGAAGAAGGCGCACACGTTCGTGAACCTCACCGATCCGGAGTTGCATATTGATTGGCCGATCCCGTTGGAGGATTTGGATGAGCTGGGTGATTGGTGAGGAGCATAAATTCGTGAAGAATATCCGATGATCTACTATCCGCTGAGTGTGCTGATGATGGCCGGGATCCGTGACATCCTGATCATCAGCACGCCGAAGGACCTGCCGAACTTCCAGCGGCTTCTGGGTGATGGTTCGCATTACGGGGTGCGGTTCTCGTATAAGGTGCAGCCGGCTCCGGATGGTCTCGCGCAGGCGTTCCTGTTGGGTGAGGAGTTCATCGCGGGCGAGCCGTGCGCGCTGGTGTTGGGTGACAACATCTTCTACGGCAATGGCCTGGGCGCGACGTTGCGTGGCGCGGTCGCGAAGGCCGAGTCCGGCGGGGGCGCGAGCGTGTTCGGCTATTATGTCGATGATCCGGAGCGGTATGGCGTGGTCGAGTTCGATGAGGATAGGAAGGCCGTGTCGATCGAGGAGAAGCCGGCCCGTCCGAAGTCGCATTACGCGGTGACCGGCCTGTACTTCTACGACGAGCACGTGGTCGAGTACGCGAAGCGGGTGAAGCCGAGCCCGCGTGGCGAGTTGGAGATCACGGATCTGAACCGCATGTATTTGGATGCGGGCATGCTGAACGTGCGCACGTTGGGTCGTGGCTACGTGTGGTTGGATGCCGGTACGATGGATTCTTTGTTCGAGGCGGGTGAGTTCGTGCGTACCGTGCAGCGTGCGCAGGGTCTGCCGATCGCGATCGTGGAGGAGATCGCCTTCGAGAACGGTTGGATCACGCGCGACCAGCTCATGGAGTCCGCCGAGCGTTATGGCAAGAGCCCGTACGGCCAGCATCTCAAGGGCATTGCCGACGGCGAGATCATGCTCGTCCCCAACCAAAAGAACTGACAAGGGCCTGTTCCAGGAGCTTGTATCCGAAATCCTGTCCCCGTGACGGGCGTTCCGGGACATCCGTCTTTCATCGTCCCGCTGTCCGTGCAACCCAAAAGTCCGTGCACCAACTTTCTGTCGGTCGCACGGACTTTCTTGACAGAATCGTAAGGGCTGGTATTGCTAGTGCTCTTCATGGAATGTCATCATTTGGCATCATCATCTTGCTGCTCTACTTGTGCATATATGTCTTGTGCCTTACTGATAAAGCTTGTCATGAAATTATGTTTTTGGAAGATTGACAGTATTTCAGTTGGCTGAAAACCGAGATAGAGTAATACCGCTCCATATTGGAGTACCTGGACCGCACGTGCATGCCAGTACAAGTTGCTTCCAGTCAGAAAATTATCGCTATTGGGCTCTCTCATGTGCGTATAGGTATTTCGACTTTCGCGATGTTGCTGTAAGAACAGTTTCTTATTGGGGATAACGTAATTTGCGAAATCGCCTAATTTTGTCCAGAGCCTATTGGCGAGTTCTCCTGCTGATACAAAATTCGCGTATTTCAGCTTGAGTTCGGCCCAGTTGTGGATTGTTTTATTGTTGATAGTCTCTAGTACGCAGGTTTTCCTCCGCTCAAATTCTTCATCGGAAAGTTCGCTGAGATTTTCTCCGACTCGGGAAGTGGCTTCGAAACTTTGAGCGCATAACGAGAACATTACGTCTATTGCCTTGTCCCATTTTCCGAGTAATGCCGCGGCGGTCCGACATGCTGTTTGTGCATCACCGGTTGCATGCATCCAGTTATCGGCGATGTCTTGGAAACGATTGCTTATTTCTGGATAGGGCAATGGCATATTGACCGCAAGCCTGCCGACTTCGTTCTCTTCACCGGGGATATAGCGATCAAAGTATTGCCCCTGGACTGCTGGATTAACGCCTGTGAATGTTATTTCTTCGATATTCCCAGGAAAGCCCATGCAGAATGCAAGTAATCGTTCGAACGGTTCAAAAAGATTATTGAGAACATCATTTAATGGCATTCCTTCAGAATCCAACATCCTAAAGTTCAGCCGCCATGTTTCCTTGAAGGAAAACTCGTGGAGAGTATTATAGCCACCGAGTCGTTTGGCGAAATGTTTTGCATGAACTTCAAAATCATTGTTGTTCTTGTATAGAAGAATATTTTGAGGTTCCTTTGAGCAATAGGAGAATTTAAGTTCTTGAGCTCCGTCTTCGGTTAGATTGTTAGATTCACGGAAGAAGTGTGTGTCGATCCATTCGCTAAAGCCAGACAGATCAACTGTCAATTCTGATATTGAGGGGTTATAGTCAATTCGTTGGTTAGCGACAATTATTGATTCTCCTTGAAGCTTTTGCTGTATGAAGGTCTGTGAGAAGGGGATGGCATTAGTTCCATGAACATCTCTTAGTACGTAGTATTTGTTGTCATTCGAATAGCCAAAGACCGATTTCCTGCTGAAATCGAGAGCAAAAGCATTGCCTCCGTTTTCCATCGGTACGGATTCCGAAACGAGATGACCTCGGAGAATGTTTAGTTCAGGGGCGTTCTGCCCATCAAAGGAAAGCAAGCCGAGCGGACATTCGTTGATATTGGCTAGACCGTTTTTATCCGCAGACCAACAAGCAGGTTCGAAGTTATAAGATTGCATGTCATCCTCTTTCTATTGTTTGCAATACGCGAAATACAAAATCATCCCGAATAATGTCGCATTCTATTTAGTGTGAGTTTTGATGATAATGAAGCAATCATAAGTTTAATTGAAAAAGTTGTTGCAAAAAGAAACAATGTAACAATGAAAATAATGGCGATAAAGATATTTGATGTTTCATCGTTATTCTTTATTTTGGTATTGCTGTCAGTGACGACTGAGTGTTCTTCTGTGGATTGTTGTTGCGGTACCACTCTTTTCTTGCCTGCGGGAATGATTGAACGAATTTTTTCTGAAAAGAGTTTCAGCATATTTTGCCCCCAGAGATGCAATCGGTGACGGAATGTGTTATCTGTTTCGTCTATTGGTAATTTTTGTATGAGTTTTTGTATGAGGAGAATGAGGCAAAGGGAAAAAATAACAGTGCAAACAGCGAATATAGCTATTCCCTTTACGATTATCTCGGGGACTTTAAATGCGTAGAGTGAAGATGAAGACAGAAGGATGGCGAAGGTAGCAATATTTATGATTCCGCAGGCGGACTCTATTCTTCTAAGCTTTATATTGGGGTCATCTTGATTTTTGGGATATTGTCTTATCTTTATTGAAATGAAGTAAATGGCAAAGACAATAATGAAAACTATGAAAAGAAGAGATTTAAACATATGCTAAAAAGTAATCCTTGAGAGCGATATCTGATTATTTTGTGTGTTTGAGGAGCGAAGACTTATTGGAAAAAATACTTAGTAAATCAATTATTATTGCATTGGCTTAGTGGTGTCTCCTTTCCCTCGTATTTCATTGTAGTATTCAATATTATATTTAATTGTAGTGTATGGAAAATGTTAAAAAGGATTATTTTATGGATAATCATTTTAGGAGAAAACTACATGAAAATATTGTAAAAACAAGAGTCTTGCAATCGGGATTCTGGAATGCAAAGGTTACGGCTTGGCGGTGCAAGCGGCATTGTATGTCCCGTAAATGTTGCACGATTCCAATTTTCGGCCGTTTTTTGGAATCGTGCTACATCGCACACCCCCGTAGTCATGGGAAAGTGCCGAAAAACCCAGTTCGGGGGTATGGAATACGTGGAAAAACCGCATTTCGGCAGGAGAAATGTCGCATGATTCGAAATTTGCCCCGAAAATCGGAATCGTGCAACAAAATTCGTCGTTCCCTTCCGTGGGTCCTGCTGCTCGCAACTGCACGAGTCGATTGGCAGGGGCGGGTCCGGCAACGTTCGCTGTGAAACGGCTAGGTGATTCAATCGATTCCGGCTATTCCTGTGAATCCGAACTGGTCTTGCATTGTTTCGCGGAGCGCAGTCAGATCCAAATCAGGGTATTCATCTGTCAGGTTTCTGAGAATCCGATGCAACCACCACCTAAGCAACGTTGAATCGCATTCGCCGGTTTGGTGCTTAACCTTCCATTGATAAAAAAGTAATAGTTGCTGTTGCTCCTTTTCGTCATACCCTTCGGGGACTGGGTAATGGTCTTGGGAAAAGTCGATGCTGGTGTTATCTGTTGTGGAGAGTATTTCTAGGGCTTCGGAGATATGCCCTCTTAGGCTTGGAACAAGGCAGATGAGAGCTTTTTGTTCTTCGGAATCAAGATCGCGGGGAATTCCTTGGAAACGATTGGTGATGTACGTTTTAAGCCAATTTTTCCATGCGATATCTATTTGTTCATCATTCTGCTGACGGCACCAATAGGGGAGAAACTTTGCAATTTCAGACAATGTAGAGAAACCACTGTTATAAAGTACTGTTTTCAGTACCGCATCATATGTGTTGCTCGTGTTGGATTGCATGTTCATGAAATTGAAGAGAACATCCCAGTAGTTATTTCGGAGTCCTTGATCCTTGTATTCGCAAAGATTTCTAGCCTCTGCGATTTGATCTTCGAGAAGATTGGACACATCTTCTTCGGAAAAACTACTGGTAATACGCGGAAAAGCGAGGAAAGCCGCCCATGTTTGATGTCGGGTGCTTTCATCATGGAAGAGAGGCATTATGCACTCTCTGGCAAATTTTTTATCAAGGATAAAGAACGTGGCTAGTTTTTGGGCGCACGCTATCTGTATTGGCCAGATGAGGTTATTGGGCTGGTTTAAGAGATTCTGTATTCTATCTTTTTCGTTGCTGGGAATTCCATTCCAATCGGTTGGCGAGGTATTTGTGTATCGGTATAACACTGTTTTAATCTGATACGTGATGATGAGAGCTGGCCATAGGTTACAGGCTACATAGTCAAATTGGTTAATGTTTGGCTTCTCTGTATGAAAAGCCTGGCCATATTTTGGAATCAAAGAATCTATGAAATGCTGGGCTGTCTGGAAAAATGATTCTGCGTTTTCTGATTCAATTCGACTGATTTGCTCTGTGACAAAGAAAATCGGTGAATAAAGATTAGCCTCGTTCCAATCGAAAGCGCATACGCGTTGTGTGATGTTGCAAACATCATTCTTGAAGTCTGCGCTTCGAATCTCGTTGGTAATAAACAGAACAATCTGCGCTCTTTCATATTCAGTGGTGTTTGGATCGGCTAGGATGGCGTCCCAAAGGCCGCGGGTATCCTGCGGATGCTCTGAACAATATTCGCCGATGAGTCTGCATCCAGCTTCAAAAGAGAATGAGTCAAAGGCATCGGCGTCCTTAGGCAAAGACAAAATTTTGGAAATCGCTTTACTGGGAGATTGTTTGACTAATGAGGCGAATTCCTCTAGAGAGATTCGTCCTTTTACTGAATGATAAATCTTGAGCGGAACGTCTGAGTCCGGGTCTGGAACAAAGCCAAAATCTTTTTCATAGAGTGATTGCAGCTGCTGTATTTCATGCCAATTCGGGTCGGCTGCAGACAGCCAGCAGACCCGATTAAATAACTCATACAAGCGTATGAGCCGTTGTCTTTCGTCTTTGTCTGTGGTTTTGGCTCTATTCGGAATATCTTCAGGGCTATACGGAGGCTGCAGTTCTTCTAGAAGTGACGCTTTCTGTGCTGCTGAAACATGTTCTATAACAGCCTTGAAGAGCTGCCGAACCTCATGTTCGCAAAATCTGCCAAAAAGAAGATTCTGCTTCAGCAACCACTCAAGCTTTTCATCAGGAGCTGCTTCGCTGATTTCCTGTTCATGGATGGCAAGACGCCGCAAAACGATTTGATCACTGTGGATCCAGCGATTGGCGAGTTCGTTTTTCTCATTGTGCTGCTCTCCAAATACGCGAAGTGTATCGATAATGAGATGTAGATCGCCTCGTGTATTTCCACAAGCTTCAATTTCAGGTATCCGAATGCGAATGAACGCGTTCCAATGTTCGTGATTCGAATCCGAATAATATTCTGAAAGCAAATTCATTGCCTGATTTATTGAATTTTCGATGATCCTTTCGAAGGACGGCGAGTGCTCGCATCTTGAGGCGAGGTCATCGATGATTCCTTGTCCAAAGCTTGACGGAATGTTCCAACTAACGTTGACATCGGGCTTCTCGCCGGAAGAAAAAGGAACCGGATCTGGCTCATAGAATTTTGAGCTTCGATCAAACTCCAAAAATGGGCGCAATGCGGCTTCCCAAACAATATTGGAAGCGCGGAATTGGTCTTCGAAGCCGCACAATAAAGAATCATGCGGCATATACGGCATTGTTTTATCTTTTATGGATGTTGAGAGGAATGCTTGCAGCGCTTTCTTCGGCGTTCCATCGTTGCTAGGTTGAATTGCGGATGTTGAAAATGACTGGAAAGCATAATCGGACAGTCTCTGCTGGCATAGCTTGATGTACTGCAGGGTTATACTCTCGCTATTGAAGTTTATGTTGCAGATTCGTGTAATCCAGTTGAGGAGTTGCCGCTGTTGGGGTGTTTGAGGCTCTGTGCCATCGAACAGCGTTGAATATCGTTTTTGCTCGTAGAGCCAATTAATCCATATTGGTTCTTTTGCGGTTTGAATAAAAGTGTCTAAGCCCGACGGTGTGGAGAGTTCGCTAAGGAGACTATCTGTGTCATGCTGTGTTTGCGGAATACCCGCTTCAACAAGTTCTTTTGTTTTTCGAATGTAATCCGGAACTGACTGCGTTTCGTGTTCGGCCCAAGCGTTAAGAGCATCGATTAGTGCTTGGTGACTCCCGTTCTGAACGGGATACTCAATGGTCTGGAACTGTAGATGTTCGAAATTGGCCAAGGTGGTTTCATAATGGTCTTTCGGCTCTTCGTTGTCATGACCGAGGAAAATGAAATGTTTAGGTCCATTGGAATGCAGACCGAGAGACAGATATCTGATGACAGGATCGTTGACACTGTAGCCAATGAATAAAACGGTGTAGTTGGCGAACACTTCAGTGAGGAAACGCGTTGCCCAACCGTCAGTGAAGTAGGCTTTTCCAAAGTCTCTATCATCAAGCACCATATTTTTGCTGGGTCTAAGTATGGAACCATGAAGATGAACTAATCCTTTGAAATCACGTCCGAGAGGGAGAGCCGGTGCGAAGTATTGTTCGCCATAATCAAGGCCTTGTTCATCCGCCGCTTCTGCAAGAAGATTGTCGTAGTTCGTAGTGATGATTCGTGGTGTTTTGCAGGCTGTGGCTAACGCCATGACAGCCGCATGTTCGCTGTTGGCGGCGGGCTGTTTCTCTTGAAAAATCTTTTTTGTTATTTCATGGGTGTTGAAATGATCGTCGGAAAGCCGGCCTATGAAATAGTCCAGTCGGTCAGCGTCCTTTTTGGCAGGGGACAAGTGGCCGCTCTGCCCAGCTAGTTCGGCAGCGAGTCCGAAAAAACCTGGAAGTCCGGAAGGAACAGATACTCCAGCGCCTACAAAAAGGACCAAACGGTCCCTTTTAAGCTGCCTTTCCAATTCTTCGGGAATATTCACAGATTCGGTAACATACATATATTCACTCGGGTCTAGATGTTTGTTATTTGCTTTTTAGTTGTGCCCTTTAAAGAATAGATAATGCCCAATATCAAAAAGATTTACTCAGACAACCATACCGACGACCGGTGCGTCGTGGGCCAAGGCGGGCCAGCAAAAGAGCACGGGAAAGACAGCAGCCGCCTGCTCAGAATGTTGCGCTGTATTCTGCCAAAGGCACAGAACTCAAGCAAGGTTAGGACTGAGGATAGCAGAGCTTGCATTGAATTCTGACAATGCTTTTCTTTCCGGGAGTTTGTGCTTGCGTCGGGGGCATGCGCACCGTGCAGCGGGCGCAGGGCCTGCCCATCGCGATCGTGGAGGAGATCGCCTACGAGAACGGCTGGATCACGCGTGAGCAGCTCATGGAGTCCGCGGAACGCTACGGCAAGAGCCCCTATGGCCAGCATTTGAAGGGCCTCGCCGACGGCGAGGTCATGCTCGTGCCGAATCAGAAGAACTGACTTGATGCAGCGTCTTCAAGGCGCCACATCAAGTCAGCTCTGCCTACCAGTATGCCCTAGCCCCGTTGTCCCAGATATCCGTTTTCCCATATTCAAGTGCAGTAATGATGTCTTGATTCAACTTGCTACGCAGGTCATCACAGATTTCCGTTTGGAATAGTGGAATGAAGCACATGTCCCATATGAGTTTATGGCTATCCGGATCAGGGCAAAACAATATTGCTGTGGCCTGAACCGCTTGGAGAAATTGCTTCGTCTGGGATTTGTACTCCATCAGTAGGGCGTAAACGTCCTTGCTGATATCCAGTAAAATCCTGGTGAGCAGATCACTTGAGATGGAGTCTCCATCAGTGTATCGTTTTTGGCTTTCCTCATCATCGTTTTCCTGCCGTGATTTGCGTGCTGCGACTGTGTTTTTCCTATGTCTATTTCGCGATGGGCCGAATCCTAGTGAGTTACGTCGTGAGAGAGTGAATGCTGCTTTGCAGGCATTGATAAACGTATCTTCATCCGGAATCGTGTCTGCGGCTTCGCTGAGCGCGAATGCGATAGAAGCTACGATGTCGCAAAGTACGTGTGCTTGGGACAAATATTCGCCGGCTTTAGGGGCTAAATCCTTGAAAGAATCAATGCCGTGTCTTTGTACACAAGCGCAAAGTCTTGACACTTGCTGACTCGTCATGGAATTCTCTTTTGCCCAGTGAGGTATATCAATTACTCGGCAATAATCAATTATGGGATGAGTTATATCCTCGCAAAGAAAGAACACGCGCTCAGGTTGTCTCTGCGCATGGATGATTGCCGTTGCTTTATCGTGTGGAATATCGACAATATGGGCTTGGACAGTTTGGATTTTATCAGCAAGAGCCTTCTTATATTTGTCAGGTAGTTTCTTACTGTTTTCGGGAGTAAGAACCATTCTGAGTAATTGGGCGTGTGCGATACCTGCGCATGAACAGACACAGTCGAATCCATTTGCGAATGTGCAGCTACCTTGACCTCGTCCAGTGTGAATATCTATGAAGGGGTTTTCGAAATTTACCCGGATGGGTAGAGCCGTGTTCCTCCTTTCAGCTCTGTTTATTAGATTTCAGCGTTTCGATTACTTTTGGCATATCGGTCCAAGGGGCGTATTCCTGCTCATGATTAGGCGCGAGTCTGTTACGCCCCTGGCGGTTTTCCGTTGTATTGTGCCGGGCTGCATTGCGTATGGCGGCATCGAGATGTTCTTTGTCAATGAGCTCGGTGTTGATGTATTTGTTACGGTTTCCGCCGACAACTTTAGCTTCTGCTGCAGCTGACTCGACATCAGGTGTCAGTGTATAGCTTGACGGGCAAGCCTTCACATAGTCGAGCAGCCAGACCTCGAAGCAAGGATTGGAAATGATGAGTTCGATTCCATTGTCATTGCAGATTCTCGCTGCTTCGCCGTGGTCGTGAAAATCGTCAACATCGACCACCACCCAGATTCGTTCATAACAATCTGTAGAAGTATCTCGCTTGTCTTCCCTCTTCAACTTAACGGCGAGCTTCGCGAGCTGCTTAGGGCTGTTGTTCTTCTGTTGATAGTCAATGATGACATCGTATAGGGACTCAAGCTGCTTGAAATACTGTTTCTCAGTGACTGCTCCGCCGGCCACGACAAGAAAGCGTCTCTTGCGCGGTCGGCGCGACCGTGCGGCTTTACGTCCATGTGCAGGAACGTTTCGCTTTTTCGACATCAGGCATCAACCACATTCACGATCTGGGCGAAAGCGGTATGAAAATCAGGCCGTGGTATGGCGCCGTACACGCCGTTGAGATAGTTCTTGCCGATGTTTTCCATATGCCGAATACCCAGATTGGTCACCGGGAACAATTCCGAAACGCCGTCCTTGTTCTTTTCCACAAGCCAGATCTGATCTGGTGCCAGTAAACGCTTTGCCGAACCGGACTGATTGATCAGCGACACGTCATGAGTCGTGAAAATAAGCTGGGAACCGTGAGGATTCGTTTCCGCGTCGGCATACAGCGCCACCAGCTCCTTCACCAGAGCCGGATGCAGACTGGTATCGATCTCGTCGATAAGCGTCACCGACTGCTTCGACAGCTGGCGAAGAGCAAGCGAGAAGAATGACAGCGCAGCAACGGTGCCCCTGGACTCATCATCAGGACCGAATCCTGCGGAAGATGATTCGCCGGTATGAGTGAACATCAGCTGGGAAGCGTTCTTGACATTGAATGTCTCATCCACTTTGTTCTCATCCATGCCGAGTTGCTTATGCATCTCTTCCTTGAACTGAGCCCAGAGATCCGGTGGGACGTCCACAGGAACGCTTTTCACGTCACTGATGCCGAAGTCTGCATACCTAATCAATGTGGCCAGATGTTTCGAAAGCGGTGTCTCTTTCTTGAACTCATCCAACAGCGTAGGCTGCTCCTGTTCGAAAGCGCTTGCTTCGTAATAGGCTATGCCACTTTGGAAGAATGAAAATGCCGGCCGAATGGACTCAATACCGGCAGCTGCGGCTGCGGAAAGCAGAAGTGCATTCGGCCTGAGTTCTATGGTCTTGCGTACTTGTGAGCGAGGTCCTTTGAAGGAAGGACCGAATTTCACCCCATCCGTTGAGGAACGGGAAAACAGCAGAGAGGAGTGCGTGGAAAAACGTCCTTGCAGTTTTTTGAAGAAGATGAGATCTTCCTCAAGAATCCGTTCATTGTCATAGCGGAACCAATACTGGTATTTCAGTCCATCGTTCGCGATGAATGCAAGGAAGAACATGGACGAATGCGAGAAAGGATCCTTTCGTAACAGAAAAGGTTCCCTGGGAATAGGACTGCTTGCATCCCCTTGGCTGTAGCTATTTACCACCATGTTGCGCATAGCGCGCAATGCCTTCAGAAAATTGGACTTTCCCGATGCATTGGCGCCGTATATGGCTGCGATTGGAGAATGGAGAGACTCATCAGATTCCATGAACCGTTTTTCGCGAGTCATGGAGAAAGACTGCTCGTCTCGGAAACTCCTGAAGTTCGAAAAACTAAAATCAATCAGCATCGGGTTGCCTCGTAAGTATATTTTGCTCCTTTGATACTGAGATTATATCCAGAAATATACTCATTTTGCAATTTTCTGCTAAAGGCGGTGGTTTCATTGTGCTTATTGTTGCCGTATTGGAGATATCTAGTTACCGTTATACCCATGCTTGCGCGTATCCAGAGCCTCCTTCCAATAGGATTCCCTGGCGAGCACAACGTCTTTAGACACGGTGAAGTCGTAATGTTCCAGAAGCGTGTAGCGGAAATGCGTCTGCACGTACTCCAACCCGTGCTGTTTCACAATGGCAATCAGCCCCGTATCGTTTCCGTGACCATTGCTGATGTAGTCTTGCCAACGCTGGTATATGCCGTTCCTTCCGGTGGCGCTTCCCACATACAGTTTCCCATTATCGGTATTGGTTATTATGTACACGCCTTGCTGGCGGGACAGCGTATTCTTCCAGCTTGCCTTGTCGTTCTCCCGGTAGTGCCCGAATAGTTCGAGGGGGAAGATTATTGTTGAAAAGGATATTGTCAACGTGAGATGGGGAAGTTCAGTGACTTCTGTAGAGAACGCTAATGTGCAGCAGCCTACCGCACCGCAAGGGGTAGTTGAGGAAGCGGATGACGGCATCACTCTGATGGATCTGTTCAAAATCATTCGTAAGCATCTGGTCACCGCGATCATCGCATTCGTGGTGGTGGTGGCAGGCGTGAGCGCCTATACCTTCCTCGCTCCGGCGAAGTATACGGCTACGGCTCAGACCATGGCTACTTACAATGCTTCTCAAAATGGTGTCGACATTAACCAGCAGTCCGCTGGCGGCAGCTACATTTCCAACCAAATCACCTCATACCCAACGCTTGCCACCACTTCGAAGGTGCTCAAGCCGGTCATCGATGATCTTGGCTTGGATGAAACCGTGACGGATCTCGCCGGCCAGGTCACCGTCACCAATCCGACTAACACCGCATTCGTGAACATTGCCGTGGTGGATGGAGATCCGAAGCAGGCCGCGGACATCGCCAATTCCGTTGCCGAATCGCTGAAGAACGTCATTGAAAGCGACCTGTACTCCGGAGATAAGTCCCCGGTGAAGCTTTCCATCGTGCAGAAGGCACAGGTCCCGACGTCTAAGTCTTCGCCGAAGACTGCCCTGTATTTGGCTGTCGGTGTGGTGCTCGGCATCATCATCGGCGTGTTCGCCGCACTCATCAAGGACCTCCTCAACACTAAGGTTGAAGAGACTTCCGATGTGCGTAGCATCGTTCGAGCATCTTCTCTTGGCTCCGTTCCGATGGACGCTTCGCTTGATGATAAGCGTCCGGTGCTGGTGAGCCAGCCTAACGGCGCTATTGCCGAGGAATTCCGCCGTATCCATACGAATATCGACTTCCTGCAGACCGACCGCACCGAAGGCGTGGGCCAGCTGCTTGTCATCACGTCTGCGCAGCCGTCCGAAGGCAAGACCACCATGGCTATCAACACTGCGGTGGCCCTTGCTGAAGATGGTGCGAAAGTACTGCTTATCGACGCTGATCTTCGCCACCCGTCCGTTGCTCACCACTTGGGCATTGAAGGTGCCGCCGGTCTGGCGCACGTGCTGTCCGGACAGATGGGCCCGAAGGACGTGGTGCAGAGCTACTGGAAGCCGAACCTGCACATTCTGCCTGGCGGCAAGAGGCCAGCGAACGCTGGCGTGCTGCTGGGCTCCGAAACCATGAAGCTCATGGTGGAGCAGGCGCTCACCCAATACGATTACGTGATTATTGATACCGCCCCGTTGACGGTGTCCAACGATGGCGCGGTATTCGGCCGTTGGGCCAAGGGCCTTCTGCTGGTGGTCAGCCGCAACGTGTGCGAGAAGAAGTCCCTGCAGGAGGCGGCCGACACGCTCGCCACCGCGCAGGTGCCGGTGCTTGGCTTCATCTTCAATCGTGCAGATCCGAAGAAGACCAATACGCATTCCAATTATTACTATTACTATGAGGATGGTGCGCCGCGCAGCAGCCATCGCGCGAAGGGGAAGAAGCGGCACTGATGGTTCCCTTCTCCATGGAATGAGGGGTGTATGGCAACTGAGAACGATGATTCCCGGTCTATGAACGGTATTCTGTCCAACATATCTCGGGATGTGGTGGACACCAGCTGGGATATTCCTCCGCTGACCTTCCCCAAATTGCAGCCTACTGATTCGGAAGAAGCCGATGGTGCGGATGGGGCTTCGCTTGCTGAGCCCCGCACCATCGCTTCCTCCGTACCTGCGCAAACGGAACAGCCGGTTTCGGCTGCGCCAACAATCGCGGATATACCCAGTATGCCGCTCGACACCATCGATTTCGATGATGCGGTTGCACCAGCCGATGCCGAGGAAACCGCTACTCTGCCACCCCTCGTCTCTTCGACAGATGAACAGGACGTCGAAGCAACTCAGGCCTTTGACACTTCGGATGGCATAACGGACCTAGAGGAGCTGGCCGCGGAAGATCCGGAACATGATCCGCTGAAAACCATTCCGGTCGCACCGAAAGAGCCGTCTGCGGACAAGTGGAAGATTATTGCCATTGTCGCTGCGATTGCGGCAGTGGCGGTTGCTATCGCCGGCGTCATCGTGGTACGCAATCGTATCAATTCGAAAGAACAGCG
>OBLO01002538.1_pt1 | contig 14031 bp, 10 predicted proteins | sample 1519401 | NCBI WGS metagenome assembly OBLO01 (sample SAMEA2602897, study PRJEB22501) | metagenome | reverse complement strand
GCATGAGCGCGGCGGGCGCGGTGGGCTTTTGCGCGGCGTCTATGCTGGGGGAAAAACCGCCCGGGGTTTTAAAGCCCACAGGGAGGGGAGTGGGGGCGGTGGCGCTGGGCTGCGCGGCCCTGGGCGGCGCAAGGAAGTACGTTTTGTGGGGCGTCCCCCGCCGCATCCCCGCACCGGACAGCGTAAAGCTGGTGAACGTCTACGCCGCCGGCAGCAATTATTACCTGACACCCGGGAAGGACGACGTCCTCATCGAGAAGGTCCGGACGCTGCACCAGACCATTATCGACGATAAGGATTACATTCAAAAAGAAGCGCCGGGGTATGGCTATTATTCCGACGGCTATACGGCCAGTGTGGAAGAATCCGCAGAGGATAGCGGGGCGCAATCGACCATCACCCATGTCCGCATCACCTATATGCTCAACAGCGGGCTGAAGGTGGAGCGGGGGTACAGACTGTATCTGACCCCTGACCGCATGGCCCGGGAGGGCACCTATGACTATCTGCTGGATCAGCTCATCAACAGCCCGGAAATGCGCCAGAAGCGCATCCGCTGGCGGGATGAGGGCTTCCAGATGACTGAAGCGTGGTTCGAGACATGGAGCGGCGGCGGCACTCTCGGCAGCCGGGAGGCGGGTCTGCTCTTGGACGCCGTGGCCAAGGACGCGGAAAACGGAGACTGGGGCGTGTATAACTGGTTCCTGGCGGATAATGACGCCGACAACTATGACCTCCGCATTCAGTTCGAATACAAGCTGCCGGAGAGCCAGTTCAACAGAATCCATGATACGATCCGGATCAACGTCAAGGAAGGCATGACGGAGACGATCCGGGCGCTGAAGGACCTGAAATTGATCACCGACGCCGATCTGGTCACCAACCGGGAACGGTACCCGTGGCAGTACGCCGCGGGCGGCTGGGATCAATATGACCAGTTCTATGGGCAGTTCCATATGAGCCCCGAGGAATACTATGAACGGTACAGCGAGTACCCGGCGGGGTGGTTCGGGACAGAGAGCGATGAGCTGCCCACGGAGACGGAAAACGCTCCCGCCGTGGATGACAGCCACAGCCCCAGCATGTCTGATGGGGCGGAGGCCACCAGCTTCGGCATCATCGGCGGGGCGGACGGCCCCACGGTGATGGTGACAACCGTGGCCTGACATAGACCGTACCGCAAGGACGCTCCCCGGCGGGAGACCGCCGGGGAGACAGGATCTGAGAATATACGATATGAATGAGCATACGTTTTTTGAGTGGAAACGCTCCGAAAGACTGACGGCGGCGCTGGCGCTGGCGTTCTGCCTGCTGGGACTGGGATTGCAGCGCCTGCCGGGGGTGGGCTTTTCCGGAAAGCTGAGCTGGGGACTGGCGGTGGTCTGTCTGGTGCTGCTGGGCCTGAGCCGGTTGAGCCGCCGCCACCGGGGGTGGAAGATTTTGCTGCGGACGGTTCAGGCAGGGCTGGCGGTGCTGCTGGTGTGCCTGTCGGCGGCGGAGGTCTGGGTGATCCGGACAGGCAGGGAGGACGATTCCGCCTTTCCGGCGGACGCGGTGATTGTGCTGGGAGCCGGGGTCAACGGAACGACGCCCTCTCTGGCTCTTCAGAGCCGGATTGACGCGGCGGAGCGGTATCTGAAAGCCAACCCGGACATTCCGGCGGTGCTTTCCGGCGGACAGGGATCGGGAGAAGACATCTCCGAGGCCCGGGCCATGTATGACGCCCTGACGGCCCGGGGCATCGACCCGGCGCGGCTGATCTTAGAGGAGCGGTCTGCCAATACCCGACAGAATCTGCAAAATTCTCTGGCGCTGCTGCCGGATGACTACCATAAAACAGTGGCCATCGTCACCAACGATTTCCACATGGGGCGGGTGCGGCTGCTGCTGAACGCCGCCGGACCCGGCAGGGTGGTGCAGGTCCCGGCGAAGCTGCCGTGGTGGTGGCTCAGCGCCAACTATTACCTGCGGGAGAGCTTCGCCGTGGTGAACGATCAGGTGGTGCGTCCTCTGCTGGCCTAAAAAATTTGAAATTTTTTGGAAAAATGTGCAACAAAATCGGTGTTCAAATCGTCTTATAGGTACAGGAACAAAAACCGTCCGAAAGAGTGTTGAAGAACAGCGGGGAACACCGCCCAAAGGAGACAAGTGTGTATGAAAGGAGAAGCACGCACTATGGAAACGACAATGACCCGGGAACCGATCTGGAAGCTGTGGGTAGATACCCAGCGCCGTGTGGTGTCCTTTCATGAGGAGGCCGGTTCTCAACTGATGGAATTCCGGGACCGGGAGATGTTTTTGCGGTGTATCGACGGGTACACGGCCCAGCTCTACCGGTATCAGTGACATGAAGCTTATCAAGCGGGTATGATCTTCCGCCATCAGCGGAAGGTCATACCCTTTTTTGCGTCAAAGAGCAGGATGATCTATATGAAAAAACAACAAATAAATCGAAAAAAAGAGGAACCGATTCTGTTTGTTTGGGGTTGCTTCTGAAAGGGACTGATAGTATGATAAAGGTATTACTTTTAAAACGGAGGTAGAGAGAAGTATGAACCGACTCTTCAAAAAGACCCTGTCCCTGATGCTCGTCATTGTCATGACGGTATCTCTGGGGGTTTCCGCCGCAGCTGCGGGTCAGACAGGTGCCGCGCAGGCTGAGGGCCCGCTGGGTATCGTCAGCGCTATGAGCGTGGAACTGAACGCACTGGTGGAGGCGACCAAGATCTCCAAGACGGAAGAGATCGCAGGCAACACCTTTTATGAGGGCGTCCTCAACGGCGTGGATGTGGTGCTGGTCAAGGCCGGTATCGGCAAGGTGCTGGCGGCGTCCTGCGCTGAGACCCTCATTGATACCTACCACGTGGGCGGCATCGTCTTTACCGGCATTGCCGGCGGCGTGGGCGATGACGTGAATGTGATGGACATGGTCATTGCCACAGAGCTGGTGCAGCATGACTACGGCACCGAGACCAACAGCGGCTTTGAGTGGAACGGCGAGGCCGGCAGCAATCAGGAGACCGGCATGATCCCTGTGGATGAGAGCCTTTCCAAGATCGCTTATGATTCCGCCTGCACCGTGCTGGGCGCGGAGAAGGTCCATCAGGGCGTGATCGCCACCGGCGACCAGTTCATTTCCAGCGAGTCCTATGTCAAGGAACTTCAGACCAAGTTCAACGCACTGGCCTGCGAGATGGAGGGCGCTTCCGTGGCCCGCGTGGCGGACGAGTTCCATGTGCCCTGCGCCATTCTGCGCTGCATGAGCGACAAGGCCGACGGCATTGCCCATGATACCTATGCCTTCAACTACACTGAGGCTTCCAATACCTCCGCCTCTGTGGTGAAGGAAATGCTGAACACCATTGCCAAGGATCGGGTCGCGCTTCCCGCTGCCAAGGATGTCGCAGCAAAGGACACCACGCCCCGTACCGCCATCATCAGCGCCATGAGCGTGGAACTGAAGGCTCTTGTGGATGCCGCCGACATCCAGAAGGAAACCGTGATCGGAAGCAAGACCTACTATGTGGGTAAGCTCAATGGCGAGGACGTGGTACTGGTTCAGGCCGGCGTCGGCAAGGTCCTCTCTGCCAACTATACCGCGGCCCTGCTGAATAACTTCACGGTCAAGGGCGTTGTCTTTACCGGCATTGCCGGCGGCGTGGACGATGACGTGAACGTGATGGACATGGTCATCGGCACCAGCCTTGTGCAGCATGACTACGGCACTGAGACCAACAACGGCTTCGTTTGGAACGGCGAAGCCGGCAGCAATCAGGAGACCGGCATGATCCCCGTGGATGGCACCCTTTCCAAGATCGCTTACAACGCTGCCTGCGATGTGCTGGGCTCTGCCAAGGTCCATCAGGGAGTGATCGCCACCGGCGACCAGTTTATCTCCAGCGAGTCCTATGTCAAGGAGCTTCAGACCAAGTTCGACGCACTGGCCTGCGAGATGGAGGGCGCTTCCGTGGCCCGCGTCTGCGATCAGTTTGACGTACCCTGCGCTATTCTGCGCTGCATGAGCGATAAGGCAGACGGCATTGCCCACGACACCTATGCCTTTAACTACACCGAGGCTTCCAACACCTCCGCATCCGTGGTACAGGAAATGATGAAGACCCTCAGCACTACGCTGCCCTTCACGGATGTGAAGAACACCGACTGGTGCTTCAGCGAAGTGGCGCGGGTCTATGCCGACGGCATCATGGGCGGCACCTCCAACACCACATTCAGCCCCGCCGGTACCCTGACCCGTGGTCAGGTGGTGGCGATGCTGTACCGTATGGCCGGCAGCCCCGCTGTTACTGCCAATACCACCGGCTTTTCCGATGTGGACAACGGCGCGTACTATGCCGATGCCGTGAAGTGGGCCTCCGGCAAGGAGATCGTGGGCGGCTATGCCGACGGTACCTTCGCGCCCAACCGCGCCATCACCCGTGAGCAGCTGGCTGCTATCCTGTATCGCTACGCCAAGGCCAGCGGCGCGGACGTCAGCGTGGGTGAGGACACCAATCTGCTGAGCTACAAGGATTTCCAGAGCGTTGGCCAGTATGCGGTGCCTGCTCTGCAGTGGGCTGTGGGCAGCGGCCTGATCGGCGGAACCACCAATGCGATGCTGTCTCCCAAGGGGACGGCAACCCGGGCACAGGCCGCTGTGATCCTGGTTCGTTTCGTCGGAATGACCGCCGCGAAGTAATTTCACCAGTTCCTCTGCACCGGCTCCGCCCTTGGGCGGGGCCGGTTTTTCCACGGGAAGCGGTTGGAACGGAAAAGTCTGTATTTTCCGGGGAAAAACCGGGAAAATACGGTTGACAAACGGTGAAAATGTGATATGATAACCGAGTAACTGGATATTTGGCGAAGAAAAGGAAGAGTAGCCGGTCGAAAGTCTGTAAAGAGAGCCGCCGTTTGGTGCGAGGCGGACAGGCGCGGCGGTGAAAATCACCTTGGAGCCTCCTGCTGAAAGACGACGCGAGTAAGCGTGGACGTGTGACGGGCGTTATTCCGTCAGCCTGTAATGGCAGGCGTGAGTGGCCGCGCTCCGCAAGGAGACCGGCAAGTAGAGTGGTACCGCAGAGTGTTTTCAAACGCTTTGTCTCTGAGTTCAGAGGCAAAGCGTTTTTTGTTTTGCTACGCCGTGAGGGATTCGAACCCTCACAACGGACGCTTATATCAGGAACAGAAGGAAAACTTACAATATAAAAGGAGACGCATCATGGATTACAACAAGACCATCAATCTGCCCAAGACCGACTTCCCCATGCGGGCGGGTCTGCCCAAGCGGGAGCCGGAGATGCTCAAGCGCTGGGAGGACATGGACCTCTACAACGAGCTGCTGAAGAAGAACGAGGGTAAGCCCCGCTTCTCCCTTCACGACGGCCCTCCGTTCTCCAACGGCAGCCTCCACATGGGCCACGCCCTGAATAAGTCCCTGAAGGACATCATCGTCCGGTCCTACGCCATGCGTGGCCGGTACACACCCTATATCCCCGGCTGGGATAACCACGGTATGCCCATCGAGAGCGCCATCATCAAGGAGCAGAAGCTCAACCGCAAGGCCATGAGCGTGTCTGACTTCCGTACCGCCTGCCACGCCTATGCCGAAAAGTATATCGGCATCCAGATGGAGGGCTTCAAGCGCCTGGGCGTAGTGGCCGACTGGGAACACCCCTACAAGACCATGAACCCCAGCTTTGAGGCCGAGGAGGTCAAGGTCTTTGGCGAGATGTACAAGAAGGGCTACATCTACAAGGGCCTGAAGCCCGTGTACTGGTGCTACCATGACGAGACCGCTCTGGCTGAGGCTGAGATCGAGTATCAGGATGACCCCTGCACCACCGTGTATGTGAAGTTCCCCATGCATGACGATCAGGGCAAGCTGAGCCATCTGGACAAGTCCAAGCTGAGCTTCGTGATCTGGACCACCACCATCTGGACCCTGCCCGGCAACCTGGCCATCGCGCTGCATCCCTCCGAGAGCTATGCCGTGGTGAAGAACAACGGCAACGGCGAGATGTATATCATGGCTGAGGCCCTCACCGACAAGGTGATGGGCGTGGCGGGCATCTCCGATTACGAGATCGTGGAGACTCACGAGGGCGCCTTCTTTGAGAATATGCTGGCGGACCATCCCTTCCTGCCCAAGACCAGCCGTCTGGTGCTGGCCGATTATGTTACCATGGATTCCGGTACCGGCTGCGTCCACACCGCCCCCGGCTTCGGCGCGGATGACTACCAGACCTGCAAGCGCTACGGCATGGACATGGTGGTGCCTGTGGACGATCAGGGCCGCCACACCGACTACGCCGGCAAGTATGCCGGGATGCTGGTGGACGAGTCCAACCCCGTGATCCTGAAGGATATGAAGGAGTCCGGCGCTCTGCTGGCCAGCGAGGAGATCGTCCATAGCTATCCCCACTGCTGGCGCTGCAAGCACCCCATCATCTTCCGCGCCACGCCCCAGTGGTTCTGCTCTGTGGACGCGTTCAAGGATGAGGCCTGCGCCGCCTGCGACGAGGTCCGCTGGGTCCCCGGCTGGGGTATCGACCGCATGAAGAGCATGATCCGGGAGCGCGCCGACTGGTGCATTTCCCGCCAGCGCCGTTGGGGTCTGCCCATCCCTGTGGTGTACTGCAAGGACTGCGGCAAACCTGTGGTGACCGACGAGACCATCGCCGCTATTTCCGAGATGTTCGGCAAGGAAGGCTCCAACGCCTGGTTCGATAAGGACCCCGCCGATTTCCTGCCCGCCGGTATGACCTGCCCCCACTGCGGAGGCAAGAGCGGCTTCGAGAAGGAGACCGACACGCTGGACGGCTGGTTCGACTCCGGCTCCACCCACTATGCCTCCATGAAGCGGGATCAGAACTTCTGGCCTGCCGATATGTACCTGGAGGGCCTCGATCAGTACCGCGGCTGGTTCCAGTCCTCTCTGCTGACCGCCGTGGGCGCCTTCGGCAACGGTGCGCCCTTCAAGGAGTGCGTCACCCACGGCTGGACCGTGGACGGCGAGGGCAAGGCCATGCACAAGTCTCTGGGCAACGGCATGGACCCCGCCGAGATCTTCGACAAGTACGGCGCGGACCTGCTGCGTCTGTGGGCAGGCTCTGCCGACTACCACGTGGACGTGCGCTGCTCCGACGCCATCTTCAAGCAGCTCTCCCAGAACTACCTGAAGTTCCGCAACACCGCCCGGTACTGCCTGGGCAACCTGGACGGCTTTGATCCCAACAATCTGGTGGCTCCCGCCGACATGCTGGAGCTGGATCGCTGGGCCGTCACCCGTCTGAATGCCCTGATCGAAAAGTGCGCTCAGGCGTACAACGACTACGAGTTCCTGGTGGTGACCCACGCCGTCAACGATTTCTGTGTGGTGGAGCTGTCCAACTTCTATCTGGACATCATCAAGGACCGGCTGTACTGCGATGAGACCGACGGTCTGGCCCGCCGCAGCGCCCAGACGGCCCTGTATCTGATCCTGGATACCATCACAAAGATCATGGCTCCCATTCTGTGCTTCACCGGTGACGAGATCTGGCTGGCCATGCCCCACAAGGCGGGTGACGACGACCGGAACGTGCTGTTCAACGATATGAACGGTGTGTTTGCCGACTACGCTCTCTCCGCTGACGAGATGGCCAAGTGGGAAAAGATCATCGAGGTCCGCGACGCCGTCAACGGCGCGCTGGAGACTGCCCGTGCCGAGAAGAAGATCGGCAAGAGCCTGGAGGCCGATGTGGCCCTGACGGTCCCCGCCGAGGACGCCTTCCTGGCGGAGATGGACGGCGCTGCTCTGGCGGATCTGCTGATCGTCTCCAAGGTGGAGGTCACTGTGGGCGGCGAGTTGGCGGTTTCCGTCAGCGAGGCTGCCGGTACCAAGTGCCCCCGCTGCTGGAAGCACAGCACCGCAGCGGACGAGAACGGCCTGTGCCCCCGCTGCGCCAGCGTGATCGCAAAGTGCGCTGACTTCGGCGAGGTCTAAGCGTCTTATCCAATTCAAAAGTATACGAAACACCCCCGGTGTGCATCCGCGCACCGGGGGTGTTTTTGTTGAGGAAGCGGTGAAGCGGATGTCGGCGGTGTACGCAAGGAGACGGGTGGGAGTTGCTTTTTGAGAAAATATTTTTTAGAATGACTGTAACGAACCGGTCTGGTTCTGGCACAAATCAACAGAAAGGGGGGGGGAGAGCATGACGGATTTTGACCGGGCGTACCGGGAAAACGCGGAGCTTGTGTACCGCTATGTGTTCTCCCTCACCCGGAATGCGGATATGGCGGAGGAGGTGACCCAGCAGACCTTCTACGAGGCCATCCGGCATCCGGGGAATTACCGGGGAGAGGCGGCGCTGTCCACCTATCTCTGCGGGATCGCCGGAAACCTGATGAAAAAGGAGCTTTCCCGCCGGGCCAGGGAGAATCACGTTCCCATCGAGGAAATGACGGACCTGCCGGAGGAGGGCAGCGCCGAGGATGCGGCAATGGGGAATCTGAGCCGGCAGGAGCTGTTCCGCCGTATCCACGCCCTGCCGGAAAAGACCCGGGAGGTGGTGTATCTCCGACTTTCCGGGGAACTGCCCTTTTCGGAGATCGGGGCGATCTTAGGGGAGAGCGAGACCTGGGCGAGAGTGACCTTTTACCGGGCAAAGCAGAAATTGTTGGAAGGAGGCGGTGTGTAATGCTGCCGTGCCATATTGTGAGAGACCTGCTGCCGTCCTATCTGGAGCACCTGACGGGGCCGGAGACGGAAGCTGATATTTGCGAGCATCTGGAATCCTGTCCGGACTGCCGGGCAGCCCGGGACGCCATGGCGGCGGACCTGAAAGCGGAAAAAGCGCCGCCGCCGAAGCTGAATTTTTTGAAGCGGCTCCGCTGGCAGCAGCGGCTGGGGGCCATATTGTCCGTGGCGGCAACGCTGCTGTGCCTGGTAGGGCTGTATCGGCTGGAATACTGCTATGACCTGACCGACACGGCGGAGATGAAGGAGATCATCCGGGAGGATCTGGTATCCATTTCTGGATTTCCGTATCACGGAGAGGTGGATGTTCTGGAAACTGCGACGGTAAAGGATCGGATGTTTGTTCTGTACCGGCTGGAACAGAATGGAACGTTTGAACGGCAGGGTATTTATCAATTCCAGCGGGGCTTGTTTGGCGGATACCGCTTTCGGAGCAGAGAATATGACACCTGTCCCATTGTGAATACGAGCCTGATCCAGATAGGCAGACAGCGGTACCTGGAGATCTACACCGCAAACTGGCCGAAGGAGGCTGCCAGCTTCCGGGTATTTCCCGGGTACCGTCCGCCTGCTTATGACGGCGAGGAGGAGATCCTGCCGGACATCAGCACACTGGCGCCGGTGTATGAGGGAACGGCGGCCAAGAGTATCCTTCAGGTGATCCCGGTGACGGAGGAGCAGGTCAAGGCTGGCTTTTTCGGCAGCATGTCCGTGGCTTACTATGATGCGGAAGGCAGCCAGTTGGATACAGGGGAGCTGATAAAGCTGTACCGGAATTCGGAGGGCGGCTCCGGCGGCGGGGGAGGCGGCAACGGAGCTATTTGGCCTGTGGATGTTTTCCAGGTGATCCTTGTCATTTTGGGTATCATTATGACCCGGTATTTCCTCTGCCCGGAGCCGAAAAAGGAACGAAAAGATCATCTATAAAAAGGTCCCCGGAGCAGCGCTCCGGGGACCTTTTATACGGTTCTTGTCTGTTTAGGCTGCGGAGTCAAAGGCTTCTTCCATCAGGAAGATGGTGCCGTCCTTTTCGCTTTCCACAATGGCGTACTGGCGGAGGGCGCCGTCCGCGTCCACATAGGAGATGCCCCGGTTGGGGATCGTTTCCACAAAGGGAATGGCCAGCAGGAGGGGACGGTCCGGGGAAAGGGCATCCGCCGTGTAGAGGTCATCATCGCGGGTGAGCGTGAGCTGGTCGCCGCCCTCCCGGAAACCTACGATGAAATAGTGGAAGTCCGTGACGGAGCGGGTGGGCAGGAGTACGATCTCCGCCATGGGGTCCGCCTCCCGGTAAGCGTCATAGCCGCCCTCTGCCAGACCGGCATCCTCTGCGGGAAGGACGGAGAGGGCCTCGCCTTCCAAGGCGGGGGGTTCGGTCTGGGCGGGAGGCTCGGATGGCTCTGCCTGCTGGGGCGACTGCTCCGGGGCGTGATCTGCTGGTTGGCCGCAGGCTGCCAGACACAGCAGCAGGAAAACGGCCGTCAACAGGGCCAGGATGCGTTTCATGGGATCACTCCTTTACAAGCGGGAAAGCTCAGTCCTTGTCCTTGGCGGCTTCGATGGCCTTGACCTCCTTCAAGGTCCAGCCGGAAACCGTCAGGTCGGCGGCCATCACCGGGTCCACAGGGACAGCCAGATACATATTGTTGCCATAGGTATAAGCGCCAGAGGTGACGCCGATGACCTGACCGTGGGCGTTCATCAGCGCGCCGCCGCTGCTGCCCCGGGAAATGTCGGCGGAGTTGACAATGCAGGGCAGGGCATAACGGTCCAGCTCATGAGCGGTGGAGCCGATGATGCCGGAGCTGATGGCCAGCCCCAGACCCAGAGGGTTGCCGATGGCGTACATCGGATCGCCGGGGCGGATGTCCGCCGTGCCCACCAGATCCAGATGGTTGAAGGCGGAAGTGGTGCGGCGGGACTGATTGGTCCGGGAGACCTTGATCACGGCGATGTCGATACCGGTATCGTAGTAGAGGACCCGCTCTACCTCGTAGGTTTCTCCGTTGAGGAGGGTGGCGGTGGCCTTGATGGAATCTTCGATGGAGTGATAGTTGGTGACGGCCAGACCGTCGGCGCTGATGAAGAAGCCGCTGGCGTCGGCGGAGGAGACCTCGTCATGGACCTGCTCCTCCGTCTCATACAGGCTGAGCTGGAAGGCGGCGGAGAGGTAGCGGTCCGCCAGCTGGCGGGCGATATAGTCCTTGTTCAGCAGGCCCAGAGCGTTGGCGGCGGAGGCGGTGCAGACACCGAAGTCCATCAGGCGGGAGAGCACCGTTGTTTCCGTTCCCTTATAACAGAAATCCAGCGCGTCATAAATGGCTTCCGCCAGATCGCCCACGGAGAGGATGCCCGTTAGCTGGCGGCCGGTGAGTCCGATCCGCCAGGCGAAGGCTGCGGCGTCGGAGATCTCAAAGTCCCCGGTCTTGTCGCTGTAGCCCAGCATCCGCAGCAGCATAGCACACCAGGCGTCGGCGTTCAGGTGACCGTTGGGATCAAACTGTACGTTGCTGACGCCGGAGATCCAGCCCCGGCGGTTGGCGTAGTTCACAGCGGTGCGGGCCCAGTCCGGCACATCCCGGAAACCGGCAAACCAGCCGTCGGTGTCCGGCTTTTTCTCGCCGCCGGCCAGACGAACCAGCAGCACGGCGGCCTGAGCCCGGGTGGCGGGCTTCGTCAGATCCCGACTGGGATCTTCGGAGAGCAGATGCAGCACCGTCAGGGCATCGGCCCGGCGGGCAGCATCCCCGGTCTGGGCGCTGGCCATGGGGACGGCGCAGATGAGAAGCATCACCGCGCACAGCGCGGATAACAGTCGTTTTTTCATGAAAAAGGCTCCTTTTGGATTTGGTGGCCTACATTGTAGCACCGAATGGACCGGATTGCAAGACACCGGAGCGTTGGGCAAAAGAGGGGGGAGATGGACGGTAGACAGCAATCAAAAAAACTGGTATGATAAACGTATCGAAGAAACAAACTTAACTTTATGATAAGGAGTGACTTAAAATGGAACTGAAAGACATTTTGAGCAAGTGCGATCACACGCTTCTGGCCCAGACGGCCACCTGGGACGAGATCAAGGCCATCTGCGATGACGGCATGAAGTACGGCTGCGCCAGCGTGTGCATCCCCGCCAGCTATGTGAAGCAGGCGGCGGAGTATGTGGCGGGCAAGCTGCCCATCTGCACCGTCATCGGCTTCCCCAACGGCTATGACACCACCGCGGCCAAGTGCTTCATGGCCGCCGACGCCGTGAGCAACGGCGCGGAGGAAGTGGACATGGTCATCAACCTCGGCTGGGTGAAGGACCGGAAATGGGACGAGCTGCTCTCGGAGATCAAGGCCATAAAGGAGGCCTGCCACGGCAAGCTGCTGAAGGTCATCATCGAGTGCTGCTTCCTCACCGATGAGGAGAAGATCAAGCTGTGCGAGATCGTCACCGCCTCCGGCGCGGACTACATCAAGACCTCCACCGGCTTCGGCGGAGGCGGCGCCACCCGGGAGGACGTGGCCCTGTTCGCCAAGCACGTGGGGCCCAACGTGAAGATCAAGGCTGCCGGCGGCATCGCCAATTTGCAGGATGCGGAGGATTTCATCAATCTGGGGGCTTCCCGTCTGGGCACCAGCCGCATCGTGAAGGCCGTAAAGGCCATGGAAAAATAAAAGGAGGATACTATGGGAACGCCGCATAATGAAGCCAAGAAGGGCGATTTCGCCAAAACCGTACTGATGCCCGGAGACCCCCTGCGCTCCAAGTTCATCGCGGAGACCTTCCTGACGGATTTGAAACTGGTAAACAACGTCCGGGGCGTTCAGGGCTATACCGGCCTGTATAAGGGCGTGCCGGTGAGCGTCATGGCCTCCGGTATGGGTATGCCCTCCATCGGTATTTATTCTTACGAGCTGTATACCCAGTATGATGTGGAGAATATCATCCGGGTGGGCAGCGCCGGAGCCCTGCGGGCAGATCTGGAGCTGGGCAGCGTGGTGGCCGGTCAGGGTGCCTGCGCCAACTCCGCTTATCTGGAGCAGTATGAGCTGGGCGGCACCTTTGCCCCCATCGCGGACTTTGACCTGCTGATGGCGGCAGTGGAAAGCGCCAAGGAGCTGGGGGTGAAGATGCCGGTGGGAAACCTCTATTCCTCCGACACCTTCTACGATGCCGCCGGACGGAACATGCGCTTCCAGAAGATGGGCGTCATGGCGGTGGAGATGGAGGCTGCGGCCCTGTACTGCAACGCTGCCTACACCGGCAAGCGGGCGCTGGCCATCTGCTCCATCTCCGACAATCTGGTGACGGGGGAGGAGCTGCCCCCGGCGGACCGGCAGAACACGTTCACCAACATGATGAAGATTGCGCTGGAAGTCGCCGTGAAGATGGCGGACTGAGACCGATAGACTGTTAACGCTTCCTGAAGGGAACACCCCGCCCGATCCCGGGTGGGGTGTTCTTTTATGCGTGAAAGATATGGCAAAATTGAAAACAATTCGGGTTTCTTATTGCATTGCCCGGGTGAAATTGTTATAATGACATAGACCCTTGAGGTCGACCCTTTTAAAGAGCTTGCACCCGGCTTCCGAAGCCATACATAGGCTGTGATCCCTCCGGGGAACACGGCACGGTGCGTTTCAGAGCGGGAGCGGACGTTAAAAGGAGAAAACATGAAAGAGGTAGATTCCAATGAAGAAGTTTCTTGCTTTGACTCTGGCATTGGTCATGTCTCTGTCCCTGGTAGCCTGCGGCGATAAGAAGACCGACGATACCAAGACCGATGCACCTGACCAGACCGAGCAGCCTGCTGAGAACGAGGGCGCCTATAAGGTCGCAATGATCACCGACTACGGTGACATCACCGACCAGTCCTTCAACCAGACCACCTATGAGGCCTGCAAGGCGTTTGCCGAGGACAACGACATCGAGTTCAACTACTTCAAGCCCGTCGGCGACAACACCGCCGACCGTGTGGCTATGATCGAGAAGGCCGCGGACGAGGGCTACAACGTGATCGTGATGCCCGGCTACGCTTTCGGCGGCGCCATCGTGGAAGCTGCTCCCGAGTTCCCCGACGTGAAGTTCATCGCGCTCGACGTCGCCGCCGGCGACCTGCTCGAGACCGCCGTTGCCAAGGCCGGCGAGAGCTACGACTACACCCCCGAGAATTGGGACCTCAGCAAGTACGTTGACATGAGCAACGTGTACTGCGCTGTGTACCAGGAAGAGCTGTGCGGCTACATGGCCGGTTACGCTGCTGTGAAGCTGGGCTACAAGAACCTGGGCTTCCTGGGCGGCATGGCTG
>OBLO01002536.1_pt1 | contig 14043 bp, 8 predicted proteins | sample 1519401 | NCBI WGS metagenome assembly OBLO01 (sample SAMEA2602897, study PRJEB22501) | metagenome | reverse complement strand
TCGGAAATACTTTGTATAGTCAGGAAACTATCAAGATAAGCTATGGCCTTTTTCTCGTTTGGTCCCTGCTTGGGATTAACTTTAAGGTTATTCCCTTTTTCTGCTTCTGCTCTTTCAGAAAAATTTTCAAGTGCTTTACCAATTTGGAAATGATGAAGTTTATGCAACGGAATCGCTTGCTCATTCACATCAGCCTTAAATATCTTAACTGCCTCAAGAAAAGTAAGTTCTTCCAATCTTCCATCTTTATGGATAAGCGTGAAAGCATCTCGTTTTTCGTTACGAATAAACACCAATGTTGATTTGTCTGTATTAGCGGTTCTTCTGCCTACACGGGCACGCAAAGGCATTTTTGCTATTGCCTTCAACAAATCGGGATATTCTTCTTTTAGTTTCCTCAACCACATTAAATAGCTTAACTTCTCATCGCGTTCTTCCTCAAGGCTCTTGTCAAACAAACCAAAGCTTTCAGGGGTTTCTTCATCAGAATATATCTGACTGTCTTCTCCCAAGGCTGCATGGAATGCAAAGAGTTTCATCTTGGCTTTTTTCACAAGTTCGATATCATTGTTCACCTTTTCCGTTGGGAAAAAGTTGTAAACATAGATGTCCTTGGCAACGCTGCCAATGCGGTTCACACGACCAATGCGCTGCATTAGGCGTGTGGAGTTCCAAGGAGTATCATAATTCACAACGATATTGGCTCGATGCAAATTGACACCTTCTGCCAAGACTTCCGTTGTCAGTACGATATTATAATCTTTTTTCTTATTCCCTTTATAGTTTGCATCAAAATTAGCGTTCAGCAAAGGCATGCTTTCTGTACGGTTGTTGCTTCCGACCGATAAAACCTTGTTGTATCCTTGTTGTTTTAACTTTTCTGAGAGATAGTTTGTTGTTTCCTTGCTTTCAGAGAACACTACCAATTTTCCCTCTAAATTAATAGATTTATCGAATAATTGATTTTTCAGTTTATCAAGAAATACATCCAGCTTCGGATCATAGTCAATCTTGTCCCATTCGGCTACCAAATCCTTCAATAAAGCATCATCATGCTTCAACCCATCTACATAAACTGGTTTGACGAAATCATCTGGCGTACATACTTCTATCGTGGGGTCTGTATATACCGACTGCTCAATTAATTTAATCAGTTCGTCTTCCTTACCATTGCTCAATAGTTCGTTTACCTTCAAATTTGGGGCAATGTATATTGAACCTTTCTCAAACATTTTGAGCATCACACAGTTTGCCTCATAGTATCGTTTCAACGACTGCTTGAAAGCGTAAAAGCTACTGTCGAGTCGTTTAACGAGCAAGGTTTTCATAATTCCTGCCAACTGGATCGAGATTTGATCGGCTTTTTTATATTTCTTTTTTTTGTCCTCGCTAAGATATTTTATAGCTTGGTATCGGAAATATGTCAGTCCTTCTTTCTTGTTACTCAACACGTTGATGGTCTTGTCGTAAAGTGCACTCAAAGCCTTATCTAACTCATAGTACAGAGGCTGGGGTTGATGTACTGTTGGGAATACAATTCCTTGCTCGTCCAAATCTTTTTTGTATGCTTCATTTTCCAACAGGTCTGTGCGTGTACGACGAACAGTTAATGGTTCTACTACTTTCACGCGTATTTTTTCGTAAATGCTCCTTACTTTACTTGCAATGACAGAGTTGTTTTTCTCAGCTTTCACTTTCTTATAAGCATCAATCTGTTCTCTGAAGAAACGTTGCAGATTTCCTTCTTCGAGTGTACTGTCCTTAGAATCTTGAAACAGATATACAAGATTTGCAATATCTTCGGGCTTGTTGTTCAATGGTGTTGCCGAGACGAGAATTATTTTTTTTTCGTATGTGGTTCCGTCTGTACGCAAGTGTCGAGTGGGTGTCTTGCATAACTTTTGGAGTTCGTTGTACATAGTTGCTGTGTCAGTACGGAACTTATGCGCCTCATCAACAATGATCAAGTCGTAAAGAGAGGCATCTTTTATCCTGTGCAGGCTTCCATTTGTAACAATACTATAATTGTCGATTTTGAATTTAGTCAGAGTCTCATCCCAGCTATCTTTCAAGGCTGGTGGAACTATAACCAAAGTATTAGAGCGATATGTTGGAAAATCGTTGGCAAAGAAAAACTTCTTAGCTATCAAAGCTGCCACTATGGTCTTTCCCAGTCCAACGACATCTGAGAGGAAAAAACCATTATGTTTCATCATTTTTGCGAAGCCATCGTTTACAGCATCGACCTGATAGGATAGTTTCTTAAAGCCTTTTGGCAAATCTGATACGGAATTAGGATCAAATTCGATGCTCTTTCCAAAGTATTCCAGCAAGAACTTCAGATAAACTTCATAAGGTGTAAAGTTTGGGTTCAGATAGGACTCATCCCTAATGGCTTCAATGTGTGACAAGTCTATCTCCACTGCTTCATTCCATAAACGGTCAAAAGTTTCGGCAGCAAACTGAATGTCATTGTCATAGCGCAATTCTACATTGAACTCAAAATTCTTTTCCAGTCCTGCATCAGTAAGATTGCTTGATCCCGTTATAACAGAACCATATCCATGCGGATGATATACCTCTTCTCTAAAAATATAAACTTTAGCGTGGATATTTTGCTTGGGATGAATACGCATTTCTATTTTCCCAGATACAATGTCCTCTATAAATTGGAGCATACCATCTTCAACTTCCTTATCGTATTGTGCTTCCTGAATGTTCTTTTTCAGCTCACTAAAGAATTCTTCCTGAGATTGTTCGTCATCAGGATTGAAAAGGAGTCCTTGTTGATTGGCTTGTACTGTAAGTTTATCAACATTAATACCCACGAGAAATCTTATTTTCGGAGTTTGTTCTATGAATTTCCTTATTTTGAAATAGCCTGAAGCACGGAAATAACCAACAAGCACATCGAAGAAATGCACTTTCTTATACTTGAAAACACCTTCTATTTTTTCTAAAAGTGTATTCTGATTTTCATTAGTAAAGAAGTTTGTTCCCATCAATTATTCTTTTGTTGATTTTATCAGTAACCTTACATCTACATCTAATAGTTGTGCAATTTCACCCAATATTGAAACCGTTGGCTGTGTTTTGTTTTGACACCAACGAGATATAGTATGCTCCGTCTTGCCCAATTGCTCAGCAAGCCATCTATTTGTTTTTCCTTGTTCAACAAGGACAATTTTTAAGCGGTTTGTAACACCAATATGTTCATTATTTGCCATTTTATCTCAATATATTGCTTACAAAGATAACAAACTATTTGAAAAAATACAAGTTTAGTACTTAAATTGTTCTACAATCTGTTTTTTGCTGCATTACTTTATATACAGTGCATTTGACAGGTGTAGAATGTAGCCACTTGGTAGTAATAGTTATTCCATCTTCCAACTACGGTACATTCCTTTTCCTTTCATCGCATTATCCCTTATTGTAGTCATGTAGTAAGATATAATCGGTGAAAGAAAAAGAATGTATTTTCATCAATTATGCGTGTTGTCTATCAGGAATATCTGTGTTATCTTGGACACTGAATTCTGCAACTTTAGACAGACGTACTTTCTGAACAAATGCGCTTCCGTGCTATCTAACAGGAAAGATAAGGCGATAATTATAGGAAGCGAATAGAGCGGAGCATAGTCTATTAGTTGTCCGTTCAAGAGAACATCTTCCTCTCCAGCACTCCTTTCATCGGGATGCAAAGTGGAGGATTTCATAAGTGTTTGCAACCTATGATTAAGCTTTCTCCACGTTACACCGAAGAACCTTGCAAGTTCTCCCTCCGTCATGGCAATGTCTCCGATTCCCTTGCGGATGACTTGCATATTGCAACCCCAATCAAAGTAACTGCGATGATTCTCCGTGCTGGTCTTTGTTTTTGATTTATAGCTTGTATTCATGCCGTTTCTTCCTTTCTGTCATTTGAATTGACAACCAATGGGATTGTCTTTGTGTTTGTTTCTGCATTTGTGGTATTTTTGTCCTTCGCTTTGTATTTGGCAATGAGCCTGTCCATATCCTCTGATATCTTTTTGTCCGTCACCTGCGCATAAATCTGCGTGCTTGATATGGAAGCGTGTCCCATCATTTTGGCTATGCTCTCAATGGGTATTCCTGCGCTCAGGCTCATCGTACCGAATGTGTGCCTTGCCATATGGTACGACAATTTCTGTCTGATACCGCAAGCCTTTCCCACGATGCTCAGTTTGGTATCCATGACACTACGGCTACAATTAGGGTGAAAGACAAAGTGGTCGCCTTTTTCTTTCACCGTCTGCTGTACCTCGCTTCTTTCCTGCTCTTTCTGGCAATGACTGATGATAGCTTCCGCTATGGGATGTAACGGCACGATGAACTCAACCTTGGTTTTCTGACGTTCCTTTCTTATATACATATGTCCTTCTGCTGTCGTTTGGATATGCTTGTATTCCAAATTTTCCATATCCGAGATTGCCAGTCCTGTGAAGCAGGAAAAGATGAACATCTGTCTTGCTAACTCTGTTTCATTGTCATTCATCCTCATTGACATAAGTTTCATTACATCGCTCTTTTACAGAAAGCGTATCTTCTTTTCCTCTTTCTCATACTTGGCATTCTCAAACGGATTGCAGCGGATAATCCTCTTGCCGACCGCACGGAACATCAGTCGGCTCAGCCTGCAGAGGTTGCTGTTGACGGTAGATGCTTTCAGTCCACGCTTTTTCAGAAAGAAACGGTATTCCTCGAACAAGTCCTCTGTAATGGTTCCGATGGGTATGTCCTGCACTCCTTTGTTTTCGACAAATTCACGGAGATTTCTGTCAGAATAGAACAGGTTCAGATAAGTTCCCTTTGCCCTTGATCTGCCAACACTTTCCTTGACTGTTTGGAGTTCCGCCCTGCTCATGGTAAGGAGCGTGGTCGGATTGGTGGCAATACCCTGTAAGCGGTTCTTTACAAGCTCCACACTTACCACTCCATCCTTTACAAGAATGTCCCGATAGGTCTTTTCCACCAAATCCCTGAACTCATTGATTCTTTGGTTGGTCTTCCTGTTGGTTGTCAAACCCTGCTTGGTGTTCCACTCGGAGGGCTGGCACTCTTCACCTGTGGTAATAGCTGCGTTCTTTCCGTCGATGGTGATACGGCAGAGAATGGCGATATTGCCGTTTGCCTTTGTCTTCTGTCTGTTGATATAAAATAGTATCTTGAATGTACTTCTCATTGTCTTGGTAGTCTTGATTTATAAGTAATGATAAGATAGAAAAAATAGGAATCAGATTGTTAACTGCATATCTTCAGTGAAAGAAAGGAAACGGTCAAATTCCTCAAAGAGTTTCTGTGGGGTTACCTTTGCATAACGCTCGGTCATGCTCACGTTGGAATGCCCGAGCATCTTGCTCACCGTTTCAATAGGTACTCCTTGCTCAAGCGTGATAAGTGTGGCAAAGGTGTGTCTTGCGGTATGCGTGGTAAAGGGAAAGGCTATGCCAGCTCTAAGGCGCAATGCTTTGAGATACGATTGATAGGTGGCATACTTCATCTGTGGCAGCAACGTTTCCCTTTCTTTGCTTCGATACTTCTCTATTATCCTAATCGCTTCGGGCAACAACTTGATACGGCAAAGTACACCAGTCTTTTGCCTGTTGAACTTCATCCAAAAACTTCCCTCATCATCACGGACAAGATGTGTCTTACTTAATTCCATCAAATCACAATAGGCAGCACCTGTATGACAGGCAAAAACAAACAAGTCCCTTGACGTTTCTATTTCTTCCTCCAACTCTCCAAACTCTATGTTCATCAGTTTGTCAAGCGAGCATTTGTCAAGTGCTTTGGGGAGTTTCTTGTCGCCCTTGCTGATTTTGACTTTGTCGAAAAGCAGGATGTCTGCCAACCCCTCACGGTAAGCCAGCCTGCATACCGTTTTCAAATGGGTGGCGACATTGTAGAATGAGCTTTCCTGAAATCCACACTCTCCCAAGAAGTACTGCTGAAACTCATGGATGAAGTTCTCTGTCAGTTGTGAGAGGGCTAAGTCAGAAACCTTATACTTCTTTTGGATGAACTCCTGCAAGTGGATTCTCGTGGAGTGATAGCTTGCCATTGACTCTTTTCTGATGTCTACACCAATATGACTTTCTTTCTCTTTGATGAGCATATCAAGCCGTTCGATGAGCATGCACCGTGTCTGCACACTGCCTTGAAACTGTGCCTTCACGTCGGTTGCGTCAAATGTACAACCTCTTGCAAGCAAAGACTGATAGGCTGACTGAATGGACAGCAGCAAGTTCTCCAACCTGCCGTTCACTTCCACTGCTTCATGGCTCTTGCCATCCATTCTGCTCTCACGGGGATTCCACAAGTCAGGATTACAGGAGAGCTTGCAACTGAACTGTGCGATGGAACGCCCAATGGTAATGCGTCCCATAATCGGAGCCTTACCCGACTTGTCCAGACCGCTCTTTTTGAGGTAGAGCAACACCTTCATTTTTTCTGTTTTCATACGCTTTGATGTTTTGTGGCAAAATTACCAATTTCAAAGCGTTCCTCTCTTATGCAGAAAACTGCCAACCGCAGCAACAGCCACACGAGCGAAAATAATTCAGTTACCGAACATTGCTCCATCGTTACCTATGACGAATTCGGGTAACGCTCTAGTAACTGAACTTCTGCCTAAATCTGCATATTCCTGCCCTTTTTGAAAAGGGAAGTTCTATGCAAATTATTCCGTTTCCTGCTCATTATCAGTCAGTTTGCACCAACTTCGATATTTCTTCATTTTCGTTGATTAGTTGCCTTGTAAAAGGTGATGTTTTACAGTACAAAAGGTCATCTATTTCATAATAAAAGATTACCTTTTGCCTTGCAAAACATGACCTTTTGTAGCCGAAAAGATGCTCAATGATTTCAGTATTAATATTTTTCTAATATTTAAAGCCTCATCCACATTTAGCAGTAAGTTTAGAAAAAGATACAAGAAGAGAAACGCTCTATACAGGCATTATATTTTGCTTGAATAGAGCGCTTCTTAGTTTTTTGTTAAGGCTTGTATTAAGCTAGTCGTTCTTCTAGCAATACAACGTTTTCTACATGAGGTGTATGTGGGAACATATCGACAGGCTGAACGGCTACAACCTTATAATCTACATCAAGTAATGCAAGATCGCGTGCCTGCGTGGCAGGGTTACAGCTCACATAAACAATGCGTTTAGGATGTGCGCCGAGTATTACATTGACCACATCAGGGTGCATACCTGCACGTGGAGGGTCGGTGATGATGATATCTGGACGTCCATGCTCCTGAACGAAACTCTCTGTTAGGATGTCTTTCATATCGCCAGCATAGAAGAGCGTGTTCTGTATCTTGTTGATTTCTGAATTTACCTTTGCGTCCTCAATAGCCTCTGGGACATACTCTATACCGATAACCTTTTTAGCTCGCTTTGCAACGAAGTTGGCAATAGTACCCGTGCCTGTGTAGAGGTCGTAAACTAGCTCTTCACCAGTTAGGTTGGCAAAGCGGCGTGCTACATCATAGAGGTGGTAAGCTTGTTCGGTATTTGTTTGGTAAAAACTCTTTGGACCAACCTTGAAGCGTAGATCTTCCATAGTTTCAAAGATGTGATCATTGCCTTTAAATAAGATGAGATCGAGATCATTGAAAGTGTCGTTGCCCTTCTGGTTATTAACATAAAGCAATGAACTTATTTGAGGAAAGTTGTCGGCAAGGTGTTGCATAAGTCCTAAAGCACGTTGCTCATCGCCCTCTACATCATAATGGAACTGGATAAGTACCATCCATTCGCCCGTATTAGAGTTGCGCACCATAATGTCGCGTAAGAGACCATGTTGTTGGCGTAGGTCAAAGAAAGTAAGATTGTTTTCTAACGCATAATTGCGTATTGAGTTACGAATTTCGTTTTGAAGATTGTCCATAAGCCAACATTTCTCTATAGGATAAATCTTGTCGAATGCACCCGTAATGTGAAAACCAATAGCTCCTTCGGTCAATCCTATACCTTCGGGCATATCTTGTAATTCTTCGGCGGTGTACCAACGCTTATTGGCACAACCAAACTCTAGCTTGTTGCGATAAGCCTTGGTATGAACAGACCCCATAATGGGAGAAAACTCTGGTAGCTTTATCTTGCCAATACGTGTCAGTTGGTCGAACACTTGTTGCTGTTTAGCTTTCAATTGTTCACTATAAGGTAAGTTTTGCCACTTACAACCACCGCAAATACCAAAGTGATCGCACATAGGCTTTATGCGCAGTTCACTATATTTTACGAACTTCACCACTGTTGCTTCACAATAGCTATGACGTTTTTTACGCACTTGAAGATCAACAATATCGCCAGGCACAACGAAAGGTACAAATATCACCATGTCGTTAACATGTGCTACGCACTTACCTTCGGCTGCTACTGCCTCAATGGTTACATTCTCTAATATAGGTAATGGTTTTCTTTTCCTGCTCATATAAATTCTTTTTCTGTTTGCAAAGGTAGTGCAAACGAGTGGAATATGAAAACTTGTTTTCAAATATTCCCGAGTGCCGCCTTACCTTATGTAAAGGTAGTGCAAACGAGTGGAATATGAAAAAAGTTTGCGTTGAGATATTCTTGATGGCATCTTTATAAGAGGTAAATTATAGCTTTTCTTTGTTTGAAAAGTCTTTTTCTGCTTACTTATGGACAACTGTGTACGATAACGTGTATAAAATGCAACTTGAACATTACAATATTTGGGTAAAAACTTGCACAAATTTCCTATTATGAGTATATTTGCACAACAGATTGACTAGAATAGACAATATATATAATAATAAATAATTTATGAGCGAAAAAAGAGTTTATACCTTCGGCAACGGTAAAGCTGAAGGTAAGGCGGATATGAGAAATCTCCTAGGTGGTAAAGGTGCTAACCTCGCAGAGATGAATCTCATTGGTGTTCCAGTGCCTCCTGGCTTTACTATCACAACCGATGTATGTAACGAATATTATGAAATAGGCAAGGAGCAAGTTGTTAGCTTGTTGAAAAGCGATGTAGAGGCTAGTGTTAAGCATGTAGAAACTTTGATGAAGTCAAAGTTTGGCGACCCTACTAACCCATTGCTAGTGAGTGTTCGTTCTGGTGCTCGTGCTTCTATGCCGGGTATGATGGACACTATCTTAAATCTAGGTTTGAATGATACCGTAGTAGAAGGCTTGGCAAAGAAGACAAGTAATGAGCGCTTTGCTTTCGATAGCTATCGTCGTTTTGTACAGATGTATGGCGATGTAGTGCTAGGTATGAAGCCTGAAAATAAAGAAGATATTGACCCATTTGAGGCAATTATTCAGAAGGTAAAAGCACAGCGTGGCATTAAGTTGGATAACGAAATGACCGTAGACGAGTTGAAGCAACTTGTGAAACTCTTTAAGGAAGCTATTAAGACACAAACAGGTAAGGATTTCCCAACTGATCCTATGGAACAGCTTTGGGGTGCTATCTGCTCGGTATTCGATTCATGGATGAACGATCGTGCTATCCTTTATCGTAAGATGGAGGGTATTCCACAAGAGTGGGGAACAGCTGTTAATGTTCAGGCTATGGTATTTGGTAATATGGGCGACACTTCGGCAACGGGTGTTTGTTTCTCTCGTGATGCTGGTAATGGTGAAAACATCTTTAATGGCGAATACCTTGTAAATGCTCAAGGTGAGGACGTTGTGGCTGGTATTCGTACTCCACAACAGATTACAAAAGAAGGTTCACTGCGTTGGGCTAAGCAGCAAGGTTTTGACGAAGATACACGTGCTGCAAAATATCCTTCTATGGAAGAATGTATGCCAGAAGTATTTAAAGAACTTGATGCTATCCAAAACAAACTAGAAAAGCATTATCATGATATGCAGGATATGGAGTTTACCGTTCAAGATGGTAAGCTATGGTTCTTGCAAACTCGTAACGGTAAGCGCACAGGTACAGCAATGGTAAAGATAGCAATGGACTTGCTACACGAAGGGGAAATTGACGAAAAGACAGCCTTGAAGCGTTGTGAGCCAAATAAGCTTGACGAACTCCTCCACCCTGTATTTGATAAAGAAACACTAACACAAGCTAAGGTGTTGACACGTGGCTTGCCAGCATCTCCTGGTGCAGCATGCGGTCAGATCGTATTCTTTGCAGATGATGCTACAAAGTGGCATGATGATGGTCATCAGGTAATTATGGTACGTATTGAAACATCACCAGAAGATTTGGCTGGTATGTCAGCAGCTGAAGGTATTTTGACCGCTCGTGGTGGTATGACCTCGCATGCAGCAGTGGTAGCTCGTGGTATGGGTAAGTGCTGTGTAAGTGGTGCAGGTGCTATTGTGATCGACTATAAGCAGCGTACACTAGAGATTGACGGAACTATTTTACGCGAAGGCGATTATATTTCATTAAATGGTTCAACAGGTGAAGTTTACTTCGGTGAAGTAAAAACAAAGCCCGCTGAGGTTACAGGCGATTTTGCCGAACTTATGAATCTTTGTAATAAGTATTCTAAGCTTGTTGTTCGTACCAACGCCGATACCCCTCACGATGCAGCAGTAGCTAGCAATTTTGGTGCAGTGGGAATTGGTCTTTGTCGTACAGAACACATGTTCTTTGAAAACGAGAAGATCAAGGCAATGCGTGAAATGATCCTTGCTAATAATACTGAAGAACGCGAAAGAGCACTTGATAAGCTATTGCCTTATCAGAAGCAAGACTTCTACGGTATCTTGAAGTGTATGGATGGTATGCCAGTAAATATTCGCCTTTTGGATCCACCTTTGCATGAGTTTGTACCTCATACAATAGAGGGACAGCAGATTATGGCAGAAGAAATGGGCGTAAGTGTGAAGTTTATTCAGGATCGTGTAAACTCGCTATCAGAGGCTAATCCTATGCTAGGTCTTCGTGGTTGTCGTTTGGGTAACACTTTCCCAGAGATTACAGCTATGCAGACAAAGGCTATTCTTGGTGCTGCTATCCAGTTGAAGAAAGAAGGATTCGACCCTAAACCTGAGATTATGGTTCCATTAGTAGGTATCGTTAATGAACTTGATATTCAGGAAGCAATTATTCGCAAGACTGCTCAGAAACTATTTGAGAAGGAAGGCTTGGAGATTGAGTTTGAAGTAGGTACGATGATTGAAATTCCCCGTGCTGCACTTACAGCCGATCTTATTGCTAAAAAGGCTCAATACTTCAGTTTTGGTACTAATGACCTTACCCAGATGACCTTTGGTTATAGTCGTGATGACATTGCTAGCTTCTTACCAAGCTATTTGGAAAAGAAAATCCTCGATGTTGACCCATTCCAAGTGTTAGATCAAGATGGTGTTGGGCAACTTATCAAGACAGCCGTTCAAAAAGGTAGAGCAACACGTGAGAGCCTCAAGTGTGGCATTTGTGGTGAGCATGGTGGTGAGCCATCATCTGTTAAGTTCTGCCATCGTGTAGGTTTGAACTATGTAAGCTGTTCTCCTTTCCGCGTGCCAATTGCAAGACTTGCGGCGGCACAGGCTGCAGTGGAAGAAAGTTAGAAAACCCCTAAATACCAGCTATTTAGGCGGAGTATCACGTGTTTACGGAGGTATTCCGCCTAATTCTTTTCATAAAACAGCGTGCATCTATACACACTATTTGAGCAGAATAAACGTAAATGTTTACAGTAAGTTTACTATTTTGGAATACACTGTTTACAGCGTGTTTACAACTGCAATTCTGCAAGTTATAACAAGTTTAGGTATTTTTATCACAAACAATTGGAACACGGATGAATTATGGCAACACTGAAAATATGCGTAAGGAGTAAACGTAGCGATGGTTTTTATCCTGTTTATATCAGGGTAACACATCATAGGGAACTCGCCTATATCAAAACTGACAAGATGGTAAACGATAAGGGCATCACGAAAACCAAAGAAGTTAAAGACCCATACGTGGTTGGTTTGCTCTCTCCTGTTATCATTGACTACATGGAGCGTCTCAACAAAAAGGATATTAGGAACTGGAACGCAAAAGAAGTGTCCGACTTTCTTGTGAGTGGCGATGATGATATAGATTTTTCGAAATATGCCAGAAAGCACATTGACCGAATGATTGACCGAGGGCAGCAGCGCAACGCTCGTAACTATGAACTTGCCTTACAGCACCTCGAACGATTTGCAGGGACAAACTGTGTCAAGTTCTCGCATCTAACCTCGATGTTTGTAAACAGATGGATAAAGAGCCTTGAAACAACAAAGCGTGCCAAGGAAATGTACCCTATTTGCATCAGGCAGATATTCAAAGCTGCACAGGTGGAGTTCAACGATTACGATAATGGCATCATCAAGATAAAGACAAATCCGTGGGTGAAGGTGGAAATTCCAAAGGCTGACCGCCCTGAGAAACTGGCAATCACTCCCGAAGCGTGCAGGGAGTTCTTTTTCTTTCCACTTCCTGAAAGTAAGATGGCGCACCCTACCACAGAGATTGGCAGAGATGTGGCAATGATGGTGCTTTGTCTTGCAGGTATCAACACGGTTGATTTGTTTCAGATGAAGAAAACAGACTACTATGACGGCATCATCCATTACCAACGTGCCAAGACAAAGAAGTTTCGTGCCGATGGCGCATATATGGAAATGCGTGTCCCTCCTATCCTACTTCCTTTGTTCGACAAATACAAGAATACCGATGAGGCTGACGTGCATCTATTCAACTTTGCTAAACGCCATACGACAACAGATAGCTTCAGTGCCAATGTGAATATAGGCATCAGAAATTTGTGTGAGGCTATGGGCATAGATAAGCAGCACGATTATTCTGTTTATACTTTCAGACACACATGGGGAACAGTGGCGCAAAACGATTGCAAGGCTACTATTGGCGAGGTGGCATTTGCTATGAACCATAGCAGCGGACACAAGGTAACACGAGGCTATATCAAGATAGACTTCTCTCCAGCATGGGAACTCAACGAGAAAGTAATTGATTTTATTTTCTTCTCAGATAAACCATCACAGCGAGAACAAAAGCCGAAAGAGGAACGTTTCAAACTCTCGTATCGTTATCAGGTTCACGGCACGGCATTCTTCCAAGGGCGCAAGGTAGCAGAACTGACAGACGTTGGCTTCAACAATGTTGATGAAGTTATCGAGAAACTTGTCTCGCTACTACCTGACGACATTCCACCTCGCTCAATGGTTTTATTCAAAATAGAAAACCACGACAAAAAACAAACAGCAGTTTACGAAAGAACGAAAGGCAAAGGTTTTTAATCTCTCAAACCTACAAAGGAGCTTTCTTTTGTAGGTTTTTCTTTTTTCACAAAGAACTCTCACTTTTGTAATAGACGACTAAGTCTATTTTACTCATTCTCATTCTCATTCTCATTCTCATATAGCTACGATTGCATACGAACGTATACGTTTTATACGATTGCATACGAACGTATACGTTTTTCGTAATCCCACGAAAATGGTATGCGAATGAAAAAGGAGCATCCTCACGGACACTCCTTACTCACTTTTATAACAAACAGTTCATTAAAAATAGACTAACAACAAATATCTACAGTAGATGTTTGTAGAAATCACTTGCCACCAGACAATGCGATGAGCCTGTCTTCAATGGTCTTCTTAGTTTCTGTTGCAACATCAAGTGTAGTAGATTGTAATTTCGGTGCTACATAACTTGTGAATTTCTCCATTGCCTGAATTCTATCCTTTGGCTCTAAGTCGCTTAAATCATTCTTGAATTGCTCTGAACTATAGTAATCGTCTGTAATTTCGGCAAGTATATTCCTAACCTTTGAAGAAACTTTGTTAGGAGTACCTGCAACACGACCCCCAGTCTTAGGTGTTCCTGCTGGTCGTCCTACTTTTCTTTTCTCTGTACTCATATCTTCGTCATGATTAAAAGTTAAACCTGTGGTGCAAAGATAATTACTTATTTTCGCACCGTATAGTATAACTTTTAATAAGCATTACAATTATGGGACTAATTGGAACAGCAATTGGAGCAGTAGGTAGCATATTTGGTGGTATCTCTGCT
>OBLO01002532.1_pt1 | contig 14055 bp, 9 predicted proteins | sample 1519401 | NCBI WGS metagenome assembly OBLO01 (sample SAMEA2602897, study PRJEB22501) | metagenome | reverse complement strand
CTATCTTTTTCTATTATTCTACCTTATTTGATAGTAGATTTAAAACTTTGCAACAGAACCAACGACAGAATACCAAATTTCAGAGATTAACAACTTACTGGAGAAAAAGCAAAAAGAACTCATCAAGCTGGCTAATAAGGGTCAAGATTATGAACATCTAGCAGATGAGATTGATGAGCTGAGAGACAAGCGACAGCTCCTTTTAGTAGAAGATGCCTCCCTCAGTGGCGAGAACGAGCGAATCAATGAGCTGATTGAATTTATCCGCAAGAACAAATTCCGTACCTTAGAGTACGATGATAAGCTTGTAAGGAAGATAATCCAGAGCGTTACAGTCTATGAAGAACACTTCGTCATATCCTTCAAATCTGGCATCGAAATGGAAATATGAAAACCAGAAGTAAATAGCCCATGACTCTACAGTAGAGTCGTGGGTTTTCTTTTGCTTGCTGATTATAATAATATTTTAATAACTATCGTTATTATAAACCAAATGATTTATAATATTCTTAGCGTAAACTTGGAGGTGCTGTATGACTACGGCAGAAATGATTAAAGAACTGTGTGAGCAAATGAATATAAGTGTTTCCGAACTTGCTAGACGTATTGGACAGACTCCACAGAATTTCAATAAGAAATTACAACGAGAAACGGTAACCTTAGATGAGTTGAAAGCGATTGCTGATGTGCTAGGTGTCAAGTTTGTGCAGGCTTTTATATTGCCTGATGGCAATGAAATAAAGATAGGTAATTAGGAAGTGTAATTTGTATTGAAAATCATAACAATAAATGATGTTTAGTATGCTGTATTTGCTGCTAATGAAGGTACTTCCAAACCACAACCTCATATCATAGAAACGAAATCTGGTACTATTCCAGAAGAAAAACAACTGAGTTTATTAAAAGAATATCTTAAGCGGAATGATATTTCCCCAATAAAAGGAGCAACAACATATTGGTGCATTGACAAGGTTCTTAAGCTTGATTCAAGTAAAGAAAAAACTATAAGTGAAACAATCCATAAACAAAAATACTTATCTTTAACTGAAGAAAATATTGAGAAACAGCATAAGTTTGTAGGTGCAAGCTCTAATTATGGGAAAGAAGGTCTAATAATACATGATGTTTTGAATGCATTTCCTCTTAATAATGATTTAAATACTATTGCGATGAAGATTGCGGTAATTGATGTAACAAATTCAACACATCTTTCTCAATATAAGAGCAGGTTGTCTTTATATGATTTGGCTAAAGTAATTCTGGAGATTCCAAATTTTGATGATCGGTTGGCAAAAGGAGATCCTCAGTTGATAAATATTATCGCAAGGAACATTGGTGCAGTTAATATGTTCTCATTTGCATCCAAGTACTGTACATATCATAATGTGGAAGTGTGTGGGAGAGATGATTACTCCATCTTTGATGGTATCGTTAAAAATACTCTTCCACACTATATCCAAGGACTAACTACGAATAAGATTGATACGTGGCGAAGAAGTTTTGATTACGAGGCATTTAACGAATGTGTTGGAAAACTACTTGATGAAAATAATATACATATTCCTTTTAGAAGAAGAAAGTTAGATCACTTCTTGTGGTATGCGAATAGGTAGAATATAAGAAAAAGGCATCGTAAAAGTGATTCTGGATAAAATTAATGGGGGAGGAAATAATAGTGGGATTATTTGATTTTCTAAAGAAAAAACAAGGAAAGGTTAGTAAACACGTTGATTATCAACTGGATTCTAGTCTATTTCGTACTGGTAAAGTTTTTGCTGAAAAATTGGAAGTGGACATATCAAATGTAGATGAGTTTCGTAAAACTTTTATCGCTTTTGATGTGGAAACAACTGGCCTAAATTCTTCTTCAGATAGAATTGTAGAGATTGGTGCGGTGCTATTTAAAGAAGGAGTTCCGATTCAATCATTCGGAACTCTTGTCAATCCAAAAGTTAGAATTGCAGCCTCAGCTTCGGCAATAAATAATATAACTAATGAAATGCTAAACTCTGCTCCAATTGAGCAGGAAGTTTACCCCCAGTTGGTAGAATTTTTAGGAGATGCACTAGATGGAAAAATCACTATGTGTGCACACAATGCAAGTTTCGATTTTGGATTTTTAAGTAACACATTTTCTAGACTTGGGTATGATGCTAAAATTAAGTATGTTGATACTCTGAGTCTCTCTAGAAAACATATAAAAGGCATTGTAAATCATAAGCAAGAGACTGTAGCGGAATATTTCGGATTAATAAATGACACTGCCCATAGAGCGGAATCAGATGCAGATATATGCGGAAAGATTTTTTGGGGTGTTTTAGATATTATTGAGGAGTCGTTGGAAGAACAAAAAAAGCAAATAGAAAAGATGACTCCAGACATAAAAGAACTTGAAGTTTGTGCTTTTATTCAAGATATTATTGAGAAAAAAGGATGCGACACCAGTTGGATCAGGTATCGAAAAAACAGTAATAATTATGTCGATGTAACTTGTCTATATACATTCTTAAAGTTTAAGTTTGCTAAGAAGGGAAATTACATCATTATTAGAAAAGATGCTACAAATGGAATTGATTTACCTATAGAACCTTGTACTGTAAGTGAAGGCGGTACAACAAATGTGCGAGTCTATTTTCGTAGCCCCTTTGACTTAACGCCTCTTTCAAATTATATTTTCAGTGCTTATAGCGATTGTTATAATTCTATGAATGAATATATGAGTGTTAGTAATTACACTAAGAAAGAAGCAGAGCAAAGCCTTAGTATGCTGAAATCTATTTCAAAATCAGCGATGAAAGAGTTATTATTCGATGCAAAAAATCGTGGATATGATGAGACTGAAGTTAACCTAAATATTGAAAAAGTGATATCTAGAGAAGATGTAATTATTAACGGGTTGCATAATCGAGTTTCATTAAACAAGATACGAAATATAGGGAATTGGGAGAAAGGATTTGATGCAGGTTATCCATATTGGGAACGTGGAGAAACTGCTAGGAAAAATGGCAAAGTAGATGAAGCTATTGCACTTTTTGATAAAGCTCGATATAACGGCTATGATGCTCCTGCGCTATATGATTCTTATGCTAAAGCTTATCGAAAAATTAAGGATTACGATAATGAAATTCTCATTCTTGATGAAGGAATTATGCGTAAAACACGGCACGATGTTGGTACTTTAGAGGCTCGTAGGGATAAGGCAATTAAGCTATTATTTGCTAAACAAGAGGCAGAGCGGATAGCTAAGGAAAAATCTGATTTTCTAAAAGCGAACAAAAAAGAGGATGCGATTAGTGAGCCTAGCAAGAGGCGTGGAAGACAGATTATTCAAATGACTGATGATGGAACAATAATAAAAGAATTCGATACTATAGCTTCTGCTGTAAAAGAAGTTGGCGTTAACTCAAAAAGTATTAGGGATGCTGCAAATGGAGTTCAAAAACATGCTGGAGGATACTGCTGGAAATACAAAGATTAGCAGATAATCTAAGATAACCTAGGATCTTCTTAATAGATATTTATCGCTAATTGCTTTGGCAATACAATATCTTGTTTAAGGATAATGCTTGTATCATCGAGCTTTGAACTTTACCAGATGGTGATGAGATAAAGAGCGGTAATGAGGTCGAGTAACGTTATAAATTAAAATTTGTAGTGATGATCATCTGAAGATGCATTACGAAATTGATCAAAAGAATTGGAGTGTCAGTATGGATTTAAAAGATTTTTACTTCCAAAACATACAAAAGGATGAATATCATTATCGTTTTTACGATTCGATTGAGAACGTAAATAATGTATACAATATATTTAGTGGTTATACGGAAGTAGAGGATTATGAATTTGAGGTGTATGATGCAGAGGAAGCAATAACAAAGTTTAGGGAATTATGCCAACCGGATGTAGATTTTTCTGGTAATGAAAATAAATGTTGGTTTTATCTTATATCGTATTATTTATACAAAGTAGGATATGTTATAAAAGAATTTCCTAGATTGTTGGCACGACCACCTGTTGCACCTAGTGACTTTACTTATGGAGAAATTAGGAACAAAATTATTGCAAAGGGAGATGATGATAACGGGATTGTTCGATATGCTGTTAGAAGAACATTTGTCGCAAGGTTGACATTTGAACAGAAATCAACCTATGTTGATATAGATGATTCAATCAATCAAAAGTTTATTGAGATATCAAACCGACAAGCATCGTTCAATAATATGAGCACAGATGAAAAACTTGCAGAGATAGCAAATTTAATAGAAAGTTTATTAAAGAAGAACGGTAAGTTCCTTACACCAGATTACTCTACGATTTGTTTTGATTATATTTCTAACGATGTAGTAACAAGCTATAGAAAGAAAATGCATTGTTTTAGGCATGCCACAGATGATGCAATATCGGAAAGAAAAAACTATTCGGAAGAACAAAAAAGCTTCTTTGTTGATTACGGCTTGACCATTGTTAAAGTGATACATTCTTTGCTGGAATAGAAACTGAGTAGACAATTTTTTTGGAACAAACATGATTCCAACTTGTCGGAGGTATTTTTTTAATCGGATAAAGGAACTGATATCTTCCCGCATACGCAAGTCCACAGTGGATATGTTTCCGAGAACAGACATACTCAAATGACATCAATTCTGTCCTCTCTAGCCACCGAACTGTGAAGTATCTTAACAATTTAATAGAACAAGACCATCGACCTATTAAACGACGAAATAAATTTTATCAAAGTCTCCGTACAGCCTCTTCCACGATTAAGGGCATGGAGACCATTCGAGGAATATATAAAAAGAACCGAAGAAATGGAACGCTCTTCGGCTTTTCGGTGTCTACTGAAATCAAGGTATTAATGGGAATAACAGCCTAAGATATTTGGAGTTCAGAGAGGGCGCGTTTGATTTTCAAACTTCGCAACAGAACCATTTTAGGAATTTGAGTAGTGTCATTTGATAAAAATTTCTCAAGCAGCATTCTTAAATGGATTAGTGTCAAATTATTGTTTTCGTTTCTAAAACATCCTTGTATAGCAAGATAGCTTGTTGAACATCATGATGTTCAACAAGGTTGTAACGTTTTTTTGAGTGTTGTTGTCTTCGGATATCGAATTCAAACAATCACTACTTATCACTAACAAGTCAATTATCAGATTGAACAGAAAAGTGGATTGACAGCTGAAGCAGTTGCAGAGCTCAAAGATTACTCAAATAAACAATTTCAAGGCTAGTATATGATACAAAATTCATCATTAGGGTAAAAAGAAGTGTTTGGAGATACGGTACCTTATACGATAAAAGCGACCTATCCATTTTTATTTCTGCTAGACAATATCTCTGTGAAAATCGGAATTGAAGGGTAAGTGCCTTCTCAAGTGAGTTGAAGATATTGGAAAAGATTTTTCCTTAGTGTTACGGCTCGTTTTCAGTTTAATCGTGGGTGCGCTTCTTCTTAGAGTAGTCATTTATTATCAAGACATCATAAAAGTTGCATGGAAACAGTGGCGGATACAGCAAAGCATAGGAATGTGAAAGAGATAACAATGGTATTATCGCTATAAATTGTTTATAATTTAGATGGCAGTATCAAATCTTAGGTATTGCTATTTAAATTTTGTTTAAGAATAGATATCATGTTTTTTAGAGGAGGGAAGAAATGAAGAAGAAAAAATCGGTCTGGTTTATGATGGTTGCTATTTTGATGGGCTTTATCCCGCAAATCTTGACTGCTTATTCGAGTATCGCACAGGCTATAGAAACTCAGCCGGATAAAATCGTAGATCAATCAGGTTTAAAAGTCAGTTCCTCTGTTTCATCAGATGGAAATTCTTTAAATTGGAAATTACAGTATGAAAAAGATGTCGCAAGTGATGGCAATGATCAAGCACTGAAATTTAAAGTGACGGCTGATGGAGAAGCAATAGCTTTTAATGAAGATGCCAGTTTTGCTGTTGATGATGACCAATGGTTTGCGGAAAAAGATTTTTCAAAACAATCGCAGGGTTCTCTTTCATTCACAACGGTGCTAAATGTCTCCAAGGTAGCTCTTGAAATTCAAGCCGATGCAACGAAAACGGATGGAACACAAGCTGTCACTATTAACAAGAATATTTTGACTAGTGCAGTAGAAGGTCCGCATGCGTTGAAATTACCAGCAGTGGCTACACAAGAAACGACAGAAGTAAGTGCTACTTCTCCGACAACAGCGGAAGAAATCACCAGTAGCCAAGAGACCGAAACGACTGCACAAACGGAAGAAGCCAGTGAAGCAACGTCGTCTGAGATAAATTCCTCTCGGGTAGTAGTGGGCGCTAGCAATCTTGAATATCTTAGTGGAATAAGTGCATTTTCTTCCATTAATTACAGCAATATTGCGCCAGAATATACGACAGATGCTACAAAAGGAACTTTTCCGACTAATAGCTGGCAACCAGCTGGGCAAACAAATGTGATCAACCACCAAGGTAACAAGGAACGCAACTTTGCCACTTGGGATGGTGTAACTAGCTGGAATGGTGATCCATCAGACACAACACATTCTTATATCCAGTATGGTGAAAAACAAACAGATTTTGCCATTCGGAAGTATGCCAAAGAAACGAGTGAACCAGGGCTTTACGATGTATATTTGAATGTAAAAGGTAATGAGCAACAAGATATCAAACCAGTTGATATTGTTTTGGTAGTGGATATGTCAGGAAGTATGGAATCGAGTCAAAGTAACGGCTGGAATGATCGTGCTGGTGCAGCCAGAAATGGTGTGAAAAATTTCTTGCAAACCATTAAAGATGCAGGCATTGGGGATTACGTCAATGTTGGTTTAGTCGGATTTTCTAGTCCAGGATATGTAACAGGGCCTAACGGTTATCTTACTGTACCGATAGGTAAAGCTTCGGATACTAGCCACATAAATGCAATCAATGATGCTTTAAAACCAAAATTTACAGGAGGAACTTACACTCAAATCGGGATCGAGCAAGGTCAGCAGATGCTTGCGGGAAGCTCCAATGAAAACAAAATGATGATCGTATTGACCGATGGGGTTCCTACTTTTTCTAAGAAGGTAACCGCTGCGCAAACGATTGATGGGACTACCTATGCTACTGAATTCGGTAATACATTGGATGAACCACGCAATACCTCTAAACTCAATAGTAGTTATGAGGTTGGTTCTTGGGGAAATAGAACAAATATTGATAGTACTTGGCCGGCCACATTAGGAGCAGCTAAAATCGCCAAAGATGCGGGCTTAACTATCCACACGCTGGGAATTCAGCTGAGTAATGATAGAGATTTTTTAACTGAACAACAAGTTCGCGATAGAGCAAGTCTTATCGCTACACCGGGTAAATACAAAGATGCTGAAACAACAGGCGATGTTTCTGATTATTTGAATGAACAAGCTAAAAATGTAGTGAAATCTTTCAACACCATAGTCAATGGTTCGATCAATGATTCTTTGGGTGATCAGTTCTCTTATGAAGGCACTCCAACTGTGAAGAGCATCAGTACAGGGGATAGTGCTGTAACGAATTTACCGACCGTAAACCAGTCGAATGGTAAAGTGACCACTACTGAGTTGAACTTAGGCAAAGATCAAGAAATTCAGATCCATTATCAAGTGCGTATCAATACAGAAGATAAAGATTTCACGCCGGAAAAATGGTATCCGATGAATGGTCAAACAACTTTGACACCAAACGGAGACAATCCGGATAATAAAGTAGACTTTGGCGTTCCTTCCGCAAAGGCACCGGGGGTGAAACTTAATCTGAAAAAGATTTGGGAAGAATACGATAAGGATACGAGTAAACGTCCCGATTCTCTTGATTTCACCTTGAACCGAAAAGATACCACAGAGAGCAATTCTTGGAAGCAAGGTTTTATTCGTCTTTCTAAAAGCGATGTTGCTACAGATACTAATGTCTGGGAAAAGACCAATATTGAAAAAGTAGCCGAAACACAAGGAGCTACTGAATCGCTTTGGTTGCCACAATTCAACAATAAAGGGAAAGACTTTGCTTATAGCTTTGAAGAAGCAACGGTCAATGGCTATGAATCTTCAAGTAATGCTGCTACAACCATTTGGACCAATAAAAAAATCTACACACCACTTGCTTTAGAGATCACTAAAATTTCTGATCAAGGAAAGACACCTCTTAAAGGAGCAGTCTTTAAACTAAGTGGAGGTAGTTTGCCAAATGCAGGCGTTGAACTTAAGGACAACGGGGATGGAACCTATACGTTGTCTGATGATAAGTACAAGCTGCAATTAAATACTGAGTATACATTGACAGAAGTTACACCACCAGCTGGACATACGGCTACTACAACTAGTTGGAAAGTCAACGTTAGTGCAGAAGGTAAAGTAACCTTCAACGATGCTGTAACGGGTATTGAAATCAAAGACAACACTATCAAGTACACCATTGAAAATGAGTTTACCAAACGTCCTTTATTGGTTGAAAAATATAATAAAGATAGTGGTAAAACATTAGACGGTGCGAAGTTTACGTTGAAGCAATATGAAGATAAGTGGACGAATGATGGTAAAGTTGTCGGTGATGATTTGATCGGAAGTGATGCCAAATCTTTTGCTAGACTGGCACCAGGCTATTACAGCTTGGAAGAAACGACGGTACCGACAGGCTATAAAAAAGATGATACAGTCTTTAAGTTCCAAATCGATAGCGCTGGGAAACTACTTGATGCAAATGGCAAAGAAATCACCGCTAACTCAAAACCAATGACAGATGGTTTCTATTTAACGAGTGATAATAAGATTGTTTTGATCAAATACAATGAACTGCGTGATTTTGACTTTTCAATTCTTAAAAAGAACTCGCAAAGCAACAAACCATTAGCAGATACTGAATTCAGCTTAGCCACAAAAGAGGATTCCAATACGATTTTGGCTACTCTGAAGACCAATGATGAAGGAACCGGTCAGTTTTTAAATGCTTCGGGTAATCATTACGGTGTTCGTCCAGGAACTTACGTTATCAAAGAAACGAAAGCACCAGAAGGGTTTGTCCTTTTAAAAGGGATTTTCGAGGTCACTATAAATGCGGACGGAACTGTCGGCGACGTGACTTATGATGGTAAAGATCTTGATAAAGATGCTATCAAAGTAAATCTAAAAGATGAGGACAATAACGTCATCGAATTGACGGTTGCTAATACACCCAAAGGACAACTGCCAGCAACCGGCGGATCAGGTATACAGACTTTCATCATAGTAGCCTTAGCTCTTGTCACAGCAGCAGGTGCTCTTACGATCTGCTACTTCTACCGTAATCGAAAGGAGTTGAACTAAGATGAAGAATAAATCATTGTTCATCAAAATCACCTTACTTCTTTCAACTTTGCTGTTAGGGATCTTTACGGGGCAACAAGCCTTTGCGGATGATGGGACGATCGATATTGTGATCCACAAACAATTGTGGGACCAAGCACCTGATGCAACTATTCAAAATACGGGAGCGGCCGATCAAGATACCAAAGATTCAATCGAAGGGGTTGGATTTACGATTTATGACATTACAGAGGATTACTATAAATTGGTCAAAGGATCTGACGAAACAACAACTATTCGAATGATTCAAGAAAATGTTGCTGATTATCAAAAAATTATCAGAGAACAAGGCCTGACTGATGAAAAAGGCACAATCAAATTTATCCAACTACCTAAAAGCAGTGGCGGTAAAAATGCGGTTTACCTGATTGTTGAAACGGTATTGCCTGATCCTGAAAAGGTAAAAGTCGAAAAAGCGGCCGAACCCTTAGTAGTGGCTTTACCAGTATATGAAATGAGCACAGACGGTAAAACCTATACGGACAAAGAATTAGCTACCGTTCACCTTTATCCTAAAAATGTGGGAACAATCGTTGAAAAGCCAGTGACACCAACTAAACCTAAAAAACCAAGTAAACCGAAGAAACGCTTGCCACAAACAGGTGAAGCAAAATCCTTCCTAGGTATATTGGGGATTCTTTTGATCGGTACGGCGATCATTTTATGGCGGAAACACTCTGTACGAAACAATTAATCAAAGGTACAAAAGACTAAGGTCTATTGGAATATTGTACAAAAAATCAAGGAGGAATTAGAAAATGAAGAAATTATGGAAAACACTTTTTGCAGCACTACTTGTAGTACCTTTATTCACCGGCGTGTTTGGTGCGAAAACAGTAAGTGCTGCTGAAGCAACAACGACAAATGTAACGATCAACAAACGAATCTGGAAAGATGGCGAAGCTCCAGCACAAGGTTCCATGCAAAATACTGGGGAAGAAATGGACTTTGGTGGAGCTCCACTTAAAGGAGCCGGCTTTACAGCCTATGATGTAACAGATGCTTATCTTGCTCTGATTGCAGATGGTAAGTCACAAGCAGATGCAACAAAAGAAATTGCTGATAATGCGTCAGATTACACAACTGTAGCAAAAGCAGAACAAAAAACGGATGCCAATGGTCAAACAACTTTTGAAGGACTTGCTTTAAAAGACGACGACAAAGATAAAGTCTATATGTTTGTTGAAACAAGCACGCCAGGCAATGTTTCCGTAACGACAAAGGCCGCTCCAATCGTTTTAGCAATGCCAATCTATACGTTTAAAGATGGCAAATATTCAGATACAATCAATACCAACGTTCAAGTCTATCCAAAGAACGAAACCAAGACTGATAAAAAAGAAGTTGCCAATTTAGATAAGTTCACTGAAGTTAAGGGTGCTGATGGAAATGTTTTATATCATAACCTTACAACTGGCGATGAAATCGAATATAAATTAACTTTAAATATTCCTGCGGACATTCTGGAAGATGGCGTCACTTACTCTGTAACTGATACGCCAACTGCTGGACTTGCTTATGTAAAAGATTCTTTTGCAGCAACTGGTTTAGTAGCTAGAACTGACTATGAATTAGCTGAAGATTCTGCAACTGGCGGATTTACTGTTACTTTGAAACAAAGTGAAAATGTAGGAAAATTAGCTGGTAGTCAATTGATTGCTACTTACAAAATGAAATTAACTGCTGAAGTAAATCCTGACGATTTAGTAAACAATAGTGCCCAAGTAACAATTGGTAACAACCCTCAAGATAAAATTACACCACCAACGAAATTTGGTACAGGTGGTTATAAATTCGTCAAAAAAGATTCGCAATCTGGTGCAACCTTATCTGGTGCGGAATTTGTCGTAAAACAAGGCTCTAACTTTGCAATATTTGAAGATGCTAAAAACACTAAAGGTGAATATATCTTTAAAGAATGGACGACTGGTGAAGCAGAAGCAACGAAAATCGTTTCTGACGACAAAGGTGAGTTGAAAGTAATTGGTTTGAAAAATGGTGACTATCAATTAGAAGAAAAAGCGACTTCAAGTGATAAATATGTGTTACTTGATGAAGATGTCGATTTCACTGTTGAACACGGTCAATATGGCAGTCAAAAATTAAAGTCTGTTCTTAACACGCCTAAAGGTCTGCTTCCATCAACAGGTGGTAACGGGATCTATGCCTTCTTGCTTATCGGTGCTGCTCTTATGATCGGTGCTTACGCTTGGTTCAAGAAATCTAAAACACAAGCTGAAGTCTAAGATATAGTTTTAAAATAGCAAAAGGCAGCTTCATTTCTTGAAGTTGCCTTTTCTTTCTTTTAAATGGGGAGAAGGAGGTGCAAGCATGGATCAGCGCAAAAAAAACGAACGGATCAATTTGATTTTAAAACTGCTAATGGCGATTTTATTTACGACCGGTGCCATTATTTTCAGCTATCCCTTTTTGGCCAATGCGGTGAATTCCTATTATGACCAAAAGATGATGGAAAAAAACTTGGCTGAGATGGCCGCAACAAATACCAAAGAACAAGCAAAAAGGCACCAAGAAATGGCCGAAAAAAATAAAGAGCTAGCTGAAAGTAAGAACATGACCAATATTCCTGGCATGGGACTGGTAGAAGACCCGTTTGAAAATGAGGTCGATGATGCCAAAGATCCGGGTAAAGCCTATTATGAAGAGCATACCGTGGGTGCTATCTATATTCCAAAAATTTCGGTCAGCTTACCTTTATTTGATGAAACCAATGCTGCTCTTTTAGAAAAAGGCGCGACGATTTTACAAGGAACGTCTTATCCGATCGGTGGCAATAGTACCCATTCGGTGATCTCAGGCCACAGTGGCTTGACGGAACGTAAACTTTTTACAGATTTAGAAAAGTTGGTGATTGGCGATGATTTTTATTTGACCATTGCTGGGGAAAAATTGGCTTATGCGGTCGATGACATCCAGATCGTTTTACCGTCGGATATCGACAAAGTGGTCATCCAACCGGGGCGGGACTTGGTGACCTTATTGACTTGTACACCTTATGGCATCAATACCCATCGTTTATTAGTCACTGGACACCGTGTACCTTATGTGGAGGAAATGGCGGAGGAAGTGACCAGTACCAAAAAAGCGGTCGAACGGCGTTTTCGCTTGTATTTACTACTGATCCCGCTTTTCTTTGCCATGATTTTCTATTGGATGTATCGCAAGTTCGTCTATTATCAAAGTGGCAAACACAGTTATGACTTTTGTTTTTACTTATTGGAAAATGGTCAACCCAAAGCAGGCGTGACTTTTACCTTAGTCCGTAAAAAACGTTGGGCAACAGATGTCACTAGCCAACCAGTTGCTGTAAGCCAGGTGGATGGATGGGTGTCTTTCCCTGAGATCAGAGGGGGTCGTTATTATGCCAAGGCGATCGATGGGTCGACAAAACCAGTTAAGGGCAAGGTCCGCCGTTTAAAAGATCGGCAGTTTGTTTTAAGCCACGTCACGAAGAAAAAGCACGGTAAGAAAGTTACTTATTATCTGGAGAATGGAGCGAAAAAATGAAGAAAAATCGGCAAGTGATCTCGCAAATTGCGATCATCCTCATTTTTATGGTCGGCATCTTGACCATGCTCTATCCTTTTTATGTCGATGCGTTGAATAATGTGATCGATCAAGTGCGCGTCGATCGCTATTTGAAGGAAAGCCAGAAAGAATTTGAAGCCGAACGCAAGCGACTGGCGGAAGAAAATAATAAATTGAGCGACAGCGGGTTAGCTCCGGGTGCCGATCCGTTTGCGAATCCGAATGGTGGTACGGTTTCATCTGCTTATTACAAAAAGCATTTGATTGGGACCATCAATCTTCCTGATTTGGCCATTGAGTTACCGCTATTTGATACGACCAATGATGATTTATTGGAACAAGGTGCGACGGTCCTAGATGGCACGTCCTTTCCTGTTGGTGGCGCAAGTACCCATGCGGTGATCTCGGCTCATCGTGGCTTGCCAGAACGGGAACTCTTCACCAATCTGCCGGAGCTTAAAAACGGTGATATTTTTCTGCTAAATGTCTTAGGGGAAACCTTGGCTTATGAAGTATTTGACAGCCAAGTCGTGACGCCAGATCAGACTTCGGTTTTAAAGATCGAACCAGGCCAAGACTTGGTGACGCTCATGACCTGTACCCCTTATATGATCAATAGTCACCGTTTGTTAGTCACAGGAAAACGCGTGCCATATACACCGGCTGCCGAGAAAAAACAAGTCAAAGGCGATCGTTTTCGTAAGTTGAAACAAATTGCTATCTTGGGGGGGACGGCCCTGTTGATCTTAGCCGCTATTTATCAATTGTATCATGTGATCGCCCGTTACCGATTGCGGAAAGTGCGTTTTGATTTCACTGTTTGCTTAGAAGGCGTGGCAGAACATACGCCAATCGCACTCTATGATAAAAAAGGGAAAAAAGCCCTGCGGCGCAATGGAAAAGCCTATCAAGAACTAACAGATCAAACCGGACAAGTCACTTTTACCGATCTACCAGGGGATTGCTATCGTTTGAAATTGGGCAAGAGTTGGTTGGTGCAGTTTGGTTTGAAGAAAAAAAAGAGGCCATCCAAGATTTGGAAGATAAATAAGAAAAAAGTTATGTTAAAAGAAGAAAGAATACTAGAAGTCAAATAAAAAATGCTCATGTTATCAAATGATTTAAATCCATAAGATACACGTTTCATTGTTT
>OBLO01002522.1_pt1 | contig 14083 bp, 6 predicted proteins | sample 1519401 | NCBI WGS metagenome assembly OBLO01 (sample SAMEA2602897, study PRJEB22501) | metagenome | reverse complement strand
TGGTCGTGGAGGAGCTGATCCCGGAGACTGCGGAGGGAGAGCACTCGAATATCGGAACCATCGGGTTTGCGGTCGGGTTTGCATTGATGATGATGCTTGACGTGGCACTTGGGTGATACAATAGGGACGATTGAGTGTCATCCCCCTTGTCCTCTGTCCGGTGGAAAAAGGTCAGAAGAATAAAAAGAAAAGTGGATATCCAGAGTCCATGATGTGACTCTGGGATATCCACTTTTTATTTCCGGCAATCAGATTTTTCAACACGGATCAGTCAAATTGTCAAAATTACATCTATTATCGGGAATGTGTGCTTAATTAGAATCTCTTCCAGGTACCCCGATAGAAAAGTAGCAGCAGCGGGAAGAGCTCCAGACGACCGGCAAGCATATCAAAGGTCAGGACAAGCTTGGAGAAGTTGGAGAAGAGCCCGAAGTTCTGGGCCGGGCCTACAAGTTCCAATCCCGGTCCGATGTTGTTTAAGGTCGCCGCGACGGCGGTAAAGTTTGTCACAAGATCGAAGTTGTCGATGCCGATGAGCAGCACGGAAATAGCGAAGATCAGGATGTATGCCGCCATGAAGACATTTACGGAGCGGAGGACCACATGATCCACCGCGCGTCCCTCAAAATGGATCTTGCGGACCTGATTCGGATGGAGACTCTGGGAGAGCTCTTTTGTCAGGGACCGGAATAACAGCACGACACGGGACACCTTAATGCCGCCGCCGGTGCTTCCCGCGCAGGCACCGATAAACATTAAGAGTACCAGGATCGTTTTCGGGATCGTTGGCCAGAGGTTAAAATCCACGGTGGCGAAGCCGGTGGTCGTGATGATGGAAGCAACCTGAAACGCGACATGGTGGAACGCGAGGAACAGGCTGTCGAAGAAATCCCGGACGAAAAACGTGATGACAAGGATCGACGCGGCAATGATCCCGAGGTACCATCGCGCCTCCTCGCAGCGCAGTGCTTCCTTCGGCTTTTTCATATAGAAGAGGAAGTACACGTTAAAGTTGATGCCAAAAAGGATCATAAACACGGTAACTACGCCCTGCAGGTAGGTGGAATAGCTTCCGAAGCTGTCATTCTTGATACCGAAACCTCCGGTTCCCGCGGTGCCGAAAACGGTACACAGGGAATCAAACACCGGCATCTGTCCCACAAGCAGGAGAACAAACTCCATAACCGTCAGGAACAGATAGAGCCCATAGAGGATCTTTGCGGTGGACTGCACCTTCGGGACCAGCTTTGTGACAGAGGGGCCCGGGCTCTCTGCTTTCATGAGGTTCATATGATAGCCGCTTCCGGTAAGCGGAAGCAGGCAGAGAAGGAACACGAGAACTCCCATACCGCCGATCCAGTGTGTAAAGCTCCTCCAGAACAGGATGCCGTGCTGAAGCGGTTCCACGGCGGGAAGAATACTGGCACCGGTCGTCGTAAATCCGGACACAGTCTCAAACAGGGCATCTACCGGATTTGTGATGGATCCGCTTAAGAGGAACGGGATGGAACCCATGATACTCATGACGATCCAGCTTAAGGCAACCGTCACGGAACCTTCCCTTGTGTAGAATACCTTGTTTTTCGGCTGCTTGCGGACAAGGATCACACCTGGGATCAGGCAGAGGACGATCGTGATGAAGAATGCCAGCGCGCAGCTTTCATGGTAGATCAGGGAGACTGCCAGGGATGGCACAAGAAGCGCCGCCTCCACGTCCAGAATCCAGCCGATAATATAAAAGATCATCGAATAATTCATGGAATCGCTCCTTTATGATTTTAAGATATCCCGGATATCACCGAGACCGCGGTTTGTGGTCACGAGAATCACGGTATCCCCGACCGTGATCATATTCTGACCGCGGGGGGTGAGGATCTGACCGTTGCGGTTGATGCAGCAGATCAGAAGGTTGTCCTTTAAGTTTAAGTCCATAAGCGGCACATTCGTGACAGCGGAATCCTCTTTGATGGAGAATTCCAGTGCTTCGGCACGGCCGTCCAGGATCTTATACAGCGTTTCCACGTTGCAGCCGATGGTGTTCTGGCGGGCACGGACGTACTGTAGGATATAATCTGCCGTCAGGTACTTCGGGTAGATGATGCTGTCGATACCGAAGCTGTCGATCACGTCATCGAAGGCGATCTTATTGACCTTTGCGATGAGCTTTGCGTTGGAGTGGAGCTTTCCGTAGAGGGCGAGGAAGATATTCTCCTCGTCAAGTCCGGTGAGGGCCACAAGGGAATCAGCGTAGGTCAGGCCTTCTTCCAGAAGAAGATCCCGATCACTTCCGTCCCCGTTTATGATGTCAGCGCCGGGAATCACTTCGCTTAAGTAATCACAGCGCTCTTTCCGCTGCTCGATGATCCGGACACGGAACCCGATCTTTAAGAGGTCCTGGGCGAGATAGTGGGCGATGGTGCCGCCGCCGATGATCAGGGAATTTTTTACGGATTTTGAGCGGAGACCGATCTTTTCAAAAAACTGAGCCGTATTTTCAAGAGATCCCACGATAGAGAGGATATCCGTATCCTGAAGGACAAAGCTTCCGTTCGGGATCACGACCTCGGGCCCGTGTCCAGTGGCACAGATCGGGCAAACGATTTTTATCTGTCCACTGATACCTATGACGGTGTTTCCGCCGACCCCGATCTCCGGCTTTAAGCGGAAGCGGAGAAGCTCGACACGTCCCTTTGCGAAGGTGTCGATCTTGATGGCGGACGGGAATTTTAAGAGCTTTAAGATCTCTCTGGCCGCCGTCAGCTCCGGGTTGATGATCATGGAGAGTCCGAGTTTTTCCTGAATGAAGCGGATCTCCTTATTATAGAGCGGGTTTCTTACGCGGGCGATGGTGTCACAGTGTCCGGTCTTCTTCGCCATCAGGCAGCAGAGGAGGTTTAGTTCGTCCTCGCCGGTGACAGCGATAAAGAGGTCCGCGCTTTCCACACCGGCCTCCTGCTGGATATTGAAGCTGGCGCCGTTTCCAACGATTCCCAGGGCGTCAAATTGGTTGGAAAGATGTTCCACTTTCTGCGGATTCATATCGACCATAACGAGATCGTGGCCCTCGGCGCTTAAGCGCTCCGCAAGGCTCACGCCGACCTTTCCGCAGCCGACAATGATGATCTTCATATGTTTACCGGTCCTTTCAATTAATTACGCTTCCCAGCGTCCGGAAGCGCCGCACGGGAGTACGAGTTTGGAACTTGTAACCGGAAGTCCGATCTCCTCGGAGCTTACAGTTCCGCCGAACTGCGGAACAACGGCTGTTCCGAGCATATAAGTCAGAACGGCCGGAGCAAGTCCGGTTGTGTAGGAGTTGATCAGGTAGAATAACGGCTTGTCGGAGAGGAGCTTTGCACACAGCTTTACTAACGGGTAGATTGCGTCCTCGATCTTCCAGATCTCGCCCTTCGGGCCTCTTCCGTAGGAGGGCGGGTCCATGATGATCGCGTCGTAGTGGTTTCCACGGCGGATCTCACGCTCTACGAATTTTACGCAGTCATCCACAATCCAGCGGATCGGCGCGTCCTCAAGGCCGCTGGACTTCGCGTTCTCCTTTGCCCAGGCGACCATGCCCTTGGAGGCGTCAACATGGGTCACGGAAGCTCCGGCTTTCGCGGCTGCCAGTGTTGCTCCGCCGGTGTAGGCGAAGAGGTTTAAGACTTTGACCGGGCGTCCCGCGTTTTTGATCTTTTCGCCAAACCAGTCCCAGTTTGCCGCCTGTTCCGGGAAAAGACCGGTATGCTTAAAGCTGAAGGGCTTTAACTGGAAGGTCAGGCCTTTGTAGTTGATGCTCCACTGCTCCGGGAGACTGAAGAATTCCCACTCGCCGCCGCCTTTGGAGCTTCTGTGGTAGTGGCCGTTCATCTTTCTCCACTGTGGTGCCTTTTTATCGGTATCCCAGATAACCTGGGGATCCGGACGGACCAGAATATATTTTCCCCAACGCTCCAGCTTTTCACCGCCGGAACAGTCGATGACTTCATAGTCCTTCCATCCATCTGCTATCCACATAATTGTATTCCATCTCTTTCTTTAGACTTTTTTTGCGTAAAAACGGATCAGGGGCATAAAATGCCTATGATATATTAGTATAATAGATTCGGGGGATACTGTCAAATAGGAGTGGGGATGGAATGCGGGATGTTGGCGGAAATATGGGGAACATGAACGGAAAATGTGTCTTTCTGTGGCGGGAATGCGGCAGAACTGTGGTGGGGACTTAAGAGAATTGACAGGTATTTTCTGTTGAATAATCAGGGAGTTACTGGTAAAATAAAATCAGATGTATTGCGAAATGAAAAATACGGCCGGAAGGCAGAAATCCCATCGGCGAAGCTGATCCGGAATGGATGTTGGCGATAGTTATGCGCCTTTTGGGGTACAGGAAGGAGACGGAGCGAGTGAAGAAAAAAGGGTTAAGAATACTGGCAGCAGCGGCGGTCCTGACTTTCGGATGTCTGACGATGAACGCCTACGCAGCGGAAGGCTGGGCGCTTTCCAATAATATATGGACGTATCTTGATAAAAATGGAAACCGCGTGACGAATGAGTGGAAAAAGGGCGCGGACAATCTCTGGAGATATTTAAACAACAGCGGTGAAATGGCGGTCAACAGCTGGGCCGACAACGATTACTATGTGGATGCTAACGGGATCATGGTGGCGGATAAGTGGATGCAGATCGTGTCCCCGTACAGCAGAGACAGTCAGACCTACTGGTTTTACTTCGGTTCCAGCGGAAAAGTCACAAAGGACACCTGGAAGAAGATCGATGGAAAAAGTTATTACTTTGACACTGACGGAATCATGCAGACCGGCTGGACCGAAGATGGGGATTACTATTTAAGCTCCAGCGGAGCGATGGTGACAGGATGGCGATATCTGGAGCCGAAGGACGAGGACAGCAGCCTTTACGGACCGGAAAGCGATGATGGAAAGTACTGGTTCTATTTTTCCGCAAGCGGAAAGAAGCAGAGCCCGTCGACCAGCGATGACGGCGGAGAGTATAAGGTAACAAAGATCGATGGAAAATACTATTGCTTTGACGCAGATGGACGGATGCGCACCGGCTGGGTGTATTTAGACGGTGATCCGGAAAATTCGAGTAAGAATTCGATCGCGGACTGGAGATATTTCGCGGAGAGCGGGATCCAGAACGCTACGGTCGGCGCGGCGATTCCCGGCTGGCTTTCCTTAAACCCGCCGGAACAGCTTCAGGACAATGTGGATGAGCCGGTGGTATGGTATTATTTTGATAAAAACGGCGAGCCAAAGACAGGACCGGAAGACGGAAAAGCGTCCACGAGCGATTTTGTCCGCATCAATGGAAAGACGTATCTCTTCGACCAGAAAGGAAATCCGGTCAAAGGATTAAAGAAGGTACGGATCGGATCGACCAGCGAATATACGTCCTACTACTTTGATAAGTCATCCAGAACCTCAGTAAAAGGAAAAATGACCGTCGAGGAAGGCGATGGAAATAAGACCACGTTTTATTTCAATGAAGGGACCTATGCAGGCCGCGGAACAAACGGCGTGAAGAACGGATACCTTTATTATATGGGAAAACTTCAGCAGGCAGACAGCTCCAGCCGTTATGCGCTGATCAGCATTCCGAATGGAAACGGCGGTTATCAGACGTATGTGGTAAACAGTTCCGGACGTATCTCCAAGAATACGACGGTAAAGGACCGCGATGGAAACAAATATAAAGTTAATTCCAGCGGGATCCTGACGCATATCAATGACGAGGCAGCAAGCTCCACGGAAGATTACGGCGAGCCGACTGAGCCGGTATTTGAGAATGACTGATATGGATCCAGGATAAATGATAAAGGATTTTTTGAAAGACCAGGGGCAGAGATGTTCCTGGTCTTTTTTTGCATTTCGTGCAGAATTTTGACATCTTGTGTCGAACCGATTGACACGCCTTGTTTTCTAATGATATTCTGGCGACAGAGACTTGAAGATAAGAGGGAGGCGGATCGCATGAGATATAATTTTAGAAGATGGATGGCAGGATTATTGACGGCAGTGATGGTGGGATCCACGATCATATCACCAGTGTATGCGGAATCAGCTATGATTCGACCGGATACTGATTTTGAAGTATATACGGCGAGTGATGCAGTGAAGGAGAAAGCGACACAGTCAGACACGGTGAGAAAACCGCAGAGGGCGAAAAAAGATGAATTATTGAAGCTTAAGGCATCGGACTCCAATGCGCTTCTCAGGACATTGAGTGCCGAAACAGAGTATGATCTGAAGAATGGGGAAGTGATCATTGATAAGAACGGCGATTACACGATCAGCGGCACATATAAAAAGATGACTGGAACGGCCCATATAACGGATCATGTGATCACGGTGAAGAAGGATGTTTCTGCGACGATCACTTTAAAGGGTGTGTCAATTAAAACCGCAAATGGGGATACAGTTAAAATGTCCTGCATTGAACTTGAAAAGGGAGCGGATGTGACGCTGGTTCTCTCCGGAAAGAATAACCTGTATACAGTCAGCAATTCCGGCGCGGCGATCCATGTGCCGGAAGGAAGCAGCCTGACGATCAAGGCGGGATCTGATCAGGATGTCCTGTATTCGTTTGCGCGCGCTTATGGAGCTGGAATCGGAGGAAACAGCGGAGAGGGACATGGCAAGATCACGATCGAAAGCGGAACAGTGGCAGCTTGTTCTGGAATGAGGCTGACAGATAAAGGACCGGTAAAAGGAACGGAATCGGACAGTGGAGCCGGAATCGGATCTGGTTCGGCGGGAATTGGCGGTGGTATGATTACAATCGCTGGTGGATCCGTTTATGCAGCAGCATCTGTTGGAGCTGGAATCGGTGGTGGATATAAGGGAACATCGGGAACTGTTGTGATTTCCGGCGGAGATGTAGAGGCATGGGGCGGAAAGTATAACCGTACAGTGAATGCTGTTGCAATCGGTCCAGAGATGGTCGATGGTAAGAATAATCGTTTTACATTGAAAGCCAGTGGAAACGAAAAAGCAACGGCAGAATTCCGTGGAGTTGATCAAACCAAAACATACACGGTCGATATTGGAAAGGAGCAGACCATCACGTATCCGGGAAGCCGTGTGGTGATCAAGTATGGAGAACAGACACGAAATGGGAAGCTTACCGTTACTCCAAAAGAAGGTGTTACCTATTCTGGAAACGGAAGAGTTGAGATCGCCGGAGCTGGTCCATATACAGTTACAATGGCAGATTCTGGGACAGCGACAAGGGAATTTATTAAGATCAAGAGCAGCTGTACCGTTACTTTGAAACAGCTCAATATTTATCCGAATGTACAGAAGTTTCCCGCAATTGATATCGATGCGGGACTTGAAAAGGTGACCTTAAAGCTGGAAGGCAGAAATATTCTTAAGGGCGCTGAGCTTGCAGCGGCGATCGATAATCATGGGACTCCGCTGGAGATAACAGGAATCGGAATTCTGGATGCCACAGCCGGCTCCGGGTCTGCGGCGATCGGTGGCAGCTGCTATGTAACTTCTGTGCCGGTAGGCAAAAATATTACGATCTCCGGCGGTGATCTGACCCTGCGGTCAAATGGAGAGGGAACCTGTCTGGGAGCTGGTGCTGCCGGCAGCAGAAGTACGGGGAGTGCAGATAACCTGGTCATTTCCGGCGGAAATGTAAACCTGATCAAGAGCGGGGGCGGTTATTGTATTGGATCGACAGACTTTGATGTTGCTTCGGAACCGAATATCCAGATCACAGGAGGAAATGTCACAGCGACGGTGTCCGGGGACACAGGAAAAATCTGTCAGAGTCCTATCACGATAGCGCCTGAGAATGGAAAAACAGCGACACTGTATACAGGAAACTCAGCTCCGGGAAGCGCGGCTCTCGGGCTGCGCGGGGAAGGAAAATATAAGCCCGCGTCAGAGAAGTATATGCGTGTAAAGTTTGGAACACCGCATAAGCTTACTGTTACGGGAGGAACGATCGCTTCAACAGAGTCCGAATTTGCGGAAGGTGAGAAAGTGCCGGTCAGCGCGAGTGCCGAGATCACGGATGGAGCCGGAGGAACCTTGTATTTTGCAGGATGGATGGTTGAAAAAGGAAGCGGAACGTTCGCGGATCCGGTGGCTTCCGGAACAACATTTACGATGTCCGATGTGGATACAGAGATCAAGGCGAACTATACAGGTGGATATTCTGTTACAGTTGCTGACGGAACCATCACCCCGGGACAGGAAAACTATGCGCCGGGCAGCACTGTCACGATCACAGCGAAAGATAGATCCTCGGAAAAATTATGTTTCGATCACTGGGAGATCACGAACGGAAACGGAGAATTCTTAAACGGAACGGCCAGTCAGAAAACGGCACAGCTTAAAGTAAACAGCAGCCTGTCCGTAAAGGCGGTCTATGTTTCCGGGCACAGTCTCACGGTAAATAATGGAACTGGAAGCGGAGCTTATAGAACTGGGGATATAATCGAGATCACGGCATCTCTACCGGCGGGATCAGAATTTTCGTCATGGACGCTGGATTCTGGCTCAGGAACCTTTGAAAACTTCTACAGCAGCACGACAAGATTTACGATCGGATCAGAAGATGCTGTGGTCACAGCCCAGTATAAGGGCGAAGGACTCACCGGTGACTTCATCGTGAGCGGCGGAATCCTGGGAACAGATTATAAATATGAGAACGAAACACTGACCATAACGGGCAGCGGAAGATACGAGATCTCCCTGAAAGAGGGCATTGAGACGACTGGAAATCAGATCACGGTTCAGGGAGGAACACCTGTAATTACGCTCCATAGCGTAAAAGTGAATGGAAACAAAGCGCTCAGGATCGAGAATAAAGCAAAGGTGACGTTGATTCTGGATGGGGAAAACTCCATGTGTTCCAAACAATCGAACTGTGTGTATGTGCAGGATAATTCTCATCTCACGATCACGAGCATTCAGGGCGATGGAAGCTCTGCGGGAACACTGCGTGCGGAATCTGGCGTGATCAATCATGCCGGAATCAGAGGCGGTTCCATTACTGTAAAAGGCGGAACAGTTATCGCTAAAGGTGAATATGGAGCGGCAGGAATCGGCGGAAACGCATGGGGAAAAATTGATAATTTCTCCATTTCGATCGAAGGAGGTACCGTGGAAGCTAGCGGCGGCTGGGGAGGTGCCGGCATCGGAAGCGCAAACCGGATAGGCGGAAATGTCAATATCAATATTTCCGGTGGAACCGTAAAGGCTGTCGGAGGCCAGGGCTCTGCCGGTATCGGAATCGGATATGAAAGCGGGGCGAAGAGCAGGATAACAATTACCGGAGGAAGGACAGAAGGAAAGGGAGGAGACAGGTACGCTGGAGAAAATACGACCAGCGGTGTCGGCACAGGATCAAAATATGATAATGTGGAGTTTGATATTAACGAGAGAGCGCTGATCATGCACGGACTGCGTTCTGCAAATGAGAAGGTTACAGCGGAGGAGATCAATCAGAAGACCACAAGAATGGGGCGCTGCGCGGTCATTTATTTTCCAACTGATGAGAGCGGAGAGGACGCTTCGATCTCACTGACACCGGAGACGGAGGTAATGTATCCTGGAAGTTCAAAACAGTTTACTGCAGCTGTTAAAGAAGCAAAGGATCCGACGGTGGACTGGCGGGTATCCGGAAATACCAGCAGCGATACAAAGATCAGCTCCCTGGGAATCCTGACGGTGGGTGCGGACGAGAAAGCGGAAGCACTCAGCGTGACAGCGAGCTTAAGGTCATATAATAAAACTGCATCCGCCGAGGTAACAGTGAATCAGATCCAGACAGGTCTTGCGGTTGGTTCAAAAGAAATTGAAATTGGAAATTCTGTTTTGGCTGTGATGACGGTTCCGAAAGGGATGAGTGGACAGATCCGGTTTTATGTAGATAAAGCCGCAGTGGGAAGTCCGATCACATCAACGGGAGGCGAAACATCGTTTACGATCGGAAAAGAACTTCTCCCACTGGGAACACATGAGATCTATGCGGAATATTACGGAAATGGATTCCGGGTCAAGAGTGGACAGATCTCAGTGACTGTAAAAAAACGTAATCCACAGATCGTAAGCTGGCCGGAAGCTAAAATGGAGATCCATTATGGTCAACAGGCATATTATGCCGGACTGCAGGGCGGAGAATATGGAGCTATACCTGGCGACTTTGCGTTTGATGTCGCATGGCCGGAGGTGGGAACAGACGAAGCTCTGTGCCACTTTACGCCAAGGCCAGAGTACCGCGATACGTATGAGACGATCTACCATAAAGTTAAGATTAAAGTTTTACCGGCAACTCCGAAAGTCGAGGAGAATCCTGCAGTAAATATTCAGTATGGACAGTCCCTGAAAGATGCGGTGATCTCTGGAGGAAAGGTGATCAATCCAAATTATGTATTAGGGCAGAAGCAGATGATCGTGGATGGAAAATGGAGCTTTAAGGATCCAGAGTCCGTACTTCATCCGGGGGGGGTATCCTGCACAGTAGTATTTACCCCGGAGGATACGAAAAACTACACGGGAGCGATTGAAAAAGAGGTTTCGGTTACTGTTTTGGCGTCAAAACCAGACCTCACTGTGGAGCTTGACCGGGAGACGCAGGTTGCAGGAAAGAAGATAACTGTTTCAGCAAAAGCGAAAAATGCGTTTTCTCCTGCACTTGAGGATGTACCGGAGATCCAGATTTCTTATCAGATCGGGAATGGAGCTGAGCAGACTGCTTCAGGAAATGAGATCCAGATCCCGATTGGGACCGCTGTCGGGACGCTTATCAAGATCACGGCGAAAACAGCTGCTGTTGATGGCAGATATATTGAAACTTCCGAGACAAGAACGGTGACAGTGGCAGATAAAACGATCGTGGATAAGCAGATATCTGTGACGGTACCTGATGTGGAATATGGCAGCTCACCGGTTCCGGAGGGAACATTTGCGGGAAATGTGGATGGAGATGAGTCCTGGGCTTACACGTACAGTGTGGATGGCGGAAATACATGGAGTACGGAAGCGCCGAAAACAGTGGGAAGTTACCTTGTAAAAGCTTTTTATGAGGATGACTCACAGAAAGGAGAGAATATTTCTTCCTGGAATATTATTCCCAAAACGGTGATTGTGGAGGGCGTTGTACTGGAGAAAAAAATCTATGACGGAAGAACTGACGTGAATGTGAGATCAGTAAGCTTTGGCGGTCTTGCAAACGGAGATACTCTGGAGTCAAAGGATTATTCTGCAGCAGCAAAATTTAAAGATGCAAATGCGGGAACAGATAAAAAAGCTTTTGTAGAGGTTTCCCTATCCGATACGGAAAATGCAAAGAATTACGTTCTGGATCAAGCAGGAAAGTTCATTCTTGATGGACAGAGCATCGAAAAAGCCGAAGCACCTTCGGTTCCGGAGATCTCTGAGGCGTACAGCTATGGAATAAGCGGAGAGCAGGAGATCGTTCTTTCCGGATTCCCGGAAGACTGTGGAGAGATTTCCGACGGAAATGCCGATATCATATCGGATAAGTCCGGCATTCTGGAAGAGAAAATTGCCGTAGAGGGGACGCAGTTAAAATTCGCGCTGAAGAAGAATGACAGATCACAGATCGGCGCATCAGCAGTGATCCGGGTCAGTGGCATTCTTACGGAAAACTATAAGATACCGGATATTCAGGTCGTAATCTCTCTGAATGACAAGAATGAGCAACATCCGATTGCGGGAACGATTACGTTCCAGCTGAATGGTGATGAAAAAACATTCACAGCTGAGATCGGGGCTGTTGAGGGCGCAGAGTACAGTTTTGACGGTACCACCTGGTCAGACAACAACCGGAAAGATGACTGCCAGCCGGATACCCTGTATCACGGATGGATCCGTCTGAAGGAGACGGAGACAGAAAATGCGGGACCTGCGGCGAAGGTTTCCGGAAGAACTCCGAAACTGGCAGAAAAGCCTCCTGTGGTCGGACCGGAGAAGCCCGGAGATGGCGGGAATACCGGAGGAGACAATGGCACAAAGCCCGGAGATGGCGGAAATGCTGGAGAAGATAACGGCACAAAGCCTGGAGATGGTGGAAATTCCGGAGAAAACAATGGCTCAAGACCAGAAAGTGGAACTGGTTCATCCAGTTCAGACTCTTCCAAACCGGAGATCAGTGAAAGAAAGCCGGATATCAGCCGTGACAGTAAAAAAGGATATATTGATCCTGTAAAGGGAATTATCCCGGGCGCTGCGAACAAAGCGGTAAACGATGGACACAGCCATTGGATGAAGGATAAGAATGGCTGGTGGCTGAGATACAGCGATGGCAGTTATGCGGCAGGAAAGATGATCGTGGGAGAGCACGATAATATGCAGACGGTTGAGCATCAGTGGGAACTGATCAACGGAAGCTGGTATGCATTTGATGAGCAGGGATATCTGCGTGTTGGACTTTTCTATGATGCCGGTTATAGGGGCTGGTTCTATATGGACGAAAATTCCGGAATGCAGACTGGCTGGGTACTCATCAATGAAAGATGGTATTTCTTCAATCCGGTTTCTGATGGAACAAGAGGAATGATGTTTATCGGAAGAAAAACGCCGGATGAGTATTTTGTGACGGAAGATGGCAGCTGGGACGGAAAGACAAAATAATAAATAAGAGAACAGCCAGGTGAAGTGAGAAAACTCCCTCTTTGCAGTTTATGGGATAAACGCGCAGAGAGGGAGTTTTTATCATTTATGAACCTAAAAATTCAGAGAAATAATCAATGAAAGGCAGTCTCATTAAACTTCTTCACCATTGATCAAAACGTGCTGGATCACGCCTGTCACATCAAACGGGCAGCCGTCAACAATGACAACATCGGCGTCTTTTCCTTCTTCCAGAGAACCGACACGGTCAGCGATGCCGATATGCTCGGCCGGGTTGATGGTTACGGCGCGGAGTGCCTCATACTCGTCCATACCGGCTTTGATAGCGAGCCCTGCGCAGAGCGGCAGGTAGTGGAGCGGAGTTACCGGCGCATCTGTGATGATGGAAACATGACATCCGGCTTTCGCGAGAATGCCAGGTGTCTCCCAGGTCTTATTCTGGAGCTCAAATTTGGAGGCATGTCCGAAGGTCGGACCTACCGCGAGCGGGAGATTTTCCTTTGCGAGTTCATCCACGATCATATGGCCCTCTGTCACGTGCTCCAGAGTCAGGCCGACACCGAATTCTTTCGCGATACGGATCGCAGTGAAGATATCGTTTGCCTGATGGGCATGGGCTTTTAACGGGATTTCATGGTTTAATACCGGGATCAGAGCTTCGGACTTCTGGTCGTAAGCTGGAAGCTTGGAGGCGTCATCACCGGCAGCCTCGATCTTTGCCTTGTAAACCTTCGCTTTATTTAAAGCCTCGCGGATTTTTGCGGCATTTGTCATACGGCTGGAGATTCCCTGTTTCTGGTAGCAGCGTTTCGGGTTTTCACCGAAAGCGCATTTCATAGCGACGGGGAATTTAACGATCATATTGTCAACACGGGTTCCAACCGGTTTGATAGCAGCGAAGGTTCCGCCAATGGAGTTGGAGCTGCCTGGACCGGTTGCGAAGCAGGTAACACCGGCTTTCGCGGCCATCTTCATACACGGGTCAAACGGGTTGATTCCGTCGATCGCCTGTACCTGTGGAGTTACCGGGTCATTCAGTTCATTGTAGTCATGTCCCTCGTAGCCGATCCCGTAGCCGTCAAGACCGATATGGCAGTGGGCCTCAACAAATCCCGGATAAACCTGGAGTCCGGTGGCGTCGATAACCTCAGCACCGTCAGCAGAGAGACCTTTTCCGATCTTCACGATCTTTCCGCCGTCGATCAGGATGTCAGCGATAAAAGTTTCCTTTGATACCGCTGTGTGAAGTGTTCCGTTCTTGATACAAATCATGGGAATTCCTCCTCTTTTCAAATCATAACTCCATCATACATGAATTGCGAGAATATTTCAAGGATTCTTTCCGTACAGTAGTTAAAAAAAGTTACGATTCACGCTTTGCGCAAACAGTAATAAAAAAAAGGGGCTGTCGCATTAGCAAATATTTTTTGCTGGGCGGCAGCCCTGCTTTA
>OBLO01002506.1_pt1 | contig 14143 bp, 13 predicted proteins | sample 1519401 | NCBI WGS metagenome assembly OBLO01 (sample SAMEA2602897, study PRJEB22501) | metagenome | reverse complement strand
GAGGTGACCAGACTCACCAAGTCACGCCCCGCCTAAATGGCGAGCGGCTTCACGTGGGTCGGCAGCACCGCGTGGCGTCCCTCCACTTCGTAGGTGAGCGCGTCGTCGTACGGGGTGATCGAAACTTTGTCGCCCTTCTTCATGCCGTCGATGCCGGTGAACAGCGGCGCGGACGGCGGGCGGGTGTGCCGGGTGATCACCGCATGCGTGGATTCACCGCCGATCGGGAAGCTCGAGCCCTCGTAATGACCGGCTGCGATCTGCAGCACCGTCTCGTCGGTGCCATGGTAGATCGGCAGCTTCGCGTGGATCGCCGGAATCGCGATGTAGCCCATGATGCCGGTGCCGGAGACGTCGAGAATCGAATTGTAGACTTTCTTCTCCTCCCCGTTCGGCAGGAAGCGCGCATTGCCCTGCCCGAGCAGGTTCTCGTTGTATTCGCGCGCCTTCTTGATCTGCGCCTCGCGATCTTCCTTCGGCGTGTTCGCCACCTGCTCGGAGTAGCCGGCGATCGCACGACTCGACACATGGCGGTTCCACGCGTCGGCGACGGTGGGGTACACGATGAGGCCCACACCCACGAGCAGCATGATCACCATGGAGATGATCATGAGCATGAACCGGCGGTTTGCACGCTTTTTACGCTTCGCCTGTGCTGCGGCCGCAACGGGGGTCCATCTCGGTGACGCCGTTCGCCTGCATATCGTTGCCGTTCTTCGGTGTTCTCGCCATATGCTCCCTCGCTGTTTCGCTCTGAGCCTAGTGTATCGAATACCGGCGGCGGAGGCGACTGATATGGCGAATGCTTGCAGACCCTTTTCCTTACCCGACCGCATGCCGACCCACAGGCCGCCATGCGGGCCACGGCGGCTGGTCGAGGGGCCACCTGCGAGCGGTCCCCTGCCCGCGGTGCGCCGGGGCGGCCGCCGGGGGGGGCAGGGGGCGCGGAAAAACGACCCCGCGGCGCTCGACCTCATCGCAGATCGCCTGCGCAATGCGCTGAGATTCACCCGCGTTCACGAGCGCGATGATCGAACCGCCGAATCCGCCTCCGGTCATGCGGGCACCGAGCGCACCCTCGTCGCGGGCGACATCCACGGCCACGTCGAGCTCGGGCACGGTCACCTCGTAATCGTCGCGCAGCGAGTCGTGCGATGCGTTGAACAGTTCGCCGGCGGTCTGCATGTCACCTTCCGCGAAAGCGCGCACGAAATCGTCCACACGGCCGATCTCGGTGACCACGTGACGCACGCGCTTCCTCATGGTCTCGTCGTCGAGTCGGTCGAGCACGCCGTCGAGCGCGGCGGCAGGATCCGCCTGCGCATTCACCAGATCTGCCACCTCGCGCAGATTCGCGACGCCCAGAATGCGCGCGGCCTCCTCGCAGGTCGCACGCCGCTGGGCATACTGTCCGTCGTTGAGCTGGTGCGGCGCGCGCGTGTCAAGCACGAGCAGCTCAAGGCCGTGGCCTTCGAGGTCGAAGACCTCCTGCTGCACGCTGTCCACCGCGCTCAGGCCAGGTCGGCAATCCAAACGGATTGCATGGTCGGGGGTGCAGCGCATCGACGCGTTCTGGTCAAGGCCACCGGTGGAGGCGCCCGCCATGTCGTTCTCGGAGGCAATCGCCGCGTTGATCAAGGTCACACGGCCTTCGTCGGTATCGCCGAAGCCCTGTGAATACACGTCGTCGAGCGCAAGAGCGGTGGAGCAGGTCATCGCGGCCGACGAGCTCAGGCCGGAACCGAGCGGCACGCACGAGCTGAATGCCGCATCGAAACCCTGCACGCCGTCGAAACCGGCATTGCGCAATGCCCAGGCCACACCCACCGGGTAGGCGGCCCAACCGTCCACGCCACCGGCTTCAAGCCCGTCGAGGTCGGCCTCGGCAATCACATCGGAGGCGAGGTCGGAAACAACGCGCACGCTGGTGTCGTCACGCGGCGAGAGCGCTATATAGGTGCGGTGCGGCAGTGCGATCGGCAGGCACAGGCCCGCGTTGTAGTCGGTGTGCTCGCCGATCAGATTCACGCGCCCCGGTGCGGCCCACACGCCTGCGGGCTCCTTGCCGTAGGCCTGCTTGAACAGTTCGGCGGCCCGTGCGGCGCCCTCGGCGTCGCTCATTGGCTCGATGAATTCGACTGATGTCATGGAAAGCCCTTTCAACAAGTACTTCGGATTCCAAATGTATGAATTGATATGCGTTGCGCTGCGCGGTCAGTCGGCGATGTCGACGGGGCCGAGCTCGTGGAATCGCTGTGCGATGAGCTCGGGCGTGGTGTCGGAGACCCATGCGGCCATGCCCGACTCCGAGCCGGCGAGGTACTTGATCTTGTTCGCGGCGCGGCGGAACGAGAAGAACTGCAGGTTCAGCCGGTAGTTCTCGCGGCGTGCGTCTCGCACGGGGGCCTGGTGCCATGCGGCGATGTACGGCAGGTCCATGCCCTTGCCGTCGCCCTTGTCGAAGAAGCGGTTGCCGCGCCTGAGCAGCGTCGAGTACATCTGCGCGAGATCCCAGCGCTCGGCGTCGTTGAGCTGGTCGAGCGTGAGAATCCCGTCGCGCAGCGGCTGCACATGCACCTCGAGCGGCCATCGTGCGGCCGCCGGCACATAAGCCACCCAGCTGTGGTTGCGCATGATCACGCGCTCCCCCGCATCGATCTCGGCGTGCATCAGGTCACGCAGCAGATTGCCGCCGGTGCGCTCGAAATACGCCTGCGTATGCTGCAGCTCGGTCTCCAGCTTCGGCGCGATGAACGGGTACGCGTAGATCTGGCCGTGTGGGTGGGCGAGCGAGACGCCGATCTCCTCGCCGTGGTTCTCGAACGGGAACACCTGCTCGATGCCGTCGATCGCGCTCAGCTCGGCCGTGCGGAAGGCCCATGCCTCCACCACCGTGCGCAGACGTTCCACCGGAAGGTCCGCCGGCAGCCCGTTCTCGTCGGAGTCGAAGCAGATCACCTCGCAACGGCCGGCCGCCGGACGCTCCTGCCACAGCGGGTTGCCGTCCACATAGCGCACCTCGTTCGGCACTCCCGGCACCTGCACCATCGACGGGAAGCGGTTTTCGAACACCACGACGTCGTAATCCGTGTCGGGCACCTCGCCGTCCTGATACGGGTCGCCCGGCTTGCGCGCCGCCAGAGGATTGCCTTTCGCCGTCGCGCCCGCGCCTGCAGTAATAGGCCTGTTCATGCGTGCCGTGGCCATGGGAATCCAGTCTCCGGTGAGCGGGTCGCGGCGCATCTGCGGTGCCGCGTACTTCACTTCCACACCCTCGGCGTTCAAGTGCGGTGCGAAGCGGTAGTCCAGGTCGCGCGGGTCGTCGAGCACGCGCGTCCTGCTGCCGTTCACATACTCCGGCTCGTCGTCGAGGTAGAAGAAATCACGGCCGTCCGACAGCGTGGTCGGCGTGATGCGCAGATGTTCCGCGGCGTATTCGCCGGGCTGGTAATGCGCGAATTCGGGCTGGTTGGGTGTCTGTGACATCGGTGTCATCACTCACTTTCCTCTTCGGTTTCGATCTGATGGGCGAGCACAAGCTCCTTCACCAGATCGCGGGTCTTTGCAACGGAATCCGGGTCGAGACCGTCGTCGGTGATCACCGTGTCCACCTGGTCGAATTTGGCGAACAGCGACAACGATGTGCTGCTCCACTTCGTGTGGTCGGTGAGGATGATCGTACGGTCCGCAATGTCCATCATCGCCATGTCGGTCGCCGCTTCGAGCGAGTTCGGCATGAGGAAGCCGCGTGGCATCGAGACCGAATGCGTGCCGAGGAACACCGTGTTCACACGCAGCGAGGCGATCACCTTGTCGGCGATCGGGCCGACGAGCGAATTCGAACGAGTGATCACGCCGCCGGTGACGATCACCTCGACGTCCTTCGATTCCAGCGCCTGCACGAGCTCGGCCACCGGAATCGAATTCGTCAGGATCGTGATGCCGTTCGCGTTGGGCGATTCGAGCAGATGCTGCGCGAACACGTACGCGGTGGTGCCGCCGCCGATCGCGATGACGTCTCCCGGTGAGACGAATTTGATCGCCTCGCCCGCAATCGCATCCTTCAGGCCGATGTCCATCTGCGATTTCACCGAGAACAGCGGCTCGCTCAGCAGCGTGCTGGTGGAGACCGCGCCGCCGTGCACGCGCCTCAACAGTCCTTTGTCGGCCAGTTCGGCGATGTCACGGCGAATCGTCATCGCCGAGACGCCGAACTCCTTCGATAACGCGGTGATGCGGACGGCGCCGCGCGTACGCAGGCGCCCCAGAATCAGATGCTGACGCTGTGAAGAAATCATGCGAACATTATCGCACATCTTCTTCCAAAGAACAACTTGAAACGAACATTTCGGCGTGTTTACCACACAACACCGAACAAAACCGCATATATCGCAGAATTGCGGATTCCCTCGCCCACGCCGCGCGGCGCACCGCTACTCGCGTTCCATATACTCCTCGGATTGCTCGGGATCATCCTGAGCCAGGCCCGCATCCTCACGCATCAGCTGCCCAGGCAGCTCCAGATCGTCCTCGACCTGCCGTTCCATCCGCTCGTTGTTGTGCAGAATCGTCTGCTGCATGCGCGTGAAGCCCCACTGCGTCACCTTACGCATCGCCTCGCGCACAATGGAGCCATCCATCTTCGAGTCGCCCTTCGTGCGATCCGGAAACACGATCGGCACCTCCACCACATGCCCGCCGGCGGCGATCACGCGGCGCGTCATATCGATCTGGAACACGTAGCCGTTCGCATCGATGCCGTCGAGGTCGATCTGCCGCAGAATCCTGGAGCGATATGCGCGGAAACCGCTCGTCATATCGCGCACCTTGAGCCCGAGCATCACGCGCGCGTACTGCGAACCGGCACGCGAGATCACGTCGCGGTACCATGGCCAGTCCTGCGTGGAGCCACCGGGAACGCGCCGGGAGCCAAGCACCAGATCCACCTGCGGGTGCCGCTCGAGCACGTCGATGATTGCTCGCAGATCCTGCGGCCTGTGCGAGCCGTCCATGTCCATCTCGCACACGATGTCGTACCTATGGCCAAGCGCCCATTCGAATCCCTGAATGTACGCGGTGCCCAATCCCTGCTTGCCGGGGCGGTGCAGCACAAAGACGCGCGAATCCATCGTGCACGAGGCCAGTCTGTCGGCGATCTTCAGATCCTGGGTGCTCACCTGCGTGTCGGAATACAGCGAGGAATCGGAATCCTCATCTGCAAAACTCACATCGCGCAGTACATCGTTCTCGTTATGCTCCACGTTGAGATCCTGCGGCAGCCGCGTCACGCGCGAGATTACGTCGGCGAGCGTGCCGGTGCCGTCGGGCGAGTTGTCGTCCACGATCAGCACATCCACGCCGGCATTGCGCAGAAAGAGGTCGGTGAGCGTGGGCTCCAGATTGTCACGTTCATTGTAGGTGGGCATCACCACGCACACACGGTGCCCGCTGTTCACCTGCGCCATCCGCACGCCCTCCCGTCATTCGAGCATCCGTTATTCGACCGTCTTCATTGTAGGCATACGCCGTTTCCCCAGCACTCTCTCGCAGAGCGCGAATTCGCACGAAGCGGGCGAAATGCGGGGCGGGTGCATGCAGGCATGCATTTTTGCCCCATCAATGGCACAATGGTGTGCATGGCTTATGTATCTCAGAACGGTCTGCACGACTCGATCAACAAGGCGACCACCGACCTGTTCACGTTCGCATACAAGCATGTGATCAAGCCGGATCTCGTGTTCAACCACACGCCCGACATCGCCCACGACCAAATGATCCGCTTCTGCCAGATCACCGGCAAGATGCCGCCGCTCATGTGGCTGTGCCGCACGATGCTCAACTACACCGACCCGATTCTCGAAACGAATGTGATGGGCATCAACTTCGCCAACCCGTTCGGCCTGTCGGCCGGCCTCGACAAGAACTGCGACATGGCCGCCGTGCTCGACCATGCCGGTTTCGGCTTCGAGACGGTCGGCTCCACCACTTCACGACCCTGCGCCGGCAATCCACGCCCCTGGTTCCACCGTCTGCCCGAATACGATTCGATGATGGTGCACGTGGGCCTGGCCAACGATGGTTCCGACGTCGTGATCGAACGCGCCGAAGATGCCTGGCGGCGCACGCAGAGCATGCAGCTGAGCGTGTCGATCGCACGCACGAACGACGACCAGGTGGGCGATCTGAACGAAGGCATCGAAGACTACTGCATCTCCATGGAGCGTGCCGCCGGCCGCACCGCGATGGTCGAGGTGAACGTCTCCTGCCCGAACACCACCGTGGGCGAGCCGTTCACCGAGTCCGCCGAGAATCTCGACAAGCTGTTCGCCGCGCTCGACAGAATCGAACGCCCGCAGCCCACGCTCGTCAAGATGCCGCTCAACAAGCCGTGGCCGCAGTTCAAGGAATTCCTCGACGTATTGGCCGCGCACAACGTGCAGGGCGTGACCATCGCGAATCTGCAGAAAGACCGCACCGGTCTCGACGACATCCCCAAGGATTGGCTCGGAGGACTCTCCGGCGGCCCCTGCACAGTGGCGAGCACCGAGCTCATTCGCAGAACCTATGCCGAGTATGGCGACCGGTTCGCAATCGCCGGCGTCGGCGGCGTGTTCACCCCCGAACAGGCCTATGAGAAGATTCGCGCCGGTTCCTCGCTCATCATGTTCATCTCGTCGCTCATGTACCGCGGCCCGCAGCAGATCACCGTATTGAAGCGAGGACTCGCGAAACTGCTGCGCCGTGACGGCTTCGGAAGCGTCGCCGAGGCCGTGGGCGTCGACGCCTGATTTGTCCTTCAGCTTCCGCTGGCCGCGGGATGGGGTACTCGGATGACCCATGGAATGATTGTTCAGCGAACAGCATGCACCTTCATCGGTACCAGCGTGGTCGGTTGGGTCTGCCGATTGGCTGAGGAACGTAAAGGACGCTTGCGATCCAGTGACGAAATCAACCGGCAGGCCCAACCGACCACATACTATTCCACTTTCCGTCCTCGGCTTTTTGCCGTCCCTCTTCCCCACGGCCTCTGACATCCCGTAACGGGCTTTCCCTGTTACGGGATGTCTCTTGCGACAACGAGGGCCATTACTCATTACGCCATGCGCCACGCACGTACTGTGGCGGGTATGGCAACAGGTCGGTCGGCTCACCAAGCTTGAAGCCGGCACGCAACGGCCAGTACGGCTCGCGCAATGCGGCGCGGCCAATCTCCACCGCATCCGCCTCGCCTTTGGCCAGAATGCGCGCGGCCTGCTTGGGCTTGGTGATCAATCCGACCGCGGTCACCGGAACATCGGCCTTCTTGCGAATCTGCTCCGAGAACGGCACCTGATACCCGGGCTTCGTCGGAATCGTCACATTCGGCAGAATGCCGCCGGTCGAGACGTCCACCAGATCGACGCCATGCTCCTTGAGCGCCTTCGCCAACACGATGCTCTGGTCGAGATCCCAGCCGCCCTCGGCCCAGTCGGTTGCGGAGATGCGCGCAAACAACGGCATGTCGCCGCGGATCACCGAGCGAATCGCATCGGCAACCTCGATCACAATGCGTATGCGGTTCTCAAGCGAACCACCGTATTCGTCGTCGCGGTCATTGACGAGCGGGTCGAGGAACTCCGACAGCAGGTAGCCATGCGCGGCATGAATCTCAATCACCTCGAAACCGGCCTCCATCGCGCGCCATGCGGCATCGCGGAATCTGTTCACAATGTCGTGGATCTCATCCACCGTAAGCTGGCGCGGTGCAGGCAAGTCGCCAAATGGCAACTCGCTCGGCGCAACCGTCTGCCAACCACCCAACTCGGGCGACACATAACCGGAGTCGGTGCGAATGGCGAAACAACTCGTCGAGCCCTTGCGTCCGGCATGATTGAGCTGAATCGCCGGCACAGCACCAGCGTCCTTCATTCCCTGCGCAATCCACCGGTATGAATCGATCTGCGAATCCTCCCATAGGCCCAGATCACACGGCGAGATGCGGCCGTCGGGAGTCACCGCGGTCGCCTCGACAATGATCAGGCCAAAGCCGCCCATGGCTCGCGAGACATAGTGCTGGTAGTGGAAGTTGCCTGGGCGCCCGTCGAGAGCGAACGCGGAATATGTGTCCATCGGCGGCATCCAGATGCGGTTGCGCGCGGTGATGCCACGCAGTGTGAACGGCGTGAACAGAGTCGGCTGCTGCGCCTTGACCTTCTTGGAATCCTTAGACTTGCCCATACGCGCAGAGTATCACATTCCCATTGCAGCAAGCGGCACAGTTCACGGAAGCATCCGCAGAACGGACCGCAAACTGCGCACTCCATGGCATAGTTTGCGGAATCATCCGAAAAACAGACCACAGATTGCACCCTCCACAGTCCAATTTACGGAAGCTTCCGTAAAACAGACCACAAATCGCACCCACCATGGCACAGCTTACGGAAGCATCCGAAAAACAGACCGCCAGCATCCGAATAGCACGATGGGCCCGAGTTGCCCCGAGCCCATCGTGCTATTCACGCCGAGCGAATCACCGCCGTTGCGTGTTCTGCTGTGTGCCTTGCCTATTGCTTTGCACGCCAACGCTATTCGTGTACTTGTCGACGGGTTGTCCGTAATCGTTGTCCATCGGCAGCTGCTTCTTGTCGGCGTATTGGTTCATCGCATCCTTGAACGCAGGTGCGGCGATGGTGGAACCATCCCAGTAGCCGTGGTAGTTGCCGTTGATGGCAATGTTCTCAATCGGGTGGTTCGTCGGGTCCTGCACGTCGCCGACGAGCACGAAGGTGGCGATCTGGTTCGGAATGAAGCCGCCGGTGGTCACGTACATGTTCTCGTTCGTACCGGTCTTCGCGAAGGTCTTGCGCCCGTTCGCGAGCTGGGCCGCACCTGCCGCGCCGTCGGGCCGTGTCACGCCCTGGTTCATCGTATAGGCCAGCGTCTGAATGATGTCTTTGTCCACCGCCTGGTGGCAGTTGGCCTTCGGCACGTCGAGGTCCTTGCCGTCGGAGTTCGTGACCTTCTTGAGCGCGATCGGCGTGCACTCCACGCCGTTGGCCGCATACGTCGCGTACACGTTGGCCATCGTGAGCGGCGATACCGACGTGGTGCCGCCGATGAGCAGCGCCGGGTGCATCGAGATGTCGGAATAGACGTCCTCCTGTCCGATCTTCGCATTGTGGTAGCCCACGGCCTTGGCGGCGTCCGCCACCGCGCACAGACCGATCTGCGCACCCATCGCGGCCATCGTCGTGTTATGCGAGTGCACCAGGCCGAGGAACGGGCTTTCCGGCGACACCGTGCCATTGGTCAACGCGTTCGTCACGTGCCAGTTGTCGGTGCCGCCCGTGTAGCCGTTGCAGGTGAAGCGGTTCGTGAGGAAGTCGGTCGGTGCGACGAGCATCTCGTTGACCGAGCGTCCCTGCTGCATCCAGGCGACGAGGTTGATCGGCTTCCACGAGGAGCCGATCGGGAAGCCCTGGCCGCCGCCGTCGATCTGATCGACCGCGTAGTTCATCGACGACTTCGTCTGGTCGGTGGCCGCGGCATCGGTCGCGTCGTAGGCGCGGTTGAGCCCGAAGCCGAGCACTTCGCCGGTGCCGGGCTTGACCGAGGCCATCACGATCTCCATGCCGCTGGAATCGTTCGCGGGAATCGTCTTGTTCGCCACGTCCATCAACGCATTGCTCGCGTCGAGGTCGAGCGTGGTGACAATCTGCAGACCACCCTCCTGCAGCAGCCGCTCACGGTCCTTCGCGGTCTTGCCGAACTCCGGCGAGTTCTCGATCCTGTGCACCACGTAATCGCAGAAGAAGCCCGTGTTGTACTTCGCCGCCATGCAACCGCGCGACACTGGCGTGATATGCAGCGTGTCCACCAGCGGGGTCTTCACGGCCTCCTCGTACTCGGCCTGCGTGATGAAATGCTGGTTCTTCATCAGCTCGAGCACGATGTTGCGCTGCTTCTGCGCCTCCTCCCGGTTCTCCGGAATCGACGGATCGTACTTCGACGGGTTCTTTGTGATCATCGCGATCGTCGCCGCCTGCACGATGTTGAGCTTGTCGGCGGTCGTATTGAAATACCGCTCCGCCGCGGCCTGCACGCCATACAGCGAATTCGTGCCGAACTGCGCGATGTTCAGGTAGCCCTGCAGAATCTCCTGTTTCGAATACTTCTTCTCCATCTGCACCGAGATCAGCATCTCGCGCATCTTGCGCGCGATCGTGTCCTCGGTCGCATGGTATTCGGCGATCGGATCGTCCTTCTCGCGCGCCTGCGTGGCGAGCACGTTCTTCACATACTGCTGCGTGAGCGAGGAGCCGCCCTGCTGATCGCCCTTCTTCATATATGTCTGCACGAACGCACGCAGCACGCCCTGCACATCGACGCCCGCATGCTCCCAGAAGCGGCGGTCCTCACGCGCCACCACGGCCTGCATCATCGGCTTGGAGATGTCCTTCAAAGGCACGACCTCACGATTCTGCGCATAGAACTCCGCGATCACGGTCTTGCCGTCGCTCGCGTACATCGTCGACTTCTGCGGCAGATTCGTCACGTCGAAATCGATGCCCTCAACCTGCATCGACGGCGTCACGGCCTTCACAACCTGATTCGCCCCCATCACGGTGGGCAGGAAGAGCACGGCCAACGTCACGCCGCCGCCAAGGCACAGCGTGATGAAGGCAAGTGCGAGCGCAAGTATACGAGCGCCAGTGAGGTTCTTCTTCTTCGGCATGTCTCTATTCTATGGGTCTGGCTCTACCGGAGCGCGAATTTTACAGTATGTTCGAAAAATATACAAACGAATGCCAGCCTGCTTTCAGACGACACTCAGATTGGCATATCGACTGCCCGAAACCGCATGCCTACCGCTGGGAACGGCGGATGAGAGCTCCCGGCTGGTAGATGATTATAGTGCGGCCGTTGCGTGCAATCCAGCCCCGGTTCGCAAAATCCATGAGCGCCTTGTTCACGGTCTCGCGCGAGGAACCGACGAGCTGCGCCATCTCCTCCTGGGTGAGGTCATGCGGCACCTGCAGCCCTTCCTCCACCGGCTTGCCGAAGCGCGAGGCGAGGCTCAGCAGTGTTTTCGCCAAACGGCCGGGCACATCGCTGAACACCAAGTCGGCAATGCGCTCGTTATTGGCGCGCATGCGATTCGCGAGCACCTGCAGCATGTCGACGGCCACGCCCGGGTATTTGCTGAGCCACGCGAACAATGCGTCATGGTCGAGCCACACCACCTGGGTGCCGTCCACCATCGCCACCGCGTTCGCCGTGCGCGGGCCGCCTTGCGGGTCAAACACGGGAATCTCGCCGAGCAGTTCGCCGCGGGTATGTATCGAGAGCAGCTGCACGCGCTTGTCCACAGACTGCCGTGTCAGCTTCACGCGCCCCTCCTGGATCACATACATGCGCTGGTCGGTGTCACCCTCGGTGAAGATGTACTCGCCCTTGTCGTACTCCTCATGGTGCAGGTAAGGCACGAGCTCGCGCGCCTGCTCCTCGGAGACCTGCTTGAACAACGCGGTCTCCAGCAGCGGATTGCGTCGCTCGCGTGCGTCGCCCATGCCGGCCGGTTCGTCAGACATCGCACCGCTTGGCATCCGCTCGGCGGACTGATTCATGCCGTTCCTCCAAAGGTATCTATCGAAAAGCACTGCCGTTCATATTGTATTCCCCACGACACCGAAACGGGAGGCCGTCTCGAGCATGCAATCGACAATCTGCGCGCGCGTGCACGACGTCTGCGAGTTCATCGGGTCGACGCGTTTGCTCGCCGATTTCACTGCCTTGTCCGACATCTTCTCCTTCGACGGGCGCAGCACATGCTGCAAATGCTCGGTGTTCATCGCATATGCCAGCGTGTCGTGGTGCAGCAGGCAACCGGGCCCCTCCCCGCTTGCCGGGAACCGACGTTCCGCCGCGCCGCCTATCTTGCCCGCCGCGCTCGCAATGTCGTTGAGGCCGGCGAAATGCGCGCGCACACCGCATGCGGCGAGCGCCTCCAGCAGCCACATATCGCAGAACTGGTAGCATTGCCGCGCGTCGAGCCCCGCCACCACCGGCTCGGGCACGTAGAGCGAATAGGTGATCGTGTTCTGCGGTTCTATGAACATCGCGCCGCCGCCGGTGTCACGCCGCACCACTTCAATGCCGTGCTCTTTGGCGTATTCCAAGTCCACCTCGTCGGCGATCGACTGGAATTTCCCGCAGACCACCGCGGGCGCCGCCCAATCCCAGATTCTCAGCGTCGCCTGCCGCTCCCCGTTCGCGACCTGCGTGGCCCATAGTTCGTCCACCTGCATCTGCTCGGCGGGCATGCGTGGAATGTCGACGACGGTCTGCGGATTCATCCGCGCCCATCGCCGTTTCGCGTCCTGCAGCCCGATGAGCATGGGCGCAGGTTCGTCCCCAGATTGCGCCCGCTCACCCTGCCGTGTTGCGCGCGCCTCGCGAATACGCTCGAATTCGCGTTCGGCTGTCTGCGCGGATTCGCGCGCACCGCCGCCCACCAGCGCACGCACGACGGCCAATGCGATCGCCTCGCCGTTGGCGCCGATCAGCGTGTCGCCGATCACGCCGCGCAATTCGCCGGACAGCGCCCTGTAGAACGCGAGGTAATCCGCGCTCCCCCAGTGCTCCCAATCATCGGGCAGTTCCGGCAGATGCGCGTCGATTGCGGATTGCGCACGCCCCAACACCGAACCAGCGTTGGCCTCCATGAAGAAATCGCCGTCGATTGTCGCATGCCAACCGCGCACCTCGTCGCCCTGCAAGGTCACCCGCACGAGTTTGCCGCCAGGAATCTTCACTTCGCCGGATCTCATTCGATCTCACCCGCCTTGGTATTCGCAAATATACGCAATGCGGGGCGCAGTCCAGTGGAACCACCCCCCGCAGAATGCAATGCGTCGAAGTCGCCGCTAATCCTGAAGCTCGACACCGCGCGCATCACGGTGGTGCTCGGTGCCGTAGTCCGCGGTGAGAATCTGAATCGCCTCCACAATCGCCCAGATCATCACGGCAATGGCCCCAATGCCGAAGGTCAGCACCGAGATGAGCACCTGTGCCACGCCTTTGCCGGTGTAGCCCAGGTAGAAGTTATGCAGGCCGAAGATGCCGAAGAACAGCGCGAGCGCCGCCGCCACATACTTGTTGCGCGGAAGGTAGGTCGGGTACGCGGCCGGTGGCTGGGCGTAGGTGTAGTTCTGCTGCGCGTAGGCATTCGGGTCCTGGTACTGCCCGTTGTAGCCGCCCTGCGACTGCGTGTACTGCGGCGCGGCGTAATTCTGCGCGGGCTGCGTGTACTGGGGTGCCTGTGCGGCACCTGACACGCCGTTGTTCTGCTGGTCGCCGCCCTGTGGCTGGTAACCGTTCGGATCACTCATATTGTCTCCTTATACGAATGTCACTGTGTATCACCGTGTGTTTGGTACAGCTCAGCATACACGTTCCTCGCATGTGAAGATATCTCCACAGCACAATGCGGCATCAGCGGGCTCTCATTGGTCAATACGCCACCGCCCGCGCAAAAAGACCCACGAGCAGCCATCCTCGTTGGCCAATTTGGCCGCGTGCGCGAGAAATGGCCAATGAGCGCACCTTCCCGGCGGCCTGATTTGCGCGCCCTGCCGATTTCGGCACGCTCACCTGCCCGGGTATGCGAAAAGGCCGACCCGAAGGCAGACCTTTCCGTGAGATTTGTGTTGCGTATAGCCCCGCAACCGGTTTCAGGCCGAAATGGCCGAATTCGACCAGCTCAGTCGACGTAGACCGGGCCGTACTCCGACGGAATGTGCGTCGTGGCGATGTACGGGCCCGAGGTCGGGCGCGCGTAGGTCTGGAAACCGTTGCTGTAGTTGAATGGAGCTTCTTCGTTGCAGTTGCAGCACATAATGTCCTCTTTTCCTGCCGCGCGTTCACGCGGCGCTTCCTATGGCCGAATCGATCGGCTTGACGTTGCCATAGTCTACAGGCGAGCCAAGATGTCGCGGCCCACTTCGTCGGTGGAGCGTTGCCGGCTGCCGTTTTCGGCGATGTCGAGTTCCACGGCGGCGTCGGTTTTCGCGGCGGCGGCGGCGGAACCGGGATGGAGCAGCCGGCTGGGGGCCGGGGGGGACGCGGACGGCTGGGTGCCGGTGGCACATGGCGGCGTATGTCG
>OBLO01002505.1_pt1 | contig 14150 bp, 14 predicted proteins | sample 1519401 | NCBI WGS metagenome assembly OBLO01 (sample SAMEA2602897, study PRJEB22501) | metagenome | reverse complement strand
ATATAGGAGGATTTGCTGGAGCAGGAAATGGCACAGTCATCAGGAACAGCTATGCGGCAGGGGAAAGCCTTCCGACGGGAATTGTTGCAGGTGACACAAGTGGTCTTGCTGAAAGGGGAACGATCCAAAACAGCGTCAGCATCTTCCCTGAAATGACATCCGTAAACAGAATCAGCAAGGGCGGAACACTTTCTGGAAACTATGGATTTGTGGGAACGACAGCGAGTGATAAATCCGGAAATATTCTGACACCAAAGACAGAGGATGTTGGTGAAAATCGGCCATACGGAGCAGATGCGTCGGAGGCCTGGCTGAAATCAGAGAAGTTCTATCAGGATACTCTTGGATGGGACTTTGGAGACGTGTGGACCATGCCGTCTGCAGAGAGTGGTTACCTGTTCCCTGTATTAAAAGAACAGAAAGAATCCATGATTCCAACCCTCTCCCTGGACATGGATCCGTCAGTTATCAGTGTCAGTCTGGATCAGCAGCAGGCGACTCTCTATCCGAGGGGAAGTCTGAAGCTTACAGCGAGGGTTCACAGTAAGAATGGAGCATCAAGAGATGTAAAATGGGTCAGCAGCGATCCGGCAGCCGTTCATGTGACAGATGATGGAACGGTGGCCGTCCACAAAGATGCAGCGGCTGGTACCTACAAAGTTACTGCAGTCAGCCAGTTTGACGAAAGCAAACAGGCGGACAGCGAGATTACTGTAGATAATCGTGAGCACACGGTCAGCATTACCCGTGAGGATACTAAAAACTCTCCAAATGCCGAGATCGGAGTATATTGGAGCAGAGAGGACGCAGAAGGTGCATCGAATACGTCTCCGGTGGCATCAGGCAAAGGAACAACAGATTCCCTGATCACATTCCAGGCCAAGGCTGGTTCTGAGATATATCTGAAATTTAAGGGCCTTGCTGAGAAAGATGTAGTAAACAAAATATCGGTAACAGATAAAGATGGAAAAACATTTGAAGCAAAGCTATGCAGCATAGATCCGTTTATCGGACATTTCACGATGCCGTGCGGTGATGCCACAATTGAAGTAAAATACGCAACAGATATTACATATTATCAGTACACCTGGTTTGTCGGACAGGACTGGAGTACATGGGGAACGACAGCGACCTACACAACTACAAGCTGGGGAAACAGTCATAATGTCGGATCTCTTAAAATTACAAATATCATCAATGGTAAACTGTTTGATGATTTTGTTATCAAGGGAATATCCAGATATAAGGGAGCCCCGATCCTTCCGCAGAAAGTATCTGATAAAGCTTCTCTCACACAAAATGGAACGTACTATGTGGATCATTCAACAGAATATCCAACCCTATACGTATATCTTGACGGACCTGGAATGATCTCCGTAAATATTGAAGTGAAGGATGATAAGAACGCGTCATATAACATTGTACGGAAATCAGGAAACAGCAGCTAATACACTTAGCAAAACCCAACAGCAAAAGGGGGCAAAACGAGCACGGCGAGTGTGACACAGGGTGGCGTTCAGTGGATAAAAGACAACCCGACGAAAAGTGCGTTTTTCACCTACGAAGGTGGTTAAAACTTTGTCCTGTTCCCGCCGAGATTTAAACAGCAGGCGGATGGAAGCTGGACTGCAGCTCTCACAATGCCCGCATGTGACATTGTGACGAATGTGATCTTCGGGGCGAAGAAAAAAGCTAAAATCGAGGGGACAGACAAAGAATTTACCTATGATGGAAATCTGCACCGAATCGATGAGGACATTCAGGCATCATGGGGCGAGTACGATATTTCTGAGGATCTGCGGAATCAGTATGAAGTGATATACAGCGGTATTAACGGAACCGATTATAACAGCAAAGTGGCACCGACAGACGCAGGAACCTACAAATGCAAGGTAAAGATCAGCGACGATAATACGGATTATGAGTGTGACCCGATCACGCTGACACTTACGATCAAAAAAGCAGCAATGAAAACACCGGATACTCCCACAGCTGCAGGGATTGGAGCCAATACGATCACTTTAAATCCGCCGACAACATTTACGGATGGAACTCAGATTCCAGAGTTATGCGGCTTTGAATATCGCCTTGGAGACGGGGAATGGCAGGATTCTGCAGTGTTTGCGGGATTACTTCCAGACACGGACTATCATTTCTATGTGAGAGTGAAGGAAGGACGGAATACAGAGGCATCAGAAATGAGCGGAGTACTGGATGCGCGGACGAAGACGGCATCTGAGTCAGCTGATCCGGATAAGCCAAATCCGGACAAGCCAAATCCGGATAAACCGAATCCAGATAAGCCAGACCCAGATAACCCAACACCGGATGATCCGACCCCGTCGAGACCTGGAACGGGTTCTGGTGGATCTTCAGATGACTCTGATGATTCCGGAGAACCGGCAGCAACAAACAGAACTCATTCTGACGGAACCTGGAAAAAGGATCAGAATGGATGGTGGTATGAACTTCCGGGCGGCAGATATGTATCGGGTTCCCATGTGACAGATTTGGTATTCGGTACGCAGAGCGAACAGGTGGCATGGAGACGGATCGGCGGCGCATGGTGGGCATTCGGTGCCGATGGCTATCTGAAGAACGGATGGATCTGGGATGCGGCAGCAAGAAAATGGTATTACGTGGATGAAAAGCGCGGAATGCTTACTGGCTGGTATCAGGATCCGCAGGACGGCAGATGGTACTATCTGGATCTTACGACGGGGGAGATGCTGACCGGATGGCGGCAGATCCCTGGATGGGGCTATATGTATCTGAATCCATTCGCGGAGACGCAGACCTGGTTTTATGATGAAGCGTCCAGAATGTGGGTCTATGATACGGAAAACACCAGAAGACCTTATGGCTCCCTCTACATGAACGAAAAGACACCGGATGGATATTTCGTGGATGAGAATGGAGTATGGAAAGAGAAATCCCTGGGGCATTTTTGAAACTTTACCGTGTCGCCTCAGTTGGTTGACAGAAATTCCGAACCGTACTAAACTGAAGGTATCCGCGGCCGGCGGACATCACCGGCCGCACATCATAGGTTTTGGAGGTATCTGAAAATGGCATGCACAACGATTCTTGTGGGGAAGAACGCGTCATATGACGGTTCAACAATGATCGCCAGAAATGATGATTCCGGTTCCGGACATTTTACGGCGAAGAAATTTGTGATGATCCATCCGGAGGAGCAGCCGAAGGTCTATCGGTCTGTTCTTTCCCATGTGGAGATCAAGCTTCCGGGTGACCCGATGAAATTTACGGCTGTTCCGAACGCCATCAGAGGAAAGGGAATCTGGGCGGCCAGCGGTGTCAATGAGAAGAATGTCGGTATGACAGCGACGGAAACCATCACATCAAACGCCCGTGTCCTCGGCGCAGATCCGCTCGTGAAATTTCAGCCGGCGGAGGACGGAAAAGAGGAGATCGCCGGCGGGATCGGTGAGGAGGACCTTGTTTATATCACTCTCCCGTATATCAGCAGCGCCCGCGAGGGTGTGATCCGTCTTGGAAGTCTCTTGGAGAAATACGGAACTTATGAGATGAACGGGATCGCCTTTCAGGATATCAACGAGATCTGGTGGCTTGAGACCATTGGCGGACATCACTGGATCGCGAAACGTGTCCCGGATGACCGGTATGTGGTGATGCCGAACCAGTTTGGGATCGACGATTTTGATCTGAATGACGCTTTTTCTGAGCAGAAGGAACATATGTGCTCTTCTGACTTAAGAGAGTTTATCGCTGAGAATCATCTGGATCTTTCCCTGAACGGCGGAAAAGGAAGCCACTTTGATGCCCGTGCCGCATTCGGAAGCCACAGTGATTCCGACCATATCTACAACACACCGAGGGCATGGTTCATGGAGCGCTACTTCAACCCGAAGTCAAAGAAGTGGGACGGACCGGACGCGGACTACAGACCGGAGTCCGACGATATCCCGTGGAGCATGGTGCCGGAGAAGAAGATCACGGTGGAGGACGTAAAATATGCCCTCTCCTCCCATTTTCAGGGAACGCCATATGATCCTTACGCGAAGAGCGGAGACGGACTCCTGAAGGGCAAATACCGCGCCATCGGTATCAACCGCAACGATTTTCTTGCCCTGATCCAGATGCGGCCGGATGCCCCGGCAAGCTGTCAGGCAGTCCAGTGGCTGGCCTTCGCGTCAAACGCGTTCAACACTCTGGTGCCGTTCTATGCGGCTGTCGATGAGACACCGGAGTACCTTGCAAATACAACGAAGGAGGTCTCCACAGAGAACTTCTACTGGTCCGCAAGAATGATCGCTGCCATGGCAGACGCGTCCTTCGCGAAATCCGCGATCCATATCGAGCGCTACCAGAACGCTGTGGAGGCGAAGGGACATGCACTGCTCAACAAGTACGATAAAGAGGCGGAGAAGGCTGCGGATCCGGCGGAGAGCAGAAGAATTTTAGAGAAAGCGAACCGCGAGATCGCGAAGATGTTAAAAGAGGAGACAGGAAATACCCTGGATCATGTGCTCTTTGAGCTCAGCAATTCCATGAAGAATGCATTTTCAAGATCTGACGCGTAAAAATTCCGGGAACTGATTGTCTGCCGAAATCTGTGGGAAGTTTAGAGCCTGTGGATGTCGGAAGCAGGAGAAAATAGGAAAAAGAAAGACCTCTATCAGGTGACAGAAACAGGAAAGAATCTGTACTCCTGGTGGAGGCCTTTTATGTTAGAAAAAGTTTTTGAAGAGAAAGAAATTATTGTTGTCCTGTGAGTAAAATGTAACTATTCCCTTAGTCTTTGGGTGATTCATGAACCCTTAAAAAACCTTAAAAGACTTTAAAAATCCCAAAAAATCCTTATTTTATGCGGCTTTCTCCTTAAAAGCATTTAAAACAACGTAATTGTTGACTAAGGGAACAAAACGCAACTAACCATTCAAAAATAACTGACTAAGGGAATTCATAGCAATTTAAACAAAGTCCGAAAAATACGTTTAAATCAGTATTTTTCGGACTTTTTAAGTATGATTTTATAAGAAATGGACTAAGGGAAAATAAAGGAAATCAGCACTGTATAAATATACATATAGACACATAAAAATGCAACACTATATATTTTCAGTAATATTTTTTAATTGTTCCAATTCATTACCGATTGCTTTAATAAAATCGTCCTGTCTTCCCAAATCCTTAATTTGATGATTGCTGTACTCTACATTTATTTTTGCTATTTGTGCGAGATAGCTAACTATGTTATAAGTCATATGGATAATTCCTTCCGAACGCAGATCACTTAATTCAGAAGAATTTTTTGCTATATCAATAAGCAATCTTATGGATTGAGTAGTATCATACATTATACCAATAGGTAATTTATATAAAAGCTCATAAAAACGTAATGAATTTTTTTTGTATATTGCTAAAAGTGCGTCTTCTAAATCTTCCGGTTCTTTTCTCGATTCCCCTATACCAGATTTTAACCACTCAATGCTACAACCGTACATCGAGCATATAAATAGTAGTAGCATTTCAGAAGGATGTTCTACACCCTTTTCTATTTTACTAATATGTGTCTGGCTGATTCCAAGTTCCCTTGCAAATTGAACTTGTGTTCTATTATTTGATTTTCTAACAAATTTAATACGTTCGCCTATTGTTTCCATATATCCTCCTTTTATATGTGCCACACATAATTGTGTTGACAAATATGTGTGGCACATATTATAATGTTTATGTTACCAAATAAATATAACAGAAATGTATCATTGATACAACGGCTAAAGGGGTGAAAAAAATGCCGAGACCAATAAGCATGAGAGCAAAGTCACATTTTGGGATGATTATTTATAAACGCCTTACTCAGATGGGCAAAAATCAAAAGTATCTTGCTGAAAAGACGGGATTTTCACAGCTATATATAAGTGAAATCTTAAACGGAAAGCATAACCCATCAATCAAAGCAATCTATAACATCTCAAAAGTAACTGGAATCAGCATTGAAGAACTCACTAAAGCTCTACTTGATGAGAATTAGGTGGTGAGAACTTTGACATGGCTAAAAGTAAAAGAAGTTGCTAAAATTTTAAATTTAACAGACAGTGCTATTAAAAAGGCTATCAAAAAAAATAAATATGAGTACCGCCATGTCGAAGGGATCGGCCGGGGCGGTGTTCGGATTGAGATTGCTTTGGAAAGTCTGCCACAGGAAGCACAGGACAAATACAACAACGTACAAAAGGAACAAGCTCATAATGACATGATGCAGTTCACAGGGAAGCAGCGAGAGGAAGCCAACTTTAAGGCATTAATTGTGGAAAACTATCAGAAGTCGCAACGGTCCCCTGATGATTACATTAAAGATTTTAATGAACGAAATCCTGACAGCATGATTACAAAGTCCCAGCTCTTTCGCTGGCAACGCAAGTATAAAAACGGGGATATTGCTGTATTGGTTGACATGCGCGGCGGACATAACAGGGGTAAGACGGATATTCCACAGGATGCATGGGAATTTTTCTATAGCCTGTACATGACCTTACAAAAACGCAGTATTGAAATTTGCTGGGAATATACAAAAACGGAATATCCAGAGATTCCTTCCGTATCGGCCTTTGAACGAAAAGTCAAAACAATTCCGGAACCCGTAATCATCTTTTACAGGGAAGGCGAAAAAGCGTTCAATGATTCCCTTGTATGTATGGAACGAAGCAAGGAAGACATCCACTCCAATGACATCTGGTTTTCTGACCACCATTTAATGGATGTAGCAGTTTTAAACAATCGCGGCCGGGTGTTCCGCCCATGGCTCACTGCTTTCTTTGATGCGCGTTCCAACAAGGTTATTGCTTTCATTATCCGGGATAAATCCGCAGACGCAACCGTGATAAAGCAGTGCCTCCGGAAAGGAATGGAAGAATTTGGAGTTCCTAAAGAACTTTATTTCGATAACGGAAAAGATTACCGCGAGAAATCATTCAATAAAGATTTCCCTCTTTCCCTTACCAAACAGTTGGGAATCAATCAGATTTACGCGACACCATACCATGGACAGGCAAAGCCCATCGAGCGGTTCTGGGAAACCCTGGAAGACCGTTTCTGTAAGTTTTTCCCCACCTATCTGGGAAAAGACGCGAAGAAACGACCGGAGGATATGCGGGTAACCTTTGAGAAGCTGAAAGATAAATGTCCTACCATGGAGCAGTTCACAGATCTGCTTGGGAAACACATGAACAAGTACAATAATACACCATCTGGCGGAATCGACATGGACGGAAAATGTCCGGATCAGGTATATTTTGAAAACCTGGCCGTAAAGAATGAAGTCCATGACAAGTCAATCCTGCGGATCCTCTGCGGAACCTTTGACGAAAGAACCGTACAGAAAAACGGCGTACAGTACCAGGGAAGATTTTACTACCATACGGATCTTATCGCCCACCAGGGAGAGAAAGTTATCATCAATTATGACCCGTCCAACATGGATGAATTAAATGTTTTTGATGAAAACATGCGTGCGATCTGCAAGGCAGCCGCAAAGGTAAGAACCCCGTTCCGTCACACTACCCAGGAACAGATCCGGGAAGCAATGAAAGAAAAAAAGAATGCCAGAAAGCTGGTCGAACAGTATGCACCGACCAGGGAGCTGGACGTTATGGCAATCGTTGCCCGCAACCAGCTTGTAGAAAAGCAGTTCACAGAAGGCGAACATACAAAGACTATTGAGAACATTAACCCTGTTCTTTCAGAAAACAGCAAGATCCTGGAGGAATCAACAAAGCAGAGACGCACGAGCCGCGAGGAGAACCTTTTAGGAAAACTTATGGAAGCAAGCAACCAGTAAGGAGGAACACATGGAAAAGAAAGAATTTCGGGAAGAATTTTCCCAGTTTATGAAGCAGACAGGGAAGTCACAGAAACAGGTCAGCAAAGAGACCGGGCTTTCTACTTCTGTCATCTCCCAGTTCCTGGATGGGAAATACACCGGGGATAACGGGAAGGTACAGGACATTTTAAACAAGTTTTTAAGCATCAGTAAAGACCGTTTAAACAGCGTTTCAGGAACAACGTACTATCCTGATCTTTACAACACAAAAGAAGTTTTATATGCCTGCTGGTATGCCCATAAATATAACGATATTGCCCTTGTTGCAGGGGATGCCGGAGCCGGGAAAACCACCGCGCTGGAACACTACAGGGACAGCAACGCAGGCGTGACCATGGTAACAGTAAATACCTGCACCACATCCGCAACGTCTGTATTAAAGCTGATCGCGGATAAGATCGGACAGGCAACAGACGGAAGGCGCAGCGCGGTAATGCAGGAACTTATCTCTCAGCTTTCCGGAAGCAACCGTCTGATCATCATTGATGAGGCCGACCGCTTGTCTTTACAGGCTTTACAGGCAATCCGGGACTTAAACGACCAGGCACATGTGGGGATCATTCTTTCTGGCAATGATAAGATCTATAAGCAAATGCTTACAGGCCAGAAAGGCCGGGAATTTGACCAGATCCGGACGAGAATCATTGTCAGGAAGCGTGTAGAAAACAACTATACCGTTGAGGAGATGCAGCATATTTTTCCAGGAGTGCCGGAAAGCTGCCTTGCCTTTCTGATCCAGATGGCAAATCTTGAAAGTCTGCGTACAGCGATCAAGCTTTATGAGATTGCCCTGGAATATGCCCGTATCAGTAAGGAAGCCGTCACATTAAAGATGCTGAAAGATACACAGAAGCAGCTCTTTGGGAGGATGTACTGATGAAGGGCAAAAAAGAAATAGCCAGCCCTGCAAGACTGACTATTCCATCCGGCATAAGCCGGAACACAAGTGTTCACAGATAGTATAGCAGACCGTTTCCGGTGTTGCAATCATTTTTTGCAGCCGTTCCCAAACCATGAGACGCAGATGGGCTCAGGAATCCGTTTTCAGCGATATATAAAGACTTCCTTACCACGAATGCTTTAAACGGTTTTAAAAGGGATATGAACGATTTTAAAAGGGATATAAAGCCAAAGGAGGATATGAACATGAAGAAAAATACAGAAACTGCTAAGATCCCCATGATTAACCAGGTGCTGAAAGATGCCGCGCTTGGACATCTGGCAGAATGCGGGCTTCCCCAGAGTCTGATCTCTGGCGTGGACTGCTCCAGCTATGAGCGGATGGAGGAGACGCTGCTGGAAGTGAAGAACTGCTTCTATTCTTCCGTAAGAAAGAATATCGAAGACACTTACGGCCCATCCTGCCGGGCCTATACTCCGGATGACGAGTATAAGCATTTGATGGAATATAAAGAACGGGATTACTGGAAAATGTTCGACAACATGGACTGCCACACAGAAAGCAACAAGTATATTGCAAACCTTTACTGCATCATTGGAGACCATGTAAAGCTGGGTGAATTTGGAAAAGAGAACGCGAAGCTCTTTGAAAAGGAGCGGCTTTTAGAGAAGATCCTGGAAACAGGCGTGGATGAGGAGCTGCTGGAAAAATTAAAAGCCTACTGGGAACTGCAGGGAGAGATCCGCGGCGAAGTTGAACGTGAAGGGTTTATTTGTGGATTCCGCACCGCTTACCACCTCTTAAATGAATGCAGGTCATAAAGCGGCGCGAAAAGTAAGGGGAACTGTTTTGTCTGTCAAAGCGGTTCCCCATTGTTATATTATCCAGAATGGAGGGATGGACAGATGGGCGCTTCTATTAGGGAATCACAGATCCGCCTTTTAACACCGGATCAGAAGGAAATAGCGGAATGCATTGGGTTTGAAGCATACAGCAAGCTGGCCGCCTACTATGGCGGAAGCCGTGTTTATGTTGCAAAACTGGCATCATTGGAGCTTGCGGAACGTGACAGCCGGATCATCAGAGATTACAAAGCCGGGAAAACGTCAACGGCAGAACTTGCGGCAAGGTACGGCGTAAGCCCCAGGCGTATCCGGGAAATCATCAAAAAGCAGCAGTAAAACAAGGATGTGGAGGAACTACACAATGGGAAAAACACTGGAGGAATTATTAAATGAACTTAGTGAAGCGGATGCAGCCCTTTTGGGTGAGGACTGCCAGGCACTGATCCGAGCCATCGGGCTGGAAGGTTTCAAAAAGCTGATACAGGAATTTTCTGGAGTACAGCTGTATATCCCCAAACAGGAAAAAGTATGCCGCTATCTCAGGGATAAGAAGATCCGCCAGGAGTTTGACGGAAGCAACCACAAGACACTGGCGAAAAAGTATGGTGTTACAGAAGCCTGGTGCCGCAAGATCATTGCAAGCGAGTTTTAGAGCCATGAGCCTGTTTTTAATGATTCAGCAGTACGAAAACGAATTAGCCAGGATCCGGGGACAGATCAGAAGCATGGAACAAACCGGAGAAGCGGACACAGACCGGAGAAAGTACCGTCAGTTAAAGCAGATCCGTTCAGAATTACAGTCCAGTATCCGCCAAATGAAGCAGTATACAAAGAAAGGATGATGAGCATGGGATTTATTGATCAGATCATGGGAGCCATGGGCATGGAAGCAGCCCAGACAGTAACAGAGGAACCTACGAGCAACGCGGATCCACAACGCACAGAGGAAACCAAGACAGATGAGGTAAAAGAAAAAGCTGAAAAAATCCAGGGTTTGGATGATGGAACCGATCAGGGTGAAGGAGCTTCCAGCGAGGAAAAAACTTATTCCCGGGATGAGTTAAACGACATTCTGGACGAAAAGAGAAAAGAATGGGAAGAGGAACGCCTCGCCAATCTCTCGAAGGATGAACAGATCAGCCAGTTGAAAAAGGAACTTTTCAAGGCAAATATGAAAGACCAGATCAATAACCGCCTGACGGAGGAAGGCATCCCCGTAAAGGCTGCGGAGCTGATCCAGTATACAGATGAAGCCGGTACACTTAAAAGCCTGGAAACGGTCATTTCCACCATTAAGGAACTGGTATCCGATGGAATCACGGAAAGACTTCGTGGAAAGACCCCGGAAGGGCTTGGAAAATCAGTTTCTACCGGGTTCTGGGGAAAACCGGAAAATGATTTTGAAACTGCATTTGTCAAAGCAATGAAAAACTAACAGGGAGGTAAAACGATGGCAGTAAACTACGCAGAGAAATTTTCTCAGACAATCGACGAACAGTTAAGTAAGGATTCTCTTACAGATAAAGCGGTCAACAAAGATTATGATTTTGATGGAGTAAACAAGGTCAATGTCTATTCTGTTGAAACAGTGCCTTTAAATGATTATGATATCAATGCAAAAAGCAACCGATACGGAACCCCGGTGGAGCTTGGGAATGATGTGCAGACACTGGAACTGACACAGGACAAGTCTTTCACTTTCAGCATTGACCGTAAAAACGCAACAGACACCATGATGGCAATGAGCGCAGCCAAAGCACTGGCGCGGGAATTAAAAGAGGTGGTAACTCCTACGATCGACCGCTACAGGATCGCGAAATACACGGCCGAAGCGTTAGTAGCACATACCAAAGAGGAGACACTTACCACAGAAACAGCATACAGTGCATTTCTGGAAGGCTCCATGGTGCTGTTTGATGCTAAAGTGCCCACCGAAGGCCGTATCGCCTTTGTAACGTCCGCCTACTACAAAGCAATCAAGTTAGACAAGAATTTCGTATCCTCCGGGGATAAAGGCCAGGAAATTGCCGTTACTGGGGCTGTGGGAACTATTGATAAGACTACGATCATTGTAGCCCCGGCAGATTACTTTGTAAAAGGTACAAACTTTATAATCTGCCATCCAATGGCTATGACTTCCCCGGTAAAGCTTGCGGATTACAAGATCCACGAGAATCCACAGGGAATTAACGGCTGGCTTGTAGAGGGCAGAATTTACTATGATGCTTTTGTGCTGAATAATAAAAAAGCAGCTATTTACCTGTCAAAGCAGGCAGCAAAATAGCCGTTAAATATGGATTAAACACGATTTAAACCGCCTTTCAAATTCGTTTGAGGGCGGTTTAAATCTTTTAAAAAGTAAATCTTTTTTCGTGCCAAATGCAAAAAAATGTATAAAACTTTGCATAAAAAACAGGGCTCTGTAACGGTTCAGTTACGTTTTGCGCGAAGCTCAGTTACGTTTTGCGCGAAGCGCGACAATTATGTTTCAACTATAAAAGCTGACTGTAAGAAAATGTCAGCGTTATATTTCGCCGTGGCTGGCGAAATATTATTTGAAGCTATTTCTTTTTATGATACAGATACCGCGGAATTCCATCCACCATAACCGGTGACACATCGCCCTGGATCAGCGGGCGGACGTAGTTGATGAATTCGTCGGTGACATAGGTCCCGTCCTCGGTGATCCATTCTCTCGGAACCACCTTCTCCACATTGGAGACCTTATGGACATTCCGAAGGTCCGTGGTGGACTGATACGGATCGTCGGAAAGGCGCTTGATGATGACCATCTCACCGGTATCGCCTTCATCGGCTGCCTTCACGGCAGCACCGCCGACCTGAAAGGCTTCGAGGATGTCGATTCTGGATGCCAGATGGGAAGCGGCTCTCTGCATGGAGCTTAACTCGATGGTTCTTGTTTTGCAGCCGATCTCCTGCGCCAGACGGCGGGCAAGATAGTTTGCAGTACCGGTGAGCTGCTTGTGACCGAAGGCATCGACGAAATCAACACCGTCGGTGAGCTCACAGACATAGCGGCCGTCCGACAGGCGGATTCCTTCGGAGACAGCGACTACAACGAAGGATTTTTTCGACAGAAGCTCCCGGACCCGGGTCAGGAAGTTGTCGATATCAAACGGAAGCTCCGGAACGTAGATCAGGTCCGGCCCGTCGCAGTCCTCGCCTTTGGAGAGAGCCGCGGAACCTACGAGCCATCCGGCATTTCGCCCCATGATTTCGACGATGGTGACAAGTCCCTTGTCGTAGATCAGTGCCTGACTGTCCTGAATGATTTCCTTTACGGAGGTTCCGATGTATTTTGCCGCGCTGCCGTAGCCGGGAGTGTGGTCGGTCAGAGCGAGGTCGTTGTCGATGGTCTTTGGAACACCTAAAAATTTGGTGGGATGCCCTTTTAAGATCGCGTAGTCGGAGAGTTTCTTGATCGTGTCCATGGAATCATTTCCGCCGATATAGATAAAGCATTCGATCTCAAGCTTATCGAGGATCGAAAAGATCTTGTCGAAGGTTGCGATATCCTCATGGATCTCCGGGAGTTTATAGCGGCATGAGCCGAGGTAGGCAGCCGGCGTACGCTTTAAGAGCTCCACATCCAGATCCGTCTGGATATGTTCAGAAAGATCGATATAGTCCTCATTTAAGAGACCCTGAATGCCGTGCCGCATACCGTATACTTTTTTCGCTCCGCGGTCGATCGCAGTCCGGTAAACGCCTGCGAGGCTGGAATTGATAGCAGCAGTCGGGCCGCCGGACTGTCCAACGATAATATTACCTTTCATGTAGCATCCCTCCAAAAGTCATTAATATAGGATAACTGCCCGGCAGGTCAGCGCTCATTCTGCGTTGACGGAAAACACGAAAAGCGGACAGTTGCGATGAGATCATTATATCAGTTTTATGCGACAAATACAAGTAAAAGACAGAATATTTAGAAAAATCCGACAGATAGAGCTGCTATTTGCACAAGACGTGAACCGTGACCGGATAGAGAAAGTTTGTCAATAAAACATACTTTACATTTATATGAAGAATATGTTAAGATAAACCGTATGTGTAAAAAAACAGCGATAAAAACGAGGTTTTAACATGGAAGAAAAAGAGGTACAGGGAGCAACGGTACATAAGCGGCGTGTCCGTTACAGCGGTACACACCCGAAGCGGTTTGAGGAAAAGTATAAAGAGCAGAATCCGGAGAAGTACGCTGATACGATCGAGAAAGTCATCAAAAAGGGCAGTACTCCGGCAGGTATGCATATCTCGATCTGTGTGAAGGAGATCCTCGATTTTCTGGATATTAAGCCGGGAATGCAGGGACTCGACGCTACATTAGGGTATGGCGGACATACGACGGAGATGTTAAAAAAACTTGAGGGTCAGGGGCATATGTACGGCCTTGATGTGGGAGCCATAGAGGACGGGAAGACAAAGGCGCGGGTAAAGGAAAGCGGATTTGACGGGGGGGTACTCAAGGGTAAGGAAGATGACCTTGTGGGATAATGACAACATAGTCCTGGTAACG
>OBLO01002490.1_pt1 | contig 14200 bp, 7 predicted proteins | sample 1519401 | NCBI WGS metagenome assembly OBLO01 (sample SAMEA2602897, study PRJEB22501) | metagenome | reverse complement strand
ACAGCAACAGACTATGACGGTCCAATGCCCCACGGATTGCCAATGGACAGCCCCAGAAGTGCGGAAAGTGTTACAGCCAACCACGACACACCAAGCTTTCGCACGATGATGGCGGCCACGGGACCCGCAAACAGCCAGATTCCGTTCAACAAGCCTTCGAAGCCCGGCGTCACCGCTTCGAAAAGCGTAATCGGAGCGGCGCAGATGACATCCCAGCCCCAGAAAATCACGCCAGCCGCAACCGCGATGATAGCGGCCACGACGATGTCAACAACTCGCCATTTATTGTTATGCTTCTTCACCACGGAAGATTCATTTACGGTCATGAATGTGCCTTTCTCTATGTCAAGGCACGGGAAAAGAGAGACGTCCGTGCGCCGGCATTACCCGGTATACGTTCATACGGTTGAAGCGCTTGCTTCCTCTCAGCCATACGGCCCCCGTGTCTGCGCTTGATACTACACAAGGCACAAGATTTTCACAAGGGTCATTTCATTTCGCTTCGTTTTCCACCCAGACGTTCCCCGGATGAGCTGTGAATCCGCAGCCGCATTAGGCCACTGTCCATACCGCAGGTCATGACGGCCTGGATACGTGCCCCGCACATCACATAGGTCTGTGCATCAACGATTCGGCCAGATTCCTGAACGTCTCGCCAATGCCATCGGCGCGCAACGCGCCATCCTCGTTCAACACGGCGGGGCGGCCGGCCTCACCCGTCTCACGCAATTCCGGCTCCAACGGTAGCTGTGCGAGCAAAGGAACATCATAGCCAAGGCTTTCGGTCAACTGCTCCGACACACGCGCACCCCCACCTTCGCCGAAAATCCGCAGGCGTTCGCCCTGATGCTCGTAATAGCTCATGTTCTCCACAACGCCGCGTACCTTCATCGGTACCTGCAATGCCACCAGGCCGGAGCGGACCGCAATGTCCGAGGCGGATGGCTGCGGCATGGTGACCACCACCAGTTCCGCGTTCGGCAGAGCCTGCGCCACGGAAATCGCCATGTCGCCGGTACCTGGTGCCAAGTCGAGCAGCAGCACGTCAGGCTCGCCCCACCATACGTCTGAAAGGAATTGTTCAAGAGAACGCTGCAATCGCGGGCCTCGCCAAAGGATCGCACGATCGGCGCCGGCAAACATGCCGATGGAAATCAATTTCACACCCCATGCGGTAACTGGCATGAGCATGCCGTTCAGATTGGTGGGTTGCGCATGCACGCCGAACAGTCGCGGCAGTGAGAAACCATAGATGTCGGCGTCGATGGCGGCCGTGTCGTACCCCAATGCGGCAAATGTGGCAGCAAGATTCGCAGTGACGGAAGACTTGCCGACGCCTCCTTTGCCGGATGCTATGGCGAAAATACGGGTTTTGATGCCCGGCTTGTTGAACGGATTCTGTTTGCGTTCGGCCTTGAGGCCTGCCACAAGTTGGGTGAGCTTGTCTTGACTCATGGACCCGACTTCGATGCGCGGCAGCAATGTCGCTTCCGGATATGACGACACCGCTCCGTTGATCTGGTTGGTGATAGTCTGCGACAGTGGACAGCCTTCCACCGTCAGTTCGACCTCCACACGAACCTCGTAGGTGTTCGCCTTACCTTCCACCGGTATCGCGTCTATGGCTGCGATCATGCCCAAATCGGTCACGGATCGGCCCAGTTCCGGGTCGATTACTTTGCTGAGTCGCTCATAGATGCGCGCTTCGATGGTGCGCTCGTCGGTCATGGTTCCTCCTTTAGCCGCGTACCAGACTAGCGTCTGAAAGCGCGGCATGCCAAAGCCTTCTTGTGATTACGTTGCCGGCTTGATATGGCACGCGTCACACCGTTCCGTTTTCCAGCAGCAGTTTGAACTGGTCCTCGTCCAGCATGGCGATTCCCAATTCCTCGGCTTTGGCGGCTTTGGCACCAGCGTTTTCGCCGACGACCACCCAATCGGTTTTCTTGCTGACCGATCCTGCGGCCTTTCCACCGCGGGAGATAATCGCCTCTTTGGCGGAATCCCGCGAGAAATCAACCAACGAACCAGTGACGACCACTGTCTTGCCTTCCAGTGTCTGCGGCAGAGCACTGGTCTGTGCCTGTCCGACTCCCACTCCGGCTGCCTTCCATGCTTCCAGCACCATGCCACGCCAATCGCCTGGATTCTTGGCCGAAGCAAACCAGGTGACCACGGATTCGGCAATTTCCGGACCGATGCCGTCTATCTGTGACAGTTCATCCACGCTGGCTTGTTCGATGGCGTCGAGCGAACCGAATGTGTTGGCGATGGTACGCGCCGTGGGAGGACCGAGCCGCCGAATGGACAGGGCCACAAGCACACGCCATAGGTCGGCATGGCGCGCCTTGTCCATTTCGTCAAGCATTTTCCTCGTGTTTTCCGCGGGGCGTATATATATCGGCTGCACACTGGATGTTCCGGAACGCGACACCTTGGTTTCCTCGCGAACGACCACGGCATCTTCAGGCACGTCATATTCGGGATATTCCGCGGATTCGTCGACGGAGTCCTTACGTTTTCTCGCAACTGTAGGAGCCGTCCAGAACGCCGGAACCTGATGCCACAGTCCCGATCCGCCAATGCGTTTGCGTATCTTTTTCGGCTTGCCGTTCTTGCCGATGGTTTCGTGGATTTCGATGATCGGCGCTTCACGCCATACGCGAACATCCTGCAGATCGGCGGACGTCAACGAAAACAGACCGGCTTCGCTGGACAGCACCGGTGTTTGGCGGGCCGGCAGCTCCAGACCTTCCACAGGCTCGTACGGTTCGGGCTCCGCGCCCGGCTCCACCACGATTTCCGTGATGTTCGGCGCGTAGGTGGCCGTCGAATCGGGACGGTCCTCTTCCGGATTCGTCAAAGCGATGGCGGATTGGTCGCCTAAATGCTCGATATCGAACGCTTTCCTGGATGCCAGATTGATGATGCGTTCGGTCAACTGTGCCGGGCAGGATTCCACGTTCGGGCAGCGGATGTCCTTGTCCCCCTCTTTGGCCGGAGCGAGTTCCGCCCCGCAGCTCGGGCAGTGCGAAGGCATCACGAAACGGCGCAGCTGGCCTTCGTGTCCTTCCCTGCGTTCCAGCACAGGACCTACGAGTTCGGGAATCACATCGCCCGCCTTACGCACCACAACGGTGTCTCCGATGAGCACACCCTTGCGTTCCACTTCGAATGGATTGTGCAAGGTGGTTCTCGACACCGTCGAACCCGCAACATATACGGGCTTCAATATGGCCACTGGGGTCACACGGCCGGTGCGCCCCACCTGCACGGTGATGTCAAGCAGTTCCGTATTGACTTCCTCCGGCGGGTACTTGTAGGCGATGGACCAACGCGGAGCACGCGAGGTCGCGCCCAACGATCGTTGCAATCCCAAATCATCCACTTTTACGACAATGCCGTCGAGCGCGTGTTCGATGTCTCCACGATGCTCGCCGTAGTAATCGATCATGTCGAGAATCTGGCTGAATGTGGTAACCTCACGGTTATGTGGCGAAACGGGTATGCCCCACTTCTTATACAACCCATACGCTTCGGATTGGTTGTTGACCGCATCATGGTCGGCACCACGTTTGGCGCCCCACTGGAGCGTTCCAATGCCATGCGCATAGAAGCTCAGCCTTCTGGTGGCGGTGATGCGCGGATCCTTCTGCCGCAGGCTTCCGGCAGCCGCGTTACGTGGATTGGCGAAAGGCGCGCGCCCAGCATCCTCGTTTTCTTTGTTGAGCGTGTTGAAATCGTCCCATCGCATGAAGACCTCACCGCGGATCTCCACGAATTCGGGAATGTCTTCTTCCGGTCCCGCAAGATTCTGCGGAATGGTGGAGATGGTGCGCACATTGAGCGTGATATCCTCGCCGATCACGCCGTCACCTCTGGTCAGACCTTGCTCGAGCACGCCGTTACGGTAGATGAGGTTAAGCGCAAGACCGTCGATTTTCACTTCGCATGTCATCGGCAAAGGCTTCGTCTCAGGCCAATCAAGTCCCCGAATAACACCGTCGTACCATTCATGCAGTTCCTCAAGCGAAAAGACATCGTCAAGACTCATCATGCGAGACGGGTGGCGTACCGATGCGAAATCATTGGAGAAGGTGCCTCCGACACGATGCGTCGGCGATTGCGCGGAATCGAGGGATGGGAACTGGGCTTCCAACGCCTGCAGACAACGTATTCTCGCATCATAGGCGGCGTCGGACGAGACCGGCGCGTCATCGATGTAGTATGCGATCTGGTCGGATTCCACCCACGCCGCCACACGCGCCCACAATCGAGCCGCGGCTTCAGCACTGATGGACGAGACATCAAGTCGGGTCAACCGCATGGCGTCGGCATCGGTTGGCTGCAATGCGGCGATCCAGCGTTCACTGCCCGGCGCATATGAGCTGACTCCCCCGTCGGGAACCACAGCGGTTGACGCGGAGCCCGTATCGCCGCCCATTTCAGAAGCGTCAAAATCCCATGCGAGTTGTTCGGAATCGTCATGCCTTGTCATTGTCATTGCCTTGTCACTGTCTTCAATGTTTTGCCGGTCAGAGCCGCCATGCACACATTATCGCACAAATGTTCGATTTGCTGCATCGCCAACGTCTGTTTGGCGCACTGCGGAAAGCACGCCGTTCAGTTGTTCAACGACCTCAGGAACTGCATCTGCACCACGTCGGCACCGTCGCGCTCCTCGTCATCCATCCTTGAAGCGGCAACCGAAAGCGTACGTGCCGGCACGAACATGCCTTCATCCACACAGACCCGCGCGGCCTTGCGTACCAAGGATGCGACCTGGGTATTGGGCCATACCGGCAGTCCCGCTTGGGTAAGCACGTGCATGGCTTCCGGAACGTCGGTGGGCACCGGAATGCATTGCGATTGCGCGCGTCCGATCAATTCCTGCAGCTCGCTCTCCAGCATGGCGATTCGCCCGGGGGCAATCTCCTCGCTCATGATGTACGCGGCGGCCGCGATGTCGAAGTGGTCGCACATCCATTCCGCATAGGCGAGTCTGTAATAGGCGAACGACGCATCCTCACGGTCAAGTGCGACGTGCAACGCGTTGAGGCAAGCCGCTCTGGCCGGATCCCAATCCTCGGCGCGCGCCAATTGAACCGCCAGCTTGAGATGGGAAAGCGGGTAGGCCGGCGCATATCGCACCATCGCATTGAGATGCGGCAACGCGGCCTTCACGCCTTTGACCTGTGCAAGCACGTCGGCGAGTTCCATATGCGCGTAGAACAGATTGTCCGGAATCAGCACGGTCCGTTCGCCTTCCGTGGCGAACATGCGATTGTAGATGACGCGTTCCGCATACGAGTTGAAATACCGCGGCACGCCCGGATTCGAAGCGAACAGTCGGTCCATTCGCCCCAACGCCGCTTCGGCCAGTTCCACGCTTTGGTCGACCTGTCCTGAGAACAGCAGGTCTCTCGCCTTGATGCGTTCCGCGTCAAGCTCGTCGGCCAAGCGGAAGGAGAAGTCCGGAGTGTCTTTGCCATCGATGAGCGCACTCGTCATCTGCGGAGCCAACGACGTCAATTCCGGGTCGGCAATGGTGTTGATGACGTCCATGGCCTGCTTTGCCTTGGCCACCGATTCCAGATGGGAGTCCTGCGCGATTCTGTGGAATTCGCCAACCGCGCGCTGCAGCAGGTCGACGCGCTGAATGGACAACCCCGACATGTCACGGCAGCCGAACAGCTGTGCCGTGTCATGGTCGAATATGGCGTCGGAAAGCTCAGGCTCCTCCTGACTTCCGGATGGGGAGAAACGACTATCGCGCAAATCGAACGTGGCGTCCACTGGCTTCAATGCGCCGAGGCCGTCCACATCCATTTCCGCATCGAACATACGGTATGTGCCTGTTGGATCAGACAATCCGCACTCGCCCAGACGCTCCATGAATTCGCTTCTGGTGAAGGTGACCGTCACCAGATTGCGTACGGTCGGATTCTTGCGAAGCTGGCTTAATGGATCATCACCATTCCCATCGAAATCACCGAAGCCGATCAGTCCCGCGTCAAGAGCGCCATCATGCACGCCCTGTGCGGAACCGTCGTCCACGCTAGAGGAATCGTTCGCAGTCTCGTCGGGAACCGCGAACGTCACTTCGTCGAAGTCGACATCCCGCATCAGATCCTCGAATTGGCTGTTCAACGCATCATCCGTATCCTCGGAGTTGACGCCATCAACGCCCATGTCGGCGGATCTCGGCGCCACCGGACGGGACGGGTCTCCGTGGAAATCGCCGTCCTTCGGATCGGCCTTGGACCCAGAAACACCCATATCTCCAGTACGAATGCGTTCGAAAGCCGCCAAAGCCTCGCTCATCAGCTCGCTGATGGCGGAATCCTGCTCGGCCACGGCCTCTTCCAAACCAATCGAATCGATATGCATCGACACACGCTGCATGCCCGGATCGGCGCCAAAACTCAACGCGGCCATCATCAGTCCAACACGCAGATTGTAGTCCGCGCTCATGCGGGCGCGTTCGGCGTCCGTCATATCCACCCATGCGTGGCGGGACACGTCATATTTGGTGGATGGCATCATGGAAACGCCGGCAGAGGTGAAACCGATGGCCATATTGCCGTCTCGGAGACTGCATCGGAAGTCCACGTCGAAGCGGTATGGCAGGCGCATGCTGCGCAATAGTCTCGACATTGTCTGGCGGTATACCCATTCCGAACCGCCTTCGGCTCCGAAGGCGGTACCATCCTCGCCGTCCTTCGTGTTTTCGGCGATGGAACGTCTGGTTTCCGCGGCGATGTCCACCAGGCGCATGACGGCTTGGACGCCGTCATCCTGCTGTGAGTCGAGGATCGCGCCGAATTCGTCGTCCGGTTTCAATGCGATCAGCGCCGGATTTTCCAGTAGCGCCATGTCGATTTGCGCGGCTTCCGCGCGGGTTACGGTGTCTTCTGTGGGCAGCTTGCCGATACGGGCGTTGCGTTCCAGCCATGAACTGACTGCGGCGAAACGGTTGAGGTTGCCTTCGATGTTCAGCGCGCGCAGCGATGCCGAGAACGGCAGTGTGGAATCCCAAGCGAAGAAATAGCAGCCCGAGTAGCTGGACGTGTATAGGTGCAATGGTTCCGCGCCGTGTACTGCTTCGAGCCCTTGGTCTTTGTCAAGGGCGCCTGCCTCGCGCATGAGGTCGGCGAAATAATCCTCAAGTCCGGATGCGCGCATGCCATGGGAGCGTGCGCTCATCGTGTCTCTGATGGATCGGCGGATCGCGCCCATCGGCGCCTCTCGGTTGAGCCTGCGGAAGATGTTGCCCGTGCCGAATCCCACGAGTAGCCCGTTCATTTGCGGCAGCATGTAGGCTGCGAAGAATGCGATGGTGATGGCATCCCTGTATTCCAGATCGAATCGCATGGTTTCCGGCAGGTTGGCACGCATCTGTTCGAGCGTGTAGCGGTTGCCGACTTTCAGCCAGGATGCGAGCCACATCATGCGGCCATCGGGCATGCGTCCCACGACACCGCCTTGCGACGCGCGCACCATCTTCGGCGCGCCGTTTGTCGCGTGTCCGAATCGTGGACCGTCTGGCAGGGTGAGGGTTTCTTCTTTGACGAATATGAATCGTGGTTCCAGATCCTGCACGTCCATTTCGGGATTGGTGCCCGCGAAGACGCGTGCTTTGCTGTCGGCGAGCGCGATTTGCGCGAAGTGGTTGTTGTCGGTGAATAGTCCGATGGAGAAGGCTTTGCCTTGGGTTTGTGGCAGTTGCGCCCAGCCGAGTTGGAGTGTGCTTGGTATGCCTTCGAAGCCTTTGATGATGTGTCGTTTGATGAGTGGGTTGAGTTTGATGGCGTTGCGGGTGAGTTCATCGACGATGTCGTCTGGCGTGTCGAGGGCTTTGCCGAAGGGGTTGGCGTCGGCGGTGTTGTGGGGGTGTTTGTTGTGGTTGATGAGTTGTCGTACCCCTTGCATGGCGTGGTTGAGCATGGTCCGTCCTTGGTGTGGATGGTGTGCTGATGGCGATGCTGGTGTGAGGTGTGACATGTGGGCCATTCTTTCAATTCAATGCGACATGCAGCCTTTAGAATAAAGTTCGTGACTTTTTCGAAACAGCGTTTTCAGGCGCGTCATCGTATGTGCGCAGCTATTGTAGCCGCTTTTGTTGTGGTGGTGTTGGTTGAGTGCGTGTTGTGTAATGTGCCGTTTTTCCGCTCGTTGGCGGCGTCGGGTGATTCGGCGGCTGCGTATAACACGTTGGGGCCGGGGCTTGAGCGTCGTGATGACGGGTTGCTGGAGGTTACTGATCCGACGCAGGCGTATTTGCAGGTGGCTGCGGATGGTTCGTCTGAGTATGTGCGGATCGTGCCGGTGTCCGATGAGGTTATGGGTGGTGTGCCTGCCGGTTCGCGCGTGTTGCGTACGGTGCGTGTTCGTGCGGATGCGGATCGTGTGGCTGGTTCGTTGTGTTCGGTGTCGTTGGATTCGTCTCGTTCATTGTATGTGAGGGCTGCGGCCGGTCGTACGGTGCGCGTGCAGGTGGTGGAGCCGAAGGGGTCATTGATTCCGTTTGAGGCGGTTCGCGCGAATGTGCGTGTGCCTTTTTCGGTGAGTCCGCTGCGTGTGACGTTGTTGGTGTTGGTGATGGTGTTGGTGGCGTTGTGGCGTCCGGGTTCGCGCCTGTGGAAGGTGCCGTTGAATACGTCGAGTGTGCGTCAGCGTGTGACGTTGGGCGTGTTGTTGACGGTTCCTGGGTTGGTGACTGTTGCGGCGGTGGCGTGGCAGTTGGTGTATGCCGTGCCGTTGAGCTTTCATACGGATGGCATGTATACGTATGATTACGATCAGTATGATCATGTGGCTCGGGCGTTGCTTGATGGTCATGCGTGGCTTGATTTGGATGTGCCCCAGGGGTTGCGTGATGCGGATGATCCGTATGATGTGGCGACCCGGCAGCAGTTGCTTGCCGATGGCGTGAGTCCTGTGTATTGGGATTATGCGTTTTTCAATGGACGTTGGTATTCGTATTTTGGTGTGGTGCCGGCGTTGCTGTTGTTTGTGCCGTATCGTGCGATAACGTCGTTGTGGGTTGATGGTGGTCTGATGATGCCGTCGGGCGCTGCGGTGCCGTTGCTGATGTTTGTTTTTTTGGTGTTCGCGTGCCTGTTGACGATTCGCGTGATCGAGCGTGTGCGTCCGCATGTTTCGCTGGCTGCGGTCAGTATGTTGTGCGTGTTTGTGGTTTTGGCGTCGAACGCCCCGTACTTGTGGTATCGGACGAATTTTTATTCGGTGCCGATTGCGGCGTCCTTGTTGTTGAGCACGTTGGGCTTATGGCTATGGATGGGTGCGGCACACCCGAACGCGGCCGATGCCGGTGGCGATGGTGGTGCGAATACGGTCGAATCGTTGTCGCTGCCTCGTTTGGCCGCCGGTTCGGTGTGTATTGCCGCGAATGTGGGTTGCCGTCCGTCGTTTGTGGTGGTGGCGTTTGCCGCGTTCCCGTTGTTCTGGCCGCAGATTCGTGCGATTGTGGGGCAGTTGCGTGCCATCGCATCTGGTTCCGGCGTGCGTGGGCGTGCGCGCACCGTGTTACATGCGTTGCGCGCGCCTTTGACCGTGCTGGTGCCCGCATTGGTTGTGGTGGTGCCCTTGTTCGCCTATAACATGGTGCGTTTCTCCTCGCCATTCGATTTCGGTTCGTCGTATCAGCTGACGGTCACGGATATGACGAGTTACCATCAGTCGTGGTCGAATTTCATTTGGACGGTCGCATACTATCTGTTTCTGCCGTTGCGTTGGACGAATATGTTCCCGTTCCTTGCCGTCGAACCCGCCCCGTTGAAGGATTGGGGGTTCACGGAGGCGATGCCTGGAGGCTTGTTCGTCATGGCACCTCTCGCATTGGCTTCGCTGGCATGCCCATTCCTGCGCCGGCATATGCATGCTCGTGACCATGCCGGCATGTGGCGCACGCTGACGACATTCCTGCTGTTGGGTTTGCTGATTGTGGCGCTTGACGCGCGGCTGGGTGGTCTTGGATGGCGTTACATCGCCGATTTCGGCTGGCTGTTTGCGTTGGCTTCGCTTCCTTTGATGCTTATTGCGCTGGATTGCGATCGTCCGCGGCTGCGCTGGCTGTTGCGCGTACTGGTGCTGGCGCTGCTGTTGTTCATGTTGGCGGTGACAGTGTTGTCGTTGTTCCTATATGGTCGCGACGACGAAATGATACGCAATGATCCCGGTTTGTTCCACGACGTGCAGTCGTGGTTCACCCTGATATGAGGCACGGCGTTTTCAGGGTTATTTCAGGGTTTTGTTACGATCCGTCCAATAAAATCGCCGGTTTGTTCCGAGTTTTGCGGATAACAGTGGTGTCGTAACTGTTCGCTATGAGATGAACCCTTGTTGGAGACATCAGTCATGAAATCGCTTCCACTTTTGTCGAACCATCCTCGTGTAAGACGCTGGACCGCGGCCGTCGTCGCATTGGCCATCGCATTGGGCGTCTGTCTCGTCAGCTACGACAACGTCGATGCGGCCATCAGACAAAACAGGATCGAACGGCTGAACGCACGTATCGAGAATGTGTACACGGCCGACTATCAGGATATGGCCGACGACAAGCTCGAGCAGGGAAAAAGCAAGTTCGCCGCCACGGAAGACGACATGTTCGTCACCGAGAATCCGTATGGCACCAACACCACGTCGCTGTATGTGTATTTCACTACCGACGACGCGGTTGCCGTCTCCTATACCGTGCATGCAGACGGCTACACGGATTTCACCCGTGACGCCTACCAGCAATCGCAATACAGCAAAACCCATGAATTCCAGCTACTCGGCCTTATTCCCGGCGAGAAGAACACCATCACCATCACGTTGACCGACGCCGATGGCAAATCCCGTACACATGTCTTCGAACATAAGGGCGCTTACCTTCTTGGCAATGAGGAAGTGCAGCTGGAGCAGACCGTCGCAGCCGATTCCGGCGAAGATCTGGGCGATGGCCTGTATGCCATTCTCGGCAACGATTCCGACGAGCAGGACTTCATGTTCTATTACGATACGAACGGCGTGCTGCGCGGCGAGATCCCCGTGCTCTACTATCGTTCACATCGTCTGCTGTTCGACGATGACGGTCTCATGTGGTTCTCCGCGTCCACGCATCATATGGTGGCGATGAACCGTCTCGGCAAGTTGGAGAAGATCTATGATCTGGGATCCGACTATATTCTGCACCACGATTACGCGATGGATTCCAATGGAGACATCGTGCTGTTGGCCACCGAGATAGGCCGCGATGACAATGCCGTGCAGGATCAGGTCATCAAGCTCAGCACCTCCACCGGCAGTGTGACGAGCTTGGTGGATTTCGGTGAACTGTTCGCCGACTATAAGGGCTCCACCACGCATGCGGGAACCGACGAGTCGGATTCGAATGCCAAGAATCGTTGGGATTGGCTGCACTGCAACACCATTCAATTGTTGGATGACGGTTCCGCATTGTTCTCCGCCCGTGAGACGTCCACCATCATCAAGGTGGATGATTTGGAATCGGATCCGACGCTTGATTATATGATCGGCGAGCCATCCGTGTGGGCCGGCACCGATGAGGCCAGCAGTTTCCTGACGAAGTCCGGTGATTTTTCAGATACCGGCGGACAGCATTCCATCACATACGTCGCCGATGATTCACTGCCTGACGGCCAATATTACCTGTACATGTTCGACAATCATTTCGGCACTTCACTGACGCGTCCTGATTTTGACTGGACGGTGATTGACGGCATCTCGACCGAACTGTCTTCCGACACGGCGGAGTCGCAGTATCGCAAGTATCTGGTCGACGAGAATGCAGGCACGTATACGGAAGTGTCGTCGTTCGACGTGCCATATTCGCCGTATGTCAGTTCCGCACAGGAATTGGATAATGGCCAGATTCTCATCGATTCGGGCATGAAGGGTCTGTTCGGCCAGTACGACGAGGATGGTGATCTGTTGGCGCAGTTCCATATGACGTTGAACAGTGCGTACATCTATCGCGTGTACAAGTACGATTTCTCGGGATTCTATTTCGCCTGACACGTAGGCATTCGCGAATCTTGACGGGACTGGAATCTGAACTCCTTGTAGGGGTTTGGGTTTCCGGCCCCGTTTCGTATGCAATGGGTTCGGCACGCCCGTACAATGGTTACCATGGGTTTTTTCGATTCGCTGTTTTCATCCAAACGTCCCGAAGCGACGCATGACGTCACGTTCACGCTAGATCAGGCAGGCCACACGTATGAGGATGGCAATGTCGGTCTGGAACCGACGTCGTTGACGATCACTCCGGAAAGCAAGCGTGTGGCCGTGATCGGGTTGAATGGTTCTGGTAAGACCACGCTATTGCAGTTGTTGGATGGCGCGTTGACAGCGACGTCCGGTTCGGTGCGTATCGACGCGAATGGTGCTGCGTATGATCCGTCGGTGAAGCGTGATCTGAAACGTATCGAGTCGATGATCGGTCGTGTTCGTCGCGAGGAGATTCCGAACAGTTATTACAAGGCGGATTCCATTCGTGATGCGATTGATGAGCCGTTGAAGAAGCATAAGGTGCCGGAAAGCGAACGTCAGGCGATCATCGGCAATCTGTTCGCGCATTTCGATCTGGCTTCCGTGGCCCGCGAGCCGGCCTCCGCTTTGGATAGCGAGAAGCGGCATCTGCTGGCGATCGCGGCCGCGTTGAGCTTCTCCCCCGCTGCGATCGTCGCCGACGAGCCGACCAAGGGATTGGACGAGGTGGCGTCGGCGCGCGTGGCGAAGGCCCTGTTCAGCTATGACAAGCAGGTGGTGTTCGCCACGCATGACACGGATCTGATCGTCCGTCCGGAATATGCGATCGGCCGCGTGCTCGTTGTCGACGACCATCGTGTGGTGTTCGACGGCGCGCCTCGTGAGGCGGTCGATTTTTACACGGATTTGGTTCGTTCGAAGTATGAGGCGGCGAAGGGCGACAGGGCGTAGAAGAGATTTCGGACTCGGCAGTCCGTTCAGCCGATCAGTTCGTTGACGGTGTCGATCACCACGTGCACGTTATGCCGGAAATCGTCCGGTTCGGGCAGTAGTGAGATGGCCAGATAGCCGTTGGAGGTCATGTCGAAGAAGTAGCCGGGCTGTCCGGATACGCCGTGGCGTTCGATCATGTGCAGCACCAGCTCGTTCTCGTCGAGCACGCTGGGCACGCGCAGCAGTACGTTCCATCCGCCTTCGGCACGCAATACGCTGACAAGACCTTGCTCATCCGCGTCGAGCATGGCATGCAGTGCTTTGAGATTGCCGCGCACACGTTCCTGCACGCGCGCGGTCTGCGATGGCGCCGCTTCAAGCAGTGCGGGAATTTGTTTTGCGACGATCTCGCTCATGGGCAGATAGTCGTCGGCGATCACGTCGAGACGACGCTTGGCTTCCGCCACGTCTTCGGCGGGACCTGATACCTGGATCCAGCCGACTTTGGCATGCGGTGCGGCGAGCATTGTCGAAAAACCGTCCAACGCGAATGTGAGCGCGCCACGCTCCCCCGCGAGTCGTGCGTTGCCTTCGAATGGTTCCAAATCGTAATCGTAGAACACTTCGTCGGCGATGATGGCCACGTCGTGGTCCCGGCACAGGCGGACGATCGCCTCGCGTTCCGACGGTTTGACGTACGAACCGGTCGGATTGTTGGGGTTGATGAGCACCAGCGCGCGGATGCGATTGCCGTCCGGGCCTTCCAGCGCGGTTTTCAGTTCGGCCACGTCGATGTACCAGGAGCCGTCGAATCGTTGTTGGTATTCGATCATGTCGACGCATTCGAGGCGTGCGATCGATTCGATGAGCGGATAGCCGGGTTTCGGTGCGAGCACGGCGTCACCGGCATCACACAGCAGTTTGATAAGCCACGAGTAGGCTTCGGAAGTTGAACTGAGGATGTACAGGTCGTCCGGCGAGCAATGGCCGATTTCCTGCATGTCAAGGAACGCGGCCAGCGCCTCACGCGCGTAGCGTTGGCCGCGCGGGTCGGCGGAGTAGATGTCCGGCACAAGATCCGGAGCCAGCGCGTGCCGTGTCGGATTGGAGTCGTTGAGCTTGCCGAGCGGTCTGCCGGCTGTTTTGGCGGTGGCTTTCGCCCTTGCGGTTGGGTTGGGCTTCCTTACGTTGGCCCTTGTGGGAAAACCCCAGGCCTCCCCCCCCATTCCTGGACCTGCGGCCTCCCTCTTCG
>OBLO01002480.1_pt1 | contig 14225 bp, 10 predicted proteins | sample 1519401 | NCBI WGS metagenome assembly OBLO01 (sample SAMEA2602897, study PRJEB22501) | metagenome | reverse complement strand
AACCGGATTTGCAGCTGCTTCTTATGTTTATTGCATTGCAGAAGCTTGGCTGTGTGACGATACTCCTAAACACCTGCTTGAAGTATAAAGAAGCACAGGAGCAGGTTGTTGAAACAGACACAGAATTCATGGTTGTTGGCGATGGATATAAAGAGATTGATTTTCTTGAAGAAATGTCGAAAATGTCTGAGGATGTCCAAAGACAGCTGAAAAAAATCATTTATGCCGGTGTTCGTCAGAATATACCATATATCGGATTCAATGAAATAGTAGAAAATGGTGAAACTTCGCAGGAAATGGATTTGTTTAAGAGGATGGCTGCTCAGCTTCAAGTTGAGAATCCAGCAGTGATGCTGGCAACTTCCGGGACAACCGGGCTAAAGTCAAAACTGGTGGTCCTGAGTATGTTCCATCTGGTAAATGGTGGTCTGCAAAAAGCAGAAGTTTTTAAAATGAACACATTTGACATTGTCTGTATGGCAATGCCATTATTTCATATATTTTGCCTGGATGTCAATGTCATGGCGGCGTTGATGTCAGGTGCCTGTTTGTATTTGCCGAAAAATCGAAGAAGCCGGGAAGTGCTTCGGGCAGTACAGGAGGCAAAATGTACGGTATTAAATGCCGTACCGAGTATTTTTTATTCGTTGCTGGCCAGACAGGAGGAAGAAAACTATGATGTTTCTTCTCTGCGGGTGGGTATGATTGGCGGGGCGTATTGCCCGCCGGAGAAATTCTGTGAAATTGACAGAAAATTTGGATTTACATTGATTCCAGGATTAGGTCAGACGGAAGCAGCTGCAGGAATTGCTGCAGCGGAAATAGCTGATCCGCTGGAAGTCAGAAGTACAACAGTGGGACACATTGTGGACTACATGGAAGCACGTATTGTCAATACAGAAACGCAGAAGGTGCTGCCGACAGGAGAGGCAGGCGAAGTCTGTGTACGCGGATGTATGCTGATGATGGGATATTATAAGCAGCCCGAATTGACTGCAGAATCTTATGACAATGACGGCTATATGCATACAGGAGATATCGGTTATATTGATGGGGACGGATATCTTCATATGAAAGCAAGAATCAAAGATCTGATTAATCGCGGCGGGGAAAAAATCAATCCAAATGAAATAGAAAGCCTGATTATGAAAGACCATAGAGTGCGTTCTTGTAAAGTTGTTCCTGTACCGGATGAACATTACGGTGAACAGGCATGTGCGGTGATTGAATGCAAAAACAATCAGAGTATAACTACAGAGGAAGTTATTGATTCTCTGAAAAATAACCTGGCAGATTATAAAATTCCGGCGTATGTGTTATTTGTGGCTCATATTCCGCGAACAGCAACGGGAAAATATCGACAGAAAGAAATCATTAAAATGGCGATTGAAAAACTGAAATTATAAAGGATATTATATGGAAGAACATGAATTTCAAAATTCATATATTAAAACAGTAAAAGGACCAATAGGGTCCTTTTATTTGTCTTTATTGCTTGTTTAAAAAATAAATGTGTATTAACTTTTAGATATGAATCACATACCCATACAGGCATTTTACTTCCCAAAACGTCAATGCTAAGATAAACAGGAAGGACGATGTACTAGTCGATTGGCCGCTGATAGAAATGGCCTTCCAGTTCATTGGTAGGCATACTGTTAATAAATGCCTGCGGATCTGCCTTGCGAACCGCGCGGATGACTGAATTATTCTCATCGCGGGACACAACAGAGTAGACAATCTTATGCTCGCTGTGCTTATGGGCACCTTCACAGTCGATGATAGTGGCACCATGAACAGTGGTATCATAGATCAGCTGCGAGATGGCTTCTGCTTTGTTCGTAACAATAAAAAGAGTCTGTTTCTGATATTGTTTGTAAAGCAGATGCAGTACCTGTGTGGATGTATACTGGAAAATCATGGAATAAAGGGCTTTATCCCAGCCGAAAAGTAATCCGGCGATAGCGAGGATCACGACGTTGAAGCCGAGAATGATATTAAAGGCATCAATGCCCTTTCTGCGGGACAGGAAAATGGAGATAAAATCCGTTCCGCCGGTGGTGGCATCACATTTCAGACAAAGGCTGATAGCGAAACCGTTGATCAGACCGCCGAAAATACTGATCAGCAGAATATCGGAGGTGATGGTGTAAGCCGGAAGACTGTCTGTCAGAAAACCGGTGAGGAATATGACAAGACAGGAACAAAGCGTGAATTTTTTGCCGATAAAGCGAAAACCGATATAAACAGGAATGGCATTCAGAAGAACGTTGATAGCAGTATAAGGTATTGTTATATGAAGATAACGGTCAAAAATGCTCTGGATTAGCAATGTCAGGCCGTTTGCGCCGCCGGGAAACAGCCCGCCGGTGCGGACGAATGTCCGGATATTGACGGCTATAATGCAGGATGCGATACAGCAGATGATAATTCGTTTGACCTCTTTGGAAACATTCTTGTCCATGTAGGTGCCTCCCTCAAATCTTTTTATGCCCTTAGTATAGACGCAAGCTGTGAGATAGTCAATACAGGAAAGAAAAGTTGACATTCTTTACGGTTATTATGTATAATGGGGCAGAGTGAGCAGAAGATGGGAGGAAATAATGTGAAATGGCAGGATGTTGTAATTAAGAAAGTTTTTTTCTGTATGTTTGATACGACTTTAGAGGTTGTTCCTTATTCAGGTTATGTACCCGGTGATGAGGATGAAATGTACAGATATCTCTGCCAGATGGTCGCAAAATATTATTATCATGAGACATCCAGAAAAGGTTTTATTCATGAAGAATCGGAACTTCAGCAGATTTTGCCGGAGACTGGTGATCAGTTTGAGGCTTTTGTGAATTGTATCTGTGATGAGATTCAGGATCTGATGCATGCGAACCCGGAAATCCAGACAGGGGCAGGTATGTTTGCATGGGTGACGCTGGAAGATCAGGATTATATTACATTTTTTAAGAGTAATTATCAATCCAGATTTTTGGTGTCACAGGATGAGAACAGTGCAGTGCACTGGACGCTGAATCATATGATCTTGCCGGGACCGTCTCCGAAAGTGAATGAATATTTCTATCTGAATTTGAATGATAATCAGGCGCAGGTATCGGATTTTGAGTGCTATATTGACGGATTGAAGCAGAACTATCTGGCGGATCAGGTATTGAAACTGGATTTTAAACCTTCTGAGGCAGTAACGGTGAAGGCGATTGATGATTCTGTTGTAGAAACCATCAAGCACTGTTATGAAGAACAGGCGCCGCAGAAGATTATGGAATATAAGACGATTGTGGCCGATCAGGTCAAAGAGAAGGGGCAGATCATTGTACCGGAACTTGAGGAGGCTGTTTTTAAGGATAATGAGCAGGCGGCGGTCCTTTATCAGGAAGTGGCTGAACAGCAGCAGATTCCAAAGATACCGGTTTATGTCAGCAAGAAGACAGAGCGTAAACTTGGCAAGAAGCAGAAACTGGTAACAGACAGCGGTATTGAGCTTCTGGTGCCTTTGGAATTGCTGAAGGATGAGAGTATATTGGAGTATCATCAGAATGATGACGGGAAGATGTCTATTTTGATCAAAGAAATCGGATTCATCGAGAACAAATAGGAACAGGAGGCAGGAAATGAGACTATTATTGCATATTTGCTGTGCACCCTGTTCGGTGATGTGTATCGAGACGCTGAGAGCGGAGGGCATCGAGCCTACGGGATTCTGGTACAATCCGAACATTCATCCGGTGACAGAATACAAAGCCAGAAAGAATACATTGACGAAGTATGCCGCAGATATTCATTTGCGTCTGATTGTCAAGAATGAGTATGGGCTGCGCAATTTTATCGATCATGTGTATCCGCATTATGAAAGCCGCTGCGGTTATTGTTATTTGTGTCGTTTGGAAGAAACAGCCCGCTTTGCGGCGGAAAACGGCTATGACAGCTTTTCAACAACGCTGCTCATCAGTCCCTATCAGAACCATGAACTGATTATTAAGACAGCACAGGCAATGGCGAAAAAATATCATGTAACATTTTTGTACAGAGACTTTCGTCCGTACTTTAAGGAAGGACAGGAAAAAGCCAGAGCCATGGGGCTGTATATGCAGAAATACTGCGGCTGTGTGTTCAGTGAGGAAGATCGCTTCCTGGACAGGAAGAAGGGTCTGGTGACCATCCAGAAATACAACAACAGAAAAGAGGAAGACGCCGGACATAAAACCGGAGGCGGAAAAGACGACGGAGATCAAGACAGCAGGAAAGAGAAGTCGTTGTAGAAATGGAGGCCTGAGTATGCAAATAAAAATAAACGGTCAAACCATTTCACTGGCAGCTCCGGAACCTTTTCTTTCTATATTAAGAAGAGAGAAGATTTATTTTCCGTTATATTGCGGCGGAAGGGGCACCTGCGGAAAATGCAGAATCCGGATAACGGAGGGGAGTTTACCTATAACGACGGAAGACAGGCAGTTTTTCAGCGAGGATGAATTAAAGGCTGGATATCGTCTGGGATGCCGGGCTGTGATCACGGCATCATGCGCGATCACCTTTGAGGAAATACAGCGGGAAGACGGCTTTTATGTGCCGTCGGTTCAGCATGCCGAGTCGTTAGTGAGGGAACCAATTCAGCGGCAGAATACAGCGGAGGCGTATGGTGTAAAGTCAGATAAGGACAGCCGGATGCCTGACAAAGTGTCGTTAAGCATTGCTGTGGATATCGGTTCCACAACCCTTGTGATGGCGCTGGTGCATACTGACAGCGGAAAGATTGTCACAGAATACCGGGGACTGAACCATCAGAGAAGTTATGGTACAGATGTGATGGCAAGAATCAAAGCGGCTGTGGAGGATGGACAGGAGCAGGCGATGCAGGCATTGATCCGGCAGGATCTGGCGGAAGGTATTGTCAGTCTGTTGAAGTCGGCGGATGCACCGATTGAACAGATTGTGATCGCAGGCAACACAACAATGTTGCATTTATTAAGAGGCTATGACTGCAGAGGGCTTTCGGCATGGCCTTTTCAACCGGTAAACCTGGATTTTGAAGAGTTATCCACAGCAGAGCTGCTGGGGAAAAGTCCGCTGGTGGAAAACTGTCTGCTGAAACAGACAAAGGTCACGTTGCTAGCAGGTATTTCGGCCTTTGTCGGGGCAGATATCACCGCCGGTTTGTGGGGATGCGGGATGAATAGAAATGAAAAGCCGCATCTGTTTCTGGACCTTGGAACCAATGCAGAGATGGCTGTCGGCAATAGAGAGAGAATGTTTGTCAGCTCTGCAGCGGCAGGACCGGCCTTTGAGGGCGGGCAGTTATCTTGTGGTACAGGCAGTATTCCTGGGGCTGTGCGGGATGTGCGGATACAGTATGGCCTGGTTCGTTATGAGACCATCGGCAGAAAGCCGCCGGTGGGTATCTGCGGCAGTGGTCTTGTGTCAGCCATTTCGGAGATGAGAAAGAGCCGGATGATGGATAATACAGGAAGATTAAGTCCCCGTTATGCATCCGGAGGACTGGAGATCATTCCTGGAAAGATTGTCATTACCCAGGCGGATATCAGAGAGTACCAGAAAGCCAGAGCGGCTATCCGCGCCGGACTTGAGATACTGGTTGAGAACGCCGGGTATCGGATGGAAGAAATTGAAGCGCTGGAGCTGGCCGGTGGTTTTGGCAGTCAGCTGGATATTGCCAAAGCGGCCGGGGCAGGACTCATACCGGAGAAACTGGCGGAACGGGTGCATATATTAGGCAATGCGGTTATTGCAGGTCTGTGCATGTATATCCAACGCCCGGATCAGGAAGGCATTCGGCGTATGATTCAGCATACAAGGGAAATTTCTTTGGCGAAGCAACCGAAATTCACAAAAACTTTTTTAGATTTTTCGTGTTTTTAACAAAAATATTTAGGACATATGGTTGCAATTTTGTCGAAAAGTGAGTATAATAGAGCCGATAAGTAATAGGGAGACAAATCATTTATAGGAGGATATGGAATGTATCAAATTGTAAAAGCAGAAAAACTTGCAGATAAGATTTTTCTGATGGAAATTGAAGCACCGCGTGTGGCACGCGCATGCCAGCCTGGACAGTTCCTGATTGTCAAGATGGATGAGGTTGGCGAGAGAATCCCGTTGACCATCTGTGATTATAACAGAGAGAAAGGCACAGTCACAATTGTTTTCCAGACAGTTGGTGCATCCACGGAGAAGATGTCCTGGCTCCGCGAGGGTGATTTCTTCCAGGATGTAACAGGCCCTCTTGGCAAGGCATCCGAATGGATTGAGGACGATATTGAAGAACTGAAGCAGAAGAAGATTTTATTTGTAGCCGGTGGTGTGGGTACAGCACCTGTTTACCCTCAGGTTAAGTGGCTGCATGAGCATGGTGTGGCAGCAGATGTTATCGTTGGTGCCAAGAACAAAGAACTTCTGATTCTCGAGAAGGAAATGGAAGCTGTTGCCGGCAATTTATATGTGACAACGGATGATGGTTCTTACGGACGTCACGGTATGGTTACAGCAGTGATCGAAGAACTGTCTGCAAAGGGCACAAAGTATGATTTCTGCGTTGCCATCGGCCCGATGATCATGATGAAATTCGTATGTCTGCTGACAAAGAAACTTGAGATCCCTACAATTGTCAGCATGAACCCGATCATGGTAGACGGTACCGGTATGTGCGGTGCTTGTCGTCTGCTTGTGGACGGCAAGGTGAAGTTTGCCTGTGTAGACGGACCTGAATTTGACGGCCATCTTGTAGATTTTGATCAGGCTATGCAGCGTCAGCAGAGCTATAAGACCCAGGAAGGCAGAGCAATGCTGAAACTGCAGGAAGGAAGTACACACCATGGCGGATGTGGCAATTGCGGAGGTGACAGATAATGGCAGATAAGAAGAACAGAGTACCTGTACGTGAACAGGCACCGGAAGTACGTGCGAAGAATTTTGAAGAAGTATGTCTTGGCTACAACAAGGAAGAGGCAATGGAAGAAGCTTCCAGATGTCTGAACTGTAAGAATGCAAGATGTATCACAGGATGTCCTGTCAATATCAATATCCCTGCATTTATCGCAGAAGTAAAGGAAGGCAATTTTGAGAAAGCATCTCAGGTGATCGGTGAATCTTCAGCGCTGCCTGCAGTATGCGGCCGTGTATGCCCTCAGGAATCCCAGTGTGAAGGCAAGTGTATCCTCGGTATCAAGGGTGAGCCTGTCTCCATCGGTAAGCTTGAGCGTTTTACAGCAGATTGGGCAAGAGAGAACAATATTGCACCTATTCCTGCCAAGGAGAAGAAAGGCAAGAAGGTTGCTGTTATCGGTTCCGGTCCTGCAGGACTGACATGTGCCGGTGATCTGGCCAAGATGGGTTATGACGTGAAGATCTTTGAAGCCCTTCATGAAGCTGGCGGCGTGCTTGTTTATGGTATTCCTGAGTTCCGTCTGCCAAAGCAGACAGTTGTAGCTCATGAAGTAGAAAACGTGAAGAAATTGGGCGTCGAAATTGAGACGAATGTGATCATCGGCAAATCCATTACCATTGATGAACTGATCAATGAAGAGGGTTATGATGCAGTCTTCATTGGTTCAGGTGCCGGTCTTCCGAAGTTCATGGGTATCCCTGGTGAGCAGGCGAACGGCGTTTTCTCTGCCAATGAGTTCCTGACACGAAACAACCTGATGAAAGCCTTCAGAGATGATTATGATACACCGATTCATCAGGGCAAGAAAGTTGCTGTTATCGGTGGCGGTAACGTTGCTATGGATGCAGCCAGAACAGCTCTTCGTCTCGGCGCAGAGACTTATATTGTCTACAGAAGAAGTGAGAAAGAGCTTCCTGCCCGTGTGGAAGAAGTGCATCATGCAAAGGAAGAGGGAATCCAGTTCCATCTGCTTCGCAACCCGAAGGAAATCCTTGTGGATGAGAATGGCTGGGTGAAGGGCCTTCGTGTCATCAAGATGGAACTTGGTGAACCGGATGAATCCGGCAGAAGAAGACCTGTAGAAGTGCCTGGTTCAGAGTATGACCTGGATGTAGATACAGTTATCATGGCCCTTGGTACATCACCAAACCCTCTGATTTCTTCTACGACAAAGGGTCTGGATGTGAATAAATGGCAGTGTATCATCGCAGATGAGAACAACGGCGCAACAACCAAGGAAGGTGTTTATGCCGGCGGTGATGCTGTAACAGGTGCTGCAACGGTTATCCTGGCGATGGGTGCCGGCAAGGCAGCAGCGAAAGGTATTGATGAATATCTCAGCAATAAATAATTATACGGTTTTGGACCATACAGGATTGTACTATTATTAAAAATTTCTGGAATTTGGAAAAAAATGATTGACATTTCATATTTCAGGGGTATAATAGAGACATATTTGAGAACAACGGTGTTCCTTTTTAGAGGAGCACCGTTTTTTTATTACCATCACACTTTAGCTGTGTAAAGTGCAGGCGCCAAATAGCTGCCTGATTGGATGAATGAGGAGGTTATGTGATGAAGAAATTAGAGATTATTATCAAACCGGAAAAACTGGAAAGTTTGAAAAATATTCTGGATGACTGCGAAGCCAGCGGCCTGATGATCACAAACATTATGGGTTATGGTAATCAGAAAGGTTATACACGTATGTACAGAGGTACAACGTATAATGTCAACCTTCTGCCAAAGGTAAAAGTCGAAACTGTTGTTGCAGATGACGTGGCAGAGAAGATTGTGGACAGAGCTGTCAAAGAGATCAGCACCGGCAATTATGGTGATGGTAAGATTTTCATTTACAACATCGAAGATGTTGTTCGTATCCGTACCGGCGAACGCGGTGCAGATGCGATTTAAGCATACAGTCCGCAGACTGTATATTCAAATTGGCTTTAGCTTTGAGACATTTTGTATGTTTTGAGGTTATTGTAAATACATTCTATTTCCCTAATAAGGCCTTATCGTAAGATAAGGCCTTCCCCCGTTTTTGGGGTTAATCAATATGATATTTCTTAAGTTTACGGTAAAGTACAGTGCGATCAATACCGAGAATTCTGGCTGCTTTTGCCTTATTGCCGTCTGTTTGGCGAAGGGTCTGGCGGATCAGATCGATTTCTGCGCTGCTGCGCTGTTCCTGAAGGGAAGAAAACGCGGCGGCAGGCCGTGATAATGTATGGTCACCGGACAGCTTGTTCATCAGAAAATCACAGGAGGCAATGCCGATGGTACTGTGAGGATTTAAAAAGCACAGGCGTTCAATGACATGTTCCAGTTCACGGACATTGCCCGGCCAGGTGTATTGCTGCATCAGAGCCAGCACTTCCTGTTCGACGCCTTGTGTATAGCTGCCGTTTTCACGATTGAACTTCTGAACAAAAAAATTACAGAGGTCGGGAATGTCATCGAGACGGTCACGGAGGGGCGGGATAGCCAGTTCAATGGTATTAATACGATAATAAAGATCGGCACGGAAACGTCCGTCCTGAATCAGCTGCGTCAGATTCTGGTTCGTGCTGCAGATGAGGCGGACATCCACTTTGATGGGGATGACACCGCCGATGCGTTCGATTTCCTTTTCCTGAAGTACACGTAAAAGCTTTGACTGCAGCGGAAGCGGCATCTCACCGATTTCATCTAACAGCAGTGTGCCGCCGTCAGCCAGTTCGAATTTGCCGATTTTGCCGCCCTTTTTGGCACCGGTAAAAGCGCCGCCTTCGTAGCCGAAAAGCTCGGATTCAAGAAGATCCTTTGGAATAGCCGCACAGTTGATCTTGACAAAGTTACTGGTGCTCCGGCTGCTGAGCTGATGCAGTGCGTTGGCGAATACTTCCTTTCCAACGCCGGTTTCTCCGGTAAGAAGAATGGATAATCCGGAATTGGCGAAGATGGCAATGGTGGACTTGATCTGCTGGATAGCCTGCGAAGTACCGATGATATAATCCAGTGGATTGGTCTGTTTGCGCAGCTGTTCAATCGTCTGCTGATACAGCTCATTCTGCTGCTGCATTTTTTCAACTTCTGAGTAGAGATTGTAGATCTCCCCAACTTCGTTAAATGTGGAGATGGCAACACCGCCAATGACTTCCCCATCTTCGATCAAAGGGATACGGTTGCAGACAAAACTGATATCTTTGCCAGTTTTGTGATCATAAAGAGTCATTAAGGCACCGATATGTGCTTTTCCCGAGGCCATTACTTCCGGAAGTTTCGTGGTCGGAATCACACTTTTGATCGGTTTGCCAATGACGTCCTCTAACTGTACATTCAAAATTTCTGTGTAGGGTTTATTCATGTAGGCAATGCGGCAATGTTCATCTACAATGATAAAATTGGAAAAGGCATTAAGGGCAGCTGTCCATAAAGGTGTAAAATTCATAATAAATCTCCTTAGTTTCCATTCAAAATGCAAAAGAAAGTTCATGAACATGTGACAGTTTTACTGCTTTTATGATACATCAGGTGTGACAGAAATGCAACACATGTGTGACAATTAGACAACACATGTGTGCGCTTCATGCAGGCCGTGCGGTTCCGTACGTGAATATTCAGCCAGAAAAAGGATCAAAAAGGGCAAAATTACGTCAAAAAGGCCTGAAATCAGGCGGATTCGTCTTTGAATATGAATTGGCACGGGATTTGCTATTAATATAGGCAGAAACAAAAAGCAAGAACTTTATGGTGTGAGAAAGGAAAAAGGAATTATGAAAAAAGTAGTTATTGTCAGCGCTTGCAGAACAGCAATCGGTGCATTTGGGGGTACTTTAAAGGATGTTCCTGCAGCAGAGCTTGGCGCACTTGTTGTAAAAGAAGCTGTTTCAAGAGCAGGCATCAAACCGGAACAGGTGGATGAAGTTATTTTTGGTAATGTATTGCAGGCTGGTCTCGGACAGAATGTTGCCCGTCAGGTAACTTTAAAGGCGGGGCTTCCAATCGAGACAACAGCTGTGACAATCAATATCGTGTGCGGTTCAGGTCTGAAGAGTGTGGCCATGGCAGCCAACCAGATCCTTGCAGGCGAATCTGAAATCGTTGTCTGCGGCGGTACAGAAAACATGAGTGCAGCGCCATATGCCATTCCAACGGCACGTTGGGGTGCAAGGATGAACAATAACAAGATCGTTGATGTTATGGTCAATGATGGATTGTGGGATGCTTTCAATCAGTATCATATGGGTATCACTGCTGAAAATGTTGCAGAGAAATATGGTATCACAAGAGAAATGCAGGATGAATTTGCAGTGGCTTCTCAGAGCAAAGCAGAAGCAGCTGTTAAGGGCGGCAAGTTCAAAGATGAAATTGTTCCTGTTGTGATTCACGGTAAGAAAGGTGATACAGTCTTTGATACAGATGAATATCCTAAATTTGGCACAACACTTGAAAAAGTTGCCAAATTAAAACCGGCCTTCAAAAAAGACGGCGGTACAGTTACAGCAGCGAATGCTTCCGGTATCAACGACAGTGCTGCAGCATTTGTTGTGATGAGCCAGGAAAAAGCAGAAGAACTTGGCCTGAAACCAATGGCAACCATCGTTTCCTATGCAACAGGCGGTGTCGATCCATCTATCATGGGTGTTGGTCCGGTGCCTGCTGTTAAGAAAGCTATGACAAAAGCAGATCTTACCATCGATGATATTGATCTGATCGAAGCAAATGAAGCGTTTGCAGCCCAGTCTCTGGCAGTTGCTCAGGAATTGAAATTTGATATGAACAAAGTGAATGTCAATGGTGGTGCCATTGCCCTCGGACATCCGATTGGTGCATCCGGTGCCAGAATCCTTGTTACATTATTATACGAAATGCAGAAGAGAGAGGACGCAAAGAAAGGCCTTGCCACACTGTGTATTGGCGGTGGCCAGGGTCAGGCGCTCATCGTTGAAAAAGCTTAATCCTATTTATTTAGTTTAATCCACTTCGCGAAAAATCCCCTGGTGGTCTGAAAGTAATTTCAGATCGTCCGGGGGATTTTTCATATTTACAGTGCTTGAGCCTGCAAAGCCGCGTATTTAAAGACCGAGAGATGTGATGACAGCCTCTGTTTCATCCAGCACGGATGAGAAAACAGAGAGGGCGCTGGCAACAGGTGCTTTGGTGGTCATATCTACGCCGGCTTTTTTCAGGACATTGATCGGATAGTCGGAACCGCCGGCTTTTAAGAAATCAATATAATCTCTGACTGCTGGTGCACCGTCTGTCAGAATGCGGTGACTGAGGGCAATGGCTGCGGAAAAACCAGTGGCATACTGATAGACATAGAAAGGCATATAAAAATGAGGAATTCTGGCCCATTCCAGTGAAATCTCGGGATCGTTTACCATATCAGGCCCGAAATAAAGGGTGTTCAGATCTCCATAAATCTGACACAGGGACTGGGCATTTAATGTTTCACCTGCTGCGGTCTTTTCATGGGTAATTTTTTCAAATTCCGCAAACATGGTCTGGCGGAACAGCGTACCTTTGAACATATCAAGGTAATGATTCAAAAGCCAGAGCTTTTCGTGAGGATTACTGCATCTTTCAAGCAGATCATGCATGAGCAGTGCTTCATTGCAGGTGGAGGCAATTTCAGCGACAAAAATGCTGTAGCTGCCATCCACATAGTGGTGAGTGTGATTGCCATACCATGAATGAAGAGAATGTCCCATCTCATGAGCCAGCGTAAAGACATTGTCCAATGTGCCCTGGTAATTCATCAGGACAAAAGGATGGTGGGCATAATCACCGCCGGAATAAGCACCGGTGCGTTTGCCTTTGTTCTCATAGCGGTCAATCCAGCCGCCGTGCATGCCTTCATTCAGCAGTTGAATGTAAGATTCACCAAGGGGTGCCAGTCCGCGGCTGACAATCTCCATGGCTTCGTCAAAAGGAATGGATGCATGTTCACCGGATACAAGAGGCGTATAGACATCATACATATGCAGTTCCTCTACGCCAAGCATTTTGCGGCGAAGACGGACATAGCGGTACATTTCAGGAAGGGCATCATGAACCGCTTCGATCAGCTGGTCATAAACAGCTGTCGGAATATTGTTCTGAGACAGATGTGCTTCCATGGAGGAGGCATAATGTCTGGCTTTTGTATAGAACAGTTCTTTTTTCAGATTGGCAGCAAAAATGGCAGCCACGGTGTTTTTATACTGGTCAAAGGAACGGTAGTAGGACTGGAAAACTTTGCGGCGAAGATCCCTGTCAGAACTTTCAAGGAGAGGAACGAAACGTCCGTGGGAGATGCCGATTTCATTGCCCTGACGATCTGTGATACTTTCAAATCGGATATCCGCATTGTTGAACATATAAAAAATGGACTGCGGGGTGCTGTCCAGGTCCATAGTCAGGGACATGAGGGCCTCTTCCTCTTTTGAAAGCGTATGGGATTTCATACGCAGTGTGTTTTCAAGATAATGGGTAAAAGGTATCAGCTCAGAGTAGTTCTTTAAGGCTTCCGGTATAAAATCTTCCGGAAGGGAAAGCAGTTCAGGGTCCTCGAAAGCGGTTGTCTCATAAAAATGGTTGCCTGTAAAATCGACCTGACCGCGAAGATCCTGATAATGCGGATTGGATGTGTCCTCATCGGAACGGTGTCCTGCATAGCAGTAGAGACTGTCAAGTTCCACCAGTACTTTCTCCTTTTCCGTCAGATAAGTGCAGAGCATTTCAGCTGAATCACCAAGATGATCTTTGAAGGCAGCCAGTGCGTCGATATGTGTTCGGCATGCTTCAAGTGCAGATGTAAATGCGTCATCGTTGGAAAAAATATCTTCTATATGCCATTTATCCTTGGCAGGGACTTCCTCACGCAAAGGAAGAGTGTGTGTTGTCTGTTCAGCCATAAATAAACCTCCGTAAAAAATTTTCTTCAATAAGTATTATAACTTTTATATTTTTTAAAAGCAATGCTATGAAAAGTTTATAAAATCTTCACTGAATTCAGGATATATTTTTGTTATAATGAAAGGTAAGAGATATGCCTGAACAGGAGGAGAAAAAATGTCGGAATTTGTAGTCATGGAGAATGTGAAGAAGACTTACAAAATGGGTGAAGTGATGATTCATGCCGTGGATGGCGTTGATATAGAGATACATAAAGGCGAATTTGCAGTGATCGTGGGACCGAGCGGTGCCGGTAAAACGACGGTACTTAATATGCTGGGCGGTATGGACCGCGTGACATCAGGCAAGGTCATTGTGGACGGACGGGATATCAGCCTTTATAACAGCAGACAGCTGACAAAGTACCGCCGGGATGACATTGGTTTTGTTTTTC
>OBLO01002467.1_pt1 | contig 14269 bp, 8 predicted proteins | sample 1519401 | NCBI WGS metagenome assembly OBLO01 (sample SAMEA2602897, study PRJEB22501) | metagenome | reverse complement strand
ACTGCATGACACCGTTGGAGGCGCTGAAACGCTATTTCGGTTATGATTCCTTCCGCCCCGGGCAGGCTGAAATTGTGGACGCCATCCTGGCCGGGCGGGACGCGCTGGCTATCATGCCCACCGGCGCGGGCAAATCTATCTGCTACCAGGTCCCGGCGCTGCTGCTGCCGGGCATCACGCTGGTCATCTCGCCGCTGATCTCCTTGATGCAGGACCAGGTCAAGGCGCTGAACGCGGCGGGCATCCGAGCGGCATACATCAATTCTTCCCTGTCAGAAAGCCAAATCAGCCGTGCGCTGAACCTGGCCGCCGAGGGCAGCTATAAAATCATCTACGTTGCGCCCGAGCGGCTGGAAAGCGGCGCGTTCCGCAGCTTTGCTGCGGCGGCGGATATCTCGATGGTCACAGTGGACGAGGCCCACTGCATCAGCCAGTGGGGCCAGGATTTCCGCCCGAGCTACTTAAAAATCCTTGATTTTGTGGACAGCCTCCCGGAACGCCCCATCCTGTCCGCCTTTACGGCCACTGCCACGCGGGAGGTGCGGGACGATATCATCTGCACGCTGCGGCTGCATGACCCGGAGCTGCTTGTCACCGGTTTTGACCGGCCGAACCTCTACTTTCAGGTGGAGCAGACCCACCGCAAGGATGATTTTGTGCTGCAATACCTGCGCGACCACCCGGGCGAGAGCGGCATCATCTACTGTGCCACCCGCAAAAATGTGGACAAGCTGCAAGCCCTGCTGGCCGACTACGGCTTTGCCGCCACCAAGTACCACGCGGGTCTGGCCGCCGAGACGCGCAAGAAGAACCAGAACGATTTCATCTACGACAAAGCCCCCCTCATCGTGGCGACGAACGCCTTCGGCATGGGCATCGACAAATCCAACGTGCGGTTCGTACTGCATTACAACATGCCCCAAAGCATGGAGAATTATTACCAGGAGGCAGGCCGCGCCGGGCGCGATGGACTTCCGTCCCAGTGCGTTTTGCTCTTTTCGGCGCAGGATGTGGTCATCAACAAGTTTTTGCTGGACCGCAAGGATTTTTCGGACTCCGACGACGAGGACGCCGAGCTTTTGCGCCAGCGCGACTTGCAGCGGTTGCAGACGATGGAGCGTTACTGCAAGACAACGGCCTGCCTGCGCAACTATATTTTGGAATATTTCGGCGAGCACCCCGCCGCGCCCTGCGGCAACTGCGGCAGCTGCAACAATGTGTATGAACAGGCCGACCTGACCGCCGCGGCCAAGTGGATGATCAACTGCGTGGCCGAGACGCGGGGCCGGTTTGGCAAGGCCATCGTCTTTGGCACCTTGCAGGGGGCTAACCGCGCCCGGCTGAAAGAGATCGGCGCGACGAATTACAAGAGCTACGGCCAGCTGAAGGACCTGCCCCGGGATGTGCTGGACCGGCTGCTGGCCCAGCTGTTGGAAGATGGATATTTGGTGCAGACCGACGACCAGTACGCCGTGCTGCGAATGGGCGATATCACGCCGCTGAAGCAGCCCGGGGCGCAAGTGCTGGTCAAGCTGCCGCCCCGGCAAGAGCCGGAGCGGGTGCAGCGCCCCAAAAAGCGCAGCGTGATGGACGCCCTGACCAAGGCCGGGTTGGAGCTGTACCAACAGCTGCGCACCCTGCGGTTCGAGATCGCCCAGCGCGAGGGGCTGCCGCCCTACGTCGTGTTCGGCGACAAATCGCTGGCCGATATGTGCCTGCATGCCCCCGCAACGGTGGAAGGGATGATCGGTATTTACGGCATGGGCGAGCGCAAATACGAGAAGTATGCCGACCCGTTCTTTGCGGTCATCGACGCCTACCGCGCCGACCACCCCGACGCGGTGCTGAGCCTGGATGCCCCCGATCCGAAGCCCGCACCGGAAACGCCCGCAAAAACCGTTAAGCCCGGCAGCAAGGCCACCAAGGCCGCATTCTGTCTGACCGAGGAACGCGCCGCGGCGTTTGCCTACCAGGACGCCCTCTCCCCTGCCGAAATGAAGGAGGCGCTGGCCGCCGTCGCCGCGCCCGACATGAAAGCCCCCACCATCAAGGATATGGAGGGCTGGCTGCTGGACGAGCGGTTGATTGCCATGGAAAAACTCCCCACCAAGGGCTTTTATTACGTGCCCACCCCCGCCGGTGTAGATGCCGGCCTGCGCAGCGAGGACCGCGTCAGCGCCCGCGACACGCCCTACTCGGTTTTACAGTTCACACCCCCGGCGCAGAAGCTAATCGTGGAGCATTACATCAAAAAGTAAGCTGTACATCGCGCAAATTGCGAAAAAGGCACACACCGACGCAAAATCGGTGTGTGCCTTTTGGAGTTTTATGCCATTATTTCCACAGCAGGAACAGGATGAGCAGCAGCACTGCCAGCCCCACCAGGTAGACCCCGGCAATCAGCAGGGTTGCTTTCATGGCACCCAGCACGGCCCAGAACTTTTCCTTGGCGGTCCAGTCAGGGGCTTGCTCCCATGGGCGGTCGTTGGCCGGTTCTGGGGGCAGGGTGCCCGCCTTGCGGCGGTGGGGGCGCAGCATCGGCGCAGGGCCGATATCGCTCATGTCGGCGATGATGCGGCCATCGTCCTCAAAATCGTCGTGCTTCCTCATTTGTCGTACAGGTGGCAGACCACGTAATGGCCCGGCTCGGCCTCACGCTGCTTCGGTGCTTCGGTCTTGCAGCGCTCGGTGGCGTAAGGGCAGCGGGTGTGGAACTTGCAGCCGGACGGCGGGTTGGCCGGGGACGGGATGGAGCCCTGCAGCACCACGCGCTCGCGCTTGACAGTCGGGTCCGGGATGGGAATGGCCGAGAACAGCGCCTTGGTGTAGGGGTGCAGCGGGTTGGCAAAGATGTCGTCGGTCTCGCCGTACTCCACCAGGTTGCCCAGGTACATAACGCCCACCGTGTCCGAGATATGCTCGACGACGGACAGGTCGTGGGAGATAAAGAGATAGGTCAGGTTGCGCTTTTCCTGCAGGCTCTTGAGCAGGTTGATGATCTGCGCCTGAATCGAAACGTCCAGCGCGGAGACCGGCTCGTCGCAGACGACGAACTCAGGGTTCAGCGCCAGGGCGCGGGCAATGCAGATACGCTGGCGCTGGCCGCCGGAAAATTCGTGCGGGTAGCGGGTCTTGTGGTAGGGCTGCAGACCGCAGTCGTCCATGACCTGGTCGATATAATCGTTAAATTCGTTTTTCGGCACCAGGTTGTGCTCGCGCACAGCTTCGCCGATAATTTCACCGACCGGCAGGCGCGGGGACAGGCTGGAGAACGGATCCTGGAAGATGATCTGCATTTGGGTACGCAGCGCACGCATTTCGGCCGGGGTCATATCGTAGACTTCCTTGCCGTTGAAGAGCACCTGGCCGCCGGTCTTTTCACCGCCCAGGCGCAGAATGGTACGGCCAGTCGTGGATTTTCCGCATCCGGACTCACCGACCAGGCCCATCGTGCAGCCGCGGCGCAGGTTGAAGGTAACGCCGTCCACAGCCTTAACATAGCCCACAGTCTGGGACAGCAGGCCGCCCTTGATGGGGAAATACTTTTTGAGGTGGTTGACCATCAGAATATATTGAGGGTCGTAGGTGACGGGGGTGTAGTCGTTTTCAACCAGAAGTTTTTCCTTCTTTGCCATGCGTCACTCACCCGCCTTTCTGTTTTCTTCATAGTAGCGGTAGCAGCTGACCTTGTGCGTGGGGGACAGGCTGATCTCGCAGGGGTACTCGCCGCTGCAGCAGGGCAGCTGCATTTCGCAGCGGTCCTTGAAGTAGCAGTAATCCGGCATATTGACCGGGTTAGGCACCTTGCCGGGGATGGAGTACAGGCGGTCCACTTTTTTGCCGACGACCGGCTTGGACGCCATCAGGCCAATGGTGTAGGGGTGGCTCGGGTGGGCAAAAATTTCCTCCACCGTGCCCTTCTCGACCACGCGGCCCGCATACATGACAACGACATAGTCGGCCATTTCGGCGATAACGCCCAGGTCGTGGGTGATCAGCATAATGGACGAGTTGATGCGATCCTTCAGGTTGCGCAGCAGGTCCAGGATCTGGGCTTGGATCGTCACGTCCAGCGCGGTGGTCGGCTCGTCGGCAATGATGATTTTCGGGTTGCAGGCCAGCGCCATGGCGATCATGACGCGCTGGCGCATACCGCCGGACAGCTCGTGGGGGTACATCGCGTAGACACCCTCACTGTTGGCAATGCCGACCATCTCCAGCATTTCAATGGTGCGCTTCTTGATGTCCTCTTTTGTCTTGCCCTCGCCCTCGTGCAGGGCAATGACCTCTTCGATCTGTGCGCCGATGCGGAACACCGGGTTCAGGCTCGTCATAGGCTCCTGGAAGATCATCGAGATATAGTTGCCGCGCAGGCCCTGCATCTTGTCGGTCGGGGTCTTGGCAATGTCGTAGGCCTTGTCATTGCCGAGGTTCAGACGAATCTCGCCTTCGACGATCTGCCCCTGGGGGCGCTGCAGCAGCTGCATCAGGGAAAGGCTGGTGACAGACTTGCCGCAGCCGGACTCACCGACGACGCCGACGGTCTTGCCGATGGGCACTTCAAACGAAACGCCGTCGACGCTCTTGACGACGCCGGTGTCGGTGAAGAAATAGGTGTGCAGGTTATCGAACTCCACCGCGTTGGCGGGGTCCTTCATCTGGGTGGTGTACTCACTCTCGGGCACGTTGCGGCGCTTGCGGCGCTTCTCGTACTGGTCGGTGATGCGGCGGTTTTCCTTGGAGATACGCCGCGACTCTTTGGCGGAAAGATATCCGTCCTGATTTTTAGCCATCGTGTGTTTCTCCTTCCAATCAGCGTTTCATCTTGGGGTCAAACGCATCGCGCAGACCGTCGCCCACAAAGTTGAAGCCCAGAACGGTGAGCAGCAGGCAGACACCGGCAGGGATCCAGATGAACAGGTAGTTCGTCATAACGTAGGCGTTGTTGACATCGTTGATGATGTTGCCCCAGGAGGCGAACGGATACTTGACGCCCAGGCCCAGGAAGGACAGGGTGGCCTCGGTCAGGATGGTGGAGCCCAGGCCCATCGTGCAGGTAACGATGAGCTGCGGGATAACGTTGGGGATCAGGTGGCGGAAAATGCGGTGCCAGACCTTGATGCCGCAGGCCTCGGTGGCCAGCATGAACTCCTGCTCACGCAGGGAGAGGATCTGGCCGCGTACCAGGCGGGCAATGCTGGGCCAGCCCAGGAAGCCGAGAATCAGCATCAGGTACAGCATACGTTTCCAGGAATCCACACGCATGGCGTCCATGGCCGCGCCGATGATGATGATGACCGGCATCGAAGGGATGCAGTAGAAAACATCGACGACACGCATAATGATGTTATCGACCCAGCCGCCGAAGTAGCCGGAGATACCGCCCATCAGGATACCCAGGGATGCCTCGATGACGACGACGATGAAGCCGATGATCAGCGAGACGCGGCCGCCGTACATCAGGCGGGTCAGCATATCCATACCGTTGGTGTCGGTGCCCAGCCAGTGCGCCTTGCTGGGGCTGGCGTAGCGGTCGTAGACGTAAGTCTCGGTCATCTGCTTGACGGACCAAACTTTGGTGGAGGCATCGTAGACGATATCGTACTCGGCCTCGTTCCCCTCGGCGTCGGTGTAGTTGAACTTATCGGCGTTCTCGTTGATGGCCTCTTCCAGGCGATCCTTGAAGTCGCGGGTAACGACGACGCTGGAATCGGCGGCGGAGACGACAAAGCGGCTGACATAACCCAGCTGCTCGCCATTGGCAGCGATCTCGCCGTTCTTGTTCAGCGTGTAGTCCACGCCGTCAGCGGTGAAGTCGCTCTCCCCTGCCGTCATGGCAGTCAGGGCGGCCAGCTTGACGTCAAAGCTGAACTTCGGCGCACCGTCGGCCTCGTTCACGAGGTCGCGGCTGGCATAGCCCATGACGTCGCTGCCCTGGTAGACGACATAGAAGTCGTCGCTCTGGATATCGACGGTGTAGTCAGTATCCTTATAGTTGAACTCGGTGCTGCCCTTCTTCACGGCTTCGAGGGCCTTGCTCTGGGCGATGGAACCGAAGTTCTGGCCGTCGGCCACGACAAAACGCATCGTGTCGTTGCGGGTGACGCCGACGAACTCCTTGGACATCTGGGTGTAGGTGAAGAACTGCTCGTCCTGGCCGTAGGGGCTGACAAGGCCGCCGACGAAGGAGAACAGGAACATGGCAATCAGGATGGACAGACCGACGACGGCCAGACGGTTGCGGAAGAACCGCTTGGCGACCAGTGCGCCGGGAGACAAAACCTTGACGCGGCGGTCATCGTTCAGGGAGTACTGCTCCTGCTTCGGGTTCTGGTTCTGCGTGTTTTCGCTCATGGGTGTGCAGTCTCCTTTCTTTAAGAAATGCGCACGCGCGGGTCAACCACGCCGTACAGGATATCGGTCAGCAGGTTGCTGGCCAGCGTCAGCACCGCCATGAAGGACAGGTAGAACATCGTGAAGGGGATGTCGCCTGCGACCATGGACTGGTAGGAAATATAGCCGATGCCGGGGATGGAGAACAGCGTCTCGGTGATAAGGGCACCGCTGAACAGGCCGGGCAGGCTGCCGCCAATGATGGTGACCAGCGGGATCAGCGTGTTGCGGAAGGCGTGCTTATAGATAACGGTATGCTCCGACAGGCCCTTGGCGCGGGCGGTGCGGATGTAGTCCGCGTTCAGCACTTCCAGCATATTCGTGCGGGTGTAGCGCATATAGCCGCCGATGGAGACGATGACCAGCGTTGCGATGGGCAGCACCAGATGGTTGGCCTTATCGCAGAACTGCCCCCAGGCGTCCAGCTGGGCATAGTCACGGCCGACGAGGCCGTACAGATCGAACCAGCCGAGCTTGACCGAGAACAGCAGCTTGAGCAGCGTAGCAAAGAAGAAGGTGGGCAGCGAAATACCGACCAGCGCCGCAGCCGTGATGACGTAGTCCGTGCGGCTGTACTGCTTGGTAGCAGCCAGCACGCCGAGGGGCACGGCGATCACGATGGACAGCACAAAGGAGATGCCGCCCATGATGACAGACAGGCCGATGACCTCGGTAAACTTCTGGGTGGCGGGCACGTTCCACTTCCAGCTGTCGCCGAAGTTGCCGACGACGGCCTTGCTCAGCCAGGTGAAGAAGCCGGGGATAATGTCCAGGTCAAGGCCGTAGGCCGCATTGAGCTGGGCCAGCCATTCCTCATAGGGTTTGGCACCGGGGGCCTGGGCCAGCTGCATTGCCATCGTCTCGGCAAAGGAGCTGGGCAGGCTGCGGATCAGCGCGTAGATAATGAACATGACACAGAACAGGATCAATACCGACTGCGCGATACGCTTGATGATGTAATTTCGCAAGAGTTTTCGTTCCTTCCTTGCACGGTTAGACCGCGTTTATTTTGCAGGGAAATGCCGTAATGTGGGCATCCCCATCCCACGCAGGGACGACGCCTTGCGTGGGAGTGGGACGACCATATTAGTGGTATAGGGGAAGAATGGCGATTACCGCCGGGCAGAGGGCCGGGCATGCCCGGCCCCTACAGGGCAGCGCATTCGTAGGGGCGCATTCTATATGCGCCCGCACAGGCTGCCCGTTCCCCCTTTCCTCGGTTCGTCCAATACAGCAAGCAACCGCCCTTGGCGGGCGGTCACCTGCTTTCACAACGGTAAGTTGAACTTAGTTCAGCTCGAGGTTGTTCAGCTCAGACTTGTAGGTCCAGTACGGGGTCTGATCCTTCGCGATGGTGTCGATGTTGACACGCTCGGTGGAGAAGATGGTAGCCTCGCTGCGCTGGTAGACGGGCAGCTCGACACCCCAATCCAGGATGATCTCCATGGCCTCTTTGTACATGGCCTTGCGGGCCTCCTGGTCGGTGGTCTGGCGGGCAGCCATGATCAGCTCATCCAGGTCGGCATCGTTGATGGCGTAGTAGTTGGTAGCGCCCTGGCTGTGGTACAGCTGGTACATATCGGGGTCATTGGTGGACTGCCAGGCAGCGACCCAGCCCTCGGCAGCGCCGGACTGGTAGGAAGCGAACAGGTCAGAAGCGTTGGCCATATCGTTGACAGTCAGGGTGAAGCCGATGGTCTTGAGGGCGGCAGCAGCGTTGGTCAGGGTCTGGAAGGAGGGGTGGTCACCATTGCCGGAAGCACCGATGTTGATCTGATACTCCATCTTGGCACCGGCGGGGGCAGCCGTGATCTGGCCGTTCTCGACGGTGTAACCGGCAGCCTCGAAGTAGCCCAGGGCAGCCTGCAGAGCGGCGGCGTACTTGTCCTCGCTCTTCATGTCGGAGGTGTAGATCTCGTTGCCGTCCACGTCGGTGGAGTAGGCGATCTGGTAGCCGTCGTCGGTGACGGACGGGGCAGCCCAGGAGGTGTTGGAGATCGGGTAGTTGATGACGGTGGCGGTGTCGCCGTAGTAGGAGTCGATGCCCTCATCACGGTAAGCGGCGATGACAGTCATGATGGCCTTGCGCAGGTCCTTGGAGGCCTGGGAGGAGGGGTCGCCGCCGACGTTGACGTTCTTGGCGCTCAGGGCGATGTAGCCGTAGCCGCGGTAGTCCTTCAGGCGGGTGGTGATGACGGGGCCGTCCTCACCCTCGACGCCGTTGATGTCGGCAATCTGGTCAGCAACCTCCAGAGAGTAGGAAGGATCGGAGATGTCGATGGTGCCGGCCTGAACGCCGGTGATCTTATCGGCCTCCTGGGTCTCCTTCATGTTGACGTGGGCGACCTTGGGTGCGCCGTCATAGTAGGAGGGGTTGGCATCCAGATAGACAACGCCGTCGCTGTACTTGGAGAAGGTGAACATACCGGCACCCATGGGAGCGCTGGTCTTGGCGCGGACGCTGCTCAGGTCACCCTTGGCAAAGCCGAAGGAGTTGTTGTCGTAGTCGTACAGGCTCTCATCGCCGTAGTAGTGCAGCGGAGCGATGGGCATCTGCAGCTGGTAGATCATGGTGGTGGACAGCTCGGTGGTGGTCAGCGTCATGCTGTAGTCACCTGTCTTGACGATACCGGCCACAGAAGCAACGGCGTCACCGACGTTGACACCGGTGGTGGAGTAGGCGTAGACGTCCTCGGGGATCAGGTCAGACAGTTTGGAACCGGCAGTCTCGGCCTCCATGGCAGAGAAGTTCCAGTCGTAGTTCGCGCCGATCAGCTCGAACATATCCTTCGCGGTTGCGCCTGCGGGCAGCTCGCCCAGGTTCCAGGCGGAGGCGGCACCGGCAGCATCGTTAGCGTCGGCGGCAGCGCCGTTCTCAACGCAGTTGTCGATGATCTCCTGGGCAAACTTCACACCGCCGTCGTTGACAGCGTCCCAGAAAGCCTTCTGCTGCTCGGCAGTGAAGTTCGTGTTGTCGGTGTTGTCCTCGCCGGCCTCAGCGATCAGCTTGGACAGCGTGGTCATGGAGCTGCGGTACTCGTCCAGGCCAACGATGGGGGTGGAGTACATGGTTACAGAACCATCATACGTAGGATCGAGGAAAACATACATCGAGAAGATGACGTCGTCGATGGTGACAGGCTCGCCGTCGGAGAACTTCAGGTCCTCGCGCAGCTTGATGTCATAGGTGACGGTGCCGTCGGCGTTCTCGGTGACAACGCAGTCGGCAGGACCGTGGTAGGTGTAGTCAGTGCCGTTGTACTCGCGGGTCTCGCCCTCGATGCCATTCAGGACCATCTCACCCTTACGGTCAGCACCCAGCAGGGCGATCTGGGTCAGGTCGATGACATCCTGGTCAGCGGCAGAAGCAGCAAAGAAGGGGCTGAACTTGCTCTCAAAGCCGGTCTCGGCCAGAACGAGCGTGCCGTCGGAAGCGGCAGTGGTGGATGCCTCGGCAGTGGCCGTGCTGTTGCTCTCACTGGACGCAGTCGCAGCGGAAGAAGCAGCACCGCCGCAGCCTGCCAGCATGCCGACGCTGAGAGCGGCAGCAGATGCCAGTGCAATGGCTTGCTTTGTGTTTTTCATGTGGTAAAACCTCCTATAAATTTGCCCTCACCCACAAATCAATATTGTGCTCCCCAAGAGCGCAACACGAGAAAGGGGGACCCCCCTCTCCGCACCCTGTATCTCTTTACAGTGTACACTTGTCGATAATGACTTAGCTTATAAGATACCTTAAAATTGACAAAAAGTCAACCATAAATCACACTTTTGTTGCTTTTTGTACCTTTTGCCGAATTTGAGAGGAAAATTTTGTAACCCCCAAAGTCTTTTTCCCCCTGTGGGAAGACTTTTCCTGCTCATCTAAAAAAGCGTGCCCTGCGTTTTTCTGCGGAGCACGCTCTATTGTGATAATGTATAATTATTCTTCTTTTTCCCACGGCATCCGCTTGAGGAGCCACGCAGCAGCGGCAAAAGCAGCGCAGGAGAGCAGTTCAAAAAGTATAAAAACACCTTGCATTCCCCAAAGCAGCTGTGCGTCCGCTGCAAACACAGCCACCCCCTGCCCCGCAGAGGCAGCAGCGCAGAGTACCGCCGTCGCCCTGCACAAAGAGGGCAATTTTTGTGCGGTCTGTTCGTGGATATAAGCCCGCACGCGCGCGCCGCCCCGGGTCAGCCGCACCAGCAGCACCACCGCATACAGCGCCAGCACCAGTGCCGCCATGTAGGGCAGCAGCAGGTACACAGGTGCGTGGGCCGTGGCACCGGGCAGTGCGCCCGCGCCGACGGTCAGCGCAGCCCCGCCGCCGCAAAACAGCCACAGCAAAGCCAGCACCCTGCTGTGAGGGTGCTCGCCCGCATAGCGGTAATGCGCGCCGCGATACTGATAATTGCCGTTCAGATCCTTCTCAAAGTCGTCGAGATAGGCGCGCTTCTTTTTCTTCTCGCGCTCGCGGTCCGCCATCAGAGGATCCCCGTCAGATCGTAACTGTCCAGCCACGCCTTGGCCGCCTCGCTGACGCCGCGCAGACAGCTTTCCTCAAACGGCGTGGTCAGGCCGGCGTTTTTCAGCAGTTCGGTGAAGGTGCGGCTGCCGCCCTGCTTCGTGTAGGCCATGTAGTGGCTCCACGCATCGGCGCGGTCCTTTTGCAGCATCGCCCAGAACTGCAGGCTGACGGTCTGGGCCAGACAGTAGTCGATGTAGTAGAACGGGCTCTGATAAATGTGCATCTGGCGCTGCCAGTACTCACCCGCGCCGTAGAACGGGATCTCGCCGTCCAGACGCATCCAGGGCTGATAGATGGCAGCCAGCTTTTTCCATTCTTCGTGGCGCTGGGCCGGGGTCAGCTCGGGATGCTCGTAGACGATGTGCTGGAAATGGTCCACCATTGTGCCGTAGGGGATGAAGGTCAGCGCACCCGCCAGATGGCTGTAGCGGAACTTGCGGGCATCCGCGCCGAAGAAGCCATCGGCCCACGGCCAGGCGAAGAACTCCATCGACATCGAGTGGACCTCGCAGGCCTCCATGCTGGGCCAGACGTAGGAGTACGGGATGCGGTCACGGTTCATGTAGGCGGCAAAGGCGTGGCCGGCCTCGTGGGTCACGACCTCGACGTCGTGCTGGGTGCCGTTGAAGTTGGCAAAAATAAACGGCATTTCGTAATCGCCCAGGCCCGTGCAGTAGCCACCGCCCGCCTTGCCGGGGGTGGACAGCACGTCCATGAGCTGGTCGTCCAGCATTTTGTTGAAGAACACGCCGGTCTCGGGGGAAAGCTCCTCATAGAACTTTTTGCCCTGCTTGAGGATGGCGTCGGCGTCGCCCGCCGGGCGGGGGTTGCCGCTGCGGAACATCAGGGCGTTGTCGGCTGCGTTCATCGGGTACTGCTTGCCCAGCCGCCCGGCCTGCTCGCGGTAGATGCTGTCGGCCAGCGGCACGATGTACTTGACGACGGCGGCGCGGAACTTTTCCACATCGGCCTTCGTGTAGCAGTTGCGGCCCATGCGGTAGTAGCCCAGCGTGGTGTAGCCCTCATAGCCGAGCTTTTTGCCCATGGTGTCACGCAGGTGGACGAGCTGGTCGTAGAGGCCGTCAAACTCGGCCCCGTGCTCTTTGTACCATGCGCCCTCGGCCTTCCAGGCGGCCAGACGGCGGGCATCGTCGGGGTCGTTCTTGAAGGGCGAGAGCTGGCTCAAGGTATAGACGCCGCCCTCAAAGGGGATCTGCGCCGACGCGATGAGTTTGCCGTACTCGGTGGTCAGCTTGTTTTCCTGGGCCATCTCGTCCAGGATGGCGGGCGAGAACGCCTTGTCGGCGATCTCGGCGTTGACGAACATCAGGCTGCCGTACTCGGCCTCGAACTCCTTGCGGAAAGGCGACGCCAGCATAGCCTGGCTCCAGGCGTTCTGGCACTCCTGCAGCTGGGGGATGGCCTCGTTCCAGAAGTTCATCTCCTCGTCGTAGAATTTGTCGCGGGTGTCAATGCTGTTGCGCACGCTGGCCAGCTGGGCGGCAGTGTCAATGTGTTTGTTGAGCGTTTCCTCTTCCAGGAAGATTTCGCGGGCCTCGGCGTAGGATTTTGCGTTTTCCAGCCGGGTGCGCAGGTCGGCGAACTGCTGCTTGACCGCATCCAGATCCGGGCGGGCATAGGGCATTTCTGAGAATTTCATGGGGTGTCTCCTTTGCTTGTTTTTGTTTGTATTATAACACGGGGAGGGAGCGGGTGCAACGCCTCGTTTTTTCGTCAAATCACCCACCCCGCCCTTTCTTTTTTGGCGGATTCGTCGATTGCGGATTTTTATACACAATGTTAAAATATAAATAATACCACTTTATAAGGAGCATCCCATGGACAACATAAAAATTCTGGAAGTAAAGCAGAGCATCTTTGCTTCCAACGACGAGCAGGCCGCCGCGCTGCGGGCTGATCTGAAAGCGAAGAAGGTGTTTCTGCTCAACCTGATGAGCGCACCGGGGTCCGGCAAAACCACGACGCTGCGCAGAACCATTGCAGCCCTCAAAGATGAGCTGCGCATCGGTGTGATGGAAGCGGACATTGACTCCGATGTGGATGCCCGCGCCATCGCCGGGACCGGGGCAAAGTCTATCCAGCTGCATACCGGCGGTATGTGCCACCTTGACGCCGAAATGACCCGGCAGGGGTTGGAAGGTCTGGGCACCGGGGACATCGATTTGGCGATTCTCGAAAACGTCGGCAACCTGGTCTGCCCTGCCGAGTTTGACACCGGCGCAGTGAAGAACGCCATGATTTTGTCGGTGCCAGAGGGCCACGACAAGCCGCTGAAATACCCGCTGATGTTCCAGGTATGCGATATCGTGCTTGTGAACAAAATCGACGTGATGCCGTACTTTGATTTTGACCTGGACAAATGCCGAGAGTACGTCGCCATGCGCAACCCGAAGGCGAAGGTCATCCCCATCTGTGCCAAGACCGGGGAAGGCATCGACGAGTGGGCTGACTGGTTGAAAGAGCAGGTCAGAGAGTGGCAGAGGTAAAGGCTTCCCCCTCGGGGGAAGCTGTCCGCGAAGCGGACTGATGAGGGGCAAGTTTGCCATTACCACCATTTACCGGACAGTCGCGGCACACCCGCCCCTCATCCGGCCCTGCGGGGCCGCCTTCCCCCTCAGGGGAAGGCTTTGGAGCATAAACGGAGCAACAACATAAAAAGGAGCACACCATGAGCAAACCCACTGCGTTCCCGCTGGACGAGAGCAAGCTGCCCTTCCGGATCCCGAAGGACCAGCCGTTCCGGGAAAATATCGCCAAGCTGGGCCAGATGATCACGGACCGCATCCCTGCCAAAAAGGGCACGCTGACCCAGGACGACCCCGAATACTGGGGCCTTGCGTCCATCGTGACCGACGAGATGGCCGAGGTTGCATTGAAAATGAAGGTCCGCAAGCCTATGACCCTGCCCGAGCTGGTCAAGGCTACCGGCAAGCCTGCCGACGAGCTGGAACCGCTGCTGCAGCAGATGGCTGTGGTCGGATTACTGGAATACAACTGGGAAAATCCCCGCCGGGAGAAGCAGTACATCCTGCCGATGTTCGTGCCTGGCAGCGCGGAATTTTTCAATATGAACAAACAGCAGATCGCCGACCACCCCGAGGTCACGGCCTTCTTCGAGCGGATGACTTTTTTGCCGCTGGAACACATCACCGCCATGGTGCCGCCGGGCGGCGCGGGTATCGGTATGCACGTCATCCCGGTGGAAAAGGCCATCGAGACCGAGAACCAGTCCGTAGACGTGGAGCATATCTCCCACTGGCTGAAAAAGTATGACGGCAAGTATGCCGCCGGGCCGTGCAGCTGCCGTATGTCCCGCGCCGCCATGGGCGAGGGCTGCGGCGACGACC
>OBLO01002465.1_pt1 | contig 14272 bp, 9 predicted proteins | sample 1519401 | NCBI WGS metagenome assembly OBLO01 (sample SAMEA2602897, study PRJEB22501) | metagenome | reverse complement strand
GCCGAGAGCGGCTGTTCCGATCTCCGGGATCCGCGCGATGTAGATGCGGTCCACAATATTATATAGAAGGTTTAAGATCTGGGCAATCAGCATGGGGAGCGCGGCTCCGAGAATATTGCCCGTTATGGTTCCGTTTTCAAAATCAATACGTTTCATATGCATGATAGATTTCCTGTAACGATTTGATCCTTTCTAAATTTTTTCTTGCATTTCAAGTATAGCATCCCATATAATATATGTAAATTATTGTTTTTGTATAGAAATATAATAAATATTATATAATACAAGAAGATTCTTTACATTCAGACTATGATTGTTACGATCCGGGATCCAGATCCCACAATTCGCACTGTTGCGGGAGTGGAGGTCTGCAGATCGCCGGTCAGAAGGAGAGACTATGGAGATCAGACAGTTAGAATACTTCCGGGCCATCGTTGACGCCGGAACCATCAGTGGGGCGGCGAGGGAGCTTCATATGACACAGCCGCCGTTAAGCTACCAGATGAAAATGCTGGAGGAGGAACTTCAGGTACCGCTTTTTATCCGCGGTATGAAGCATATCACACTGACGGAGGCGGGAAAAACACTCTACGAACAGGCGGGAAAGATTCTGATGCTCTCGGAGGTAACGAAGCGCGAGGTCATAAAATCAAGTCAGGCGGCGACGATCCATATCGGAATGACTCCGTCCACCGTGTCCATGATGTCCCATTACCTGATGCGCTTTGCAAAAAGCCATCCCAATATCCATTTTGATATCCACGAGGGATCCACATTCACGATGAGGGATCAGCTTGAGAACCGGATCCTTGATCTCACGACCCTGCGCACGCCAATTACGTTAAGGGGCTGTGAGACGAAAACTCTGGCTGAGGAACGCCTTCTCGCCATGGCAGTTCCGGAGTTCCCTCTTTTAAAAGGACGCACATCGCTCCATCTGCAGGAGCTCTCGGAACAGCCCCTGATCCTGTCCCACCGGTTTCAGAAATATATCGCCTCGAAGTTTGAGGAGGCGGGACTTGTCTGCGATATCTACCTTGCCTGTGAGGATGCAAGGACCGCGATCACGATGGCGGAACGGGGAATGGGGATCGCGATCCTGCCGACTTCGATGCTGGAACTTTCTGATAAGCTGAAAGCATGTGAGGTCTGTGATGCCGATTTTACAACAGAGGTCCTTCTCGCCTGGAGAAAAAGTCGAATTTCGTCGGAAATACAGGAATTTTTGGAATTTTGGAATTAAATAGTTTTTACAGGCAGATTATACGAGTAATTTTCTGAAAAATATGCCATAATGAGAAATAATGAAAAGCATCATATTATGAAACATGTCAGGTAAAGAGAGCCTGACAGAACAGGAGAAGAATCGTTCATGAAGTATGATCTGGAACATTATGGGCAATATTTAACAGAATGCGAGAAAAGTAAAAATACGATCGAAAAGTATCTGAGGGATGTGCGGAATTTCCTGATATTTTCAGGGGAACGGGAGTTGAGCAAGGAGATCATCTTGGAGTATAAAAAGCTTCTCGTAGAAAAATACCGGACGTCCAGTGTAAATTCCATGCTGATCGCGGTGAATGGGTATCTGAGCTGGATCGGCCGGGACGATCTCCGGGTCCGTGTGTGCAGAACGCAGAGGCGGATCTTCCGAGAGGAGGAACGGGAACTGACGCGCGAAGAGTACCAGAGGCTTCTTATGACCGCGAGACGGGAGAATCGCGAGCGCCTGTTCTGCATCCTTCAGACCATCGCGGGAACGGGGATGCGGATCGGAGAATTAAAATATCTGACAGCGGAGACTCTAAAGGAGCGAAAGATACGGATCGACTTTAAGGGCAAAGTTCGGATCATCCTGATCCCAAGGTCCCTTCTGATCCTTTTGAGAGATTACTGTCGAAAACAGAAGATCAGGGCGGGAAGTATTTTCCGCTCAAGGAACGGAAGACCGCTGGACCGGAGAAATATATGGACGGAGATGAAAAGTCTCTGCAAGAAGGCAAAGGTGGCAGCAAGCAAAGTGTTCCCGCATAATCTGAGACATCTCTTCGCGAGATGCTTTTACGAAAAGGAACACGACCTCGCGCGGCTGGCAGATTATCTTGGGCACAGCAGCATTGAGACAACAAGACGGTATACGATGATCACGAGCGAGGAGGCCTGCGCAAAGGATTTAGAGCTGGGGCTGGTCCAAAGGGAAGAAGGGATATCGGAAGGTAAGAAAGGCAACACGGAACAAATAGGAAAATAAAGGATCCGTCTACGACATAATGTGTATTATGTCATAACGAATCCCCCTTGTATTCATATATATACATAAAAATAGTATCACAAAAAACCTTTGTTTTCAATGGATATTCCGGGTTTTTTGCTTTTTTGCGTTTTTTTAACATGATTTTCAAAAAAACATACGGCCCGGGAAGCAGATTCGCAGACCGGTTCACTTTTCTAAATTAACTTTAGGAAGCGTAAAAAGCATGTAAATTTCATGTAAGAACGATGCAGGATCATCTAAGATAAGCCGTTCATGACATAATACACATTATGTCATGAACGGCTTTTTTGAATGAAAAAATGTATGATCGGAGAACGATACGGAAGTCTCGTGGTAATTGAAAAAGTGAAGATTCCGGGAAAACCGAAAACATATTGGCGGTGCCGGTGTGACTGCGGAAATACATGCACCGTGGAAGATTCACACCTGAAAAACGGACACACGAAGAGCTGTGGATGCAGAAGACGGATCCGACTCCAGGAAAAACGCCTCGATCTCACCGGACAGAGGTACGGCAGGCTTGTCGTTCTGGGACCGGCAGCGGGGTTGACAGAAAAACGTGATGGCACGGTGGAGCAAAGCAGACCGTCCGAAGGGGATCACACGGATCGTCCGGACAGGATGAGTGATTACTGGCTTTGTCAGTGTGACTGTGGAAAACAATGCATCTGCCGCAAAGAGAATCTCCGTTCCGGGGTCACAAGAAGCTGTGGCTGTCTTCAGGAAGCACAGAGAAAGGTAAATATGAAGAAAGCCATCCATTTTATGGACGGAACCTGTGTGGAGCGGATCGCGTGCAGAAAGACATTTTCCAATAATACTTCCGGTCACCGCGGAGTATACAGAAGAGAAAACAACCGATGGAGAGCATCCATTGGCTTTCAGGGAAAGTCCTACAATCTTGGCAGCTTCGCAACCTATGAGGAGGCAGTTCAGGCGCGGCTGGACGCGGAAAAACGGTTATATGATCCATTTTTAGCGAAATACCGCGAAGAAAATTCCTGAGGACGCAGGAGAATCACAATACGGATAAAAACACTTCCAACCGCAGGAATACCGGGCAGCTTTGCTGCATAGAATGCAGTTTAGGGAGTGATTTTTATAAATTTAAAGGAACAAGGGGGAAAGGAGGGGCTTTGTGAGCATACAGGAACAGAAAACGCTTGTATGCAGCAATGGAAATATTGTTCCACGATTCAGAGAAGGAAAAGGAGGAAAAGAAATATGAAGAAGCGCGGAATTAAGAAACGTGTTTTGGCGGCTCTCATGACAGCCTGCATGGTTGTCGGGGCAGTGCCGGGAGTGTCGTTTGCGGATGTTGGAGACGGTTCAGCACCGGGAAATTCCATGAATCCGAATGAGATCAGTTATGGAATTGCGGGAAATGTTGTAAATGACAGCAAGGACGCAGCAATTACATTATCCAAGACAGCTAAGTTAACAGAAGACGGCAAATATGAGATCACTTTAACTGTAGATGCTGAAAATGCGAAAAATCTGATCGAAGTGAAGCCGACGGAAGTTGCATTTGTGCTGGATGCATCGGGGTCTATGGCCTGGTGTACGGATGAAACGCATAATCATGAAAATGCAACTGGCGGATATAACTGCGGAAAGGTTTCGAAAACGAATCTGAGCCGCTGGGATACAGCAATCAATGCAGTTTCCAGTATGAGTGAGAAATTGAAAACTGCGGGAGTAAATTGCAGTTATGTTTATTTCACAAGAGAACGATTGGATCTTTTGGGAATTTTATACAGTGATAAAGCTGAGAAAGTTTCATCTGTTGATGCATTAAGAACAATAAAACCAAATGGAGGAACCTGTCTCAGCAAGGGCGTAAAAAAGGGAATTGAAGTTTTAAATGGAAAAGATGCAAGTGCAAATAAAATTTTAATTATCCTTGCAGATGGTGCCAGTGATGACGGGTACATGGAAAAGCGTAATGAGCAGAACACCCTCAATACGTTTAAGAAAAATGGAAAGTCATACACTGTAAGCTTTGCGTTAAATAAGACAGATGACAGTGAGATGGACGAAACGGCATTTAATGCGCTTGCCAACGCAGGCAATTTAAACGCGAAAAATGGTGAAGAGCTGAATCAGGTATTCGCATCTATCACCAAAGACATCATAAGCGGCATCCAGGATCCGTTAGGTTCCAATATCACCATGACAAATGGAACCCTTAGTGCAAATAACGGAACGGCAAGTTATGATGAAACCACCAACACGATCAAGTGGAATTCTGACGGTGCAATGAAAGATAAGGTAACATTGACTTACACCGTAGAACTGACAGATGATGCAAAGAAAAAGGCAGGGCAGATTTATTTAAACGGCGATGCTGTATTCAACTATTCTTACACACAGAACGGCGAGAAGAAAGAAAAGAGCATCAGTTTCCCGAAACCGTTTGTTACAGCTGCGACACTGAAAGTCAACTATGTCAACGGCAATACGATAGTCCAGGAGGACGATCTGGAATGGGTAGCGCTCGTTAATGGAAATGAAGCATTCACACATGCTGCAGTCAATGCTGGCACAGAGATCACAGGAAAAGACGGAAAGATCTATTATGTAATGGAAGATGCGGAAATTCCGGCTATTACAAATGGGGAAGCTTACACCGTCAATGTTGCTGTGGCTGAGAAGGCGCCGGAGCAGAAATATGCGGTAAGCTATGATGCAAATGGCGGCGAATGGTCAGCTGAGTATCAGAATGCAGACGGATATCAGTTAAATGAAGCACGCAACATTCTCAGCAACAATGATCTTACTGGTAAAGATAAGGTCAAGAATCTTGCCGGAAAGGACGCACCGTCCAAAGATGGATTCAAGTTTAAAGGATGGAGTACTTCAGATGACGAGAATGCAGTTGTTGAACTTTTCAGCGATGTAAATGTATCAGCAGTAGCTAAGAATGGAGCAATCACACTGTATGCAGTCTGGGAAGAGGACGGTTCCGCTCCGGCCGAGACAGTCACCTACGTCGTAAACAAACACTACTTTGACACAGACAAAGAAAACGCCGTTTACGATGAGTCCGTTGACGTCAACCAGACAGCCGACGAAGGTTCCCTGATCTCTGAGAAGATCTCTGGCCTTATGACAACTCAGAATTATTACAACGCAGATTATCTGTACAGCCATGCGACAGTTACCGTTGGCGGAACAACAACTGCCTATACGTACGACTCTAAGTTCCAGTCCGGCAAGAACACCATCGACCTCTACTACTACCGCGATTCCTGGAACAAGAATGACGGCAGCGAGACAGGCGGAGATGGCACACCGGATATCGAGCAGGTTCTCGTTAAGTTTGGAAATAAAGACGGAAACGGCACAGTAACCGATAAAGAAAACGCAGCGGCTAACACCGGCACTGTTCAGGTTTACACCCTGGAAGATGCGACATCCATAACACCGACCCTGGAGGGCGTGGAAGTCAACGCGGCAGACGGCTATGAATTTGCAAAATGGACAAAGAACAGCGCAGATCATTCCGGCGTAAAACCGGATATCACATGGAGCGTCAAAGGCGGAGAAGAGATCAATTTCTGGGCATGGTTTGATGCCGAGGAACCGGAAGAGCCGACAGTTCCGACAGACGATGAGTTAAAAGAGCTTATCAGTGTTGCTCTCGTTCATACCGGAAGCAATGCAGACCATAAAGACGCAGCATATGACCTGATCGACGGCAGCTATACAGTTGCAAGCGCAAGCGATGCAAGAGCGATCGTCACAGTAAACGCAGATGCTTATGTGAAAGCATATAACGATGAGTACGGAACACATGAATTACAGGGAAGATCATCCGCAAAGCTGACCTTCAAGTACGGCGGAAGTGCCTGGGAACTTGCAGATGGCAAAGTTCCGGTCACATTTACCGTAAAGTGCACCGATAAGAAACCGGAACCTCCGAAGCTTCCGAAAGACGATGAGCTGAAGAAGCTGTTCGGTGAGTCCATCAACGTGACCTGTACCACAGACGCAGATCATGCGGCTCAGAAATTCGGCCTTATCTCCGGAAGCTACGGTGTGGCAAGTGACAAGGACGATGAGAACACAGCAGTCGTAACAGTCCGCGCAGCAAAATACATTGAGGCATATCTCGATGGAAAGCACACGAATGCGGGAAATGACGCGGCAAGAGTTACTCTCTGGTACGACACAGACGATGCGGCATGGTATGCGGCAGATCAGGAGATCAGCATCAGCTTCCTTGCAAAATGCGAGAAGAAAGCTCCTGAGAAACAGTACACCGAGATCAAGTTCATTGTTGTAAACGGAACATTCACAGAGAACGGCGGCACCGAGATCACAAAGACCTTCGAGGTCGGAACAAAGCTCACAGTTGCCGACATTCCGGCATCCAAGGGAAAGAGCAGCAGCTACAGCGATCAGACATGGGATAAATTCCCGGTAGGTTATGTTGTAGGCGAAAATGGAGAGACCTTCACGATTACTTACAAGTGGAGATCTACCGGCGGAAACAGCAGCAGTGACAGCGATTCCGACGGCACATCCACAAGAGGAAGAGCCACAAACGCAGCAGGCAAGACTGGCCGCTGGATCTTAGAGGGCGGCGAGTTCACTGAGGACAACGGAAGACTTCCGTCCAACGAGTACCTGAAGATCGGCGATACGATCTACGGTTTCTACACCTACGGCTTCGCCATCGATTTCGACCGTCCGGAATACTACACCGACGAGGCGATCCAGGCAAAGGGCGGCTACCGCGACGCGACAGGAACATGGAGACTGAACGGCTGGTGGTTCTGCTACGATGACGGAACATTCCCGCACAATGAGTGGGTATACCTCTCCTGGAACGGACGTTCCGACTGGTACTATTTCGACGTTGACGGCTGGATGGAAGACGGCTGGTTCTTCTGGAACAATAACTGGTATTACCTTCATACCCAGTACGACAACACCAGAGGCCATATGTACACCGGCTGGCATGAGATCGACGGCAAGTGGTATTACTTCAATACAGCATCCGACAAGGGAACACTTGGAGCGATGCTTGCGGACACCACGACACCGGATGGATATCGTGTAGACGCGAACGGGGCATGGATCCAGTAAAAAATAATATGAACGAAAAAACAGGGGATGTGGAGATGTCCGCATCCCCTAATCTATGGGAATAGAGGAAAAACGTATGAAAAAGCATCTTTTTCATCATATCCTGGCGGTGCTTGCAGCGCTGTTGGTTATGATGCAGGCGTTCTGTATGACAGGATTTGCAGCGGAAGGCGTGGAAGTGTGTATTCCGGCTGAAAGCGGTCCGGAGTTTGTGAATGAGATTCTGACAAAGGCATTGATTCCGGACAGTGATGAGACGTTGGAGTGGGAGTATGAGTGTGAAGGAAAGTTGAATAATCTGACCTGGGGAAATAGATCCTGGGGTTCAATAGCTGGATTTACGAGTACAAAGAAGATAGCTATCAACTATACATATACACATCCGGCTCTGGCAGATAATAAGGATGACACTTATAAGGTTCGTGCAGCAGGTACGACGAAAGAATACACCATCAAAAAGGCAGCAAAACTTACATTCGATGTTGAATTAAATGCAGATGAAGAAATTCCTCTGAGATATGACGCGGATGGAACATTCAATGCCGATGAAACGAAAGAGGAGATCTTTACAAGAGTCTTTTCTGCATCAAATGCGGAGTACATTTCCAGTGACGAAGTGACGATCGAATATTATGCTGCGCCTGAGAAATTAGGGGTGGGAAATGCCGGGAAGACGTGGATGCCGTTAGAAGGCGGACAAGGAAGCGGCGTGAATTCCATCTATTCCTATCCGGAGATCCCGGCAGGAAAACAGAAGATCCGTATTTTATGGGACGGCGATGAGGAGTATTCCGGTTTTAAAAAAGAGACAGACGTGACCATGACGGAACGGGAGCAGATGAAGTTCAATCTGAAAGAAGCTCCTTACGAAGCAGGGCTTGTTTTTGATCATGATCAGAATATCGATTATGTTGCAACAGCAAAAGCGATCTACGAGGCTGTAGTGGAGTCCACAGATCCGGAAGTGGATTTTGATGAGTTCGCGGTGAAGTACAATGCAGATCCTTCCGGGCTCATTGAAAATTACAAACCGCTCGATGATGAGTCACTTGTAACAAAGAAATTCGGCACGGGAAGCTGGAAGATCCGTATTTCCTGGGGCGGAAGCAGGGACTATGCGCCGGGCAGCGTGACGGTATCAGTAACAGTGACGGACAACCGGATCAACAGTAAAGTCGTATTAAAGAGCGAAACCTCCTTTACATACAATAAGGATGTGGAAGCAGTAAAACAGGCGGTTCTTGACAATGTGATCGACTGGGAAAATTCCGAGCTTCCGGAGCGGGATACACTGTCTGTTGACGATTTCACTTTTTCCTACAATGCGAGACTTTCTCTTCTGGACGGTTTGAGCAGCGAGCTCGGTGACAGCTTTGCTGACAAATTCCTGAATGGAGAAGGAATCAGGGACGATGTTCCGTTTGAAGGAAAAAGCTATGAACTCGGAGGAAAGGTTCTCGGAAGCTTCCCGCAGATCGGCGCAGGGGAGCAGAAGATCAAAGTAACCTTCAAGGGAAATTCGGAGTATCGCGCAAGTGAAGAAGCTGAGGGCAGCGTGACCATCAACAAAGCAAATGTGAAGGTCAGCGTCAACAGCGCCAGCAGATATGTGAGCGAGGCTGTGAAGGGCAGAGAGCTTGTCTCCACGGATCCGGAGGATCAGTTCAACCTGTATATCATCTACGCCGGAATCACCAGCAATGTGACTACAGGCGTTTATCTGGAGCTTCCGGAACAGTATACCTCCAACAGCACTGTCATCAAGATCGTAGATAAGGCGCTGGAAAGCTTAAATCAGCCAACCCTGACAGAAATGCTGCAGAACGGTATCACGGTCGGTGAGCTTAGAAAGCTTTTAAATGCCAGTGAAGTGATCGATGCGCTTGAGAAGATCGGTGTGGATACCGGCGCTCTGGGACAGGTCATCAAGGTGATCAACAAGCTTCCGTCCATCGCTGATAATCTCCGGATCAGTATCGGTGCTCCGAATCATGCCGGAATTTACAGCGTAACAGCAGTCACCGACAACAAGAACTACAATACGGGTGTCGGCACCGGCGCTCTTGTCTTAAAGGCTGACAAGGCAAAGCTTGTATGGAACCAGAGTATCGGCAAAAAGATCTCCGCAGCGGAAGCGGCGGGTGCTGATTTTGGCGCACATCTCGAGATCGGCGGGGAGAGAGTTGGCGACCAGTCCAGCGTCAGCGTGCTCTACTCTGGATTTACAAGTAAATGGAGAGCATACTCCAGCACAACAACCCCGCCGACTGAGCCGGGGCGTTACACGATGACCGTAGTCGTTCTCGGCGGCAATTACCTTGCCTCCCCGATCAACCGGTCGTTCCAGATCACAAAATAAATTAAGAAAAGAAATTGGAAACCAGCTGATGAAAATCGCAGAGTCCAGGTGACGGCTGTTATTTATAACAGGCGTGATCAGATCAGGCAACTGACCAATATGGATTTAGAATAATAAGAATTATAAAACAACGAAGTGGACAGCCCCAACAGGAACTGCCCACTTCTTTTGTTATCCGAATATTTCTTTTAATTAGTACAGCTTCGCACCAGCCGGGATATGGTTATCAACCATGAGAAGGTTTAACTTCTCCTCGCCCTCTTCAGTATGGATTGCACTAAGCAGCATACCGCAGGAATCGATTCCCATCATGGCTCTCGGCGGAAGGTTTGTGATCGCGATCAGGGTCTTTCCGACAAGCTCTTCCGGCTCGTAGGAAGCATGGATACCGCTTAAGATCGTGCGGTCTGTGCCGGTTCCGTCATCGAGTGTGAACTGAAGGAGCTTTTTGCTCTTCTTGACTGCTTCGCAGGCTTTTACCTTAACAGCGCGGAAATCGCACTTGCTGAATGTCTCGAAATCAACATAATCAGCGAACATCGGCTCGATCACAACTTTGGAGAAGTCGATGACTTCCGGAGCTGCGTTCTCGGATGTCTTAACGACCGGTTTCTCAGACTTCTTTGTGTCTAAGGATTTCATTGTCGGGAAGAGCAGTACGTCACGGATCGCCGGGGAGTTTGTAAATAACATAACAAGACGGTCGATACCGTATCCGATACCACCGGTCGGCGGCATACCGATCTCAAGGGCATTTAAGAAGTCCTCATCTGTTGTGTTTGCCTCGTCATCACCGGCAGCAAGAGCAGCCTCCTGTGCTTTGAAACGCTCTCTCTGGTCGATCGGATCGTTTAACTCGGAGTATGCGTTACACATCTCACGGGCATAGATATAGAGCTCGAAACGCTCAACCTGCTCCGGATGACCTGGTTTCTTCTTGGTAAGCGGGGAGATCTCGATCGGATGGTCTGTGATGAAGGTCGGCTGGATCAGGTGCTCCTCAACGAATTCCTCGAAGAAGAGGTTGATGATGTCGCCGCGGACATGACGATCCTCATAGTGAACGCCCTTCTCATCTGCTAATTTCTTTGCTTCCTCAGTCGTAGTGATCTCGTTGAAATCAATACCGGTATATTTCTTGATCGCATCGATCATGGTAAGGCGCTCGAACGGCTTTCCAAGGTCGATCTCAACATCCGCATACGGGATCGTTGTGGATCCGCAGATCTGCTCTGCGATATGACGGAACATGTTCTCGGTGAGGTCCATCATTCCCTTGTAGTCTGTATATGCCTGGTATAACTCCATCAGAGTGAATTCCGGGTTGTGTCTTGTGTCAAGACCTTCGTTACGGAATACACGGCCGATCTCGTAAACACGCTCCATACCGCCGACGATGAGTCTCTTTAAGTAGAGCTCGAGGGAGATACGAAGTTTAACGTCCTCGTCAAGTGCATTGTAGTGAGTCTCGAACGGTCTTGCAGCAGCACCGCCGGCATTTGCAACGAGCATCGGAGTCTCAACCTCGAGAAATCCGAGGTTATCTAAATATCTGCGGATGCAGCTGATGATCTTGGAACGCGTAACGAATGTCTTTTTAACATCCTCGTTCATGATCAGGTCCACGTATCTCTGACGGTAACGGGTATCTGTGTTTGTGAGTCCGTGGTATTTCTCCGGAAGGATCTGTAAGCTCTTGGAGAGCAGAGTTACGGAATGGGCATGAACAGAGATCTCGCCCATCTTTGTTGTGAATACAAAGCCTTTGATGCCGACGATATCGCCGATATCCATCTTCTTGAAGTCTTTGTAGGAATCGTCACCGAGCTCATCACGGGATACATAGCACTGGATGTTGCCCTTGAGGTCCTGGACGTTGCAGAAGGAAGCTTTACCCATCACACGCTTGGACATGATACGTCCTGCGATGGAAACTTCCTTTCCGTCATATTCTGCGTAATTGTCTTTGATATCTGCGCTGTGAGTATCCTGATCATACTTTGTGATCTGGAACGGGTCCTTGCCCTCTGTCTGTAACTCAGCAAGCTTCTCGCGGCGCACCTTTAAGAGCTGGTGGATATCCTGCTCTTTTGCATTTGCATTCTTGTTCTGATTCTGCTGTTCAGCCACTTTTCTATTTCTCCTTCACTGTAGTCTTTGTGTATGATCGATACGATCGTGTACAGAATTTTCAGTCCGGGAGATCCCTGTCTGTACACGATAGTGATCAATCGACTCTTTTAATATCGAGTACCTTATACTGGATAACTCCGGACTGTGTTTCAACGTCAACAACGTCGCCAACGCGTTTTCCGATCAGCGCGTGTCCGACCGGGGACTCGTTGGAGATCTTATTCTCAAGGCTGTTTGCCTCTGTGGAACCAACGAGCTTGAATTCCATCTCCTCGTCGAAATCGACATCGTAAACCTTTACGATACATCCGACGTTGATCTTGTCAAGGTTTACCTCGTCCTCAACAACGACCTCCGCGTTCTTTAACAGCTTCTCGAGCTCTTCGATTCTTAACTCGATATCTCTCTGCTCATCTTTCGCAGCATCGTACTCGGCGTTCTCGGATAAGTCTCCCTGTTCTCTTGCCTCTTTGATCTTCTGGGCAATCTCACGACGACGGTTTACTTTCAGATCCTGAAGCTCATCCTCGTATTTTTTCAGTCCTGCATAAGTTAAAATATGTTTCTTATCAGCCATGACGTCTTACCTTTCTTATTGTTTCGGGGCAGAATGACCCTTTATAATTTTTAGCTTTACATTCTCTGTATTATAGCGTGAACACTGGGGATTGTCAAGAAGACGAAAGGCTTTGTTTTTGAGGATTTTCACGGTATCTTTCGATAAAAAATGACTCGTATGGACAGAGGCTGCATTTTATTAGGAAGAAACAGAAAACAGGGAAAGGACAGGAAATAACAGACAAGGTAAAAACAGGAATAATTACTGATATTTACTTGATATCCTATCCGCGCTATGCTATAATCAGGTTGATCAAAAATATTTATGAGAAAGGAAGTTACCAATATGCAGTACGCGATCGCACATTTAGATCAGGACGGCAACGGAGATTCCGACAAGAATCCATATATTTCCGTAGATTTTGAAAATAACCTTGAGTCATGTCTTGAGGCGGCAAATATGATGGAGGATGAGGGATATAAGGAGATCACACCGTTTATCCTTGAGGATGAGGGAAAAAGCGGCACTTATACCTGGGAGTATGTGAGACAGCATTCCATTTAAATTTGGAAAAGAGAAATTAGGGAGATCCTGCGGGGCGTGTGAATGCTCTGCGGGGTCTTTTTTGTTGCGATACAGTTGGAAGAAGCTGTCGGCAGCAGGTCCTGTAAGTCTTGTAAGAAGGAAAAGATAGAAAAACTTGACGAACATATGTTCTAACTGTATAATGGAAATATAAGATTTTAGGGAGAGAATTGAGTCTGGAATCGAGATAAATCATATTAGGAAAGCCGCAGAGACATTTAGTGGCCATGTATTAGTAAGGGATGTTGGTGACAGGTTCTGTAGGTTTTTTGGAGTGCTGGAAGATGACGGATAAGACTGAATAAAAGCTAAGACTAAATAACAGAGAAAACGGAGAAAATATATGAATCAGATCAACCGTGAGGATATGCTGGAGCTTACGAGAAGAATGACATTGAAGAGAAACTGCTTTGACCGGATTGCCGGGGCCTATCTGGATAGGGATGGGTTTGTAGACGGGACATTTAATAAGAATTTCCGTCAGCTCTCCCTGCCGGATCAGCAGAAGAATCTTGATATCGCGAAGACGATCCCGTTTTCGGAGACGAATGTGGCGTTGAAGGAATATGTCTTTTCGGGGGAGGAGAAAAAGCCCGGGAGTGTGTGGCAGCTGCTCTGCGCACTGCGGGAGTGTGAGCTGAAAAACGATGCACTGCTTGATATTTTTTATGAAGTGTTTGGGGAAAAATATCCGGCGTCGGGGGATTATGCGGTCTATTTCTTTCACGGGAATTATGATGTTCCGAGAAAGGCAAAGGATAAGGAAAGCCTCTGGGAGTCGGAGAAAGTTTACCGTTTCCTGATCTGTGCGGTGTGCCCGGTGAGCGGAGATTATGAGCCGGGGATGCCGGTCTGCGGATTTATGTTTCCGGCGTTTAAGGACCGGGGACCGGATAATGGGCGGATCCAGGTGTTTGAGGCGGATCCAGCGCGGCCGCATAGGGATTTTTTGAATTTGATCTTGCCGGTGAGTGCATATATTCTGTGAAGGTATGTGGGGAAAATGGAAATTGATATCGGAAGGGAGACGGGCTATGGCGGATAGAATGAGCAAGATGGATAGATCAAACAGAATCTACGCGGCGATCGACCTGAAATCGTTCTATGCTTCCGTGGAGGTGGTGGATCGAAAACTTGATCCTATGACGACGCACCTTGTCGTCGCGGACCGGAGCCGGACGTCGAAAACGATCTGCCTTGCGGTGTCACCTTCCTTAAAGGCGTATGGGATTCCCGGACGCGCGCGCCTCTTTGAGGTGGAGCAGAA